>Ga0182024_10014730_pt1 | contig 15077 bp, 18 predicted proteins | sample P32metaG_FD_120480 | JGI IMG/M metagenome (GOLD analysis project Ga0182024, IMG submission 120480) | Permafrost microbial communities from Stordalen Mire, Sweden - P3-2 metaG (Illumina Assembly) | ecosystem: Environmental > Terrestrial > Soil > Wetlands > Permafrost | place: Sweden: Stordalen... | reverse complement strand
TGCGATGACTGCGGCTGCTCGGATTCTGACGCTGCGCCTATCGTCATCAACGCGAACATCACCGGCACCAGCGGCGCGTCTCAGGGATTCATCCTGGGCGGCATCTACGAGGTGACGAACTACACCTACATCGTGTCGTGCCGAGCGGACGCCACGAACTGGGTGTTCATCAATATGGGCGGGTACGACAACCCGACCCTCGCGGGGCAGGTCTACTTCGCCGACACGACCTGCGCGAACAATGCGGTCTACGGCGGCATCGGAGGCGCGAGCACGCCACCGCTTGCGGGGCCGGGCGCAGGGTCGAATCGCAGCGATTATTCGGGCGTCTCGCAGAAGTCGCAAATCCCGGGCGGCATCTCGCTGGGAAACAACGGCGTCTTGCAGTCGGTGCAGTACATTCTCGCTCCCGGCATGACCGCTTCGAGTGCGATGGTCTTGCAGTCCGCGGGCGGGAACCCCATCGAGTTCCGCGGGGGTGCGGGTCAGCCGGGCGATACCTGGTGGTACGACACCGACAACGCCACGGTCGTCATCAAGGTAACCAACAACGGCAATGGCGGCATCATCAACGCCTACAACCATGCGCTCACAACGACGGTCTCGTTGCGTGGTGACTTGGGCGGCGTGCAGTACCCGGCGAAGACGGCGGCCACGCGCGGCAGCGCAGGGAACGTCGGCGTGGTCATCTTCGGCTCGGACCAAAACGGGGGCCTGGGAGGGCTGCTCGTCGCCAACGGCACCAACTGGGTCAACCCGTACAACGGCGCGAACGCGAGTCCGTAAGCGATGACCGCGGGCTACGGACCAGGCGGCGGGCTCTGGAATAAACTCGTTGCAACGCCGGGCCAAGCCCTGTACCTCGGCGAGTCCGGCGGCGTGTTGCTTCTCGCGCCGCCGGGTGAATCTCCCGGTGCCATGCCGCTCTACACGATGCAGTGCCGCGTGCTGTACTTGCTGCGAGAGAACGGACCCGACACCGGGTACCCGCTGCCGACCACGGGCGACTACACGGCAGCAGTGATTCAGCGCGACCTCAACATCGCACTTGCAGGCTTCATTTCGGAAACCGGAATCGCGCCGGATATTGCCGACCGCATGGACGTGCTGCCTGTGTTCCCGGTGCTCGACTATCCGGTGCCGCCCGGACTCGTCTCGCTCACGCGCATCGAGTACACCCCGGTCGGTCAGCAGACGTACGCGCTCATCGGCTACTCGCTCACCGAGTTCGACAACGCTATCGGCATCATGATTTCAAACGACGTGGGTCAGCCGACGTGCTTTCGCCAGCCGTTCGCGGGCTACATTCGGCTGCAACCGCAACCAGGCCCCGGCAACGCTACGGGACCTGGGACGGGCATCATCACGCTCGGGGGCGCACCTGTGGCTGGACAAACGATTCACGCGACACTTGTCTACGGCGCGCTCACGGTCACGACACTGCCGTACACGGTGCTCAACACCGATACGACCAGCAGCATTGCGTTTAAGCTCGCATCGTCAATCAACGTCTCCGCAGCGGTCACGGGGGCCAACGCCTTTCTTCAGCCGCCGTCTACGAACCAAAACGTCATCACGCTCACGGCACTTGCTGCCCCCGGAACGGGGATCACGTACGCCACAACGATGACGGGCACGGGGCTCACGTCATCGCCTTCGGCTGCGACGACGCTTTCGCCGACCGGCGACACGATGACGTTCTACTACTCCTCGATGGGCAACGTCATGGTGAATCCGGGTGACACTCCCGGTATCCCCGCGATGTTTCATAACGCGCTCGTCTACCGCGTGCTGGCGGATTATTGGGAGCGCAAGCAAGACGGCGCGCAAGCCGACCGCTATCTTCGTAAGTACGAGAAACTGGTCGAGAAAGGCAAGTCGCTGACCTTCGACATAAATCGCTCCACCCAGCCATCTATCGCTGGTGGGGAATGGGATGACGACAACGCGTTCTTGCCTGGTGGCTGGTAGCGCGTGGCGGGGCTCAACCCGGCGCGCACCGTCGTTCCGGTCTCATTTGGATCGCCGCTTGACGAGGCTCGTTCGCCCGCGAAGGTTGCTTCCGGTCTGACGGCCTGCACGAACCTGACGTATCGGCGTTTCGGGTCGTGGGGGAAACGTCCAGGGAACCAACTGTCGTACACGTCGAGCGGCGTCGTCGGAGCGGTGCCGACCTCGGGCTTTCGCTGGTACGCCGCGTTCCCCAATCAGTTCACGCAACTCGTCATCGCAGCGGACAACAACCTGTGGATCGGCGGCGACCCGGGCGTTCCCATCGGCACGCGTCCGGTCGGCGGCGGCAGCGGCTCGACCGTCACCTCGACGCTCACCCCCGCGCTGTCAGTCGGCGTGCTAACGCAAAACGCGACGATCCCCGTGACATTCGCACCGACCCGCGATCCCGCGATCAACGCGGGCTCCGGCGGCGACATCCTCGTTATGACGGGCTTCTCCGGGCCGTATGGCTTCGCCGTAAACTACATCAACTTCAGCGGTACGCCGGTGGCCGGGCAGACGTTTTACGTCTCGCTCGTCAATGCCCCGACGACGATCGTGACCGCCACGTACACAACGCTGCCGACCGACAATGCCGAATCAGTCGCGCAAGCAGTCGTTGACGCGATCAACGCGTCCCCTGCCGTGACCGCGGGGGCGCCGTTCATGGCCGCGGCGTTCGTACTGTCGAGCACCGACACGAGCGCAGAGATTGCGCTCGGCGCGCTCAACAGCGGCACGAGCGGGAACTCGATCACCTTTCAGATCACACTGGGCGGCACGGCCCCAGGGCTAACGGCCATCCCGACATCGCCGCTCTTTCTGTTCGACGGCGGCGTGACGACTTTGGCGCCGCTCAAATACGACGGCACGACGGTCTCGGGCCTCTCGCCCTTCATTCGCATCACCGATGCATCCGGAAACGCGACGGCAGCGCAGTTCACGGGATGCGTCGCGTGGCACGATCACGTCTGGTTTTGGGGCGATCCGCGTCAGCCGGATTCCCTGTACGCCTCTGACATCGACCAGCCCGAAGGCTTCGTCTTTATGAACCAAAACGGGCCGTACGAAATCGGCGCAGGCGACGGCGACCCGGGCATCCAGACGTGCATCCCCATCGGCAACATTCTGTACGTCATCAAGACAAATAGCATCTACGCGATTACGGGCTATGACTTCCAAGGCGGAGAGTACCAGTTCCAGGTGCAGCCCGCGCTTGTCGGTGAAGGCGTCCCGGCTCCGCAGTGCATCACGGTGCTCAACAACGCGCTCGTGTACTGGGACGGCTCGGCTTTCAAGCGGCTTGCGGTCTCATCGTTTGAGTCCGAGGACATCGGCGCTCCGCTCGCGCTTACGGCCGGGAAAGTGTCGCTCGGGAATCAAGCGGTCATTCGAGCGGTCGCGGGCAGCTTCAACGTGCAGACGCTGGAGAACGACATGTATACCTCGGTCGGGCCATCGGGCCGACGGCTTTCCACGAACACGGCGTTCTTCGCAGTCGATACCGGGAGCGGCGTAGTGGATACGGTGCTCATGTACGACGACGATGCAACGCAGAACAATCTCGGAGCGTACGCTTGGGCGCCGTGGACGAACATGGCGGTCGGCGCCTGGATTCCGTTCGGCAGTGGCCCCAACTCGGCGGGGACCGGAGACGACAGCCCGGCGCTGTTCTGGATTCCGAACGCGGGGCAACTGGTGGTGCAGCAGTACGGCGCCGACCCGACCTCTGACAACGGGGGCGCTTACCCGTTCATGGCGCAGACCGGATGGATCGACTTCGGAACCCCGGCGCTCACGAAGGACCTCGAACGGCTCCTGCTCGACGTTGAGGCTGTGCTCGGCGCGACGATCGCCGTGGAGATTCTCTTCTCCGGTCCGGTGAACGGCACAGCGCAGACGTTGTACCCACCGCAGACGCTGACGTTTCCGACGACGCTAGGGATTGCCGGCGAGGAATCGGCGCAGTCGCTCTTGCTCGCTATCTCCAGCGCACAGCGGGGGTTCAAGGTGCTGTTCCGGTTCACCGAGTCGAGCCCCACGTCGTCATACGAACTCAACTCCGTGACCGCTGGCTTCATGCTCAACACCCTGGCGGATTCGCTGTCGTGGTAGCGCCGAAGAACAATCAGCAGGGGGCGGGACTCACCGGAGCCCTCGGTGGAATCAAGACGATCGGTCAGCTTCAGTCGATTCTCGACTCCCGGTACCTCCCGGTTTCGCTGATGATCGCACCTGGCGCCACCGGCTCGGACGGTCGGGTGACCTTGCTCACCACGGCCAACACGCCCGCCACGAGCACCCGGCCGACAGACGGCAAGGTCGCGACTCTTGCGGCTGGGACGTACACCTGGACGTTCGTGACCAAGTTCAACAGCCCGCCGATCGTGCAGGTCACCGCAGTCGGGGTGCCGCCCATCGGCCCGTCCCCGCAGTACCTTCAGGGCATCGTCTACATCGTCGCGGGGTCCGTCACCACGACCTCGGTTCAGGTCGCATCGACGTACGCAACCGATGTCCGGCAAATCCACCTGTTCGCGAGCGGCAATCCATCGTGAGGGCGGGTGATAGGATGGGCTCAATGCAGACGACGACCGCACGGCGCATCGAGCGCGTGCCCGTCCTGGCCGTGGCGCTTCTCGAAGCCGAGGGGCGGCTTCCGCGCCTCCCGGAGGTCGCCGCCCAGAGCGGACCTCGCGGCGCCACGCTGGCCGAGGCGGCTTCGTTGACGTGGCTGCTGGCCTACCAAGGCGAGAAAGTGCTCGGAGTGGCGTCGTTCCGGGACGAGTACGACTGGACGACGGGCTGGGAGGTCCGCCGCATCCAGCACGTCGCGGGCTCCGCTCGCGCCTCCCTCGACCTCGTGCGTTGGATGGATGCTGACGCTCGGGCAAACGGGCGTCGCTGCGTCGGCTCGGTGGATCGGCGTAATACGGCGATGCGGGTGGCCCTCGTGGCGCTCGGGGCGAAGCCGTCCTCGCGCGTCCTGTTCGAAGGGCCCTCGTAGTGAGCGCGATCACGAACGCCCTCGGCGGCCTTGTTAAAGACTTCAGCGGCGCTGGGTACAATGCAGGCCAGGTCGGCGATTACTACAGCCAAGCGGCTGGTAATCTTGTGAACGCGACTGGCTCACCCGCAGCGACGACGTTCGGCAACGAAGAAGCCGCTGCGCTCAAGCCGCAGTTCAAGCAGCAGGACCAAACGCTTGCGGACAAAGAGGCCGCGATGGGGATTACCCAGAGCGGCGCCGCGAAGGCCGACTTTTCAGACCTGCAAAATGGACAATCTGCCACGCTCGCGGGCGCCATCGCGCCGCTCTATCAGTCGGCGATCGGCGAGTACGGAAACATCGAGGGGCAAGGCGCGGGCGCGCAAGCGGGTGCCTATAATAGCTCGCTTCAGCAGTTCTACCAGATGCTTCAGCAGTACACGAGTCCGAACGGCCAGAATCCGCCCAACGCACAAATCCCAACCTCTAGCCCGGCGGACTCGAACCCGTACGCGGGCATTCCAACGCCGAGCGGCGCGGCATACGACTACGGCTCCGGGATGGGGTGATCCGAAATCTCATTCGTCACCGCGCTAGGCTCGTACCTCGGAGCAAGGAACCGTTCGAAGAATCAAGCGAACGAGTACGCCTCTGACCAAGCATACCGTCAGGACGAGCTTGCCGAACGGCGCCGTACGGATGACGCGAGTATCGAATCGCAGCGCGCCGAGCAAGCGCGACTCACGGCACAGGAGGCAGCAGCCGAGAAGGCGCGCATCGCCGCGCTGCATGCACAGGGTTTCGACGAGAACGGCAACCCGCTTCCGCTCGCGCCGCTGCCTGCGAACCTGACGCAGATCAACCCGCACAACAAGGGCCAGGTGCTCCCGCCGCTTCAGCAAGCGCAGGCGACGATCGCGCACTTTCAGGACCTTGCGAGTTTCTACGCGACCCGCTCGCCAGCCGCGGCACAATTCTACCAGCAGCAGGCCCGGGACGCGGCGCTGAACGTCGGCACCCTTGCGACCGCGGCCTACACCTCTGGAGCCAGAACCGACCTTGCTGAAGCGCAGACGAAGAACATCGCCTCACTCGATGCCCGGGCACGAGACATCGCCAAAGGCCACGACGCTGCCTCGGTTCAGCGTGCCACGGCTGAAGCAAGCTCACGGATGGAACTCGCGCGCTACAACGGCGCAGAACGGCAGGCGCTCGCGCGGCTGACGGGTGCGTATCACCTTCAGGGCATCTCGTGGGAGGCCGCGTCGCGGCAGGCGATCGACGAGTACAACCAAGGGATGTCGAACTATCGCTCGGCGCAATTCGAGCAGCAGTTCAATCCTGCGGCCACGCTTCCGCCACAGCCGATTTACCAGCCGCCGGTCTTCAACATCAACGTCCCGGGTGCGGGCGGAGGTGGCCCAGCCTTTCCCGGCTCGAATCCAGCGCCGAACCCGCCGGGCGGAGGCGCAGGTGGCGGGTTGTCGCCGCAAGCGCAAAATGTCCTCACCGGCGCCCAAGCCGCGCTCAAACGCGGAGCCTCGCTTCACGACGTGCTCGATGCGTTGCAGAAGAACGCTGGACCCGCGGGGCTCACCGCGCAGGACGTGCAGGCGGTGCGCGCTGCTCTGAGCGGCGGCCTCAAGCCCCTGCCGGTCGGTGGGATGCGCGGTGCGCTGGCTCCGGTTCGGCCGACAGGCGGGGGCAGCACGGCCATCGACCCTTTCCCGCTGGCCCACTGAGGGCGCAGTACGAACGCGCTCCTGGAGCGCAGCGCATCTATTCGGCGGTCGCACCGCTCGGTATCCGCCCCTCGGACGTGACCTCGATCATCTCCGGCCCGCACGTCAAGAACTCCGCGCACTTCGACGGACGAGCAATCGACCTCGGCAGCGTGGGCGGCCAGGTGGTCGGGATGAACCCCGGAACCTGGAACTTCGTGATCGAGGCGATTGAGCGGGGCGGACTGTCGCGCATCGGGACCATCGCAGCCATCGCGAACAATCCGGCGATGAGGGCGTTCGCGGCGCAGCACGGCGTCATGCTGCTCGAAGACGAGGGAACGGGGCCGCACCTGCACCTCGAAGTAGGCGAGTAGCGTGGCCGACGATATTTTCGCTCACCTGGGACGGCCCCCGGCGCCGACCGCGAGCACCGACATGTTCGCGCACCTCGGCGCAACCCCGACCCCCGCGCCGCAGCCAAACGCCCCGCCGCGCGCTCGTGGCCCCGTCGCCCCGCCTCGCGAACCATTCGCCCCGCTCCACGCCCTCGCAGCGTTCGGCGGACGTGCGGCAGACGTGTATCGGGCAGCGGGAGCGACCGACCTTGATCTTGGCCTGAAGGGGCTCGACCTACTCGGCCGCCCCGGACTCGCAACGCAGGCCGCTGCCTCGTCACCGACTCCGGGCGAAGCGTTCACCCGCGCACGGCGCGCGCTCATGCACGGCCTCTCACCCGAGCACATCGCGCAGAATCGCCGCACGACGCTCTCCCGCATCCCGGACCCCGGCTTCTTCGACCGCGGCGCTTCGGTCCAATCCCTCATCGACCGATCTCTCCCGGAGTTCCGTCCGCTCGAAGAGGGCGCCGCGGATATGGCGCTCGACCCGGTATCGTACTTCGGCGGCTCCGGGCTCTTGGAGAAGGGCGTCAATGTCGCCGGCAAAGCGGCCCTGTACGGCGGCGTCAAGGGCGCTGGAGCCTTGCAACGCGTCGTAACCGCAGCAGCAGCCTCAAAGCCCGCTACGGCCGTTGCAGGGGCCTTGCGGGGCGCTCCCGTGGACCCGGCTGACGTAGAGCGAGCGATGAAGGGCGTGGGGAAGATCGGCGGCGCTGCGTTCGATGCGCTGACCCCGCGCGGTCGGCTCGTCCGCCGCTCCATCGAGGAAGCGCCGTTCAACCCGCGTAAGCCGCTGTCGTCGATCAACAAGCCGTTCAAGGACGCTGACGCTGCGGCCACGATCAAGAATCAGGTCGTCAACACGCAGCGCGGCTTCACGGCGGCCGGGCAGAAGGCGTACGACGACGCGCTGCGTGGCCTCTCGAACGAAGACAAGCAGACCGTCTTCCGATTGGTGAACGGCGCGAAGCCGAGCGAGATTCCGGGTACGATCCGGCCCGAACTTTTCACCGCGGCCGAAAAGCTCGACAACCTCTACAAAGGCGTCCTGCACGTCGAGGGCTCGCGGCCCGTCCGTCGCGCTCTGGCTGCGGCTGGGTTCACGCTGCCCGAACCGCTTGCGCCGTTCGACACGTCGGTGCGCGGCATCTTCAACGCGAACAACGTCCGGGCACCGTACCTCCCGCACGGGCGCCAGTTCGGCGATGCGGACTTGGCGGACTTGCGTGCTGAGAATCGGCCGGGTCTCACCGAAGACGATTTGCTCGGGAAAGGTTCCACGGGGAACGTAAAGCAACCGGGAACGCTCGCCGATGCTTCCGATCCAGCGAAGAAGGCGCGGCTGGACACGTCGCATCTTCAGGACACCGAACGGCAGGACGCGATCAACCGCGCCCGATTCGCCACGGCCGGGCGAGCGATTGCAGGCCGGGATGCGTCTCGGGCGCTTGCGGCTCGGTTTGCTCCCGCGAAGCCGGTCATGCGGACGGTGCGCGGCGAGAAGCCCGACGTGGGCGAGATTTACCGGATGGCGCAGACCGGGCTCGACGCGCAGCAAAAGCGAATCGTCAACATGCTTCAGCAGGGCGCGAAGCCCGAGGACGTGGCGGCGCGCATTGGCGTTGCCCCCGAGGCGGTCACCCGCAACCTCCAACAACGCGCTCAGTCGGTCATCGACGCGATCGGCTACCAGCCCGAGGCCCGACAGGTCGCCACGGGTGCCGTCCGCCACGACTTTGCCGACGTGCCCCGCCACATCAAAGAGTCGTTTCTCCGGGAGCCTGCGCCGAGCAAGGCCGCGGTTCCCAGCATCATGCGGGCCGTCCGGGCGGCGGCGAACCTGCCGAAGTATGCCTTCTTCTTCAACCCGCTCCCGCACATGGGGAACATCACCACGCTCGGCGCGCTGTCTGACCCGCGCTCGACGGCCCTCGGTGCCGCCCGGTTTGCCGCCGCGCACCCGGAGTTCTCGGGGGCCGTGGCGGGCGCCGGGGTCGGCGGCTACGAGAATGGCCCGGAAGGGGCCGCAGAAGGCGCTGTGGCGGGCTTGGGGCTCGGGCATGGCCTCAGACGCTTCACGCCGGTTACGCGGGCCGCCTTGGGCTCGGAAACGCGCGCTATCGACACGGCTACGAAGGCGGGAGCCATCCCGTTCAACCCGGAGCGCGAGGTGCCGAGCCTCATCCGGGCGATCCCGGGCCTGCGACAGACGTACGCGGGGTCGAATCGGATGCTCTGGCGCTATGACGAGGCACAGAAGGCCGCTCGGTACGATTCGCTCATCAAGTCGGGGGTGGACCCCGCCACGGCCGCGCAGCGGGTTGGACAGGACCTCATCGACTACGGCAACCGCTCGGGCCTCACGGGAGCGGTTTCGTACGGCTCGCAGTTCCCGAGCTACCGGGTGAAGATGCCGGGTGCCGTCGTGCGGTCGATCATCCGCCACCCGGAGCGCACGCTGGCCGCCGCTCGGCTGGCCCCGGCCCAGGCTGGGCTCGAACAGGATTCGGGGCTGGGCGACAAGTCCACCGTGCGGTCCTACCTGCCGCTGGCCGACACGATCCGGGGCGCGAACGCTCCCGAGGACTACCTACGCTCGTCGCTGTCGTACCCACTCCGGGACGTGCTCTCCGGTTTCAACGCCGGGAACCTCGCTCCGTGGGCACATCCGCCCGAGCACATGACCGACAAAGAGGCGGAGTACGAGAAGCACTACTTCACTTACGGCCAGCCGGTCGATAAAGCAACCGTGGCGACGGAGGTCCTTGGCTCGATTCCGGGCGGCGACGAGGCGCTCACGGCGGCGAACCTCAACCCGTTCACCCGCTCGCAAGCCCCGTTCACCGGGATCGGTGATGCGGCGAACGCCGTGCTCCGGGACCAAGTGCAAGCGTCCACCCGCTCGCGGATTCGGGATGCAGCCAAGCCCGAGACGGCGTACTCCAAGATTGCCAAGGCGTACCTCAAGACGCACCCCGACGCGAAGGAGTCCGAGGTGGACCGCTTCATTCGTATGTACCTCAAGCAAGGACATCGGTTGATTGCTCACTAGGGCGCTCGCCGAGGAGACGAATGCGGTCGCGTGGTACGTTTGAGCCACGATGATCGACGCGAACCTTGCCCTCCAGGCGATCACCGCCGTGGCCGTGGCGTTCACGGGCTACTTCACCTGGCGCAACAACAAACTCGGCCATGCGACGAGCGCGAAGGTTGACGCCGTGCAGGGCACGGCCATCGACGTGTCGGCCAAGGTCGATGCGGTTGCGGTGACGCAGGACGGGGTAGGCCACGCGCTGGCCGCGTCGCTTGCGGATAACCAGCAGCAGAACCAGGACCTCATCCGCAACCTCGCGGCGGCGGGCCTCGTCCCGCCACCTTCGCCATCGCCCCCTCCCCCAAGGGACCCGGCATGATGTATGTTGGGCGATAAGGCGTCACTACGAGATTATGTGGATGTACGCTTTAGCGGCTTGGAAAACTACATCAACGCCAGGCTTGCGACGACCGAGACGTTCGAGCGGCAGTCGCAGGCCGACCGAGCGGCCATTCGCGAAGACGTGTCCCGGGTCCGCACGGAGCTTGCCGTCGTCTCAAACAGCACCGCGACGGCGCGGGCTGAGGCGGCCGATGCCAAGAGCGGCAACCGGGGCAACATCGCCCTCGTCGTCTCAGCCATCTCGGTCATTGCGACCATCGTCCTCGCGTTCGTCCACCACTAGGAGCAAGGCATGAGCATCCTCGGAATCGACTCGCCAGGAATCGAAGCCCGATTCTGGAGCAAGGTTCAGCGAACGCCCGACTCCTGTTGGCTGTGGCTCGGAGGAGGGCAACCGTACGGACATTTTGCTACCGACGCTCGCCGAGCGACGCGGGCTCAGGCTGAGGCGCATCGCGTCTCCTACGCTCTAGCGGTCGGCGCGATTCCTGAGGGGCAACACGTCCTCCATCGGTGCGACACCCCGCGATGCGTTCGCCCGTCGCACCTCTTCCTGGGAACCCAGGGTGACAACATGCGGGACATGGCGGCGAAGGGTCGTCATTGGCTACAAAACAGGCCGGACCTCGCTCCGAAACACGGCGTTGGCGCGCGGGGTCAAAAGAACGCGAAGGCAAAGTTAACCGACGCACAGGTAGTCGAGATTCGACGGAAGCGCGAAGCGGGCGAAACGGGGCCGAGGATCGCTCGCGATATAGGCATCTCGCACGTCATGGTTTACCGCATCTGCGCTAATAAGAATTGGAGCCACGTCCCATGTCCATCCTAGGCTGCGACATAAGTGACGATCAGACCGTGACATCCTTCCACGACGTCCTGGCGTCGGGTATCTCGTTCGTCGTCTGTAAGTCGAGCCAAAACGCGGACTCAAACGGCGACCAGGACACGTTCGCAGATTATCGCGACCGCATCCGCTCGGTCTCAGGGCTCACGTTCGGCGCGTATCACTATCTCGGCACCTCAGACGGCGCGGCGCAAGCAGCGTACTTCTTCAGCAAGTACACTCCGCAGGCGGGTGACCTCGTGCCGATGTTCGACTGCGAGGAGACGGACTTTCTCAACAACGTCGGGCCCGACCAAGCGACGACGATCATGGCGGCCTTCGCCCACGCAGCCGAGACGCACATCGCTTCCCTCGGCCTGACGTACCCAGCGGCGACCGGGACCCCGGGTCGCCCGCTCATGCTGCTCTACACGGATTATGCTTCGATCCAAGCGCAGCGATTCCACACCGACGAGTTCGCCGGTCATCCGCTCTGGATCGCAGAGTACAACTCCGACAACGAGCCGACAATCCCGCAGACGTGGCCGAAGGCGGTCATTTGGCAGTACAGCGACGGCGGTGGAAGCAATCCGCCGGGCATCACGGCATCATCGACCGACCGTGACCGTTTCTTGGGTCCCGATCTCTCGGCGTATGTGTTGAGGAAAGCATGAAGAACCTCACGACATTCGACTGGCTCAAGGTCGTCGGCTACATCATCGGCTTCGGCGGGATGCTCACGCCGCAGATCGTCGCGACAATTCTCGGTCCGTATGGCGTCGATAACAGCGGCGTAACGCATGTCATCGCGATCATCGGCTCGGTCGTCACCGTTGCGACCCTCATCTCGAACATCTTCAAGAACCCGTCAACACCGACAGGCTCGTACAACGTACTCTCGACCTCGCCGACGCCGACGGCTGACTCGCTCACGACGACAGCAACTCCCACGCCCGTTCCACCGAAAGGCCCCTAGAATGGCGTTCCTCCTACCCCTTCTCCAGATTCTCCCCGCCGTTATCGGCGTTGCCCAAGCGACTGGGATCATCAAGACCTCAACCGGCGTGGAGGTCGCGACCATCGCCTCGGATGCCGCGACACTCGCCGCAGGCGGAGCACCGACGCCGACCGCCATCGCGGGCATCACGCAGTTGCTGACCGACGTGAAGACCTCGGGCGTCGTGAGCGGCTCAGCGATGGACCAGGCGCTCAAGGTCGCCCAGGTCGTCAGCGACTACACCTCAGGGCAAGTCGCCGTCCTGGACTCGAACCTCAACCTGCTCGGCGTTCCGGGCGACGTGTTCGCGATCGCCAAGTCGAGCACAAACGAAGCCGCCGTGGCCTTCCGCGCGGCAGTGGGGCTGTAACATCATGTGGCTGCTCATTTGCTTCGGTGACTTGCTCGTCAACGTCTATCTCATCGTGGGGATCATCGGGCTCATTCTCGGCGCGCTGTACGCTCCGTGGCGGTATCCGTTTCTCTGGACGGGCCCGCAAGGCTGGGTCGGATTGGTCGTCGCGGCGATTATCTCGATTCTCCTATATCCCCACTGCGGCTTCTTGAAGCTGCCGGGTTTTTAGCCATGCACACACCACGGCGGCTTCTCGCGCTTTCCGTCAGCCTAGGGTTGGCGCTACTCTCAGCGCCCGTCGTGGCTCAGGCGCAGAACACGCAAACACCCACCTCCGCCGCGTTCTCGCTCTCGGCGGCGGGTCAGTCCAGCGCGGTCATCAACCTCGCGGGCTGCTCCTCGGCTGCGGTCGTCGTTGACAACAGCGGCACCGGCCAGACGCTCGTCCCGCAGGCATCGAGCGACCCGAACTCCATTGTCACCCCCGCTTCGGCGCAATGGGGAACCGTAACGACGATCGGTGCCGGTTCGATCACGACGTTCGGGCAATTCAACGGCCCGACCGCAAGCGTCGGCATCTTCGGCTTTCGCGTCGTCCTCACCGCGCTCTCGTCGGGCGGTCCGGTCACCGGGCACATCGGCTGCTCCAACGCCGTCACGTCGATGGCCAACGGCGCGACCGGCAACGTCCAAGGCGTCGGCACGGCGGGCTCGCCGTCCGGCGGCGTCGTCTCAGTACAGGGCGTTGCGGGTGGAACGGCGGTCCCGGTTTCGGGAACGCTGACGACGACTCCGAGCGGCACGCAGAATGTCGCGGTCACCTCGCCGGTCGCGGCTTCGGGCGCGGTGCAGACAGCGAACTGCGATCCGACTACGGCCTCGCGATGCGCGACGGTCACGGCTGGCGGCGCGCTGACGGTTACGGGTTCCGTTACCTCAACGACGGCCTTCCCGTACAACACCGGCAACACCGGGCAAGCGGCACAGAATACGGCGGCGCTGCAAGGCGCGTGCCAGTTCAACACGTCGCCCGTTACGCTCACGACGGGCCAGGTTATCGGGACGACGTGCGATGCGCTCGGCAATGCGCTGGCCAACATCAGCGCGGGATTCGGAACCGCGACCGCCAACCCACTCTTTGTCGTTCCCGGCTCGGCCGGATTCACGGTAACGACGACGCTGCCGTACACGTACACAGCCACGCAATCGCCGAAGACGGGCTCGTTCGTCGGGGTCGCTGGGTACGACGGAACGAACATTCAGCCGTGGAACGTCAACGCGAACGGCGTTGGGCGAGCGACGCTCTACAATATCACCGGGACGCTGGGCGTAGCAGTCTCGGGAGGTGTTTCTGCTGGACTTGCGTCCGGCAACGCGCTGGAGGTTGGAAGCTTCAACCTGGCCTCGAATGGCTCGACGTTTGACCCATTTCGCAAGGACACATACGCCGCAGGTCCGATTTGGGTGACGACTGGCGGCTCGACGACGGTGAGCGTTCCGTCCAACGCGACGACCGTCGTCAAAGCCTCTGCTGGGCGCCTAGCGCGTATCCTCATCACGACGCTCGGGGCGGGGACGCTCATCTGTTACGACAACGCAACGACCGGCTCCGGCACGATCATCGGGAGCTACGGCGCATCGGCGGCGGTTGGGACCGTGGAGCAACTCGATATGCCGGCGGCTAACGGTATCACCTGCGTCTCGTCATCGACGGGCCCGGTCGCCACGGTGAGTTTTTACTAGCCATGCCGTTCGTCAGCGCCGCACAGCGCGCTTGGGCGCATGCGACCGACCAACCGTTCGCGGCGGAGTGGGATCGTGAGACGCCGCGCGGTAAGCGCCTCCCCAAGCGGGTCAAGAAACGCACGGTGAAGCGCAAGGCCAGCCGCAAGTCCAAGCGCGGGAAGAAGCGGACCTCTCGGCGCTAGTGGTTCTTACGGCGCTTCAGGGGCGGGGCTCGCGGGCAAGCCGATTCCTGCGACGTTCACGACGCCGCGAAGCGGAAGAACGCCGTTGTCTTCCTCGCTGAACGCCAACATGTAGTCGGCCGGGTTGTCGCGTGCGTGCTTGACGAGTCGGAGAAGGAGGCGGAACAGCAGCCACCATTGCCGGGGCGTCCGTGGCGCGACGAGCACATGCACGTTGTCGTGAAGGCGCACCTCAGCATTCTCGGACTCGATCGCGCCTGCACCGAACAGCATACAGTGTCCGATGCTCACCTTCGCATGCGGCTTGTGGTCCTCGCTCATCGCCCCTCCTCCGGGGTGTCCGCCGCAGCCAAAGCAATGCGTCGGTGGATTTCGTCCGACTGTTCCTCGATGTCATCCTTGAGCAGTTGCAGGTACGCGACGAGCCGCTGG
>Ga0182024_10014729_pt1 | contig 15077 bp, 16 predicted proteins | sample P32metaG_FD_120480 | JGI IMG/M metagenome (GOLD analysis project Ga0182024, IMG submission 120480) | Permafrost microbial communities from Stordalen Mire, Sweden - P3-2 metaG (Illumina Assembly) | ecosystem: Environmental > Terrestrial > Soil > Wetlands > Permafrost | place: Sweden: Stordalen... | reverse complement strand
GTGCGGGGGGTGTCGGGAAACCGGCATCCCTACCGCGACCCGCGCCGGCACTCTTGCCGGTGCATGGCGGGCCGTTGAAGGATCGGATTGAGAAGAGTCTCGACCCGGCAGGCAGGAGTGCCTGCGCCACAGGGTAATATTAGCGTCTGTTTTCCAGCGTGATTGACGTGCCACCTACGGCGGTGGTCTGGACGGGCGAAAATCTCTGCTCACGGAAATGGTCCGCCGCCGCGATCAGCTCCGCGGTGGTGGTGTAGAGGCTCGTGATCAGTGCTGCTCCGGTCTGCTGTGGCGACGCTGTGCAGACTTTCGTCTCTAGGCCTGGAACAAAGAAACTGTAGAGCTCCAGGCTGCTGGCGGGGGCTACTTCGATGCAACGTCCCTGTCGCGCGATCTCCGCCACTGCCTTCGCAGCGGCCGGCCAGTCCTCCCTGGCTTTCGTTTGCATGGTCACGTCCTTCTGCAAAGCCGCTACCAGTAGGATCGTCATTGCAATGATGGCAACGCTTTTGTTTCTTCGAAACAATTCCAGGAACCCGAGCGCCGCCAGGATCACCAGACCGGGCAGCGCAAAAAGAATCTGGCGAGACGCGAAGAAATAGTTCGTGAAGGCATCGCCTGCCAGTGCACCGGCCACCGGAACCAGAATTGAGGCGAGAAGCAACCCTCGAAAGCCGGGTCTCGCGAGGAACGCAAACGCCGCCAGGAAAATAAGGGCAGCGGAACATAAGAAGCCGTCCCCGGAAATACCCTTTGCGACATCCAGCAACAACGCGAGCGTCCAGTGAAATGCGGGGATACCATGCTCCTGAATGCCTGTGGCCCATTTCCGCGTCTCCAGAAGATACCAGGGCAGGAACGCCACGAGCGAGATCGCGAGGCAGGCAGGCCCCAGAGCCGCTCGTTTCCAATTTCTGGCCTTCGCGTTCGTGACCGCGTCCCAGAAGATCACGCCGCAGACGGTCAAGATGGCATAGGGCTGCGTGTAGAGAGCGGCGACGATTGAAAGCACGCAAAAACCAGCCGTAGGCACACTAGCGCCGGACATCAGCTTTAGAAATGCGAGAACGGCAAACAGGCTGAAGCAGAGCGCTTCAGAATATGGCCGTCCCTCGCTGGCATAGCGAAACTGAAGCGGGATCACCATAAACAGGCCCGTTGCCAGCACAGCTACGTCCGGCATTCTGAGCTCGCGGCAGATTCTGAACAAGGCCCAGCATGAAAGGATGCCAAATAATACCGAGGGAAACCTTGCCCACAGCGCGGACGCGCCGCCGACGAGCACGAAAGGACGCTGCGTGAGATAACCTAAGGGCGCCGCGCCCGGGTTGCGGCTCCCCATGCTCCGCATGAAATCGTCCACGCTGCGAGAGTTGGTGGCGATCAACTGCAACACTTCATCGAGCCAGAGTGGTCTCAACTCCACGCACGCGAGCGCGGCCAGTGCGTAGCATGCGAACAGACCATACAACCATGCTCGGCGGTTGGTCACTGAACTTCACGCGACACTTCACGCAACCGGCGTTCTAAAAAAAAACGCTCGCTGTCGTTAGTGACGAGGGCGAGCGCTCTGCCATAGCTCTTAGCGGCTTCCTCAGAAGATCCAGCGCGCCGCAGAAGATCGGCCCGCGCCGAATGCAGCAGGTGGTAGTTGTCGAGATCCCCTTCCGCGGCGAGCGCATCGATGAGCTCGAGCGCAGCCAAGGGACCGTGCACCATCGCGACCGCGACGGCGCGGTTCAGCGACACGATGGGCGACGGCTGCAGGCGCTCGAGAAGATCGTAAAGCTGAAGGATTCGGGGCCAATCCGTATCGCCCGCGCGCGACGCCCGGCAATGCTCGGCCGCTAGCGCAGCCTGCACGGCAAATGGACCCGGCCCGCCTACCATCGCCTCATCAACCAACGGCATAGCTTCCCCGATCTGCCGCCGATCCCAGCGGCCGCGATCCTGCTCTTCCAAAATCACCAGATCTCCGGCAGCATCCAACCGCGCATCGCGCCGCGCATCGTGAAGCAGCATGAGCGCCAAAAGACCAGTCACCTCAGTCGAAGGCGGCGACATCAGAGCTCGCACCAATCGGCCCAGGCGTATGGCCTCGACGCAAAGATCGGTCCTCACCAGCGCACCGCCGCGCGTGCTTGCGTAGCCTTCATTAAAGACCAGATAGATCACCGTCAGAACCGCGTCCAGCCGCTCCGGCATATCATTGGTGCAGGGCACGCTGTACGGGATGCGCGCATCACGAATCTTACTCTTGGCCCGTACCAGGCGCTGCGCCATAGTTGTAGGCGCCACCAGGAACGCGCGCGCGATCTCGTCCGTCTCAAGGCCGCCCAGAGTGCGGAGCGTAAGCGCGACTTGCGATTCCGGGGCCAGCGCGGGATGGCAACAGGTGAAGATCAGGCGAAGACGATCGTCGGGAATTTCGTCAGTATCGTAATCCGGCTCCTGGCTAGCCTCCGTCACCGACGAAAGAGCTTGGATTTTTTCCTGGAAGCGCGTTCGCCGGCGGATCAGGTCGATGGCTTTATGCCGGGCGGTCTGGATGATCCAGGCGCGCGGGAACTCCGGGACTCCCGCGCTGCGCCACTGATCCACGCCAGCCGCAAATGCTTCCTGGACAGCCTCTTCCGCCACTTCGAAGTCGCCCACCAAGCGAATCAAAGTAGCCACGATGCGGCCCCAGTCGGAGCCATAGAGCGCCTCGATGGCCTGATCCGGATCCAAGGGCATGCTCCGATGGTAGAAAATTGTTGAGCAGGTTGTCGATTCGAGCACCTGCCGTTCGACTTAACATTGTAGGCATCCCAATGGAGGCACAACATGCAATACATGATGCTGATTTACCTTGATGAGAACGCCCCGACCCAGGCGGAGCGGGAGCAGTGTTACAAGGAATCCTCGGAATATGCGCGTGAGCTCGCCGCGAGCGGAAAATGCCTGGCCACCGCGCCGCTCTATCCCACCTCGACCGCGACCAGTATTCGCGTGCGCGACGGCAAGCGACTGGTCACCGATGGCCCGTTTGCGGAGACTCGTGAACAACTGGGTGGCTACTACCTGATAAACGCTCAGGACCTGGATGAGGCCATCAGCATCGCCTCCCAGATTCCAGCCGGGCGCTGGGGAACTGTGGAAATCCGGCCGGTGATAGAAATACCCGGCGCGTTCCACAATTCCGCCGTTCGGCCTGTCGATTTAGCGCATCCTCGTTCGACTTAGTGCCAGGAGACCAAAACCATGCAACTCACGGTAGATGAAAGATTCGTATATCAAACCGTGCCGATCTCGAAGACCAAGATCTGGACCGGACGCATCGTCAGCGGCCTGCTGGTGCTTTTCTTCAATAGGAAATCCCAGGCGCGCGAACGCCTCCACCACACGGGGGGGTGCACGACATAGATATGGAAAGCATGTAGGCATATACGAAAAACAGAGCCGCGACCGGCAGGAAGCGCTACCACGAACGCGAGAACTAGCGGCACTCGTGGTATCGCTCCCTCCCGGTCGCGGCTCGGCTACATTCCTCATGTCGCGCACCGCACCACGTTGCGCGAAGACAGGCTGCGCGAGTTTATTGGTCTTCAGAACTAAGGAGAATTCACCATGACGAACCAAAACAAAACCGGCCAAGCAACCGTAGTGCAGCTTGATCCGCCGCGCTTTGAAAACGGCAAGGCCATGCTCGTCGCGGGACTGCGTGGCCACTTTACCACCCCAACCTGGGCGGGCATTCCCGTGCAGTGGGAGCGGCTGGGATCTTATGACAAAATTCCCGGAAAGGTGGGCGTGGTGCACTACGGTCTGTGCTTCCTTAGTCCCAATGGAATCGACTACCTGAGCGGCGTGGAGGTATCCGGCGTCGCCGGCCTCGCCGCCGAATTCAGTCACGTGAACATACCGGCACAAAAGTATGCAGTTTTCCCGCATCACGAACATGTGTCGAAGTTGCGCGACACGATGGAGGCGATCCAGAGAAGCTGGTTCCCAGGGTCCGGTCACGAAATCGCGCGTCCTGTGGCTGGAGCACCGGATTTCTTCGAACGCTATGGGGAAGGCTTTGACCCTCGGACTGGCCTGGGCGACATTGAAGTATGGATACCGGTCAAACGGTGAGATGAGCACCGGAGGATTTTCCAAAGCGCGGCTTCGCCGCATGCACGACGTGATGGCCGGCTATGTCGCTCGCGGCGAAATACCAGGATTGGTCACCCTCGTCAGCAGGCGGGGCGAGGTGCAAGTGGGTGCGCTGGGCGCGAAAGCGATCGGCGGCGACCTTGTGCGGCGCGATACAATTTTTCGAATCGCCTCGATGACGAAAGCCATCACAGCCGCAGCAGCGATGATTCTGGTGGAGGAATGCAAGCTGCGATTGGATGAACCGGTGGACCGGCTGTTGCCGGAGTTGGCAAATCGCAAGGTGCTAAAGCGGCTGGACGGACCGCTGGATGACACCGTACCGGCCATACGTCCCATCACCGTGCGCGATCTGCTGACCTTTCGCATGGGCTTCGGTCTGGTGATGGGTCCGCCTGATAAATATCCCATCGTGCTGGCCACGGACGAATTGCAAATCGGCACAGGGCCGCCCAGTCCCGCCACCACGCCCGCGCCGGATGAATGGATCCGCCGCTTGGGTACGCTGCCGCTGATGCACCAACCGGGCGAACGGTGGATGTACAACACGGGCTCCGAAGTGCTGGGAGTGCTGATCGCGCGTGCCTCCGGTCAACCGTTCGATGTGTTCTTACGCGAACGCATTTTCGATCCGCTGGGCATGCACGACACCAGCTTCAGCGTGCCGGCTGCAAAAATCGGCCGGCTGGCCACCAGCTACTGGACCAATTTTGCCACTGGGAAGCTCGAAGTTTTTGACAAGGCCGAGGGCGGCCAATGGAGCCGCCCGCCCGCATTCCCATCCGGCGCCGCTGGCCTGGTCTCAACCATCGACGATTACCACGCCTTCGCTCAGATGATGCTGAACAAAGGGAAGCATGGCAGCGATTGCATCCTGTCGCGCCCTTCGGTGGAAGTGATGACTACCGATCAATTGACGCCCCAGCAGAAAGCGGTGTCCGGTCTCACGCCCGGCTATTTCGACAGCCATGGCTGGGGCTTTGGCGTTTCAGTTGTCACCAAGCGAGTGGACATTTACGGACCAATTGGAAAATTCGGGTGGGACGGCGGCCTGGGGACTTCCTGGTATTCCGATCCACAGGAGAATATGGTTACAATACTTTTGACCCAGCGCGCCTGGACTTCCCCGAGTCCTCCGAATGTTTGTCTCGACTTTTGGACCTTGGCATATGAGGCGATCGACGACACTTCAGAAAGGTAATGTATGAGCAACGTACGAGTATTGGTTGGTACGCGCAAAGGCGCATTTATCCTGACGTCGGACGGCAAACGGGAACATTGGAATGTTAGCGGTCCTCATTTTGCCGGCTGGGAGATGTATCACATCAAAGGATCGCCGGTTGAACCGAATCGGTTGTATGCGTCGCAATCCAGCGCATGGTCCGGGCAGGTGATCCAGCGCTCGAACGATGGCGGCCAGACCTGGGAGCCGGTGGGAAACAAATTCGTATACGAAGGTGTCGCCGGCACGCATCAGTGGTACGACGGGACGCCGCATCCCTGGGAGTTCAAGCGAGTCTGGCATTTGGAACCGTCGCTCACCGATCCGGACACGGTGTACGCAGGCGTGGAAGATGCCGCCTTTTTCAAGTCGACCGATGGCGGCCAGAATTGGCAGGAACTCCCCGGATTACGCGGCCATGGCTCGGGACCTCGCTGGCAGCCCGGCGCCGGTGGAATGTGCTTGCACACCATACTTCTCGATCCGAGCAATCCCGACAGGATCTTCATCGCCATTTCGGCGGCTGGAGCGTTTCGTACTGATGATGCCGGCCAGACCTGGCAGCCGATCAACAAGGGACTGCATTCCGAATTCATTCCCGAACCGACTGCCGAGGTCGGCCACTGCGTTCATCGGATCGCCCTGCACAAGTCGCGGCCGAATGTGCTGTTCATGCAAAAGCACTGGGACGTGATGCGGTCGGACGACGCCGGCGATTCCTGGCACGAGATCAGCGGGAACTTGCCCACCGACTTCGGGTTTGTGATCGACGTGAACGCGAACGAGCCGGAAACAATCTACGTGGTTCCCATCAAGAGCGACGCCGAGCACTTTCCGCCAGAAGGAAAGCTGCGCGTCTATCGTAGCCGGACCGGGGGCAACGAGTGGGAAGCGCTGACCAACGGGCTGCCGCAAAGCGATTGTTACGTGAATGTGCTGCGTGACGCCATGGCGGTGGATTCGCTCGACAAGTGCGGCGTGTATTTCGGCACCACCGGCGGGCAGGTGTACGTTTCTTCTGATGCGGGCGATAACTGGGCCCCTATTGTCCGGGATCTTCCGGCCGTTCTCTCCGTCGAGGTCCAGACGCTGGAATGATTCGGGTCTGGCTGCCTGGGCATCTCCGAACACTAGCAAACATCGATGGCGAGGTGCAGCTCGAGGTGCAGGGCGCGGTCACGCAGCGATCGGTGCTGGACGCGCTGGAGCTGCGATATCCGATGCTGAAGGGCACCATCCGCGAGCACGTCACCGGAAAGCGCCGGTCGTTCCTACGATTCTTCGCCTGTCAGGAAGATTTGTCGCACGAATCGCCGGACGCGCCGCTGCCCGATGCAGTGGTGTCGGGAGCCGAGCCATTTTTGGTGGTGGGTGCGATTGCGGGTGGGTAGGTTCGATGTGGCGTACGCACTCCTGCGTGCCGCGTTCACACTCGTGTGAACGCCTGCATCTTTTCTGCACACTGGTGTTCGCAAGAGTGCGAACACGGCACGCACGAGTGCTCGCGCCACAGTTTGTGAGCTAGGCTTTCCAGCCTGCCGAGGTTTCTGACGCAGGTGCTAGCTCACCAAAGCCCCATCCATCGCCTCAGCCTCGCGGTACCCGAAGAAATGGCGCCGCTTGATCACTTCGGCGATCTCGGGAGGCACCATCCCTTCCCAGGAACTGTCCTGTTCTTTGATCCTCTTCAGAACGTCGCGTGAGAAGATGTGTAGCGCGCTTTCGTCGAAATTGTCGAGCTGCTTGATGCGGCCGCGTTCCACCAGATGCCTGAAAAGATTGCGCAAATCCGCAGTCATCTCGAGAGTCTCCACTGTGTTGAGCTGGCCAGTAACCTGGTCGCGCAACGGATAAACATAGATCCGCAAATCCTTCGTAAACAGCTTGCCGAACGCCTCCAGGATGCCGCCTTCGAGCTCCGCATAGTATTGCTCATTAAACAGGTCTCGAAGACTGGTCACGCCCATGGTTACCGCAATCGGTTGGGTGGTGTATCGCGTCAAATAGGCTGCGAGGCGATAATACTCGAAATAGTCTGAGATCAGCACCGTCCTGCCGGTGGCTGCCAACAGATCGGCCCGTGCCAAAAAGTCGCCCAGGTCGATCTTGCCGGCGGCAAGGAGATTTCGCATGGTGATCTCCATCAGCTCCAGCACCTGGTCCGCGGCCACCTCAGGCTCCGCGGCGAAGCGCTCGTGTGCGGAGTTGATCATGTCGATATTCACCCTGGTAACGGGACGAAAGCTGCCCCGCTCCACCAGGATCGGCCGTTTCCGCAAAACTTCCGACGGTTGCAGCACCTCTCCGGAAGGCCCGAACATGGCCGCGCCGCTGAGCCCCAGTTGCACGAGCTTCAGGCTCATCACGCGATTGTCGACATGCCGGAACTCGATACCCGAGAACTCAATCATGTCGATCTCAATGCGTTCCGTGGTCAGATTATCCAGTAACGATTCCACCATCAGCTCCGGCTTGTGGTGCAGAAAGAACGCAGCGTACAGAAGATTCACTCCGACGATGCCCAGCGCCTCCTGCTGCAGCTCGTTCTCGTGATCCAGCATTCGAACGTGCAGGATGATCTGGCTGTCGTGATCGCGCGGGTGAGCCTGGTATTTTACGCCCATCCAGCCGTGGCATTCATTGGTGCCATGAAAATTGCGCGCCGCGACGGTGTCGGCGAAGGCGAAGAAGGCCGATGTATCGCCGCGCGATGGGCGCAGACGCTCCAGGTTGAGCCCGTGCTCATAATCCAGCATGCTCTGCAGACGCTCCCGCGACACGTAACGCTTGGAACGGCCATAGATGGCGTCGCTCACCGCCATGTCGTAAGCCGACATCGACTTCGATATGGTGCCCGCCGCGCCGCCCACCTTAAAGAACCAGCGCGCCACTTCCTGCCCCGCGCCAATCTCGGCGAAGGTCCCGTAGCGGGCCGGGTCCAGGTTGACTTTGAGCGCTTTCTGATGCGTGCCGAGTATTGGATAGTCGTCGCGTTCCATGATAGGGATTTGATCGGCAGATCCCCTCAGGAGGCTTAGTGCTGGCGTTGTGGCACTGGAATTCGCACCATAATTCGCTGTGGGGCGGACCCCCTGGTCCGGCTCTGCGATTCGATTAACAAACAACAGGCCGACGGGGGCGTCGGCCGCGGACCAGGGGGTCCGCCCCACTTTGTGAATTCTTCCTGAACTTCAGGGACACAACACTAGCGAATCGCCGTGCAATCGCCGGTCTTATGATCTTCGATCTGGAATCTCAGGAATTCGTGGACGGCGTCAAGGGCGGTCTTATTGTCTGCCGTGATCACCAGCCGTGCTCCACGCGGTGTTTCCCGGAGATCCCAATGAATTTGATCCTTGAGCCTCGACATCGTTTCCGTTCCCGGAACGGTGGTGCTGTGCACCAGCATGGGAGCGTTGAAATTACCGGCTGCGAACATTTGAGCGATATGGTGGAAATGAGCTCGGATTTGATCGCGGCTTTCGGTGTCCGTGACGTCGTTGGCGCGAACGTCGATCACGCCGCCGTCGTAGTGCAGCTCAAAATGATGCGTGGTCTTCTCATGTGAGAATCCCATTACGTGGTCCCCGTGCTGGTTGACCATCGCTTGATGGTCCTGCGAAAACGCGAGGGCTGTTCCTAGAATCAATACGGCAATCGGTCGAATCATGGGTGGCAATCTCCTTAGGGTAATGACGAATGATAGAGCTATTAGTGAGCAAAGGCTCTAACCCCACTTGACAGGGACCTCTATGAGATGTGAGAACAGTAGCTACATGGAGACTTCTCGCGCGGCGCTGGTCGCGGCCTTGTGCCTTGCCGTTGTTTTGTCCGGTTGCAGGCCTAGTTCGGACTTCAGTGAGGACATTGCCAGAGGCTCCATCGAGTACGGAAAGATGAACCTGGAGGGCGAGCAGGTGACGCTTACCGACCCGCAGATCCAGTGCGGCGTGCAAACCGAATTGTGGGATCCTCCCACGTCGCTTTCACCCGACCATTCCACTGCCCATTTGACTTCCAAGGCCAGGGACCTCAAATTCAACGACGACGTCATCATCAAGGATCCCGGCTCCCGTGTAGTCTACGTCCAGATTCGGGGCGAGTTCCCGTTACAGGCCGATAGCATAACCAGCATGAAAGACGGCGAAGACAAGAATTCGAAACTGGTGGAGGCAAAGGTGAGCGTCAAGATTGACAACGCGTGCTTTCCAAATTCCCTTCCGCTGATGGGCGTCAGGCATGGCAACTTCAGCGCCGATTCGCCGGTTGTATTTCATATGCACTTCGACGAGTCCGTGGGTTGGCGTGTTGACAAGCTGGTTCATTAGCCATCCCCCGTTGTTGCCGAGCCGCGACCGTGAGGGAGCCGGTGCCTTTAGTAGTGGAACCCGGACGATAACAAGTGATTAGATTGGTCCAACACCGCATCGGCCGTGAATGGAAATCGCCAATCGCGAACCTCCACACGGTGCGCGCCCTCTGGGTCGGCCACGGGAACCACTTGCCATAAAGGATACTGGGCGAAATCTAGAAATTTCTGGATTGGATACGCCTGCCGCGCAGCGTCCAGAACCGGACTGGGCGGGGGCGAGTAGATGATCCGGACCGGCGCGGTTGGGTCAAAATCGGCCCGCAGGTTCATCGAAAAGTGCATCGCCAACTCCGGCCGTTCCACCCAGCCTGACCATTCGAAAGGATTCACAAAGCCAGTTGGAAACGCTGCCACGCGAATCGGTGCACCACCTTGATATATTCGGGAATTTAGTATTTCGATGGCGCGCTGGTGAGCCAGGTACCGGCCGAAATCGTACACAACCAGAAACGCCAGCGCGAAAATGGCCAGCCCCCGGCCCGATCCCGATCTCGCGCCGATTTCGGAACTGACCAGCCGTCCCAAAAGCGGCCCGATAGTCGCAACCAAAAGAACACCCCAGATCCACAGGTCCACGATATTGTTGAGGTCCAGGCGAAACCAGTGCGCGGAAAACGGCAACAGGAATCGCACCCCGTAGGCGTTGGTCCAATCCAGCAGCAGATGGCTAGCTACTCCGATCAGTGAAAGAACGTAAGCCGCCTTCCAGCCCTGCATGCTGCGGGAAACGGCGCAAACCACCAGCATGGGAATCAGCGCTATGAGCGGCGCCATCACGATGGAGTGTGTATAGCCGCGATGAGCAATAAAATATGGCAACGCTCCGCGCAGCGCGACGACGATGTCGATGTCCGGAATGTTGGCTGCCAGCATCAGCAACCAAATGGATTGAGGATGCCAGCGATTCAAGCCGGCGCGGCTTAGAACCACACCCGTCAGCGTGTGGGTAACGTTGTCCATGCCGTCTCGTCCACGCTGGCGGGCCGGCGGGAACGGAATTCGGGAGGCACCAGCAAGGTCAACGCGTTCGGAACAATCTCCACGGTACCGGGCGCGAGGCCGACGTACTCACCATCCACCTGCAAATGGATTTTGCTATCCGTGGGCGCCGAGAACAAAGCCTTGCGCGTACGAAGGATGGTGACGCCGCGCATGTTCTGATGCTGCCGCGCCACCACGCCCATCATGTATTTCAGAAATGTGAACGAACTGGCGCCCTCAAACAGAACCAGCTCGAACTGATCGTCGAGAAGCGAAATGGTGGGCGCAATCTCGAGATCGCCGCCGTAGTTGCGAACCCGGCTGGCCAGCGCGAAACTCACCAGAAATTCGCGGCCCTCGGTTTCCACCGTAAATTCGGGCAGGCGGCTTCCTACTTTGGAGAAGCCCCCGATCCAGTAGGCTATTTTGCCGATCGCGTCCTTCAGCTTGTTATTGACGCCATGAACAATCGCGGCATCCAGTCCCGCTCCAGCCATCAGAAGGAAATGACGCGGCGCGTTGCCATTGGCGGTGGAAAGCAAGCCCAGCGCGATTCGTTCCGGCACGCATTGGTCGAAAGACTTGGCGGCGCGCTCCATGGTGTTTCCAATCGCGAGTTCGTTGGCCAGAACGTTCGCGGTCCCCGCCGGAAGAATGCCGAGCGGAACACCGGAGTGTGCCATCCCGTTCACCACTTCGTTGATGGTGCCATCCCCGCCGGCCGCTAGAATCAGGTCCGCGCCACGCTCAATGCATCGCTGAGCTATTTGCGCGGCGCTTCCTGGTCCGTTGGTTGGAATTGCGTCGACACTTATCCCCTCGGCCGCAAGAATATCCAGGGAGTGCTGGAGCGCATGTTTGCGCCGCCTGAGTCCGCCTGCGAAACGATTGTAGATGAGATAGGGCTGCCGGTAGCGCTCGATAGTACCCTAATTATAGTAGATGCGCGCCAAAACTGTCGAACGAGAAATTGAAGAGTTGCGCGACACGCTGCGCCGCCACGAACACCTGTATTACGTTTTAGACCAGCCGGAAATCAGCGACGCCGAATACGACGTGATGATGCGGCGGCTGCAGCAGCTTGAGGCCGAGCATCCCGAGCTGGTCACAGCCGATTCTCCCACCCAGCGCGTGGGCGGAAAGCCGCGCGAAGGTTTCGTCAAGGTTCCGCACAGCTCGCCCATGCTGAGTCTCGACAATGCGCTGAATGAAGAGGAACTCCGGGAGTTCGATCGCCGCGTGCGTGATCTGCTGGATGGCCAGAGCTTCGAATATGTCGCGGAGTTGAAGCTGGACGGATTGTCGATGGCGGCGCACTACCGGGACGGCCGCATGCATCAGTCCATCACGCGCGGGGATGGGCTGGTGGGCGAAGATGTCACGGAGAACGCCCGGACCATACGGTCCATGCCGCTCAAGGTCAAATCCGATCTGGCCGCTTTCGAGGCGCGCGGGGAAACCATCATGCCCCGCAGATCCTTTGAGAAGCTGAATGCGGAACGGGAGAAGCAGCAACTCCCTCCGTTCGCGAATCCACGCAATGCCGCGGCTGGCGCGTTGCGCGCTTTGGAGCCCAGCGTGACGGCTTCCCGGCAGCTCGAATACTTCGCCTATTTCCTTTTGGTGGATGGCCGCTTCTATTACGAGAGCCATTGGGAATCGCTGGATGCACTGGCCAAGATGGGATTCAAGGTCAATCCGCGCCGCAAGAAATGCGCAGGCTTGGCCGAGCTGCTGGAGTTTTGCCGCGAATGGGAGGGAAAGCGCGAGTCGCTGCCTTACGAGATTGACGGCGTGGTCGTAAAAGTGGATTCCGTGCGCCAGCAGCAGGCGCTAGGCTGGACCGCCAAGGCGCCGCGCTGGGCCATCGCATTCAAGTTTCCAGCGCAGCAGAGATCGACGACTATCGAAAACATCGAGGTTCAAGTTGGCCGCACCGGAACATTAACTCCCGTGGCGCATTTGGCGCCGGTGACTGTGGGAGGAGTCACGGTGACGCGGGCGACGTTGCACAACGAAGATGAAATCGCGCGGCTGGGCGTGGAGATTGGCGACGAGGTACTGATTGAGCGCTCGGGCGATGTAATTCCGAAAGTGGTGCGCGTGGTAAAGCAGGGGGCCGAGAGGCGGCCGTTCCGGATGCCCAAGCATTGCCCGGTATGCGGAGGCGAAGTGGTCCGCGAAGAAGGGGAAGCGGCCAGCCGCTGCATCAACACCAACTGCCCGGCGCGTCTGAAGGAATCCGTGTCGCATTTTGCCGCGCGTGGAGTGATGGATATCGACGGAATGGGCGACGTTCTGGTGGATCAATTGGTATCGCGCGGTTTGGTGAAGAGCGTGGCCGATATTTACGATTTAACTCTCGATCAGCTTCTGGAGTTGGAGCGCATGGGGCAGAAATCGGCCGAGAAGATTCTGAAGAATATTGACGCATCGCGAAAGCGTCCGCTGCCGCGCGTCCTGAATGGACTCGGCATTCCGTTCGTGGGTGAACGGACTGCGCAAATTCTTGCCGAGACGTTTGGGAGCCTGGACGCCATCGCGCAGGCGGACGAAGAGGTGTTGCAGCAGGCTGAAGAGGTGGGTCCCAAGGTGTCCGAGAGCATCCGGCAATTTTTCCATGAGCCCCGCAATCGCGAGTTGGTGGAGCGGCTGCGCCAGGCTGGGCTCACCTTCGAGCACGCCATGCGCCAGAAAACCGGAGGCGCGCTGGCGGGTAAGACATTTGTGATTACCGGCACGCTTCCGAACCTGGCGCGGGAGGAAGCCAAGGCGCGCATCGAATCGGCCGGCGGCAAGGTGACGGGCTCGGTGAGCAAAAAAACCGATTACGTGCTGGCTGGCGCGGACCCGGGTTCGAAGCTCGACAAAGCGAACCAGCTTGGCATTCCCGTAATCGGCGAACCGGAGCTGCTCGCGCTGCTGAAGTAGAATCGATCTGTAGCGCACGCACTCGTGCGTGCCGCCTTGGCACTCATGCCGAGGCCAGGGTGTTGTTCAGTAGGTTGTTCAGTACCACACGGAGCGTCACTGCGAAACTTACTCAATGCATTGGTGTCGTGGGGGCCCTGGGGGGTTCTGCTGCTCGCTATTGCCGATTCCGGCGGAATCCCGATTGTGGGCGGCGTTGACGCGCTGGTAGTGACTCTGGCGGCTTTAGATCACTCCCACGCTTATTGGGCCGCCGCCGGAGCGATTGCAGGCTCAGTTAGCGGGAGCTTGTTTCTGTTCTTTATCGCACGCAAAGGCGGCGAGGCCTATTTGCACCATCACACTTTAAGCAGCCGCGGTCAACACCTGCGCGCGTGGTTTCTCGAGTATGGGCTACTCACGGTTTTCGTACCTGCGTTTGTGCCCGTGATTCCGATGCCCGTGAAAATCTTCATCCTTTCGGCGGGAGCGCTAGGCGTGCGCCCAGTAACTTTCACCATTGTGCTGACGGCCGCGCGCATTCCCCGCTACGTGTTTCTGGCCTGGCTGGGTACGCGCTTGGGCAAGGAGACGCTGCCTTATTTACGCCACCACATCTGGGAGCTCATTTTACTGGCGTCGGTATTGTTTGTGATTCTGTATTTCGGAATCACCTGGCTGCACAATCGGCGAATCCGGCCGCTACTCCCGTAAGCGCCAACATGGACGCCCATCCCCACCTCTGAACCCTTCCCATGCGCCACGGACCATTGCGTCGTAAGATGAAAAGAATCCAGGATGACCAGTGAGCAGCAACTCCGTGAGAAACTTCGCAAGATCTCGGCCTTGTTCCACGGGGCGACCACAGCCGGTGAGCGAGATGCCGCCGCTGCTGCCATGCAGAGAGTAAAGAACGGCCTCGAGACCAAACTGAAAGCCGAGCAGCTTATCGAATTCAAATTCTCATTGCCGGATCGCTGGCAGAGGCGTTTGTTTTCGGCGCTGTGCCGTCGCCACGGTCTGGAGCCTTACCGCTACAAACGGCAGCGCTACACAACCGTGATCGTGCGGGTCTCCAAGTCCTTCGTCGACCAGACCCTATGGCCGGAGTATCAGGAGCTCCGAGCGGCACTCAATGACTACCTGAACGATGCCACCGAGCGGATTATCCGTGAGGAGGTCTATCGTGACGCTGGCGAGGCCTCTGAACGGGTCGGGTGAAAATCCCGATTTTCCTCGAACCCCGGTCGGGACCACGCACGGCGTAAGTCCGGGATGACTTTACGGACTCGTGGATCGATTCCGCCGGCTGCGCGCCGACAGCGCAAAGTTAGCAGCCTGTGTCTAAAATCATTTCGTTTTGGAAATGTTTCGGCGTAAAATCGGTTATGGCGATGGGCACGAAGAAGGGCCGGGAGCGGCAAGAAGAGTTTTGGTACCGCTCCGAAGTGG
>Ga0182024_10014728_pt1 | contig 15078 bp, 9 predicted proteins | sample P32metaG_FD_120480 | JGI IMG/M metagenome (GOLD analysis project Ga0182024, IMG submission 120480) | Permafrost microbial communities from Stordalen Mire, Sweden - P3-2 metaG (Illumina Assembly) | ecosystem: Environmental > Terrestrial > Soil > Wetlands > Permafrost | place: Sweden: Stordalen... | reverse complement strand
GAAGTCGGCGATGACGCCGTCCTTCATCGGCTTGATGGCCACGATGTTGCCGGGCGTGCGCCCGAGCATTTCCTTGGCTTCCTTGCCGACGGCTTCGATGCGACCGGTGACCTTATTGATAGCGACGATCGAGGGCTCGTTCACCACGATGCCCCTGCCGCGAGCGTACACGCAGGTGTTCGCGGTGCCGAGATCAATCGCGAGGTCGCTGGAAAACAGCGAAAAGAGCGATCGGAAGATCAACGCAGTTCCTGTTCCTCTTCTTCCTCGTGGCCGGGGCGGCCGCCCGCCATGGGCTCGGCACCGCGGCTCGCGACCTGGATGCCGTTCTTGCCGTGCACCTTCACGCGATACATCGCGGCGTCAGCCGCGTTGATGAGGCTCTCCACAGTATCGGCGACATCCGGCATCGTCGCCACCCCAATCGACGCCGTCAGCCGATCGCCCGGCCCTTGGTCGGCCAGGAACACGTACCGGGCAATCCGGTCGCGGAGACGGCGGGCCAGCGCCCGTGCGCCGTCGGCGCCGGTTTCGGGCAGCACGACCGCAAACTCGTCGCCGCCGTATCGGGCCACGATATCGGTCTCCCGGGCGCCGCCGCGGATGACCGAAGCGGCCTCGATGAGCGCCCGGCTACCCCTCAGATGACCATGGGCGTCGTTAATGGCCTTGAAACCATCGAGGTCGACGAACAGCAGGGACAAGGGCGACCCACTCCGCAGGGCTCGCTTTGCCTCCTTCCGAAGCGCGTCATGGAGGAATCTGGAGTTGAAGAGCTGGGTCAGGTCGTCGGTCACGGACAGCGCCTCGGCGCGCGCCACCCGCAGCGCATGGGCGAGCGCATAGGCCGCCGGCTCGACGAGGCGGGCAAAGGCGTCGACGAGGTCGGGCGAGAGCTCGGGCAACCGTCGCGCCCGCCCGTAATCCACGCCGACCAGCACGCCGACGATGCTGCCGGCTGCGACCAGCGGCCAGCCGAGAATTGAGACGTCGACCGGGCGCGGGGTCGTCGTCTCGCCGGCGAGCGGCTCGGCCACGAGCGTCGTGATGCGAACGGCGGCCTGGCCGTTCCGGACGACCACATCGGCGATCGACTCGGCCGGCCCCTTCACCCCCACGTCGACGTGCTTTCCGCCCAGCCAGCGCGTGACGCCGTCCGGTTCGACCGCGACGACGGCCCACGAACTCACGGGCAGCCACTGTCCCAGGCGCGAGATGACGGCGGCCGAAACCGCATCGGGGTCGATCGACGCATTGACGGCTCGCACCAGGTCGCCAATCACCTCGGTCCGGGACGCGAGCCTGACGAAGCGCGCCGTGGCCGCGTCAAGGCGGTCCGCGAAGTCGACGATGGCCGGCAGGCCCAGACCCCGCTCGACGTCCTCGAGCCGGATCGGAAGCGTGAGGTGCTGCTGGAAGCCGAGCGCGCGCGACATCTCGATGAGCTCAGGCGTGACGGTGGCGCCGTAGGACAACGACGGTGTTCCCTTCGCGATCGCCGCGATGCGACGGTCCGCCCCGTCCTCAGGTGCGAGTTCCCACAACACGGCGGATGTGTGAGGCGGCACAGACCACGTCGCGCCCTGCCAGATCACTTCGAGGTGGATCGCCTGCACTTGACGAAGCGGTGCGACGTGGCGATCGACGTCATCGCTCCGATGGAACACGACGACGCCAAATCTTGTTTCGGGCGCACTGGGGTCCGCCGCCGAGGGGGGTCGCTGGGGATCGGACATCTTTCGGAGTCTCGTGCGACAGGAGGCGAAGCCGGGCCACTATAGCATGGCGCGTTGAAGCCTTTCAGCTTGTTTCCTGCGCCTCCAACGCTGTAATCGCGGGCTGAACGTGAGCCCGTGGCATAATTGTTGTTTTACATGGGGCGGCCGGATCTGTAATCCTTTTGGATTCGCCGCCGAGCGGCGCAGTCAAGGAGTGATGTTCGCGATGACGATGCTCGATGGGATGCGCCGACACAAGGGCTGGTTGAAGTGGAGCCTCGGCATCGTCGTGGTCACGTTCGTGTTGCTCTACGTGCCCGCGTTCCTTCGAGGCACGGGCGGCGACGGCTCGTCGATCACCGACTCAATCGCGTCGGTCGACGGCCACGAGGTCCTCGTCTCCGACTACCGGCGTGCGTATCAACAGCAAGTGGACGCGATGCGCGCCAATGCAGGCGGCGACGTCGACGACAGCATGTTGAAGCAGCTTGGCGTGCCTCAGCGCGTGGTCCAGCAGCTCCTCGACCAGCAGGCCATCCTCGCGCAGGCCGATCGGCTGGGCCTGCGGGTGTCGGACGGCGAGCTGCGCGAGCGGATTCTCAAGATGCCGGGCTTTCAGGAAAACGGGCAGTTTATCGGCGAAACGCGCTATCGGCAGCTGTTGGACATGCAACGGCCGCCGATGAGCGAGTCGGACTTCGAGGAGGAGATGCGCACGACGCTCCTCGCCGAAAAACTGCAGGCCGCCGTGACCGGGTGGATGCGCGTCACCGACGCGGAAGTCGATGAGGCCTATCGGAAGGCCAACGAGAAGGTGAAACTGGACCTCGCGCTCTTCACCGCGAACCAGTACCGCGCCGGCATCCAGCCGACCGACGCCGAACTGGCAGCTCAGTTCTCCGCCCACACCGACACCTACAAGATGCCCGAGAAGCGTCGCGTGCGGTACCTCGCGATCGACGCCGACGCGCTCAAAGCGAGGGAGACCGTCACGCCTGACGAAATCCAGCAGCGGTATCAGGCCAACCTTCAAACCTACTCCACGCCGGAACAGGTGCGCGCGAGCCACATCCTCTTCAAGACTGACGGCAAGAACGACGCGGCGCAGAAGAAGAAGGCGGAGGAGGTGCTCGCGAAAGTCAAGGCCGGCGGCGACTTCGCCGCGCTGGCCAAGCAGTTCTCAGAAGACGAGGGCAGCAAAGCCAAGGGCGGCGATCTCGACTATTTCGCCAAGGGCACGATGTACAAGGAATTCGAGGACGCGGCTTGGGCGCTCGCGCCGGGCCAGGTCAGCGACGTCGTGAAGAGCCCCGCCGGGTACCACATCATCAAGATGGTCGACAAGAAAGCGGCGACGACCAAGACGCTGGCGGAAGTCACGCCGCAAATTCAGGATCAGATCCGCACCGAAAAGGCGCAGGCCGAGGCGCAGAAGTTGGCCGACGACATTTCGAAGGACATCTCGACGCCAGCCGACCTCGACAAGGTCGCGCGCGCCCGGGGGCTGACCGTTGGCGACTCGGGCCTGTTCAGCCGGGACGAACCCCTGGCGGGCCTCGGCTTCGCCCCAGCCGTCGCGGCGTCAGCTTTCACCCTCGAGCAGGGCAAGGTAAGCGGACTCCTCCGAACCAACACCGGCTTCGCGTTCATCGCGCTCGCCGAGATCAAGCCGGCCTACGTCCCGCAACTGAGCGAGGTCAAGGACAAGGTCCGCGAAGACGTCATCCGCCTGAAAGCGCTCGACATTGCGAAGGCCAAGGCCGCCGCGATGTCCAAGGCGGGCGCGGATTTTGCGGCGGCGGCGAAGGCCGCTGGCGGCGACGTCAAGACCACGGACTTCATCGCGCGTGACTCAGCCTATCCAGAGATCGGGGTGAACACCAGCGTCGATGCGGTCGCCTTCAATCTCAGGGTCGGCGAGACGAGCGCGCCCATCCCCACCGACACGGCCATCATCGTCGTGCACGTGAAAGACAAGCAGGCGATCGACGAGGCCAAGATGTTGGCGGGCCGCGAGGCGACGCGCGATCAGCTCCTGTCGCAGCGCCGCCAGGAGTTCTTCTCGGCCTACATGGCCAAGGCGCGGGAAAAGATGAAGGTGACCTTCAACGAAGCCGCGATCAGGGCGGTGCTTGGAGGGTAATAAAGAATTGAAGGCCGGAAGGCCTCGGTCATCTCCAGAAGACGTCGGGCATCAGGGTCAACATCTCGCCAGGGCGGACGAGCCGAGCCATCGCGGCGGCGGTCTGGAGCACCCGTGCGCCAGTGGTCCCAACCGATGCGGCCAGGTGCGTCTCTGACGAGGAGTTCGACAGACTCGCGAGCAGGTCAAGCAGGCCGCGCCTGGGCGGGTAGACGACAAGGGTGACGCTGCTCGTCAGGTCGATGTGGGCCCTGGTCTTCGCGATCTGAATCGCCCGATCGAGGCCGCCCAGCTCGTCGACCAGACCGTGGGCCTTGCCTTGGCTGCCCGTCCAGACGCGCCCCCGGCCAATCGAATCGACCTCGGCTGCGCTCAGGTGGCGCCCTTCGGCGACGCGCGACACGAAGAGGTCGTAGGTCGACTGCATCTGGGCCTCGACGCGCGCGCGCTCCTCGGTCGAAAAGGGCTTGAACGGCGAGTCGATCTCGGCCATCGCGCCGTTGCTCACCGAATCGCTGCCGATACCCAACTTCTCGAGCGTGCCCTTCACGACGTACTTGCCGGTGACCACGCCGATGGAGCCCGTGAGGGTCCCCGGCTCGGCGACGATCACGTTCGCGGGCACGGCGATGTAATAGCCGCCTGACGCCGCGACGTCGCCCATCGACACCACGACGGGTTTCACCTCGCGCGCGAGCATCATCTCGTGCCACATGACGTCGGACGCGGTCGCTGACCCGCCCGGGCTGTCGATGCGCACGACGATCGCCCGCACATCGGGATCGACACGCGCCTTCCGCACCCACTCGACGAAGCTCTCCGAGCCGAGCTCGCCGCCCGGCGAATCGAGCGCACTTTTTCCGCTGACGATCTCGCCGACCGCGTAGATCAGGGCAATTCGCGGACCCGTGCCGTAGCCCGGCGTCACGCCGCCGACGCGCGCATAGTCGTCGGCGTCGAATGGGCGCATGCCTTTGATGGGGGCCACGCTCGAGAGCTGGTCTTCGTAGGCCAGCTCATCGACCAGGCCGACGCGTTTGGCATCAGCGGCGAGGTACGGTCCGCCGTCAATGGCCTTCCGGACGGCGTCGCCAGTGAGTTTGCGGCCCTGGGCAACGGCCTGGACGAGCTCGTCAAACCACTCCTTGTTCAGGGACGCCGACATCTCGCGATGGGCCGGCGTAAAACCTGTTTCGGTGAAGGTGTTCGACGCGGTCTTGTAGTCGCCGATGTGCAGCAGATCAGGAAGCACGCCGATCTTGTCGAGCGCACCCCTAAAAAACAGCTCGTAGGTGGCGATCCCGGACAAGTCGAGCCCCCCGGCCGGCATCATGACGACCCGGTCAGCCGCCGAGGCCAGGTAGTACTCCTGGGCGGAGGCCGACTCGAGGTACGCCGTGACGAGCTTGCCCGACGATCGAAAATCGACGACGGCGTCGCGCACTTCCTGGATCTGCGCCCACAGCGCGGCGCCCACGGACGGCTCGATGACGAGCGTCCGCACGCGACTGTCAGCCTTGGCGCGATGGATCTCGTCGACCACGCCACGAAGGGTCGTGGGAACCGCGTCCGTGAACGCGCTGAAGAGATCCAGGCCAGCGACCTCGTCGAACGGCGCGCGCACCTTCAAGTAGAGCGCCGCGTCCGCCGGGACGACCGGCGGCGCCGCCGAGCCGCCGAAGGCGGCGCTGAGCAGCAGGAGCCCAGCCGCTGACACGGTCATGGCGAGCAGGATCAGGATGAGCACGACCGTCAAACCGCGTCGGGACGAGGACACGAGAACCCCCCGAGCAGTATAAGGCGTCGGCGCCGGGCCGCGGGCTCGGAGTCAATGGCGTACGGCTGCGATAGGCTGGGGCGGAGAGTGAGCTTGAACGCTTGAAGGCTTGAAGGCCTGAAGGCTGGAAGGCTGGAAGGGAATGAGGCTTGACGAATGATTAGTGCCCGACGGTGGACCGTCGGCTGGCAACACGTGATGATGGCCGTCGCGGCGCTGCTCGTGTGTGCGTCGGCGGCGACCGCGGCGCAATCCCCGGCTGATGACGGGCTGCGCGCGGCGTATGAGACGTACTACCGCGGCGACGAGGCGGGCGCCGATGCCGCGTTCGCCCAAATCGTCGCACGACGCCCGGACGACCTTGGCGGCGCGTTTGGCCAGCTCGTCGTCGCCTCCTCTCGCCAGGGACCGGAGTCGGCGGAATCGCCGGCATTCGAGCACTCGGTCGACGCGTTCATCGCGCGGGCTGCGGACCGGTACGACCGCAACCGTGCCGACGAAGACGCCCTCTTCCACCTCGCCTTTGGTTACACCCTGCGGAGCGCCTACCGATTCGAACATCAGACGGGGGTCATGGGCGCGGCGAGAGACGGCGGCCGGGCGCGCGGGTACATCGATACGTATCTGAAGGCGCACCCGGAGAACGGCGACGCGCACCTCGTCCGCGGGATGTACAACTACTTCGTCGATCTGGCGCCGTCGTTCGTCCACATTATCCGATTCCTGATGTTCCTGCCGGCCGGCAATCGCGCGGGCGGCCTCGCGGACATCGAATACGCTGCGGCCCACGGCGCGCTGTTTGGCCGGATGGCGCAACTCCAGCTCGTACCGATCTACGGGGCTCTCGAGGGACGTCCCACCGAGGCGATTGCGCTCGGCGAGCGCCTGCAACGAGAGCTGCCGGCCAACGACGACGTGGCGTTCGCGCTCGCCGACGTGTACATCAGCCCGGCGGTCGAAGCGCGCGATCCGGCTGGCCGCGTGTATGAAGGGGTCATCGACCGGCACCGGACGGACGGGACGAGCGACGGCGGGACCGCCCGCGCGCGGGCGTTGTACGGCCTGGCGGGCGCCCGCTTCGACGCGTGGCGGTGCGACGACGCCCTCGCCATCCTGTCGAAGACCATCGACGATCCTGGCGCAGCCCCTGATTGGGTGCTGCCCCGCTTTCTGCTGCGCCGCTCGGGCTATCGGATGCTGCTCAACGATCCGCACGCTGCCGACGACGCCCGGCGGGTGTTGAACGACCCTGCGATGACGCGGTGGCGCGACGATGCCCATGAGGTGTTGAAGCAACTGGCCGAGTACCGGTCGACGGGCGATCCGGCGCTCTATGCGGCCCTCGTGCCTGCGAATCGGCTCGTCATCGAGGGCCAGTATGGCGAGGCGCGGGAGCGCTACGAGGCGATCGGTCTGGGCCGGATGGACGATCCGCAAGTGCGGTATCGGCTGGCCTATCTGGATTTCGCGCGAGGGCTCAATGCGCAGGCGCAGCCGACATTCGAGGCGCTGACGACCGCGCCCGGTGCGCCCGACTGGGTGCGGGCGTCGTCGTGGTTGTACGTCGGCCGCATCGACGATTTGACGGGCCGCCGGGCGGCGGCGGTCAGGGCGTATCAAAAGGTGGTGGACGACTATGGGGACGAGCGCGCGTCCCTGGCGGCGCAGGTCGGGGTGATCACTCCGTATCAGCGCCCGGCGTTAATCTCACGTTGATATACTGCTAGCCCCACCTGCGGAAGTGGCGGAATTGGCAGACGCGCAAGCCTCAGGAGCTTGTTGGAGCAATCCAGTGGGGGTTCGACTCCCCCCTTCCGCACCAGTAAACCATTATTAATCAATAGCTTATGGCGCCAGGCCATTTACGTCTGCGGCGTCGGGCCACGACCGTGTGCAAACCGTGTGCGAATCGCGACCGGAATTGATCCCAAACCGGCCTCGAAGTTGACGCAAGAAACTCTGGCGCGCGGGTCTCAGCTTGTGCGGACGATGGCCGCCGGCGGCGCCAGAATTTCCGGAACCCGCACGGCTGAAACCGGTGACCGCCTCCGATCACACTGGGGCAGTACAATCGACCTATGAGCCGGACATTCATCGACGTTTGGAAGGAGGCGGCGGAACTCACGGAGCAGGATCGGGCCACCCTCGCCGGTCTGCTCATCGAATCGCTCGAGGGTGAACCCGACGCTGACGTTGAGGCCGCTTGGGCCGCCGAGATCGAAAGGCGCGTCGCCGAGCTCGAGGCGGGCACCGTCACGACCGTCCCGTGGGAACAGGTTCGGCAGCGGCTTCTTGACCGGCTGAATGACCGTCGTTAGTTTTCACCCTGCGGCCCGCCTGGAAGTTGAGGATGCCCAGGCTTGGTACGAGGAGCGCAGTTTGTTGGCCGCCTCGGCGTTCTTACGGGAGCTCTCCGTTGCCGTGCAGCGCATTCGGGAGGCGCCTTATCGGTACGCCACGGCCGAGAGTGGCACTCGGCGGATTCTCCTCGATCGGTTTCCGTTCACCATCTACTATCGCGTCTCGTCGGACGCCCTCGTTATCGTGGCGGTCGCTCATCAGAAGCGTCGACCCGGGTACTGGTCCTCGCGATGACGCGCGCGAATAGGACTCGATGACCCATCCCATCCGTCGGGTCACGCGTTTTGAGATCGTCGGTCCGCGCACGCTCGCCGTAACATTGGCGGAGGCACTGAGCAGCGAATCAATTTCCGTCGTGTGCTTCACGGCCCGATGTTCGGGCCGTTGCAGGACCTCGTCACATTCAACGCCGTCACGCTCGATCAGGAGACCGGCAGGTTGACTTCGCCGAACGGCGCCGACTTCGATCCGGCAACGCTCCATGACTGGCCCGCGGTCTCGGACAAACTCGCCACGCGAGCGCATGCCAGGGCTGATGCGCCGGCGACTCCGCGAACACAGACCCAAGCGCAGCCGAGCCGCCGCTGAGCGCGCCGACGCGCCTCAATCAATTCGCAGCACGGTCGCGACCGGTGTCGTCGCGATTCGTCGGCCTGGCACGACGGAGGCGACGGCCGCGACGCCGGTCACGAGCAGCACCACTGCGCCGTAGATGAGCGGATTGTGGGGCGCGACATGGAACAGGAATCGGCCAAGCACCGTCGCAGCGGCAAACGCGCCGAGGGCGCCGAGCGCCGTGCCGACAACGACGGGTCTAAGAGCGTCGGTCGCGACGAGGCGGACTAGGCGTGACGCGCTCGCCCCAATAGCGGCACGAATGGCCAGCTCGCGACGTCGTTCGACGATCGACCGGGCAACGATCACCACGAGGCCGGTCATCGTCAGGAGCAGGGCGAGCGAGGCGAAAGCCGTGGTGGAGACCGTGTAGAAGCGCCGGTCGGCGACGGACTGGTCGAGAATCGCGTCGATCGTTGTGAGGTTCATGACCGGCACTGCCGGGTCGATGTCGCGAATGGCGCGCCGGATGGCCGGGCCGAGGTCGCCGGCGTTCGGGGCGGCCCGCAGCACAGCACAGATGAGCTCGTTGGGCCACTGTGCGTTCGGCAGATAAATCGCCGGGGCGGGCTCTTGGTCGAACCCAACATATCGGACATCGCGCACCACTCCCACGACGGCCACCGGCTCACCAAAGTCGATCAGCTGACCGATGGAATTCTCGGTCCCAAACATCTTGCGCGCAAAAGACTGGGAGATGACGACGACTTTGGGGCTTGTCGCAATGTCGCGGTCCGTCAAGAGTCTGCCGGCGGCCGGCTCGATTCGCATGACCGAGAAATAGCCCGCATCGACAGAGCGCGCATTCGCGACGTACCGCTTTACACCCCCAACGCGGTTGAGCATGTACAGGAAGTCCACGCCCCGAAACGGGACGGCGGACGTGAGGCCGACGTCGGTCACACCCGGGAGCGCACGAAGCCGCGAGACCAGATTGTCTTGAAACGCGGCCAGCGCCGGTGAGAACTCGCTCTCCCGCTGGCCGGGCGCCGCTGGCGGCGGCCAGTACTTCTCGTCCAGCAAGCGCATCTCCACGGTGACGACCTGGTGTCCGTCAAAGCCCAACGGCACCTGGCCGAGGCGCCAGTAGCTAATCAGCAGCAGAGCGGTCGAGACGAGGAGCGTCGTTGCCAGCGCGCATTGAGCGGCGACCAGACCCCGTCGCCATCGCGCCGTCCGACGATCGGCCGAGACTGCGCCGGCGGTGCGTTTGAGGGCGGACACAACGTCGACGCCCGCAGCATGCCACGCCGGCACCAGGGCGGCCAGCACCGTCGTGGCGCCAGCCGCGCCTGCAGCAAACGCCAGCATCCAGGCGTTGACGCCGATCTCGTTGGCCCGCGGCACGTCCAGCGGCAGGACGCTCCCCAAGACCGGCCCGATCGCCGCGGAAAGGAGCGAGCCCAGCGCCGAGCCTGCGAGTGCGACCACCGCGCCTTCGGTCAGCAATTGCCGGATGAGGCGCCAGGAGTCGGCGCCGAGCGCGGCGCGGACGGCCAGCTCTCGCTGCCGCTCGGCCACTCGACTGAGCAGGGCATTGGCCACGGTCGCCCAGGCGATCAGCAGCAGCAGCGCGGCCACACCCTGAAGCAACCAGAGCGACGGCCGCGTCTCACCCACCACCCATTCGGTGATCGGCTCGAGGCGGGCGATTAGACCATCCTCAGGCCGCTGACCAGGAGAATCCAGGCCCGTGCGAATCGCAGATACGCGGGCGCTGGCATCAGCCAGCGTCACATCCGGTCGAAGCCGTGCGACCACTCGCTCGCCGATGCCTGATCCTTCGGCATGCACCTGCGCCCATGTTTCGATCGCCCATGCCTCTGTCTCGTCGGGATAGGTAAATCGAAAGCCGGCTGGGAGCACCCCGATAACCGTGAATGTCTGCGCCTGCCGCCGCTCCCGGCCCACGACGAGCGTCAACGCGCGTCCAATGACAGAGACATCGCTCCCGAAGTCACGCTCCCACAAGCCATGACTCAAGACGATCGCGGATTCATCCGCGGGCGCGGCGGCCGTGAACAGCCGCCCGTGGGCGGCCGACACGCCGAGCACGTCAAAGAAATTGGGGGTGACAAAGGCGCCGCGCAGGCGTTCGGCGCGGTCACGGAGGACGAGATCGAATTGGGCGTCAGGATTCCCTGCCCAGCTCCTGACCGCCGCGAAGTCGCCGAGCACGTCGCGCGACTCGTCTCGCCAGCTAAAGGCCATGTCGCCGGTCAATGCGCCGCGTATGAGGCTATCGAGACCTGGACCGTTCGTCTCGACCCGCGGATGCGCCTCGGCGCGCCAGACCATCACGAGACGGTCGGGGTGCGCATACGGCAACGGTCGGAGCAGCACCGCCTGGAAAATGCTGAAGACCGCACCGTTCACGCCGACGCCAAGCGCCAACGTGAGCACTGTGCCCCAGAAAAAGAACGGCGCACGGCGAAACAGCCGAACCGCGCCAGCTAGGTCCTGAACCAGCGACGAAAGACTGGGCACTGGAGACCTCACGCGCATTCTACGGCCGTTCTTGCGGATCCGTCCCGATCTCGCACAAGCCCGACAGCTGGTCGACTCTGCGATTGAAGGCGCCTGTGTGAGTGTGTGTGAATCACGAACGGCGCGATGAATCAGCAACAAGAGACTCTGAAGATCGCCGCGTCGGAATGAGCATGAATTGAATCATCGAGGGACGCAACAAGCCCATCGCACAAGCCTTGAGAGACCTTCCGCGCGAGTGAGCGTGTGTGGATTTGTGCGATTCGCGTCGTCCGGAGTGTCGCTTTCTGGATTGGTCAGTCACCAGACCAGGTCGTAAACATTGGCCTGATCTGGTGTGACCTTCTTCGCGTTGCGACTCAGAAGCTTGTTGGAGCAATCCAGTGGGGGTTCGACTCCCCCCTTCCGCACCAGCCCCTTAATTCAAAGACTTCCGAGGATTTTCGGACTCGGAAATTGGGGTCGGTGAGGGTGTGTCGACGGTCGGTTTGTGCAGATCGTGTGCAAATCCATCGCGAAAACGATCGAATGCGGCGCGCGCTTGTTGGAGGCCGACACGCGTCGTCGCCAGGTCCGCGTGGCCGAGCCAGTCGCGAACGTTGTGATCGGAGACTCCGGGTGTCTCGCGTAGACGGGAAGCGAACTCTCGGCGGAGATCATGGAAGTGCAATCCATTGATGGCTGCCGCTCGACAGGTCTTCGTCCACGCGCTTTGAAACCTCCAGATCTGCTCGCCGACCTCGTTCCCGAACACAAACGCTCACGACGGTGCTCTGAACCGTCAGGAGCGTGCCGAAGGCGTTCGAGCACGGCACGAACACGACGACTGGAAGGGCTAGGCGGGTCTGACTATTACTCTCCCGGCGCTCCGTCAGTCGGCAACGCGCTCCCTGGGAACCGCATGAAACCGAGCGAGACGCCCCGATTCCCGGCACCCGTGCCTTCATTTCTCGCTTTCCTTTATCCGGGCCCGCCCGTCCGTCGCCGATCCTCGAACCACGTCGCCGTCACCGCGCCTAAGGGGCGCCACCGAGGATCGATTAGAGAGTCGTTCCTGAACGTGACGGCGGCTCGGCTGCATCGATTTCGACGCAAGCTCACACGAGGCCAGTGTTTCGTTCGATCGTTTTGATCACCGCGTCCATCTTGCCGCTCAAGACCTGCTTGGCGAGGCTCAGCGTGAAACCTTTGGCCACGTGGAACGGCACATGAGACGGCAACGACAGCGCAAAAGGATCGACGACCGCGTCGACGACGACGGGGCCACCTTTGTGCGCGAGGGCCTCAGCCAGGCCCTCTCTGACGTCGCCGGGGGCTTCGATGCGGATGCCCTTGGCTCCCATCGCGTCGGCGACCTTGGCGAAATTGGGATTCTTGAAGTCGACGCCAAAGGGAATCATGCCGCCCTCTTGCATCTCGATATTGACGAAGTCGAGCGAGTCATTGTTGAGGATGAGCTGCACGACGGGCGTGTGTCGCTGCACCTGGGTCAGGAGGTCGCCCAGAGCGAGCATCGTGAATCCCCCGTCGCCACACACGGCGATCGTTTGGCGGCCGGGGTACGCCAGCTGCGCCCCGAAGGCATTGGGGGCGGCATTCGCCATCGACGCCCAGGAGAAAGAGCCGAAGATCCTGCGGTTCCTGCCGCCGGCGACGTACCGGGCGAGCCAGATGCACGCCGTCCCGGTATCCGCAAAGAACATCGCGTCGTCGGAAGCGAGTTCGCTGAGCGTCGCGATCAGGAACTCGGGACGGATGGGCGTGATGCCAGGCCCCTTCTCGACATAGTGCTGGAGCAGGTCGTGGAACGATCGGGACTCCGCCAGGTGCTTGTCGAGAAAGCGGCTCTCAGTCTTGTCCTGAACGCTCTTCAGCAACACGCCAACGGTCGCCTTGATGTCGCCCACGAGACCCACATCGACGGCCGTCCGGCGGCCGAGGTGCGTGGGGTTCTTGTCGACCTGGACCTTCTTTACGCCGCTGCCAGGCAGGAACTCCGAAAATGGGAAGTCGGTGCCAAGCAGCAGCAGAAGATCGGCCTCCTGCATGGCGTGATACGCGCCGCCATAGCCGAGTAGACCGGTCATGCCAACCGCGTTGGGATTGTCATGCTCGAGCCACGGTTTGCCGCGAAAGGTATACCCGACAGGCGCCTTCAGTTTGATCGCCAGTTCGACGACTTCCTCGCGGGCATCCCTGCAGCCATCGCCTCCGAAGATCGCCACGTTCTTCGCCTGGTCGATCATCGCCACCAGCGCGTTCAGATCGGCGTCTGAGGGGCGACACACGGCCGGTGCGGGGATCGACACCTCGCAGGAGCATGTGGGCGCGGCCGTCGCTGCGACGTCACCTGGGATCGAAATGACCGTCGGTCCGCCTTCAATGACGGCGGTGAGAATGGCGGTGTTGACGATCGGTCGGACCTGCTGTGCGCTGACGAGACGCCCGATGTAGAGGGCGGCGGCGTCGAACAGCTTGTACGGGTTCAGCTCTTCCAGCGCCGAGGTGTCCATCAGGCGCGTCTCGACATCGCCGGCGATCGCAATCACGGCGGCGCCCTCCTTGCGAGCATCCATCAGGCCGTTGAGGAGATGAACGGCGCCGGGGCCCGCAGTTCCGCAGACGACCACCGGCTGACCGGTGAGGTACGCCTCAGCAACGGCGGCGAAGACACCGTATTCTTCATGACGGACGTGGATGAACTCGATGTTCCCATTGCGGCGCAACGCATCGATGACGGGGTTCAGCGCGTCGCCAACAATGCCGTAGCAGCGTTTAACGCCGGCGTTGGCCAGCATCTCCCACATCACGTCCGCCACTGTTCGCGCCATCGGACACCAACTTTCCTGAGGATGGATCGGCCCTGGATCGACTCTTGCCCCTGGAGCCAGCCGTCGCAAGTGAAATTGACCAGATCAGCAGCGTTCAGTCAACGACGTTGTTGCAACAGGAAGATCCTCGGCGGTGCCGCTCAGGCGGCACATGAGGTCGCGCCGCTGACCGTATACTCGCGGTGCATGCGGAAGATCCGACTGCGAAAGAGGCAGAGTGGCGCTTACGGTGGGTCAGGAGTGCAGTCGGTCGTGGTGCATTCCACGCGAACGGCGGTGACGGCCGTCGCGTCCTTGCTGGTCGCGCGTGTGTTCCGACTCCCAGAGGCCTACTGGGCGCCGATTACCACGCTCGTGATCACGCAATCCTCGCTGGGGGCGGCTCTGGCGGTGTCCTGGCAGCGTCTCGTTGGCACGGCCCTAGGAGCCGTTGTGGGCGCAGCGGTCGCCAGTTCCGTTGGCCCCAGCCCGCTCGCCCTCGGTGCGAGCATCTTCTTGCTGGGCGTGTTGTGCGCTGTCGCGCGGTCGGATCGAAGCGCCTATCGATTCGCCGGCGTGACGCTCGTGGTCGTGCTGCTCGTCCCGCGGACGGATCCCTCCTGGCAGGTGGCCGTTCATCGATTCGCCGAGGTCTCCATCGGCATTGCGGTGGCGCTGGTCCTGACGGTGGCGTGGCCGGAGCGCGAATCGAGACCACGCGCGGCGGGTTCTTCACGCGCACCATTGCCGCGTTAACAGGCCAGGTCAACGCCGGCCGACGGTGACGCCTCCAGCGCACGGAGGAGCCGGGATTTGCGGAGAGCTGTCGACCTCTTAATGCGTGTACTCGACCTTGACGCTCTCGGCGAATTCCAAGAGGTAGCCGCCCACATAGCCGCAGGCGTGGCGTGGCGTGACGCGTCAGTGAAGCGTCCCCTTGTCCTTGCAGAAGCTAGGTTCTATGCTTCATGTAGAAGCCGAAGGGAAGACATGCCGTCGCCATCACGCCTCGATCTGCCCCAAGGCACGCTGGATCTTCTGATTCTGCAGACGCTAGCAGCCCGGGGTACAAGTCATTAACGCTGACGAGTTAGTCACGAAGGTGGTCGGTAACCTGACCCAGCCGCGGATAGCTGCAAGAAGGCGAGGGGCCGCCGTCAGCGCCGG
>Ga0182024_10014727_pt1 | contig 15079 bp, 10 predicted proteins | sample P32metaG_FD_120480 | JGI IMG/M metagenome (GOLD analysis project Ga0182024, IMG submission 120480) | Permafrost microbial communities from Stordalen Mire, Sweden - P3-2 metaG (Illumina Assembly) | ecosystem: Environmental > Terrestrial > Soil > Wetlands > Permafrost | place: Sweden: Stordalen... | reverse complement strand
GAGTGGATGAAGGCCCTCCTCGAGCAAGCCGCCCCGTCCGCGCACCGGCTCGTGGCGGGCGATCGTGTGCCGACCCTCCCCCTCCGTTCGCGCGATCCTCACGCCGACGAAAAGCCCGATCCCTACGTCTGGCTCGACCCGGCACGGGCGATCCTCATTTCGAACGCGATGGCGGAGGAAATGGCGCGGGTAGACTCCGCCCATGCTGCGGGCTACCGAAGCCGCTCGTTCGCGCTACAGCAACGCCTCGATGCCCTCGACCGTGACGTCGAAGCGCGCATCGCGACCTGGCCGAGTCGGTCGTTCGCCTCGTTCCCCCTGGATTTCGCTTACTATGCGGACCGCTATCGTCTCGCCCCTTCTGCAAACGTCGACCCTTCGCAGAGGACCGGGGTTGCGAACAGAGCCCTGGACCCTATCGGGGGTCAACCCCAGACCGACTCTTATGAAAAGCTCATCCGCTTCGATACGGACACCCTCGAAAGAATCGTGAAATCGCCCCTTCCGCCGGTCGAAGATGGGAGTGTGTCGCCTCCACCCGCACCTGGGGCCGATGGATCCCAGGCTCACTGACGTTGCACGCTTGGACTTCAACCGGGGCGATTCCCGGTGTTAGCCTCGACAGGTGACGCGGGAAGGACCATTAAGAGAGGCGACTTTTCGTTTCTGGCACACTCGTCGCTTAGGCGCGGATCGGCGCGGGTCGACGGCTCCTCGGTTGGCTCTTCGTGCGGTCCAGACCAGTCCTGAGGACCCTGTTTCATGCCGCGAGACGTAAATACCCCACTTGTGCTCTGGATCTGCGCTGCAGTGTGCGCGCATTTCCTCATGGGCGAAGGCGGGGATACGGTCGCGCAGTTTCATGATGACCGCCTGGCGATCGCCTCGCTCGGAGAGAAGGTTCGCGAAAGGATCCGCGACCGCGAGCAAACGTTCGAAGTGTCGTCGATCAACGCTCCCACTCCGAGTCCGGAAGAACCCCCCCCGCCGCCGGAGCCGGAACCCGTCCCCACGGCGAAGAAGCCCGAGCCGCCCAAGCTCGTCCCCGTACCTCCACCGCCCGCCAAACCGCCCGAGCCGCCGAAGGTAGAGAAGAAACTACCGGTCGTCGCGGTCCCCGAAGATCCCGCGAAGAAGCTCGACCCCCCGCCGCAGATGGACAGGCGCATTGCCGTGCGCCAGCACTCGGCGCCGAATCAGGCAGACAACCCCAACGCGCATTTCGTCGCGGACGAGGCCAACCACGTCGACCAGGAGACGGCGGCGACGCAAACGTCGCACGATCAAGACGACCCCAGTCCCACGCCGGGCGGCAACCACACCGGCGCCGTGAAAGAGATGGGCGACAGCGATCAGACCAAGATCGCAGACAGCGAAGAGCATGCGGGCGAAAAGAACCGCGGTCCGGGCGAACGCGGCACGGAGCTGGAGCTCCAGCCACTGCCGCCGTCGATGCGGCCCCAGGGGGCGTTCCAGTTGCCCGGCCTCTCGAATCCCCAGGCGGCACGCTCGGGGGGCGACGGCCGGACACCCACCCCCAGCGCGGAAGCTTCGAACGTCACTCCCGGTGGAGCCGGACCCGCCTCGCCCGACGTGAGCGGGGGCGCGGACGGGACTTGGTCCTTCAACCCAATCCGCGCCGGCGCCGGAGGAGGCTCGGCAAGCGAGTCGGGGCCGGGGCAGGCGAACAAGCCGAACGGGGCGATGTCCGTATCCTCGACCTCGTGGCTCGGACTCGGCGGCAAGCCCGGGCCAGGCCAGGTGAATCTCAACTTGAACCAGGAGGGGGTCATCGCCTCGGTCGGCCAGGACCAGTTGCGCAAAGAGCGCGAGGCCGACGGGGAGCGACGGCGGAGCGAGCATCGCGGATCGTGGGTCGCCTCGAATTTCGAGAGATGGAGAAGCGCAATCGAGAACTACGTCTCGTCCGTGAAGCCGGGAAACCAGACGGCGCTCAACGCCGCTGCCGTTCCGTTCGCGTCCTATCTCAACGGTATGCACAACCGCATCCATCCCATCTTCGCGGAATCGTTCTTGGGCTCGCTCGAGGCTTTGCCGAAGAGCAACCCGATGAACGACCGCAAGCTCATCACGCGCCTCGAGATCGTCGTGACCCGCGACGGGCACATCGTGAAGATGGGGATCGTCAAGCCGAGCGGAGTGACCGCGTTCGACATCGCCGCGCTCGACGCCGTGCAGCGCGCATCGCCGTTCGGCCCAGCACCGACGGCGATCGTCTCGCCCGACGGACGCGTCTATCTGGACTGGGAATTTCATCGCGACGAAGTCTTCGCGTGTTCGACGATGAACGCGCGCCCGTTCATGCTCAACGTCCCCGGTCGCGCGCCTCCGATCGATCCGAACCCGCCGCCCGCGACACCGAGCCACCCCGGGCCCACGCAAGAGCGCGGAGCTCCGCCGCCGGCCAATGTGACCGAGACCCGCGAGGGGGCGCGGTCGCTTCCTCCCGCGAGCACAAGCTCTACGTAAGAGCATCACCGTGGACGACATGAGCGAAACGGATCCCTCGATAGCCACAGCCGACGACGCCATCGTCCCCGCCACGGCAAAGCACGCAAGGGAGGCAGAGAGCCCTCGCATTCCCTCACGCGCGCCGGTGCTGCGCGCGTCCGGCTTCTTGCGCATGACCGCCCTCGCGTCCGTGTTGGCCGCTGCGCTCGGCGTCGTGATCGCTCCCGGGCTACGCGGCGTAGCGTCGGACGCGATGGTCGAGGCGGTCAATCGTTCGGCGTGGACCTTCGCCTACTTCATGTGCGCTCTCGTCATTACGGCGATCCTGCTCGCGATCTTCGATCTCGCGCGCGCTTCGCGAGTGCATGCGCTGTCGCGAGCCGCAGCGATCGGATCGGCCGCCGGCGTAATGGCGCTCTCCGCGCCCGCGCTCGTGCGCCCCCTTCCCCCCTCCGTATCGATCGCGCTCGGCGTCGCGGCGTGTGTCGCGTCGCTCGCCGCCGCGTGGGAGAGCGCGCGCGCACACCACACGCGCGCGGTCGCGATCATTCTCGCGGCCTTCTCGATGGCCGCGCTCGGGCGCATCGTTTCGTGGGAAATGGCAAGGGTCGCAGGCGAGCAGGGCAGGCAGGGGCTCTACGCGCTGAGTCGCGCCATCGCGACGGGATCGCTGCTCGTCGAGGCACTCGGCCAGATGCTCGCGGCAGCCTGGATCGGGACACGCAGCCGATTCGTGGGTCAATCACTCGCCTCGCTCGCCGTGGCCGGCGCATTCCTTCTCACCTGGAACGTCGCCCGCGGCGCGAGCGATCTCGCAGCGCCCTGGCAGTCGGCGCTGCACGTCGCGCTCGGTACCGCGCCTGGACTGCCGGCACCCTTCGGGATGAACGCACTCGCTGTGTTCTTGGTCGTCGCGTCCATCCTGCTCGGGCTGGTCGCCGCCGTACAGCCGCGACAGAACGTCGCCGTCGTCGTGGCACTCGCGCTCGGGCTCTTGGGACGAGGAGCGTTCGACGTGCCTCTGCGCGCTTTGTCGGCGACCGCGGGTGCATTGTGGATCTTGGTCGCCGTGACCGACGACCGCGCGATGTGGAGGTCTCTCATCGACACACGTGAGAAGCGGCTGGCCGACGGAGAGGCCGGCGAGTAGCGGGAACGAAGCGCGAGCTGTTTTCGCCCCTCCCGGGCACTTACCCGGCGAGGAGAGATTTCATGGCGACACTCACGGGTGCGGACCTACGACGTGCCGACGTATGGATCGCACTTTCTATCTGCGCTGCAGTTATCGGCTGCAGCTCGACGAACTCCGGCACAGGGGTGGGAACGAACGAGATCGCGAGCGATGCCGCCTCGGGCTCACCGGACGGCGCATCGAGCACGCGAGGGGCAAGCGACGCCTCCGCCCGAGACGCCTCGTCCTCCTCCGCCGATGCGTCGACCGACGTGAGCACGAGCCTCCTTGCCGAAGCGGGGGACGCGACGAGCGCGGAGGCGGCTTCGACCGACGGAGCACCCACGGACGCCGCGAGCGACACGACGGCCGACGCCGAGGGTCCCGGTCCGGACCAGTGCGTGAATCGTGCCCCGGTGGCGGCGAAGTGGAACCTGAAGTGGTCGGACGAGTTCGACAAGAACGGCGCGCCCAACCCCGCCAATTGGGGGTTCGAGAGCGGCTTCGTTCGGAACGAGGAGCTCCAGTGGTACCAGCCCAACAATGCGACGGTGTCGGACGGGCTCCTCACCATCGCCGCGCAGCGCCAGCAGGTGACGAACCCGAACTACATGGCGGGCAGCAGCAGCTGGAAGACCAACCGCCAGTATGCCCAGTACACGTCGTCCTCGATGACGACGTCCGGCAAGCAGAGCTTCGAGTACGGCCGCTTCGAGATGTGCGGTCAGATCGACACGGGGCAAGGAAGCTGGCCGGCCTTCTGGATCTTGGGCAACGGTCGCAGCTGGCCCAGCTCCGGCGAAGTCGACATCATGGAGTATTACGCGAACGAAGTTCGCGCCAACGTGTGCACGCCGTCGGGGACCACGTGCGACTGGACGGGAAGCCAGATGCAAGCCCTCAGCTCTTTCCCCTCGACGTGGCCTTCCGAGTTTCACCTTTGGGCGATGGAGTGGGACTCGACCAACATCGCCCTCTACCTGGACGACAAGATCGTCTGGACCTTCAAAGTGGCGACCGTCACGTCCGGTACGAACCCCTACACGGGCAACCCGTTCTACATCCTCGTCAACCTCGCCATCGGCGCGAACGGCGGCGATCCCACGAACGCGACGTTCCCGATCACCTACAAGGTCGACTACGTGCGCGTGTATCAGTAGCGGCGAGCGCGGACAAAAGAGAACGGGCGGAGCCGCTGTCGCCAGAAGCTCCGCCCGAAAGAATGTTCCTTACCGCGTGAGTCGTGTGCGCATCGCATGAACCCCTAGCCAGCACGGCTAGGTGGGAGGCGCTTGGGACCGCGCTTTAGGCTTCCGAGATTCGTGCCTCTTGCGAGGACGACCCGGCTTGCTCACCGAGCGGTCAGCGCCCCCCTGGTTCGAGCTTGTAAGGGATCCATCGATTGCGCCATGCACGAGCCCTGCAGAGGGAACTCCTCAAAGCTAACACCTGAGTCCTCTCGGTCAACGCCCCCAAGCGACCTCGTGTGCGTGCGCGGCACCCCAAAAACTGGGCCAACGCGCGCTTCGGCGTGCATACATGCGACCGACCCCCATGACTTTGCAGACAGAAGACGTGGCCGACGCGACGCCACGAGAGACGCCCTCTCCCGTCCGATTCTTGGACGCCGCGGCGCGCGCGGGTCTCGGCGGCGCCGCCACCCTGGTCTTGCGGCTCGAGCGCATCGGAGCGAGCGCGCGCGGGCGGCTGGCGGACGTCATCGATGAAGCGATGGAGCGCGAGCTCGCGGCCCGAGGCGCGGCGTCCCCCGGAATCGGCTCGTCGAGCGACGCCGACGCGGCGCTGAGCGATCAGCTTTTCCGCGCGCGGCAAGTGGGAGTGCGGCGTGTGTGCCTCGCCCTCGGACCGCTTCGTGCGGCGGCTTCGACGAGCGGAGCGATGGAAGCCGAAGACAGCCGGACCCTGCTCTTCTGGGCCAAGGCGACCCGCGACCGCCCCGTGGAGCTCGTGCTGGACGAGGGCGACGAGAAGACGGGGGCGTACGTGGCGCCTGTGCCGCTTTCGACTGCGCTCGCGGCGGCCCGCGGCTCCGCGTCGAGAGGATCGACCAGGACCGCGACCACGACTCCGACTCCGACTCCGACTCCGACTCCGACCGAAATGACGCCGACCGCGACAGATCGCCAGATCGCCGGCGCCTCGATCGCCACAGACGAAACCTGGCGCTCTTTCACTCTCGCCCTCAGCGCGGCACGCGGCCCGCAATCGCTCGCGGCGTTCGAGAAGCTCTTCACGCAAAGCTACGTTCCGCTCTGTCACGCGATCGAAGGAGGGCTCGCGGATCCTCGCGCCGTGCACGCGCGCGACGAGTTTCGCGCGACCTTCGTTCGTATGTACGTCGAGGCCTGCCCCACCTTCGCGGCCACCGGCAAGCGACCCAAGATGGTCTTCGACGCGCCCGACCTCGCGGCGCGCATGGCAAGGCTCCACGGGGCGCGCACGGTGCACCTGCTTCTCGCGTCCGGGATGCGCTTCGACCTCGGCGCATGCGTCAAAGAGGAGCTCACCGCACGGCTCGGCGCGACCGCCGCGCTCACGGACGAGACGCTCTTGTGGAGCGCGCTCCCGACGACGACCGAGAGGCAACTCGATTGCCTCGCGCGAGGGGCGGACGCTCTACGCGGCCCGTTCTCGAGCGACCACGAGCTCGAGCCGGTGCGCGGGCGAACGGCGGAGGCGATCCGGCGCGTGAAGATCGGCTCGCGCGACGTCTACAAACTCGACCTGGGGGACGCGAAGATCCGCGAGGCAGGCCCCGGCGCGCACGGCGCGATCCGCAAAGTGGCGCAGAGTCTCGCCGACGCCATCGCAAAGCACGCGAAGTCGCTCCCCCCGCGCACCTTGCTCTTCGTCTTCGGCGATCACGGGTTTGCGATCGACGCGGCGGGTGTCGCCTCGTCCGGAGGCGCGGCACCCGAAGAGGTGCTCGCGCCGGCGTTCGCGTTCTTGATGGGCGAGGTGCACTGACCTCGGGTCGCTTCTACTGGCAGGCTTGTGTGCCGCCCGTGCCGCCATTGCCGGTCGCGACGCATAGTGGACCGGCAGGCGGGCCGACGTAGGCACACCCTGCGAAGCTTACGTCCCAAGTTTGGCCGCACGCCGCCTGGTCGAAATTATTGGTGCTGCCGTTGCAGTCGGCCGGCAGTCCGGAGATCTGGCAAATGCCGTCCACGGAGTCAGGGGTACACGTGAAGGTGTTGCAGTCCGTCGGGCCGTTGCTCTGTTGCTCGTCCACTCCGTCGCAATTGTAGTCGAAAGGAGTCGACGCTTGCGTCGTGGAACCGCATGCGTCGGGCGTCGTAAAGAAAGCGGTCTGTCCGGGGTGGGCCTTGCTGTCGATGTCGCAGCAGTCGGTGTGGTTCGTGGTGTAGGAGCCGACGAGCGGCGCCGTACACGCGGGGGTGGGTAAGCCGGACGGTGAGCATGAAAAGATGGGGGTCGCCATGCTGTCTCCGAAACTGTCCTCGTCGCAGTCCGGATACCACGCGACGCAGGCTTGGCCTCCCGCACAATTGGCGCCCGGCGCGAGCGGGTTGGTGCACGCGCCGGTCGTCGGGTCGCACGTGCCGGCGACGTGACAGTTGTCGATGGCCGTGCAGGTAACCGAGTTGCACGGACCTGCGTCCGCGCCCGCGTCATCTCCGTTGAAGTTCACCGTCACGGCCGTCTGACCGTTGGGCGTAAGGTCCAACGTCACGGGCGTCACGCTCGTGGAGTCGATCGAAGCGGTCACGGCCGCGCCCACCCAGTCCGGGATCGAACTCGACGTCACCTGCGCGCACGGCGCGGGGAACGCCGCACCCGTGAACGTGACCGTCCCCGTCGGTAAGTTGCTGAGCTCGAGGACCGTGGACTGACCCGCGGTGACGCTGAAGCTATTGCTCACCGAGCGAATCGAGTTCGCGGAAGTAACCTGGATGCAAGAAACGTTGGTGGGAACGCTGGCGATCGCCATCGAGGCGCGACCCGTGAGCTCGGAACCGGGCGCGTGCGAGCTACACGCCGTCAATGCGAGAGACGAAACCAAAAGAGCGCGACGAAACATGAAAGACCTCCCCGTTAGGGACCCCGGATTGTCGAGGGCGGCTCGTCCTAGCAACGCGAATACGCTGCCGTCAACGCTGCGCGCAATGGACTACACGTGGCCTTTCTGCGTGACCGACTTGAGCTTCGCGCCCTAAAGCAACCGTCGTGGCGTCCGTAGTGTGGACCAACGAACGGTCGCCCTAGCCCTTCCGCAGACTCCGCCGGAAGAACAAGTAGCCCGGCACCCCCGTCAGCACGATCGCCGCGCCGATGATCGCCTCTCTCGCTCCGCTCGTGAGTAAATTCACGAGCACCCATCCGTTGCCGAGCACGAAAAGCGCCGGCGTCAGCGGATAGCCGGGCGTCTTGAACGGCCGCAGTGCGTCCGGCTTCGTGATGCGCAGCATCGGGACCGCCAGGACGCAAAGGATCGAGAAGAGGCAGAGCGCGAACGTCGTAAAGTTGAGGAGCGCCTCGAACTTGCCACTCAAGAGAAGCACGGAGCTAATGACCCCTTGCACGACGAGAGCGCCGGTCGGAGCGCGCGTCTTCGGAGACAGGCGCGCAAGGTACCGCGGGAAGAGGCCGTCTTCGGCCATCGCGTGATAGATGCGCGGCCCGACCACCATAGTCGCCTGAAGCGAGCTCAGCACGGCGACGATGACGAGCACGGTGACCAGGGAGCCGACCCCGGCGCCGAACGTCTCCGCCGCGGCGCTGCCGGCAAGGTTTTTGGAGTTGCGCATCGCGTCGAGGCCGAGCGCGTTGAGAAAGCCCGTGTTCACGAGCAGATAGAGGATGGTGCAGATGATCGTCCCAAGCCCGAGCGCGCGCCCCAGGTCTTTTCTGGGGTCTTTCATCTCGCCCGCTACGTAGGTCGCCGCGTTCCATCCGCTGTACGCGAAGTAGATGGGGATGAGCGCCATCGCGAGCCCTCGAGGGCTCTCGGCCGCGACGAAAGGGCGAAAGTGAGCGCCGTGGCGAGAGCCGAACGCGAGGCCGAGAACGAGCACCGCGCCAAACGCCGCGAGCTTTCCGACCGAGAGCACGTTCCAGATCCACTTGCCGGAGCGGAGCCCGCGCACGTTGACCGCCGTAAGAAGGAGCACGGTGAAGATCCCGATGGCGCTCTCGGCCCACGGTCCGAGACCCACGAGCTCGGCGACCCCCCGCCCGAAGCCTGCGGCGAGCGTCGCGATGGAGCCGGGGAAGCCGATCCAGAAGCTCGTCCACCCCGAGAGAAAGCCGAGGCCTTCGCCGAACGATTCGCGAAGGTACACATACTCCCCCCCTCCTCGAGGAAAGAGCGCGCCGAGCTCCGCGTTGCAGAGCGCGCCGGACAGGGCAAACGCGCCCCCCGCCACCCATACGCCGAGAAACCCGAGAGGCGAGCGCACGCTCTCCGCCACGAAGCCGCCCACGAGAAAGATCCCTGCGCCGACGACGCTCCCGACCACGAGCATCGCCGCGTCGAAGACGCCGAGGACGCGAAGCGGCGCGTGGGGTGGCTCGGTTGTCGGGAGGGGAGACGTCACGGAGGGGGGAACGTATCGGGACAGGCGCAGCGAAGCGAGCCCGACCGTACTGGGCGCTCGATGTAAGTTTCCACTCTTGCCCGAACATCGGCGCGCGCCTTGCGCGCTCTGCTTCGGCCCTGTTTCATGATTGTCATGATGCGCTCCGCTTTCTGGTTCGTGCTCCTCGCGGGCTGTTCCAGTGGATCATCGGTCGCGTCGGGGCCAAGCGCCGAGGGGGAGCCTGTCGCCATCAGCCAGCAAGCGCTCGGCGTGGGCGACCAGCAAAATGGGTTCCCGTCGCCCTGGGAGCGCGCCGTATTCATGGCGGCGAATCGGGCGCGGAGCGATCCGTCGATGGTCAAGGGGGCGATGTCGACGATCTACCCGGCGGTAAAGCCGCTGGTGCTCGAATCTGCGCTCGAGCAGTCGTCGCGCTTCCATTCGACGAACCTGCTGCTCTCCGACGTGCAACTCATGCACACGTCGCCCTGCACCCTCAATACCGACGTCGCGACGAGCGGCTGCACGGGAAGCCCGACGTGCGCCTGCGCGACTCCCGTGGCGGCGCAATGCGCGAACTGCTCGACGGACGCGGGGGCCATCAACAACTGCGGAACCCCGATCTTCACCCGCATTCACTACTTCTACCCGCCGGCGAACGCGGAGGTCGCCGCGGCCGGCTTCACCGATCCGTGGGGGGTCATGGACGACCCCAAATACGGCTGGACGAGCGAACCGGCCGGCGCCGACGGCCACCGCACGATCATCGACAGCGTCGGAGGCGACTACAGCGTGGCCGGCTTCGGGCATGCCGCCGGTACGGGCGAATGTTGGGCGACCTTCGACGTCGGCGACTTTGGCCCCACCACCACCGCGCCCACCACCCCCCCGCGGATCGCCAGCGCCGCGCCGATGCCGTTCGAAGGCGCGGCGGGCTCGTTCACGATTTACGCCACGTGGGCCGACACCGTGGGCGGAGCCCCCGTCGACTTGAACGCGGTCGTCGACGGGACGTGCTCCGTGATGACGCTCGAACTAGGTACCCCCGCGCTGAACGCCACATATAGCGCGCAGGTAACGCTCGCGACGGGATGCCATTCCGTATTCATTGTGGGAGACGACGCGGAGAAAGTGCGAACTACCTATCCGGAGACCACGGCGTTCACCATCGCGGTCGGGGGCGGCACATGCGCCGACTTCGTCGCGCAGCCCGCGGTTACGTGCCCGGGAGTGGACGGCGGAGTGGGCGGCGCCGACGCAGGCAGCGATACGGGAAGCACCCCCGAAGGGGGGACCGTGAGCAGCGAAGGCGGCAGAGGGGTCGTCGGCAGCGAAGGGGGTAGCGTCGTGACGGGAAGCGGCGAAGCGGGCAGCAACACGAGCCCCGAAGGGGGAGGCTTGGGAGGCGCGGTCGATGCGGGCGCCAACACGGGCGGCAATGGCCCGGGCGGATCCGGTATGTCGGGCAACAGCAGCGGATGCGGGTGCAGAGTCGCCCAGTCCACGGGCACGACGAGCGTGTGGGCAGCGTTCGCGGCGGGGTGCCTGGTTCTCCCGCTTCGTGGTCGGCGTCGCGCGCGTCGAAGCGGTCGAACCTAGACCCTCCGCCGCCGCGAGCTGTCCAACGGTGCGGTCCTGAGTCCTCCGCGATCGCGCGGCTCGCCCGCCCTTAAACAGGAAAGAAAAGCCGCCGCCATTACGAATGCGCCGCACAGCCGTAGAGGCGTGTAGCAATGTCAGGTCCGCAGGCCCGCTCTCTGGCCCAGCAACTCAGCCGGGTATTCACCATTTTCGGCGCGCTCGTTGCCGGTGGATTCTGCCTGACTGCGCTGACGTACGGCATGAGCTGTTTTTGGCTGACGCCCGAGTTCGATCGAAGCAGGCTCGCCCTTTCCGCCGAGACCGACGCCTTGGCGGCGATGATTGACGAGGAAAACGGGCTCCGCGGTTACCTTTTCGCCCACGATGCGAAGTTCCTTGCAGCCTATGTCCGGGGAACCACTGAACTTGCGCGAGCCCACCAGGTCCTCGTCGAGAACGTTGGCTCCGAACTTGCCCCGTCGATGCTTGCCACGCGCTTGGCCGAGGAGAGATGGCACGAGCGGTGGGCCGATGGGGCGGCCGACACGCGGCCGGGGGCGCCGACTCCGTCGTGGTCCGACGGCAAAGCGCTCTTCGATCAATACCGGGGCGACGAAGCTATGTTCGCCACGGTCCTCGCCCAGCGGAACGGAGCTTTGCGCCTGCGCGAGCAGCGACTCGTCGCCGCTCGGGTCGCGCTCGAACTCACGGTATTCGTCGTCATCTTCTTTCTAGCGCTTCGCCAGCACCGCGCTCTTCGTCACTCGATCGTGATTCCCGTCGCCGCGTTGCTGCGGCACATTGGCCGCGTTCGCGATGGACAACTGAAGACGACCCTCGATCTTGCCGGTCCGCGCGAGCTACGTCAACTCGGGGAGGGACTCAACGAGATGGTAGGCGCGCTGGCTACGGCGCGAGAGTTGGCCGAAGCCCGCGACGAAACCGTCCGTTGCCATTCCGTCCAGTTGCGCCACATTCTCGATGCCAGTCGCGAGTTTTCCGAGAGTCTCAACCTCTCTTATGTCGTGGCGGCGGTACGCGCGAGCACGGCGGCCGTCGGCGGCTACGAGCGCGTCCTCGTGTGGATCATGGACGATGATGCGGAGAGGCGCCTCGTGAACGCCGAGACGAGCGCGGCCCTAAGGTCCTCGGCCGATCCCTCCGAGCCCACGCACGGGTTGGCAGCGCGCGCGGCCAAGTCGGGCCGCATTACGTTCGAGAAGCCCAACGGTGAGGTTCGATTCAGCGACAGCAATGTGGGGCCGGTCGTCGCGATCGCGATCCCGCTCATCGTGGGAGCACGCGTCGTGGGCGCGCTCGAAGCCCGCCACTCCGAGCCGACCATCGCGACGGCACGAGTGGTCGACGTCCTCGAGACACTGGCCACGCACGCGGCAACGGCCATCGAATCGGCGCGCCTGCACGAGGTCATCGAGGAGAGAAGCCACTTGGACGCCCTGACGCGACTCTTCAACCGGCGCCGACTCGAGGAAGACCTCGATTCCGAATGCAAGCGGTGCTCTCGTTACGATCGTCCGCTGGCGTTCGTGATGGTCGACGTCGATCACTTCAAGGCATTCAACGACTCTTACGGTCATCCCCGCGCAGACGTGGTCTTGCAGGAGGTCGCCGAAGTCATCGCGGGCTGCGTGCGGACGACCGACACCGCCTACCGTTATGGGGGCGAGGAGTTTTGCATTCTCTTGCGCGAAACAACCGCACAAGACGCGATGAATCTCGCGGAGCGAGTTCGCCAGCGCATCGAGAAACGCTTCGTGTCTGGGACGACGCCGGGCGTCACTGCCTCCTTCGGCGTCGCAGAGTTCTTGGCGTCCACGCCGATGCCGAGAGCGCTCGTAGAGGCAGCGGACGCCGCGATGTACGAGTCGAAGCATGCGGGAAGGAACCGCGTGATGGTCAGTACAGGGTCGACCTTTGCTTCGGTAACGCCTGTTTGCGAGACTCAAAGTCTGGCGACGTAAGCGCGCTCTCGAGAAGCCCGCCCCTGGCGGAGCCCCGCGACAAAGCCCCGTGCGGCCGGTCATGCGAGGCGCTTTTGTATCGCGCGAACTTCTTGCGGCTCATCCGAGCCTCGCGTCTCCATCCTCGTGTGGATGCCTGCCGATTCATTCGTCAACACTGCGAAGATTCGGCCCCATTAATCGGACGACTCCGCTTGAGGCGACCAAGCGCGTCCGCTCACCGCTTGAGTAGGTTTAGTACGGGGCCCGTACCTTGCAAACCATGGCAACGAACACCATCCGTTGCGGATGGGCTGTCTCTAACTTTCGAGGAGGAAATTTCCATGGTCCGTCCGCTTTACTCAGTCATGGCCGCCGTCGCTTCGCTCGGCGCTGCACTCACCTTGTCGTCCACCGCGCATGCAGAGTCGTTCAAGCTCACGAACAGCTGCGTCTACGATACGGGGGAGGACTGCACGACGACGTGCAGCACGGCGACGATCAACTGCAGCGCCAACTCTACGAAGACCTGCAGCTCCAAAACTTGCACGGACGCAGGCGTCACGGATACCTGCACGGCCGCCTGCGAGCAGCAATGCACGACGACCGCCGGACCAACCACTTGTTCGGACTACTGCAGCGCCCAATGCAGTGGGGGTTGCTCGGCGCATGACAATTGCGGAGCATCTACTTCCGCCGACTGCGAAACGGATTGCTCGGCCCAGTGCTCGTACGAATGCACTACGGCGCCGGCCACCACAAGCTGCGCGACCGCTTGCGCGACGAGTTGCATGGTAGTGGACAACATCGAGTGTACGGTGATGTGCCAAGTAACCAATAATAAAACGTGCACGGTTACGCCGTCGGTCTGTTCGAAGAATTGCAATACCACCTTGGGCGGAGGCGCCATTGTTTGCAACGGCGAGATCGTCGACAGCGCGGATAACGTCGCCGATGCCGTCACGTGGTATGTCGATCACATCGACTCAACCTTCACGGGCTCGGTCGCCGCCAGCTTTTCGGCGATGGTTACGGCCAGCCTCGTGGGCAGCACGACCACGACGACCACGCAGAATGGCGAGACGACCACTAAGACCACCTCCACGAAGTGCTCGGCGAGCCCAATCTCGAACAGCACGGGCTCCGGGGGCCTGCTCTTGGCCGGACTGTCATTCGTGGGCATTGGCGTCGCGCGGCGCCGCAACCGACGCGCGTAAGGGCGACGCCCTCTTGCAAATTGCAAAATAGAAACCGCAAAGAAAGCGGAGCGATGCAGAGGAGAGCAGAGCATCTAGACGCTTGTTTTCTCTGCGGGCTCCGTTTCGCTCCTCCGTTCTCCGTCACGTCGTGACGGACCCACTCTTGCTCGACCCGAGCCTTCAACGCCACGGGGCGGGAAGTCGTGGGATCTCTTGAGAACCTCTTGTGCTTCGGGCCGATGCCTTGGCAGAAAGCCAGGCACCGGTGGGGCGCGCTTGCTCCTTCAGCGGGATCCGGATGACGACCTCTACAGGTTGCACGGACCCGCGGTAGTGGGGCCCACTGTGTCGACCCCCGTAGGACACGGCTCGAGGACGAGCGGCGGGTTCGGGCTCTGGTTGAACTCGAACTCCGTGAGCAAATCACCAAGCTGCGGCAAGCTATCGCGCACCGTCGGTCGATTGTCCGGCCTGCCGTCGGTTGCCGGGTTGACGCGAGCGCTGTCCAGGAAGACATCCTCGATGAATCGCCGGTAGGCGTCGTGACTGTACACTGTGTGATCGATAGTGTGCGGCTTTACCCAGGGGCTGATCGTGAGACCAGGGACGCGAAGACCGTAGCCATTCGCGTCCACGGCGACCGGGAGGACGTGGTCATAGAATCCGCCCCAGTCATCCCAGGTCAAGAAGATCACCGTACTGTCCCAGAACGTGCTCTGCATCACGGCGTTGATGATGCGCGTGACGTAAGCTTGTCCCGTCGACACGAGGTTCGGCGGATGCTCGCTCAGCTCGTCGCTCGGGGTGAGCCAGTTGACCGCTGCCAGGTTTCCCGCGCTGAGATTCGTGAAAAAGTCGTTCATGTCGACGACGTTGCCAACCTCGTCGTCCTCCTTCACGTCATCGAACCACGGCAGCACGTTCCAGTAGCTCGGGTTTAGATAGTGCTGGGCGGACGCGTCGCAGCTCATCTCCCCGTCGTCGCAATCTGGCGTCTTCCCGCCGGCAATAAACGACCTCCAGGATATGCCCTTCTTGTGGAGCAAGTAGGTCACGTCGGTCCATGCGTACTCGGGATCGGGTAGCTCAGGAGCCCCGCCTGCAGTGCCGACGTGGTTGCCGTTGCCAGGG
>Ga0182024_10014726_pt1 | contig 15079 bp, 13 predicted proteins | sample P32metaG_FD_120480 | JGI IMG/M metagenome (GOLD analysis project Ga0182024, IMG submission 120480) | Permafrost microbial communities from Stordalen Mire, Sweden - P3-2 metaG (Illumina Assembly) | ecosystem: Environmental > Terrestrial > Soil > Wetlands > Permafrost | place: Sweden: Stordalen... | reverse complement strand
GTGCTCGCCGACGGAGCCGTCGAGAACTCTGGTTTCATCCCAGACGGTGGGGACGACCTTGAGAAAGTCGAGGCCGGGTTGGTTGCGGTAGTGCTCGGGGTCATCGGTGACGCAGGTAAGCGGGCTCCAGTAGACGACGAAGAGCGCAAGTTCCTGCGCGCGGCTGCCCATTACTTCCGTGGGCGTAGTCTGCTTCCACTCGGCTGGACTGCGGTTCAGGAAGCCTCCGGGTGTGTAGTCCATGGGACCTACCAGCATTCGCGTGAATGGAATGGTGAGCTTATGCGTGGGAGTCACACGGCTCGAGAACTTGTTATATTCGTTGCCGAGGACGCCCTCGCGAGTTAGTAAGTTCGGATAAGTCACACGCAGGCCGGTGTCTTTGAAGGCGCCGTGATAGTCGACCATCAGGTGATGCGCGGCGGCAAGCTGGACGACGCGGATATACCAGTTGACCATCGCCTGGTCGTCTGAATCCATGAAGTCGATCTTTACGCCTGCGATACCCCACTTTTCGTAGAGCGCAAAGGCTGCGTCGAGCTTGCCGGCTTCGAGGAAGCGATTGACGTCGGAGGAGTGTATCCACAGCCATTCGCGGACGTGATGATCTTTGGCGAACTGCAGGATGCCAGGCCAATCGAGCCGCGCGATGGGCTTCATTATGTCTGACGCCGGATCGTTCGGTACGCCATACCACTCCCAATCGATCAACTGATAGGGAAAGCCCATTTCGGAGGCGAAGGCGATGTACCGTTTGATCGTCTCGTTATCTACCTTCGTATCGCCGCTCCACCAGTGGTCCCACGCGGTCATGCCGGGCTTGATCCACGAGGTATCGTCGATAGCAGACGGCGGGTTGAGGTTCTCGATCAGCGAGGATTCGATGAGCGCGCCCGGCGTTGTACCGAGCATGATCACGCGCCATGGCGAGATGTGGGGCAGTGTGCCCGCGACAAGGCCGTTGCCGTCGAGGCGGGGAGAGAGGTTGGCGACGAGGCCGTCGTTGGTGGGGCGGAGCGACAAGCCGGCCCAGTCGGCGAGATCCGCTTCGGCGACAGCGGCATAGAGATCTGGCTGAAGCTGCGCGAGGAGCGGCAGGCCGACGATCACGTCACTGGAGAGGTCGGTGAGCCGCTGGCGGGTGTAGTGCTGTTCGGAGCTGTGGTGAAATGCGGGATAAATTGTCGCCCAGACGGTGGGGTCGCCAGGGAAGCGAAAGGTAGTGCGCTCGCGAGTGACGGCGAAATTATTCTGGCCGGCCTGTGCGGGAAGATTATATCGGAACGCAATGCCACCGGGGTACGCCCGCAGGGTGAGGTCAAGCTTGCGATTGGGTGCCGCTTGTTCGGCGAGGTGGAGCGTCAGCTCGTTGTAGTGATTGCGAATGCTGCTGGACTTTCCCCAGACGGGGGTGGTTGTCATGTCGACAGTCTGCTCCCGCTTGTCGATCAAAGTGAGCTTGTCAAAAGGAGGTTGCCCCTTGAGATCGAGCCCGAGAGGGGATTCGGTTACGACGGGCTTGCCGTTGTAGACGACGGAGTAGGTAAACGGGGCTCCGTGAACCTGAACCGAGATGTTGCCGTCCGGGGACTGGAGGCTCCATTGCGTGGAGGTCTCCGCGATTGAGGAGCTTGCGGACAGGAAAATGCTGATGCCCAGTGCGAGACGGGCAGAATATCGGAGACTGTTGGCGATCAAGGCGAACTCCCGGTTTCAGGTCACATCAAGCATACGCAGTGAAGGATTCTCTGTCCTTTGAAAACTGCAACGGGGTGGTCTGTTTTTCGCTGCCTCACTGCGTGTCGGGTGTTGCCAGAGAATGCCCGGGGCAAAGTAGAGTGTTGACCAAGCAGTGTTTGCTCATGCCGTAGCGAGAAACGAGGTGCAAGGAGATGTGCCGGAATATCAAGATGCTTTTTAACTTCGAGCCTCCTGTAACGGAGGACGAGGTTCGGGCTGCTTCGCTGCAGTATGTGCGCAAGATCAGCGGATTCAACAAGCCGTCGAAGGCCAACGAAGATGCGTTTCTTGCGGCAGCGGACGAGGTTGCAGCCATCTCCAGCCGTCTTCTGCGGTCGTTGGAAACAAATGCGCCGCCAAGGAGCCGCGAAGAAGAGGCGGCGAAAGCGCGCGCTCGTGCGGCGGAGAGATTTGGCGATTGAATTTGGCATGAATCCCCGCGAAGGAGTTACGGCTCTCACTATTACTTGTGCCGCGAATGGGTTATGGAAACGCGACCATTTGCAGCTAGGCAAGGCTGGCCTTGGTGGGGTAGGATAGCGGTTCCAATGATCGCAAAGGAACGAATTGTGAAGATCGATTTTCGCCCTGTAATTCTGGCTGGAGGAAGCGGCACACGCTTCTGGCCGCGTTCTCGTCGTGCTCGTGCAAAGCAGGTTTTGGCGCTGGATGGGGATCGTTCGATGCTGCAGCAGACGGTGGAGCGCCTGCACCCGACTGCCGGTTCCGACCAGGTTTGGGTCATTACGAATGAGCTGCTGGCTGCAGAGATTCAGGCGCAGTTGCCGGGCGTTCCCCGCGGGCAGATCGTCGAGGAGCCGGTGGCGCGGAATACGGCTCCAGCGTGCGGACTGGCGGCGTTTCTCGTTGAAAAATCGAATCCCGATGCGGTGATTGGGGTCTTCCCTTCGGATCATGTGATCGGGGATGAACCGCGTTTTTTGAAGATCATTGAGCGCGGAGTGCAGTTGGCGGCCTCGGGCGACGTGATGGTCGTATTGGGCATCGAGCCGACGCGCGCCGAGACTGGTTACGGGTATATCGAGACGGGCGACGACGGGCCGGGAGAGAGCCTCCATGTTCGGCGGTTCACAGAGAAGCCCAGCCGCAACCGGGCCGAAGAGTTTGTGGCCGCGGGGAATTACTACTGGAATTCGGGAATGTTTCTGTGGTCGGCGCGGACGCTGGCGAAGGCGGTGCGGGAGCATCTGCCGGAGACGGCTCCGTTGCTCGAGGAGATCGCAGCGGCCTTCGGCACAGAACGCTTTAATGCTGTGTTTGAAGAGCTCTATCCCCAGTGCGAAAACATCTCGGTGGACTACGCGATTCTTGAGCCCCGTTCGGCGAAGGGTGAGCATCATTCTCGGCTTTACTGCCTGCCGGCGGAGTTTGGCTGGAACGATCTCGGTTCGTGGGAGTCGCTTTACGAGTACCAGGTTGAGACCAGGCTGCGCGGCGATGAGAACGGCAATGTCGCAGAGGCGGGTGGGCTGATGACGCTCGACTCCGGCGATAACTATGTCTACAGTCCTAAGAAGTTTGTGGCATTGGTCGGCGTGCAGGATCTGGTGATTGTTGAGACCGAGGATGCGCTGTTGATTACGAGCCGCAAGCAATCGCAGGATGTAGGGCGGATTGTGAAGGAACTGGCGGCTTCAGGGCGGACCGAGTTGATCTAACGGATGATTGCTGGTGGAGGAGTGCGGGACGGGAGCCCACTCTAACTGCGGTCGTCTCTGCCGAAGAAATTCATCTGCATGAGTGCTCGCGATTCAGGGGAGCGATATGGCCGACGATATTCCGGACCAGATCAAGGGCGTCAACGATCCTCGCGTCTACTTTGCTGCGGAACGGACGTTTCTGGCATGGATTCGCACCGGGCTTGGACTGATGGGCGTGGGATTTGCCGTCTCGCGCTTTGGTCTTTTTCTTCGCGAGCTGCGAGCCAGCGAAGTCCATTTACCGGTGCGCTCGACGGGCCTTTCCGTGTATTCAGGAGTGGCTCTGGTGGCGCTCGGCGTGATCGTCAATGTTACGGCTGTGATGCAGCATATTCGTACAACGCGCGAGTTACGCGACGGCTCATGGGTTGCGGGGCGCGTATCGAAGAGCGCAGTGATTCTGGCGTTGATTCTCGCCGCCGTAGGGGTTGGGATGGCTGTGTATCTGCTGTATCTCAGATAGTCTGCCGCTCATCGTGATCGGCGTGGCTTACACTGCCTTGACTGTCCTCGCGCGCTTTGCCGAGCGACCGAAGTGGAAGCGCGGTTCAAGGCGGTTCCTCAGGCGCAGCGCGGGTCTTTCCACCAGCCAGAACGATGCCTCAGCGACCGCGATCGCATAGAGAAATCCCCACGGCAATAGTTTTGTGTCCTGCGACATGAATAACTGCTGCCAGAGATAGAGGCTATAAGAGATGACTCCGACATGGCGGATGGGCCAGCAATTGAGAATGCGGCCCGCGATGGATTTCGGGTTTTCAACGACGTAAATCAGGATGCCGCCGACAGAGAGCGCCAGGATGGATGGGCCGATCGATGTGGCGAAGGTTTTGCCCAGCGTGCGCGGCAGATACTCTCCCAGGTAAGGAACGCAGAAGAAACCGAGGATGGCTAGCCCTGCCGCTGTCCAGCCATTGACATATCGCCGATGCCATTGTTGCCATCCCGGCCGGGAGTTGACGAGCGCGAGCAGGCAGCCCACCATCATTGCGTCGGTCCACTCCTGCAACATGTAGGTCCCGTGTCCGCGCAGCGACGGCGCGGCGAAATACACGGCGAGCCGCAGGATTGGCATGATAACGATGAGGACGATGGCAAGATTTACGATCTTCTGGCTGCGATGCCAGAAGAGGAAGGCCAGTGGCCAGAATAGGTAGAACTGCTCCTCGATGCTCAGCGACCAGGTATGAGCGATTTCGTAGCCGTGGGCGAAGGGATAATAAGTCCACGTATAAGTAGCGGCGGCGATGAAGCTGGGGAGATGTTCCGGTACAAAGCCGACGATCCAGAGCACAGCCATCACGGCGATGAAGACATAAAAAGGCGGAAAGATTCGAAAGGAGCGGCGGAAGTAGAAGCGCGCAAGCGAGATGGTGCCGGTGCGCTCCTGCTCGCGCATGAGCAGCGTGGTGATGAGAAATCCGCTGATGACAAAGAAGACTACGACGCCTTTTCTGCCGTTGCCCACGATGAGGTGAAAGGGCAGCCAGTTCTCAACCCACGCCGGGAAGTACCACGCGGAGTGGGAGAGGATGACCAGGAGTATCGATGCGGCGCGAAGGCCGTCCAGTGAAGGAATATCCCGCCCAACAGTGCTGTTTCTGTGTGAAGTATTCTCCACAGTGGTACTCATCGAGTGTCTCCAGTTTGAGGAGAGTTGCGTCTGCAGCCTTGCGGGGCTCACAGGTGAGTATGGGCAGTATACCGATTGGACTTGGCCGGGCGGAGCAAATTTGAACACGAGCAAGGTGCAAAGGGGGCGCATGTGCCGAATTGGCGGCCAACGTGCCGGGATGAACCACCCCGCCGGCCGTCAGCCTTGCATCAAACGAGACGAGCCTGAGCCGGTGCGGGGTAAACTGGCTGGAACGCTTTGACAATCGACCGCGACGGAGGAATGGCTGCACGTATGGCGCATCCAGTAATCAAGTTTGGAACGGACGGCTGGCGGGGGGTAATCGCCAGCGACTTTACGTTTGAAAACGTGCGTACGGCTGCCGCTGCCGTGGCGGCGTATGTGCATGCCAAAGAGAATCCGGCCAAAGGCCTATGCATCGCGTACGACTCGCGCTTCCTGTCCAAGCAGTTTGCTCAGGCGTGCGCGGAAGTGGTCGCAGCCACAGGCATTCGCGTCTCCCTCGCCAAAGAGATCACACCGACGCCGGCGCTTTCCTTCGGAGTGCGCGGACGTGGCGCCGCCGGCGGCATCATGATTACCTCGTCGCACAATCCGGCGCAGTGGAACGGCGTGAAATATAAAGCATGGTTTGGAGGGTCGGGGAGTCCGTCGATCATTGCAGAGATCGAGTCGTATCTGGGCCAGCCGGCGCCCATGGCGGCTGCTCCAGCCGAGATCAAAGAGGTCGACTTCATCACCCCCTACATGCAGGCCATTGAGAATTTCGCCGACCTGGATTTGATTGCGCGATCGGGATTCAAGTTCGGTATCGATTCGATGTATGGTGCAGGGCGCGAGCTGATCGCGGGAGTTTTCACCGGGATCGGCGTGGACTTCGTGCAGATTCGCGGCAATGTCGATCCGCTGTTTCCGGGCATCAATCCCGAGCCGATCCTGCCGCATATTCAGGCGCTCGGTGATGCCGTCGTCGCAAACAAATGCGATGCCGGATTGTGCACGGATGGCGATGCCGACCGCATCGGCGCGGTCGATGAGCATGGCGAGTTTGTCGATGCGCACAAGATTTTCAGTGTGCTGTTGAGCTGGGTGCTGAAGTACAAGGGCTGGCCCGGGGACGTAACTCGCGCGGTTAACACAACTAAGATGCTCGACCGGATCTGCGCCAAGTATGGCCGGACGATTCACGAACATGGCATCGGCTTCAAGTACGTTGTCGATTACATGCAGCAGCAGGAAATCGTTATGGGCGGCGAAGAGTCGGGCGGCATCGGCTTCCAGCGCCACCTGCCAGAGCGCGATGGCCTGCTGAACGCGCTGCTGCTCGCCAATGTAATGGCGGAAGAGAAGAAAACGCTCGGACAGTTAGTAGCCGACTTACAGGCCGAGTACGGCGAACACCAGTACGGCCGCATCGATCTGCACATCGCCGATGAAATCAAGAACGGCGCAATCGCTCGCGCCAGGGCCTTGCAGGTGGGCGATACGGCCTTTGCCGGCATGCCGATTCTACGGGTTGACACGCTGGACGGCGTGAAGTTCTATCTCGACAATCCCGAAGCGAAGACGAAGCCGAATGCAGCTGAGACGTGGCTGCTGTTACGCGCCAGCGGCACTGAGCCGCTGATGCGTATTTACTCGGAATCCTGCTCGAAGGAGTCGGTAGTTAAGTTGCTTGAGGTTGGGCGTAAGTTTGCGCTGGGGAGCTAGGTCTTTGACCGCTTGTTCTTGTACCAATGATGGGTGCCCCAGGCTCGGCGCGTCTTTGTTTTTGCGCCTAGCCTGGGATCGGACAAACCTCAATCGGAACAAAATCATGCGGTCAGAGAACTAGTAGCTGCCAGCGATTAACATCCAGACAAGTAAGACGTGCACTGTATTTTGTCAATATCTCTTGCGGAGTGCGAGCAATCAGACGGATATATGGAAATCTCTGAGATTCTAAGGCAGTTTGAAAGACTTACAGGGAAATTCCCTCACGCGGCTGTTGAAGCGGCTATCGAGCAACGTGACGAGATCACGCCAGAGCTTCTTCGCATTCTTGAGGATACGCTGGACCGGGCGGAGGAACTTGCCGGCGGTGACGAATACATGGCCCATTTTTATGCCATGTTTCTTCTGGCGCAGTTCCGCGAAACTCGTGCTTACCCGCTGATGATGCGATTTGCGCAGCTTCCAGTCGATATTCTCGAAGATCTTTGCGGAGATTTCGTGACGGAGACGCTGGGGCGTGTACTGGCTTCCGTGTGTGGCGGAGAACTCAAAGGGATCCAGTCGATTATTGAGAACGAAGAAGCCGACGAATGGGCACGCGGGGCCGCGTTGGACGCACTTGTAACTCTCGTAGCCGTCGGAGAGAAGAGCCGGGAAGAGATCGTAAGCTATTTCGCGAGTCTGTTTCGTGGCGGGATGGAGCGGCGGGAATCATTTGCCTGGGGTGGCCTTGTCGGCAGCGCCACCGATCTTTGGCCGGAAGAGCTGTTAGCCGATATTGAGCTGGCTTTTGCTGAGGGGTTGACCGATGAGATGTGCATGGACATGGAGGATGTGCGGCTTGCGCTGGCCAATGGGAAGGATGCGTCACTTGCCGATCTTGCTCGCAATCGCCATCATCGGTTGGTGGAGGATACCGCGAAGGAGTTTGGAGGGTGGGCTTGTTTTCAGCCGCAGAAGGCGCGACGGGATAGCCGCACTACCAAGGGCTCGGCAAAGCCGGCGATGGAGCCGGCTATAAAGCCGCCGGCCAAGCTGCTGGAGAGTTTTGCACCGGTATGGCAAGCCGCATCCAGGATCGGCCGGAACGATCCGTGCCCGTGCGGCAGCGGGAAAAAGTATAAGAAGTGTTGCCTGCAATGATGGTGGTCATATGAACTGAGGCGTCAATTGCCGGGGCGGATTGGCTTGGAGTTCGCACCCGGGAGTTAGCATTTATTTTCCAGGCTCCTGATAGAGGCCCAGAAGATTGCCGCCGGGGTCGCGGAAATGGGCGATCAACTCTGTAGGATGAAAGCCAAGCGGGTTAACGATCTCGCAGCCGTAAGCGGTGATACGGCTGATCGTATCGCGAATGTCGTCGACCATGATGGAGACGATGAATCCCGGGTGCGGCACGGCCTTCTTTTCGAGGTCAAAGGAGCCGCTGACTTCGCCGATAGTATCGTCGAAAGAGATTGTTCCATCGCCACGATCGCGGATCGTCCAGCCGAAGATGTCATGGTAAAAATCAGCGGATTTCTTCGCATCAATTGCGGGCAGTTCGATGTAACAGATTTTGCCGTGCTTGCTTGTGTAGGTCATGACGCCTCCTGCGATTGCCAGCAGGCTAACATCCTAAGGTGCAAGACGTCTTCAGGCGCGCAGTCCGGGGTTTCATCTCCAACCCGGACTGCGCCCATCTGCATCATCTAGCTCTTGATGAAGGCCAGCAGGTCGGCGTTGATCACATCGGCCTGGGTGGTGCACATACCGTGCGGATAGCCAGGGTAGGTCTTCAGCTTGGCGTTGGGCAGGATCTTTGCGGAGAGGACGCCTGCATCCAGATAGGGGACAATCTGATCGTCTTCGCCGTGGAGGACGAGGACAGGGATGTCGATCTTCTTGAGGTCTTCAGTGAAGTCGGTCTCGGAGAAGGCCTTGATGCAGTCATAGAGGCCTTTTTGGCCGCCCAGCATTCCCTGGAGCCAGAAGCTTTCACGGACGCCTTCAGATATCTTGGCGCCTTCGCGGTTATAGCCGTAGAAGGGCAGGGAGAGGTCTTTATAGAACTGGGCCCGGTCGGCGACCTGGGCTGCACGCAGGCCATCGAAGACTTCGATGGGCAGGCCGCCGGGGTTGGATTCCTTCTTGACCATGACCGGCGGCACAGCGCCGATGAGAACCGCCTTCGCGACGCGCTTTGTCCCGTGGCGGGCAAGGAAGTGCGTCACTTCGCCGCCCCCGGTTGAGTGGCCGACCTGGATGACGTTGGTCAGGTCGAGGGTGTCAAAGAGCAGGGCGAGATCGTCGGCGTAAGTGTCCATCTCGTTGCCGTCCCAGGTCTGCGTGGAGCGGCCGTGGCTGCGGCGGTCGTGGGCGATCACGCGATAGCCCTGCAGGCCGAGGAAGAGCATCTGCGCGTCCCAGGCATCGGCCGTGAGCGGCCAACCGTGCGAGAAGACGATGGGCTGGCCGGTTCCCCAGTCCTTGTAATAGATCGACGTGCCGTCTTTGGTGGTGATTGTAGGCATAGTGACTCTCCTTGCTGGCTGTTCTGCCGGTTGGGCGCGAAGGCGTTCTTCGCGGGTTTGGATGCAGGCGCGGTTCCCGGCGTATTGCCCTTGGCGCGAGGAGTGGAATGGCCACCACCCGGGAACACTGCCCATGTTGAGCGCGAACATAAGATTCGCATATCGGGGGATTTGGATGCGTGAATCTTTTGATCGAGGCATTTGAGGAGAGTTTTAGCCGCCAGCCTCGGTCGCTGCGCGATACTGGAACGGCAGACCAACTCCGGGAGAGAGATCGATGTACATTCATATCTTTGGATTCAAATGGAAGCCGGAAGCGACGGAAAAGCAGAAAACTCAGGCAGCAGCCGACATTCTCGCCTTTCGCGGCAAGATTTCCGGTTTGCTCGACGTGCACGTAGGGCCCAATCAGTCACCGCACGGGCAGGGATACACCTTCGTGGGACTGATGCGCTTCAAGGGCAAGGGTGCTTTTGAAGATTACGTGAAGAGCCCGCCGCACCAGGCGCTGCTGAAGTGGCTGCGGCCGCTGATCGATCCGGTGGAACTGGATTTTCTGGCGCTTGATTAGGGGTTCGTACTTCACTCGAATCAGGCTCCACATCTGACTGCGAAGGCGTGGTCAGATGTGGAGCACTCGACAGCTTCGCCGTCTATGCCGCGTGACGAGATCCGAGGCGCCAGCCTCCGGCGGTCCGCACTCAGTCTTGATCAATCTGACGGGCAAGCAGGTTCCGTGATCCGGTTGCAGTGAGATGAACGAGCTGACTAATCGAACTTCCGGAGCCAGATATCACGCACAGAGATCTTGCACGGCTGGCTTTCGATCTCAAAACCGATGAGTCCCGGTTGGTTGTTGACTGAGTCTTTGTTGTCATCGATGAAGATCGCCATCAGCTGTCCGTTCATGATGTGCATCATCACGCCGCCGCGGGCGATGATCTCGTAGTCGTTCCATTCGTTCACTAACACATACCCGCCGAGCGCCTGCTTATCGCCGATCGTGGCGACAAGGCGATTGGTCTGTCCGGGCAGCGCCTGCGTTACCTGGCCGCGATACGCGAGAATGCCCTGCATGGTGTTTTCTGAGTACCACTGGCCTGTGAACGAAGCCGTCGCAGCACGGACAGGAAACCAGAAGTCGGCCTGTGGCCCCGTCATCATGAACTTCAGGTCATACGGAGGCTGGCCGGCTGGCTGAGGCCGCGTCCACGGCACGCCCGTGACGCTGCGGTACTGAATGCCTCCGCCTCCACCTTTTTCAATCTTCATCTTCAGCTTCAAATCGAAGTCGCGTGTCTTGTCGCCACGATAGACGATGTAGTTGTTTCCCTTGGGCTTGCCCTCGAAGGTCTCGCCCACCATGACCCCGTCTTCGACACGCCAGATAGTGGGGTCTGCGTCCCATCCGGTGAAGGTCTTACCGTCGAAGATCTGCTTGTAACCCGTGTGCTCGTCGATGTCGTAAGGCGCGGGATCGTGAAACTTCGGCATGCCTGGCAGCTTCTCGCCATGTGAGCCTGTCGCGGGCGGTCCAGCGGCGGGAGACTCAAGCGCCGGTGGCACAGTCTGAGCGGTAAGCGCGGTCGAGAGAGCCAGAAGAGAAACACACAACGCCGCAATCGAAAAGAGCATTGGGCGAACAGAACATGTGCGGGAACGGTGCGATGCTGACATGAGGTTTTTTGCCTTCCGATTGAGCAGATTCAGGAACAGCAGAAGTTTATCGGAGCGGGCAGTCTTTAGCGACATCCCGGGTACAGTATCCCGGGTACAGTCGCCAGTATCGATCCGACGACGACACCGCGACCGGCTGAGTCCGTCTTACCGAAATAACCCAACCCGGCAGATCGATGAACAGACGTGCCTTTTCGAATACCTGTCCTCAAACGAGAGTTGACCGTGCTCTATCCTGCCTCTAAGAGGATTATGACGAAGCCTTTGCTCTTTGCCATGTGTGTTGTGTCCGCGTGCGCCGGACTGAGAGCGCAGAAGCCTGTGTGGCAGCCATCGCCGGGACACACTCAGATACCGATCTGGCCAGGTGCGGCTCCGGACCCGCAGCCAGTCGCGGGGTCAGAGTTCGCTGAAACGTCAGGTAAAGACTCTCTCATTGCGGGGAGGCCGGCGGTCGCCGTGAGCAACGTGACGCGGCCTACGATGACGGTCTATTCGCCGACCGGAAAGAATACCGGCGCCGCGGTCGTCGTCTTTCCTGGCGGGGGCTATCAGGTTTTGGCCATCGATCTTGAAGGCTCGGAGGTCTGCGACTGGCTCACGCCCAAAGGGATTACATGTGTGCTGTTGAAATACCGCGTGACCGATGTGGGGCCCTACCCGAAATCCGGGCCATATCCGGAATCACCGATGGCATTGGAAGATGCGCAGAGGACGATGGGGCTGATGCGCCTTCACGCGGCTGAGTGGCACATCGATCCGCACAAGATTGGAGTGCTGGGGTTCTCGGCAGGCGGACATCTCTCGGCTGCCATCAGCACGCATTTCGCGAAGCGTTTGTACCCGGCCGTCGATGCCGCCGACAAAGAAAGCTGCCGCCCCGATTTTGCGGTGGCTATCTATCCGGGACATCTCTCGCTCTCCGCAGCCGAATGGGATGCCAGGCAAGGCGCCAAAAAGTTTGTCGTCCCTCATCTGGCGACTGCCGATAAACATCTCGCGTTAAACCCCGAGATTCCAGTCACCAGCCAGACGCCACCCACGTTTTTGCTGCAGACTGAAGATGACCACGTGGACAACGTAGACGACTCGCTGGCTTACTACATCGCGCTGCGAAAGGCCGGGGTTTCAGCGGAGATGCATTTGTACGCCCAGGGCGGCCATGCCTTTGGCCTGCGTCGCACAAAGTTCCCGATAACCGGATGGCCTCAACTGGTGGAGACCTGGCTCGCGACGATCGGGATGATTTCGCAGTAGGTACTCTGGGATCGCATACGACAGAGCGGGTCAGCAGCTCCCACATTAGCTGTTCTTACCAGAACAGGACGTTCCTTGCGCCCAGTTCTCGATAAAGACTTGCTTTTGGAATTTGGGCATTGCCCGGTAAGGATAGCTTCCGAGTGGCAGACCCGGGAGATACCAGTCTTCTGTCGAGGGTGCCCTCGAACGCAGATGAACACATACTGGCTCTTCGCGGATGTCAGGCGGCCGCTTTTTCCAGTGGAGTCGATGGCTCTTCCGAGAGTTCCTCAAGACTCTTACCCTTGGTTTCGGGCAGCAGGAAGATTGTAACGATGAGTCCCAGGACGCTGACGGTGGCGGCCGCACCCTCCGCGGCAGGCAGTCCGTGCCAGTTCATAAAGAACGGGAAGGTGAAGACACCGAAGAAGCCTCCGATCTTGCCCATGGCAGCAGCGATACCATGACCAGTAGTTCGAACCTTTACGGGAAAGATCTCCGACGGGTAGACAAAGGTGGTGGCATTCGGACCGAACTCGGTAAAGAAGTAACTGAAGCCGTAGATAATCAGGAACGGGTACACCAGCTTCTCAACATTGGGAATGAGGGCGAGCAGGCCAAAGCTCACAGCCATCATGCCGAAGCCAAGGCCCTGTATCGTCTTGCGGCCAAGCTTATCCATCGTCAGCGCCGCGATAGCATAGCCTGGCGCCGCGAACACAGTGAAGATGCCGAGTTGGGTCAGCGTCTTCTGCAAAACCGTATGGTCGCTGCCAAGGGCCGAGAGTACGAGCGGGCTGGAGACAGTGTTGCCATAGTAGGCAAAGTCCATCAGAAACCATGCGGCACTTGCGCCGATGAGACGAATCAGAATCATCCTGCTATCCACGAGACGGTGAAAGCCGTCCCAGAAGGAGATCGAGTGCGTCTTTTTATCAAAGTGTTTCGCCTTCCTGAGGGTGCCGGAGTCGTCCTCTTCATGGCCCGCAGCTTTGAGAAAACGCGGTGACTCTTTCAGGTGGCGGCGTGCACCATAAACAGCGAGGGCGGGCAATGCGCCAAAAGAGACCAGAATGCGCCAGATGATGTCATGCGAGAGATGAGTCGAGAGCAGGGCGGCAGCGAGAAGAGGACCGACGATCAGTCCGGCAGCCTGCATCGCGAAGACCAGGGTGACGAGCATCCCGCGATGGGCCTTGCCGGCGTACTCGCTCATGATGGTTGCCGAAACTGGATAGTCACCGCCAATTCCGATGCCGAGAATGAAACGAAATCCGATAAGCCACCAGATATTGGGAGAGAAGGCGCAGGCAATTGCCCCTGCGGCGAGAACCAGGACTTCGACGCCGTAGATCCGCTTGCGGCCGACCATATCCGCAACTCGACCAAAGAGGAGCGCACCAATGGCTGCAGCGAGCAAAGCGGTTGACTCGACGAGGCCCTCTTCCACTTTGCCGACATGCCACATGGGTTTCAGGAGCGCCATCACAACGCCGATGACGAAGAGATCGTAGGCGTCGGTGAAGAAGCCCATGCCCGAGATCAGCATGATCTTCCAGTGCTCTTTAGAGATCCCCGCATTATCCATCTCGGAGAAGTCGGCCTGCCTGGTGTCGATCGATGTGGCCATGGACGTTACCTCATCCTTGCTCTGATGCCTGCGCGCATATACGCACATGAATGGGAGATGAATATCGAGAAGAAAACAGTGTCCGCGGTTTGGAGATAAGTGCGTCCATGGTCCCTTAGATAGACAAGCCATTCGAGAATGATCTACACACAATCTGATTCGGGAAATGATTCGGCGCTACTACACAATGGGCCTGTGAGGGATTCAGGCGACTCCCGGTTGACGGGCTACTCGAACGCCAGTGGATTAGTACTACAGTCGTAGATCGCAGTTTCCGGAGGGAGCCGGGGGCTTCAGCCCCGGAAAGAGTGCAAATTTACGGGGCCTTCAGGCCCGGGCTGTTGGCCTTTTTCCACGATAGGAAGCAAGTACAACTGTAGTATTAGGCAAGAATAGCCGACGCCCCGGAAGCATCATCGGTCAAGGAGCAGGGAGCCGTGACCACGAGTCAACACAAGGTTCACACTCAACTCGGCCGAACCGCAGTCCAGATCTTTGCCACCAATGATCGCATGAATCAGGTCATTATCGAGCATCTTGACCCTGCTGCCTGGAAAGCGAAACTGCGGGCTAATCCGGCAGCCAAACCGTCCGGCAACACCCGCACCATTGTGGCGATCTTCACGCACATGCACAATGTTCGCGCCAAGTGGGTCAGGCTTACAGCCCCGCATCTCAAGGTTCCAACACAGCTCAACCGCGCGAAGTGCACTCCGGAGCAAGCCCGTGCGGCATTGGCCGAGAGCGCTGCTCGCTGCGAAGAGATGCTTGGCGAAGCGCTCGGCGGCGATGGCCGTATCGAGAAGTTTCACAGAGATGGCTGGGCCTCGCCGTGGCCGGTTGGCGTGGAGATGCTGTGCTACATGATCGCCCACGAAGCCCACCATCGCGGACAGGTGTGCATGCTCGCGCATCAACTTGGATTTCCGTTGCCGATCAAAGTGACATCCGGGATCTGGAATTGGGAAAAACTATGGAAAGACTGTGGAGCATCTGGCGGTCTTGCCCTGCGAACGTAATCAATCCCGCAATCAATATAGAAAATCCCGCACCTAACATAAGAAATCACGCAAGCAATCTAGGCCGGCCGACGATTTACGTTGCCCATCCCATCGTGCAGTGCAAAAATCCAGACTCAGCCCCGCTTCCCAGCCCACTGGCTTGCCAGCGTCAGCGAGAGCAATCGCCGCAGTCGATTATAGCGTTGCTG
>Ga0182024_10014725_pt1 | contig 15079 bp, 14 predicted proteins | sample P32metaG_FD_120480 | JGI IMG/M metagenome (GOLD analysis project Ga0182024, IMG submission 120480) | Permafrost microbial communities from Stordalen Mire, Sweden - P3-2 metaG (Illumina Assembly) | ecosystem: Environmental > Terrestrial > Soil > Wetlands > Permafrost | place: Sweden: Stordalen... | reverse complement strand
TTAAAAAAATGACGCGAGGGATACAATGAAAATTCGATAAGTGACAATTTTTTGAAAGTATTTGACGTGGATATTTCAAACGCGAGTTTTAGGCCAATGTGGTATGGACGATTTAGCATATCGCAATGCCGTTATCCACATTGGCCTAAAACTCGCGTTTGGGATTGCCCCCCGTCCAAGGGATTCTAAACTTGTAAAAAAGTGGCGTGTTGAGCCAACTTCGTTTGGGATTGCCCCCCGTCCAAGGGATTCTAAACTCCGAGTCGCCATTGTTCGAGGTTCATTACCGTTTGGGATTGCCCCCCGTCCAAGGGATTCTAAACTAAATCCAGTTGAACACTTTTCTATCATGTTGTTTGGGATTGCCCCCCGTCCAAGGGATTCTAAACTTCGCGCCGATGCCAACCGTCGGCGTCATGAGTTTGGGATTGCCCCCCGTCCAAGGGATTCTAAACTGTTCGCGGCATCGTTGGGCAGTCCGCCACGGTTTGGGATTGCCCCCCGTCCAAGGGATTCTAAACTAATGATTACGCCGAAGATGCGGTGACGGCGGTTTGGGATTGCCCCCCGTCCAAGGGATTCTAAACTGCTTTTCGCGGGCGGCTTCTCTTAGGAATGGTTTGGGATTGCCCCCCGTCCAAGGGATTCTAAACTAGAAACTGGATTTGCTCGTGACTGAAGCCGGTTTGGGATTGCCCCCCGTCCAAGGGATTCTAAACTAAAGCTCATAGACTTGAGCAGCCCGATGGTGTTTGGGATTGCCCCCCGTCCAAGGGATTCTAAACTTGACCTTCGGTGGCAGCGTATTCAGGGCGGGTTTGGGATTGCCCCCCGTCCAAGGGATTCTAAACTAATAAACGGATGCCTGACGGCATCCCATTGGTTTGGGATTGCCCCCCGTCCAAGGGATTCTAAACTTCAAGGTTGTGAGCCGTGTCCTGCCATGGAGTTTGGGATTGCCCCCCGTCCAAGGGATTCTAAACTGGGATAGACTGAGTGGTCACTAGCAGAATAGTTTGGGATTGCCCCCCGTCCAAGGGATTCTAAACTGTTTTCATTTTAGCTATTTTGCTTTCTTATGTTTGGGATTGCCCCCCGTCCAAGGGATTCTAAACTACTCACCGACAGCCGGGACGGCAAGCAAGTGTTTGGGATTGCCCCCCGTCCAAGGGATTCTAAACTTACATTCACGGATACAAATGGTTTTTCAAGGTTTGGGATTGCCCCCCGTCCAAGGGATTCTAAACTAGATTGACGGCGGAAGTCGGTTGCGGTAGAACAAGAGCGAGACGTTTGCGATCCTTTGGACGGGGGGCACCATCTCAAATATGTTGACCAACTTGTGGCACTGAAAAGACTGGGAAACCAGAGCTTGCACCCACAGGATACGAGGTCTTGATCGGCGTAGAAGAAATTTTACGCCGATCTTCTTTTTCAGAAGAATTGCATTTGTGCTGGCATTTTCTCAGCGTCAGCTTTTTGCTGGCTGCGCATGATAATCATCCGTCCCCATTGCGCGTCGGAAATCATCAAGCCGCGCACTTCGCCCTGTGCCGGAATTTTGGATTTAAGACGACGCACTTGCGTTTCCACACGGTCGGCAGTGCCGCAGGGTCGGGCATAAACACTGAATTGCACCATGAAATAACCATCCTTGATTAAATCTTTGCGGAAGTTATTCGCATCGCGCCGCTCTTCCGGCGTGCCCACGGGAAGGTCAAAGAATACAAGCACCCAGGCCATACGATATTTGCTGCACACCGGGTCACGTCCTTGTTTGCCACGGGACTTGCGGTGCGGTGGATCGGCAGCGGTTGAGGGTTGAAGTTGGAACGGTTGGTTTAACTGGATCGAAGATTTTTCCCACGCTTTGCCTGCCGTGTCGGACTTTTCATATCTCGAACGGCGCGGGCGTTCATCTGGCAACAATTCTTCCTCGTCGGGCAAATTGTTGGATTTGTCACTCACGGCAGCATCGGGATTTTTAGCAGCAACGGTGTGCGGGACATTGCGGCATCGGCAAAACTTTGGACGTAAACATCAATCGCATTGAGCAGCCGCAGCTTGTTCCGATTGATGGAAACTTCCAATTGCAGGACGGATACAGCTTGTTTCATCCATTCTTGCATTGGCCTTTTTCCGCCTTGCACAAATTGGCGCAACTCACGATCAATCCACGGGCGCAAAGGTTCAATCACATCATCCGCCAATGCAAAACTTCCTGCTTTAGGTGCATGGGCGATGCCGATGGCTGCGATGAATCCATGCGCGGCGAGCGAACGCAAAACCGCCGTCCGCAAAATGGCGTAACCGTAATCCAACATTCCGTTCACGCCTTCGCGCGTGCCGGGGACGCGGCGTTTCTCGTTCGTTTCCTGACATTCGCTCAAGCGAGGCAATAAATGTTTCCAATAATGCCGCGCGGCGCGGGATTCGCAGGCGTCGGGTGAATTGGAAAGGAACGCGGCGCGTTTGGATGCGGTGAGTGTGGCGACAGAAATTTTTTGCGCGGAAACTTCGCCGCCTTTTTCACATCGCTTTGCAATTTCATCCAACACCGTGTGCGCCCGTTTCAAGTGCGCGAGGTTCGCGGCTTGGTTGCGGACTTTGGCCGTGATGATTTGTCGCCACATGGCGGTTTTCCATTCTGGCGTCCATTCAATCTGACGGCGCAGCAATTCTGTATTTGTGGGGCGATAGTAGGGCAACGTGATGGAGCAAGGCTCGAATTTCTCGTTGCAGACCATCAGGAGGACATTCAACTCTGCCATGCGTCGCAGTGAACTTGCGGAAAACTCCGTGTCGCGCGCAGCACATATGATGACGGCGACATCCGCCAATGGCACAGATTTGTCCGTGCCGCTATCCAAGTCCGTGATGTGGAGTTGGTCGAGCTTCAGCCTAACCCGCAGGTTGTGGCTTAACAGATGGAGGATGTGGTAGCTCATGTTCCATCCTGCTCGTCCTCCTCGCCTTCGCCGACGTTTTCTACTGCATGAATTTCCTTTGGGAAAATAAAGCCGAGCGCAGGAATCAACTTATGCCAGTATGGTTTGAAACCTGTTGCTGGAAAATCGTTGGCAATTCTGGCCTCCTTGGTATTTACGATGTGCGGTTTATTGAGCGTCGGCTGATGTTCGCCAAGAACCTCGACTAAATAATCACCGGCTTTATAGTTAGGACTATAATCGTTTTGAAGTTTGACAACTTGGTTTTTGCGAATTGTTAGCAATGGCTTTGCGTCGGCAATAAACTCGTATTCAGAAAACGGCTTATCTTTTCGCCATCGTGGAACTAAAACAGGAACAACCCCGGCGCCTTTTGCATACGGCATCAATCGCACTTCTTGGTAGCCATCGCGTTTCACATAAACGCGGCCGCCATCCCAGCCGGGCATTGTTTTTGGGCCGACGGCGACTGAATTGTCATTCACTGGCTGACGATAACGGACGCGAACAATCGGAATGATCACCTTTTCTGGAAAATCAAAGCCACTCGGACGTTCTTGCGACCATTTTTGATAATGCGAGAAGCAAAGCTGCCTTTGGAAATCTTCGGGCAAAGTTTTTATCAGTTTTTCTGGTTCGGGCAGTTTCACAGTCCACTCGCCAGCCTGATTTTTTTTGAATTCAGGTATGGCCTTTGGATTTAGTGTAATTCGGTTTTCAGCTTCATCTTTAGCTAGAACCGGCTCTTTTGATTTGTCTTTCAACCATGCTCTAAAATCTGACCATTCAAGCCGATTGGAAAATTGCCTTGCCGCGAATTTTACATTGGTATGTGCGTCAAATGTTTTTAAGAATCCAGCCGCCGCCTTCTCAACGTAGGAATAAAGATTCTCCAAATATTTGTCCCAAGCAGCGTAAAGATAATCCGAGAATTCCGGTGGATGGACTTTGCGGAGACGGAGGTCTTTAGGGGAAACATCCAATAGCTTTTCACGCATCAAATAAAAATGTTCGCCAGTGTTCGGTTTCTCCGGCCTGCGAGAAAAGAAAGAAGTTTTGTATGACTGTCTGTGTTTGCTCTTTGAGGCGTGATGTTGAATTCGATTTTCAGCAATCAAGCGATTCATCCACTCTGTCACAGCTAATTTCATTGGTTCAAAATTTTCAAACAATGGATGCCGTGACATGAGTTGATTTTTCACTTTGTCGAAATACCACCAGCCTTTGTCCTCCCAATTTTTAGTCGCATTGTGAACTCGTTGTGCATACGCAGGCCAAGTGCATGAAATGACCATCGCGTCTAGGGCATGATGCCGATGGTCGCCGCGATTCTTTTCAAACCTTTTCTTCCTGGCTTCGTTGTGCGCTTGTTTTTCTTCGGCGGTAAGATTATTCCATTCCTCATCGGTAAATGTGGGAACAGGATGGTGCAGGATTTCATTCAGATGCCATGTATCCCGATAGCGCGCGGTTATTTCACCGTTGGTCACAAGAAATTGCTGCGATGGAATGTTGCCTTCTTTATTTGTTGGGTCGCGCCCGTCTTTGCCGTGCCATTCCATATCAATCAGACAAAGCCGCCGAATCATTTTTGAAATGTAAGCCGTGGCTGCTAGCGGAGCTTTTGACTCAATTAACTTTTCAGCATCTTCCCGAGTTTGCGCCAAAAATAGCTCCAGCTTCTTTCCGAAGAATCTTTTTCTGGCATTGGCCTCAATGTCTGGCCAGACAGGATCAGAACCGAACGCCTCGCGTGGGATTTTGGCCTCCATGTCTGTCCGATTACATTTCGTGTGGGCGATTGTGAGGTTGTAGTATTCTTTGCAAGGCGTCAGAGACTTTGGGTAGAGATGTGAAATGTCCACCCCACCGTTGAAAAGATCGGCCTGATCAAATGATTGCCGGCAAAAAGGACATTCAAAACCAGCGTCCCTCGCTAACCGATAGCGCAACATCGCCTCCTTGGACGTGGAATTTTCTTCGTCTTTAAGTTTTTGATAAACTTGGTCTCTGTCCACGCGATTCTTTTTTTGCTCTTTCTTGTGTTCGTCCTTTTTCTTTTCGCTGAAGGCAAGGCTGCGGACGGCTTCAACCACAATAAAATCTGGTTTGCCATGCTCTTTGATAAGCCGATGCAGCAGCCGTAAAAATAAATTCAAGCGATGCCGCACAAGGCCGTGCCGGATGTCGCCGAGAAAACGAGCCATCGCTTGCTCCTTGGATTCGCTCGGCATCCGCAGCAGTGGTTGGATTGCGTCAATCGTTTGACCTGCGCTTAACTTTTCGAGGACTTGCTTAATGTCCCTTAATGTTGCACTGCAAAATTTCGCGCGTCCGTCGCCCGCGCGGGAAACAAGTTCGGATTGATCTTCAACCAATTCGTATTTATCTGCGAACTCTTTGGCCCAATTCTTTATGACACTTTCCGATATTTTCAAATCGTCCGTCTTGGATTTGCGCTTTGCCAAATCATAAATTTGCCGCAACCGATTGAGACTGGCCGAGTCTGGCAGAACTCTTTTACCACTGACTATATCAATGACGCGAAAATTAAAAAGTGCCTGTTCAAATTGCGTTTCTCGAAAGACTGATTTGTTTCGTCGCACGACATGGAGCGGTCTGTCTAATTCATCAAGAGGTTTTAACAAATCCAGCCCGGGATTTCTGTTGTCAAAACGCGGCCAGCGCAATCCCAGTACACCGGGGTTTTCACATTCCGTCGTCTTGAAATAGACGCGCCGCTCCTGTCCCTTATTAATGACCTTGTGCGTGTCGCCATACAAAATCCAATCAGCATCCACCTCGGAAAGCTTTGGAAACCGTTGCGTGCCGTCTTCTTTTTTTAAGCCCGCTGCAATTTTGATGATGGCGAGGAATTCATTTTTCAGATTGAAGGCAGGATTCTGAAATTCATCACGCGGCCAGACCTCGTCACGCTGCTTAATGCCGAGTTTTTGACGATGAAGCAAAAGCTGACAAGGATGCTCAAAAACTTTCGGCAAGCCATCGGGATTCTTTGTGCCATCGCCTGCCGCCATTTCTTTTGCCAAAGCATTTAGCTTTTTAGCTATTATTTTCTTCTCCTCTTTTTGTTCTGGAGTTTCCTGCTTGGCTTCTCCTTGCTTCCACGGCACTTCGGTTTTGCCACGCCGCTTCCACAAATGGGAGATCGCGGCATGAAGCTCTTCTGGCTTCTCAATGCGACCCTGCAATGCCTCGCATCGTAATAGTACTGGATTTGAAATTCGCGCGTAATCCAATCCCGGCTTGATGATAATTTGACCGTTTTCGATTTTCGTCCATGGGGACGGCAGTTCAAATTTGTCTTCAAGCTGATTGGCCAGCCAGTCGTGGACACGACTGCGATTTCTCAAACGGCGGCGTTGCGAACGCGAACCACGGCGCTTGTCCAATTTATTTGTATCTTCTGGGCAAATGAGAACGCCAACATCCTCGAATTTACTTCCCTTACGCACGGCAAAGCCGATTGAGCCTGTGCCAACGTCGAAGCCAAAGACAAGATCGTTGAGAAAATCGGCAGAAGAGGTTTTTAAGGTCATGGTTCTCATTTTTGATTATCGCTTGAATATAGAATTCCAAAGGCGGCGACAATCTAAATAAAGATTTATAGAGATGGACGGCCTTTATTTTAACGGATTGACGGCGCGGACGCCGAGGGCTTTGAAATGGTCAACGTCCACGGTGGCGACGGTCAAATTTTCCAACTCGGCAACGGCGGCGTGCAGGCCGTCACCCAGCGGCACGGTTTTTCCCGCGCGCCGAGCGTCCGCCATCAGTTCACCGGCTTTTTCGCAGATTTGGTGATCCAACGGCACGGACTCCAGAAGCGAAACGAACGAGTTCCAATAATTCTGCCAGCGTTGTTCCTTGCCCGCGTCCTTCAACGGCTTGCCCGCGATGTATTCCGCTACCGTGGCATCACAAATAAAAACTTCGTGCCGCGCGGCGACCACCCATTTGCCCAGATCAAAATTCCGGCGTTCGCCCTCCACAAGCAATGAGGTATCAATGAGGATTCTCATTTCGCCTTGTCAGTGGCGGCAAGGTTGGCGGCGATCTCTTTGGCGGTGTCAGCGCCCAAAGGCGAGCGTGAACGGTAGAGCTTGGCGAAGGCGTCCGCGCTCATGCCGGTTTTTTTGAGGCGATGATTTTTTTCGGGCGTGATGAACCAGCCGTCAGGCTGTTCACGCACGATATATTGATGGCCGTCAACCAGTCCGCGAATGGTCAACCGGCTTTTGTCAGCCTTGGCTACGGTCGTCATACGGGAAATTTCCCACGGAAAGCCCGGTAGTTCAAGTGCATAAAATCAATTCCGTCGGAAACAAACGGAAATTTCCGATTTTCAGGCTCATTCCGTCCAAGTGATTATTCCACCTGGCGCGAATTGCAGCCAAGCGGAAAAAACGTCCGTCCGATGACAACGCTGTATTTGCCGTGACGTGGAAATCTGATTGACTTGGACACCATTTGCGCTGGTTCTTTACGATAAATTAGGATTTGGCTGGATTTGTGGAATAATTGGATTCAAATGTTTCAAATTGAAAACTGGAAAACATATTATTTTCCTTGGAGCCGGAGCTTCATATCGCTCTGGCTATCCGCTGGCCAATGATTTGAGGCTTCTGATTTCATCGCGTAAAAAATGGGAAAAAGCTTTAGCTAAGTATCAAACGTCTCATAACATTGAGGTTCTTCGAATACCAGCCATTGGCCTTCAATACTGGGATAAAAACCGTGATGTCCTAGACCTTTTTAGAAACGGAGGATTCGCAACAATAGATGAATTCTGCAAGCTTGCCGGAGCGCACGAGTTCCAAAAAGAAATTCATGGCCTGCGCTGTTTTGTGCGTGCAGCCTTAGGATTATTCAATCCAGAGGAAAACTTTGAGAAATCTGAATACTACGGTTTTATTCAATCTCTGTTTAAGGACGATTTGATGAGTTACGACCTCGTAAAAAATCGTGTGGCCACATACGGGAGAAATCAGCCGCCCAAAAAAGTTTCCCAAAAACTTTTGGGCTTTTCTGCGACGTTATGTTTTGGCCGATATTCCGCAATCATGGCGTTTTGCAAATCAAGGGCGCGGGAGGCGGGGCAACGCACTACGGCAACTTCAACTTTTGACACTGGGAATACCGGCCAGCTTGAATATCTGACGCAATATGTTTAACGAGTTGTTAAAAAATTGGGGTGAGTATTTCTCCGCATAGCGTGCCTCCCAATCGCGGACATCCTGTTCTTTGATTAAATCCACTTTTAGTTTGTCCAGTCCCGGCCAAGTTTTGAGCAATGACGCAACGCAACGAAGACGATAAGCCTTGCTCAATTCCGCCAGCGTGTGATCGGAATTGGTTTGTTGCTCATATTTTAGCCGTCCATCGGCAAACGTGCCGACGACCACCTTGGGCTTCCGTAAAATTTTGAGCTTGTCCGGCAACAGCAATTTCGCCGTGGTGAACACGTCTGTATCAAGAGAAACACGAACCGGCTTGCCTTTAACTTTGCAGCGTGCGTAGTATGTTCCGGCAACAACGTATTGCAGCAGATTTGGAACTTTCGGAAACGATCTCCATTTGCCGTCTGTGGATACGTTGTCGTTGCGTTTGCTTTTGAAGACGCTTTTAGCACCCGGTATGGTGTCGGTAATGTCAGTTATCACAAACAAGACGTTCAGGGATACAACGAATGGATGCAATAGAAAAAATTAGGCGTCAAAAAACTAATAAAACGTAATGTTTGCAATATGTTGGCTGGGTAGCTCAGTCGGTAGAGCAGAGGACTGAAAATCCTTGTGTCGGCGGTTCGATTCCGCCCCCAGCCACCACTTCCAACTGCTGGAGCGGTAACGGTTTAGAAAAATCGACCGGCGTGACCTCCAGCTAAATTGCTAGGAAGTCACAAGTCTCGCACTATTCTGCGAGTATCCGTCACTAGGCATATGCGAAACACGCGGAAGTCACCGTGCCGTCGCTGACTGATTGGGAAAAGGATTGGCAAGAGAATCCGCAAAACCATGCGCAGCCAAATTTGTTTCAGGTGGATTTCCGGCACCCCAAAATAATTTTGCAGACGAATTAAAGCTTGTCGAAGGAAAATTAAAAATCGCATTGCTTGCCCGTTCAGAATCGGAGACAGTGCTCAACAATTAAGATGAGGCAACTGATCCCTCCTATGGATTATCTGTCATGAACCCCGGCACCGTTCTAAACAAGTCCGATCCCAAAAGTTCCACAAGTTGGTTGTGGCTTGGGCTGCAGGCGGAACTCGCCCTCTTTCGCCGCCCTATGTTCGTGCTGTCCGTTCTGGCGATTGTGCTGGTTCCGTCGTTGTACGCCGTGTTTTACGTCAGCAGCTTCTGGGATCCCTATGGCCACCTCGACCGTCTCCCGGCAGCCTTGGTTAACACTGATCGCGGCGTTATCCGGGGAGGGCGCAATGTAAATTTGGGCAATACTGTGGTAAATATGTTGAAGCAACATCCGCCGTTTCACTTTGTCCGGCTTCCGTCGGGAGAGGCAGCGGACGAAGCACTGCATAGGGGAGAAGTGTATTTTGCCGTGATAATCCCCAGTGACTTCAGCGAACGGGCAATCACCGCACGGCAGGACCGACCGGCTGAATTCACATTGCGGGTTGCCGAGGGCGACAGTTATACCAGCGCGATTATCAGCAAACGATTTGGCAGCGAACTCGCCCATACGTTGAACGAACAATTGAATCGCGAGCGTTGGGCTGCAATTGAGGGCGACCCGGCTGTTCCGGCAGGAAATTCAGTTCGCGCTGCCATCGGACAGCTTCGCGACGGCAGTCAAAGTGTTCATGAAGGAGCGCAACGCTTACAGGAGGGAGCCAGCCAACTCGACACCGGACTCGACAAAGCAGCCGGCGGCACCCAGCATCTGAACGATGCTATGAGACAAATCGCCGCCGGAGTGCGGGTGATGCGCGGCCAGTTGCCGCCCGAAACCCGGTTGCAGGAGCTTGCCGATGGCAGCAAGGCCGCGGTGGTGGGAGAGGAAAAGCTTGAGGCAGGGATCAACCAACTGGTGGCCGGTGGTGAACGTCTTGATCAAGGAGCCGAAGAATTGCGTCAAGGGGCTGCAAAGGTGCCTTTTGCCGGACATCGTCTGTCCGAAGGAGCGGCACAACTCGAGGCCGGTATTGCCACGCTTGAAACCAACCTCGTTCTGGTCGCAGCTGGCGGCCGTCAATTGAACGCAGGACTGGAACAGCTCAACGACGGAATCCAGCCGCTGACCGGTGGTATGTTGCAGCTTGAAACGGGTCTGGACACGATGATTGCCCAGCTTCCGGCGGCGGACCCAGATGGCCATGGAACAACTGCTGCCAGCCAACTTCGTAATGGCGGCGAAGAATTGACCAACGGCTTGGCGCGTCTGCGCGAAGGATCACACCACCTTGTAGCAGGCAGCAAGCAGCTTGAAGCCGGGACCGCCAATCTGGCTCTTGGACTTAACCGCTTGCACACAAGTTTCTCGGAAGAGTTCGGCGACGCCGACGGCGGCGGCCTGGCCGCCCCTGTCCGCATGAACATTGAAACCAGCGCCCCAGTACCGAACAATGGAACGGGATTCAGCCCATATTTTGCTGCCCTTACTCTGTGGCTGGGCGGGATTATGATAACCTTCGTTTTGCATTGTCGGTGGCTGATTGAACCCATGCGGGGAGCGCCGCGTTGGGTGTGCTGGTTCGCAAAAGCCGCCGTTCCGCTGGGCCTTGGCGGACTGCAAGCGACGATTGTCGTGGCTGTGCTTCGTATGGGCTTTGGCATCGCGTTCGTGCATCCGTGCCTCGTGTGGCTCGCAGCCATTTTAGGTTCGCTCGCATTCGTCGCAGTGATCGTACTGCTCATCGCGGTACTCGGTGACGCCGGACGACTGCCGGCGGTCGTGTTATTGATCCTGCAACTGGCGTCTGCTGGCGGCATTTATCCGGTGGAACTCTCGGGCCGGTTCTACGAAGCCATTCATCCGTTCATGCCTTTTACCGCGCTCGTCACCGCCTTTCGCGCCACGATGTTCGGCGCTTATGACGGCGCGTGGCTGATATCGGCAGTTCAACTGGCTGTTACTGGCGGCAGCGCCGCGATTCTCGCCATCTGGTTCGCTCGCTGGAAATATGTTCCGCGCGATTCCTATGGTCCGGCGGTGGAATTCTCCTGAGGACCGACTAAGCGGAAAAGATTGCGTGCCGGCTCAAAACTCGCCCGTCATCATTTCATTCCGCTTTCTTCAATGAGCGTGTTTGTGTTCGCCAGTTTGCTTTCTCTTTTTGAAATGAATCCAGACAAACCAGCCGCTCAAAAGGATTGCGGCAAAATCCAGCCATGTCGTGTAATTCCATTGAAACGAGGCTTGAGCGATGGCGCTAGGCGGACGAACACTTGGAATCAAACCCAATGCTCCAAACAACAAGTCCACGACGATGCCTGCGCTGACCATTGAAATGAACAGAACAGCGGTGATGTAAAGCGCGGCTTTTGCGCCGTAGTATTTCCGATAAATAAGAATCAGCGGAATGATAATCAGGTCGGCGTAGATGAAGGAAATGACGCCGCCGAAACTGATGCCGCTCGACCAAAGCAGACTTGCCATCGGAATGTTGCCGATGGAACAGACGAAAGAAGCCACGGCAATTAGCGGCCCGACAACGGCATTTTCAATCAGACGCACCGAGCCAGTTCCTTGAGTGATGAATAGATTTCTCCACCAGTTATCAGGGACAAGCACCATCAAAAGTCCGGCGATAAAAAATCCAATGAGAATTTCTTTCCACAGCATTGAAACATCCATGATGAAAGCATCGGCGACATCCCTCCAACTTTCCGGCTTTCTGATTTTTTCTTTGAAGTTTTCATCTTTTTCTTCCATGTCAGGCTCATGCGAATGACAGCAGGATTTTACCTCGTCGCCGGTATGCGCCCGCGCGGTTTCAACCAAACCTTTGGGCAATGTCAACTTCACCAGCAGCCACATCACGGCGATCAAAACAAACGCACCAACAACTTCGGCCAGCAGGAATGTCCAGCCCAACAAAAGCCAGAGGATGAATCCAAGTTCGAGAACAAGATTGGTCGAAGCGAACATGAAGGCTAGTGTTGGCACAAGCGCCGCGCCTTTTTTGAAAATGGTTTTCGCCGTTGCCGTCGCCGCGTAGGAACAGGATGAACTGACCGCGCCAAAAAATGTCGCCAGCGCAACTTCACGCAACCTGGCGCGTCCGAATTGTTTTGTGATTTGTTCTTTTCGGAAGAATACTTGCAGGAAGGCAGAAAGGCTGAATCCCAAAACCAATGCCCAGAGCGTTTCCCAGAGCATCGCCGCAGCCTGATACAAACTATGCCAGAGCCAATTCATGACCATCAAGTCACTTTAGAAATCTCGACAGGGTGGTTTGCACCTCTGCCAGGAGCTTTTTCTTTGTCAATGGTTTCGCGCGTTTGTGTTCAGTCCCAGAGCCATGACCGAGAACACAGGATTCCAGATGGTTCGTCAGGAGTTCCACCCCCAGCGCATCCAAGGCCGAACGAACGGCCGCAATCTGGGTCAGGATGTCCACACAATAACGCCCTTCTTCGGCCATCCGTTGAATACCGGCGATTTGTCCAGTGATCCGGTTTAGCCTTGCGTTTAGCCTGTTATGAACTTTTGCATTCATGCACAGTCAGAATATACCCTATTGGGGTATGTATCAAATCATTTAAAAATCATAAAAGATTTACTTGAACAAATCACAATATAGTGTATCTAATTATGACTGGTTCAGCCGAGGGGCTGGTTGAATTTCACCGTGCCCAGGCAGTTTTGCGCGACTGAAGCAAAGAAAAAATAAAATTAGTAAAATTATGACCAAGAAACAAAAAACTCAAACGACTCTGCTCGTCGCTGCGGCCATGGCCGGGCTAGTCGCGGGCACGATTGCCAGCGCAAAAAATGCCAGTAACAACCAGATCCAAAATTTGGCTGGCAAGCAGGCGTTGGGTGACACCCCGATCCGGAATGGTTGTCCCGGTTGTCCAGCCAAGACCAATAGCGTCAGCACAAACTGAACAGCAGGTAAAAACCTGTTTGTCTTCGTTAAAAAAGTTTATGTCAAAGAGCGAAGCCGCAGGGTTTCGCTCTTTGATGTTTTAGGTGTTAGCATCATGCCCGCCAATCCTTTCAACAACTTCACCGATTACGGCATCGGCATCGGGCTGCGCGTGCCGCATTTCGACCATATCCTTTCCCAAAAGCCGACGGTGGATTGGTTTGAGATCATTTCGGAAAATTTCATGTGCGACGGCGGCTGTCCGCTGAAAGTGCTGGATCAAATCCTCGAACAGTACCGCGTCGTGCAGCACGGCGTCTCGATGTATTTCGGTTCGTCGGAAAAATTGAACCGCGAGCATCTGAAAAAACTCAAGCGCTTGGTCAAGCGCACGAACACGCCGTGGCTTTCCGACCATCTTTGCTGGGGCAGCGTGGACGGACGGTACACGCATGACTTGCTGCCGATGCCTTACACGTTCGCCTCCGTGAAAATCACCGCGCAAAAAATCCGTGAGACGCAGGATTTTCTCGAAGTGCCCATCGCCGTTGAAAACGTCAGCAGCTACGCGGAATTCCACGTTTCGGAAATGACCGAATGGGAATTTCTCAATGAAGTCGTCGAGCGCGCCGACTGCGGAATTTTGCTCGACGTAAACAATATTTACGTCTCCTCGCGCAATCACAATTTCAACCCTTTCGATTATGTAAATGGAATTCCCGCGTATCGCGTCGCGCAAATCCACATCGCCGGCCACAGCAAATTTCAGAAATACATTCTGGATACGCACGACCATCCGGTCATTGATCCCGTTTGGAAACTTTACGAACGCGCGATCCAGCGCACCGGCAAAACCGCGACGCTGCTCGAATGGGACGACCGCATTCCAAGCTTCGACGAAGTCCATGGCGAAGCGCTTAAAGCGAATCAATTTCTCAAACACCGTGAAAAAGAAATTGTCAAAGCCTAGCCGCCAGACGGCGGGCGAACTCCACGAGTTGCAACGGCTCATGGCGCGTGCGGTCATGCGTCCGCTTGGTCGCGAGAACGCGATGCAAAAAAAGTGGATTGATGGTCGTCCGACAAAAAAAATTGCGGAAAGTTTCATCAAGCCCAACGACCGGCTGACTTCCTTTGAACGGCTGGAAATTTACAACCAGCAATACTGGTTTCGCCTCCGCGATTGTTTTTACAAGGATTATCCCGGCTTGCGCGCGGTTCTCGGCGACAAAATTTTCGGGCGGTTCGCCGACGCTTACCTTGCAAAATTTCCATCGCAGTCTTACACCTTGCGAAATCTGGGATCGCGGCTGGTAAAATTTATTGAAGCCGGACCGCGCTTGGTTTCGCCGCATCAGCAACTCGCGCTCGACATGGCGCGGCTCGAATGGGCGCACATCGAGGCTTTTGATAATGAAGCCACCACCCCGCTTCAGCCCAATGATTTATTGGACGCGGACGCCGCGAAAATTCGCCTGCGATTGCAGCCGCACTTTACGCTGCTGAAATTACAATACGAAGTGGACGAATTTTTGCTGAAATTGAAAAGCGACTCCAGCCTCCGCCGCGAGGCGAGTAACGCAATGGAGCGGCACCGGAAAAAGCCGCAGCCGTGGTTAAATCAGAAATGGAAGCGCCAGGAAATTTTTCTAGCCGTGCATCGTTATCAGGACAGGGTTTATTACAAACGGTTGGAACCCGCCCAATTCCACGTTTTGTCCGCGCTGCAAAAAGATGTGACTTTGAAAAAGGCGTCCGCAAAGCTGGCGGGATTAAAAATTCCCGGCGACTGGGGCGCGACAATCCAGAAATGGTTTTCAAGCTGGACTGCACTCGGCTGGTTCTGTGGTTTGAAACAACCTGAATAAATTACGACACCCAACCCAGTCGAACTCGCTGTTCTCGAAAAGTCCGCCGGTTTTTGGCATGACTGATTTGTCAATACGTTGATAAAATTTCACGAGTTCGCCTACGTGGAACAATGCGATTTACGGTGGCTCGTTCCCCATAGAACCAGCCCGCCGACAACCAGGAACAAAGAATAAAATGTGCCCCG
>Ga0182024_10014724_pt1 | contig 15080 bp, 13 predicted proteins | sample P32metaG_FD_120480 | JGI IMG/M metagenome (GOLD analysis project Ga0182024, IMG submission 120480) | Permafrost microbial communities from Stordalen Mire, Sweden - P3-2 metaG (Illumina Assembly) | ecosystem: Environmental > Terrestrial > Soil > Wetlands > Permafrost | place: Sweden: Stordalen... | reverse complement strand
GCCGACTCGGTCCCCGACGCGGTATCGACGGCGTACGGGCTCGTCGCCGCGATCGCTCCGGCGACGTTCGCCGGCGTCAGTCCGCCGGAGACGATCACCGGCGTCGACCCGCGATGCTCGTTGACAAGCGCCCAGTCGAACGTTCGCCCGGTGCCACCGTGAAGCCCCGGCGCGGCGCCGTCGAGCAGGTGGTAGTCGGTCGCGAACGAGCGCAGCGCCTGCAGGTCGGCGCGCGTGCGCATCGAGGCCGCCTTGATCACGCGACACCCCGTCCGCCGCGCGGCCTCGCCACAGAATACGGGCCCCTCGTCACCTTGAAACTGAAGCATCGTCAGCCCGACCGAGTCAGCCGTCGCCACGACGTCGTCGAGATGCGCGTTGACGAACACTCCACACACCTCCGCCCGCCGCCGCGCACGCCGGCCGATCGCCACCGCCTGATCGAGCGCGCAACGCCGGGGCGAAGCTTCAAAAAAAATCAACCCGACAGCCCATACGCCCAGCTCCAAAGCCAGGTCGGCGTCCTCCACCCGCGCAACACCACAAACCTTGACCCGAACGTCAGACATCGGTCAATCGTAGAAGGCAACCCACGGCGGAAACCGATAGCCAAACGCGAGGGCGACGGCGAGTGCGATAGGAGCCCGCCAACGACACACCAAGGCGAGCACCGACGGACACGCAGCGCACGACAGCGCGCCCGAACGGCGACGGGCAGGCATTCCTCGCGCGCGCAGCGCGCGAGCGGGCCTGCCCGGCGTCGATTCGGGCGCAGCTAGTCGCGGAGCTCGCGCGAGCCGACCTGCCCGGCGTCGATTCGGGCGCAGCTAGTCGCGGGCCTACTGCGCGGCCGCAGTCGGCCGGTTGCCCAACGTCACCTGCACTGTCTGCGACTTGCCAGCGCGCACCAACGTGACACTGACGCTGTCCCCAGGCTTGTGCGCAGCGATGATCGAGATCAGGTCGTTCATCGAGCCGACGGGCTTGTTGTCGATGCCGGTTACCACGTCGCCGCCCAGCGACATCTGCTGACCGTTGATCGTCACCGGGTTGGACTGGTCGCCACCGCGGATCCCGGCCCGCGCCGCGGGGCCACCGGGCACGACCGTCTCGATCAGCACGCCGGTGGTCGGCAGCTTGAGCTGCGTCATCGAGCTGTCGAGGTCGGTGCCCTCGATGCCCAGGTAGGCGTGCTGAACGGTGCCGTTGCGCTCGAGCTCGGGGATGATCGCCTTGGCGGTGTTGATCGGCTCAGCGAAGCCGATGCCGACGCTTCCGCCGCTGCCGTTCTGGGCGGTCTGGATCTGCGACGTGACGCCGATCACCTGTCCCTGCGCGTTGATCAGCGGACCGCCGGAGTTGCCGGGGTTGATCGCGGCGTCGGTCTGGATGACGTTTGAGATCGAGAAGTTGTCGGGTGCCTGGATCTCTCGCTGCAGCGCCGAGACGACGCCGGCCGTGAGCGTCCGGTCGAGCCCGAACGGGTTGCCGATCGCGACGACCGGGTCGCCGACCTGGGCGCTGGTGGAGTCACCCAGCGGCAGCGGGTCCAGCGTCAACCCGGCCGGGTCGACCTGGAGCAGCGCGAGGTCATCGGAGACGTCCTTGCCCACGACCCTGGCGCTCTTCGTGATGTTGCTCTGGAACTGCACGGTGATGTTGTCGGCACCCTCGATCACGTGGGCGTTCGTGAGGATGTCGCCGTTGCGATTGACGAGGAAGCCCGACCCGGTGGCCTGAGACTGCTGCTGGTTGGAAAAGCCAAAACCGAATGGGGACTGGACCTGTTGGACGATCTGCGCCTTGACGAGGACGACGCCGGGGGCGTCGCGCTGGTAGATCTGGCGCGCGGTCAGCGCGCCCGAGGTCTGCGCGGCGGCCTGGCTGCCGCCGCTGAGCGGCTGTTGCTCGAGGATCGTGTTGGTGTTGCCCGAGCCGCCGATGCCGAATACGGCGAAGGCGATCGCGACGAGCGCGCCGCCGATCAGGCCGCCGAGCGCGGAGAAACGAAGTGGAGTCATCGACATCAGTTATCGGTCGCCGCCCTGAAGCCAGGGTTAAGCCCAGCTGAGCCGCGGCGAAAACTAGCGCCGTGCACTGGGCGCGGCGGTCAGCGCGGCCACCGCCGCCTCGCTGTCCGGCGCCCGCATCAGGGCCTCGCCGATCAACACCGCGTGGACGCCAAGCGCCGCCAACTCGTCGAGCTGCGAGCGCCGCGAAATGCCGGATTCGGACACGACCGTCGTCCCCGGCGGGACCTCGGTGACCAGCTCACGAGTACGCGAGACGTCAACCGACAGGTCGCGCAGGTCGCGGTTGTTGATGCCGATCAGGCGCGGCTCCAGCTGCACGGCTCGCGTCAGCTCGGCGCGGTCGTGGACCTCGACGAGCGCCTCGAGCCCGAGCGCGAGCGCCTCGGAGTGCAACTCGTGCAGCTCGCCGGCGTCCAGCGCCGACACGATCAGCAGGATCGCGTCCGCGCCGGCCGCGCGCGACTCGTGCAGCTGGTAGCGCTCGACGATGAAGTCCTTGCGCAGCAGCGGCAGGCTGGACGCCGTGCGCGCCGCCCTCAGATCGTCGAGTGAGCCGCCGAAGCTCGGCCCCTCCGTCAGGATCGACAGCGCGGCGGCGCCGCCGCGCTCGTAGGCGCCGACGACGTCCTCGAGCGCGACCCCCTCGCGGATCGTCCCCGCTGACGGCGAGCGGCGCTTGTGCTCGGCGATCAGCGCGATCGATCCAGTGCCGTGCAACGCCGTGGCGAACGGGCGCGGCTGATCCGCCGCGCGAGCGGCGTGCGCCAGCTCCGCGAGCGGCACACGCGCCTGGCGGTGGGCGACTTCCGCGCGCGTCTGCGCGACGATCCGCTCGAGCACGTCGCTCATACGCTCTGACGTACGCCCGCAAGCTCCTGGCTGCGCGAGACGAGCAGCTCGAGCACGTGCGCGGCGGCGCCATCGTCGATCGCGCGCTCAGCGGCCCGAGCCCCGGCGTCGATCGTCTCCGCGCCGCCGGCGACGTAGATCGCGGCACCGGCGTTGAGCACGGCGACGTCGCGCGGCGCGCCGTGCTCCCCCGCGAGGATCGCCCGCGTCGTCGCGGCGTTGTCGTCGGGGTCCCCACCGGCGAGCTCGCCGGGCTGCGCCGATGCGAGCCCGACGTCGGCGGCGCTGACGGTGTAGCGCTCCAGCGCGCCTTCGCGCACCTCGATCACCTGCGTCGGCGCCCACGTCGACAGCTCGTCGATCCCGTCGTCGCTGCAGACGACGAGCGCGCGCCTGACGCCCAGCTCGGCGAGCGCACCCGCGACGCGCTCCAGGTAGGCGGGGTCGGCGATGCCGACCAGCTGGTGCGTCGCGCCGGCGGGATTGGTGAGCGGACCGAGCAGGTTGAAGACCGTGTGGACGGCTAGCGCACGGCGCACGGGGACGACGTAACGCGTCGCTTCGTGATGGTCGGGAGCGAACATGAAGCCGAAGCCGATCTCGCGGATGCACGTAGCGACGCCCTCCGGCGCCAGGTTGATTGCGACGCCCAGCGCCTCGAGCAGGTCGGCTGAGCCACAGCGCCCGGTCGCCGAGCGGTTGCCGTGCTTGGCGACCCGGCAGCGCGCCCCGGCGGCGATCAGCGCCGCGGTCGTGGAGATGTTGAAGGTCGGGCGCCCGCCGCCGGTTCCGGCGGTGTCGAGCAGCTCGTCGCAGCCGCTGTGCACCGGCCGCGCGAAGGCCCGCATCGTCCGCGCGAGGCCGGCTATCTCGGCGCGTGTCTCGCCCTTGGTGCGCAGCGCGACGAGCAGGCCGGCGATCTCGATCTCGGAAGCGTCGCCTCGCATGATCTCGGCGAGCACCGCCGCCGAGCGCTCGGCACCGAGGTCCTCCCCCGCGATCGCCGCGGAGATCGCTTCGGTCAGGGTCGCGTTGGGCACCGGCTCAGGCCTGCGTCTCGGCGGCCGCGGGCGCCGCGGCCGCCGGGGGCGGCGCGACGCCGAGGAAGTTGGCCAGCAGCGCGCGTCCGTGCTCGGTGAGGACGGACTCCGGATGGAACTGAACGCCCTCCGCGGGAAGCCCGCGGTGGCGCAGCCCCATCAGCACCCCGTCGCCCTCGGCGGTGCGCTCCAGCTCGTCGGGCAGCTGGTCTTCGACGATCAGCGAGTGGTAACGGCCGACGGTCAGTGGGCTCGGCAGGCCTTCGAAGATCGAGCGGCCATCGTGCTCGATCTCCGTCGCCTTACCGTGCACCGGCTGATGGCGGATCACGCGGCCGCCGAACGCCTGGGCGATCGACTGGTGACCCAGGCAGACGCCGAGCGTGGGAATCCCGGCCTCCGCGAAGCGGCGCACCGCCTCGACCGAGATCCCGGCCTCGTTGGGCGTGCACGGTCCGGGTGAGACGACCAGCCGGGTGTAGTCGCGCTCGAGCAGCTCGTCGACGGAGGCGCGGTCGTTGCGCACGGCGTCGACCGTTGCGCCCAGCTCGCCGAGGTACTGGACGAGGTTGTAGGCGAACGAGTCGTAGTTGTCGATCACCAGCACGCGCATCATGGCCACTCCGCCTGCGCGACTGCGAGCTCGATCGCCGCGAGCACGCCGCGCGCCTTCGCCTGGGACTCGCGGTACTCGTAGTCCGGCCGGGCATCGGCGACGGTGCCGCCGCCGGCCTGGATGTGGGCGACCCCGTCCTTGATCACGACGGTGCGAATGTGGATCGCAGTGTCGAGGTCGCCAGCGTAGGAGAGCCAGCCGATCGCACCGCCGTAGCCGCCGCGCTTGACCGGCTCGAGCTCGTCGATGATCTGCATCGCGCGGACTTTCGGGGCGCCCGAGAGCGTGCCCGCCGGCAGCACCGACCGCAGCGCAGCGAGTGCGTCCACATCGTCGCGGAGCGTGCCGGCGACGTCGGAGACGATGTGGAGAACGTGCGAGTAGACCTCGACTCGCATCAGGTCCTCGACGTGCACGGACCCGTACTCGCAGACGCGCCCGAGGTCGTTGCGCCCGAGGTCGACGAGCATCACGTGCTCGGCGCGCTCCTTCTCGTCGGCCAGCAGCTCGGCCGCGATGCGGCGGTCGCTGGCCGCGTCCGCGCCGCGCGGGCGTGTACCGGCGATCGGCCGCGTGCAGACGCGCCGCCCGCTCACGGTGAGCAGCGGCTCGGGGCTCGCGCCCGCGATCTGGAAATCCTCGAAATCGAGGAAGTACATGTACGGGCTGGGGTTGACGGCACGCAGCCCCCGGTAGACGGAGAACGAGTCGATCGGCAGCGGCGCCGACCACCGCTGCGACGGCACGACCTGGAACACGTCGCCGGCGTAGACGTACTCGATGATCCGCGTGACCATCGACTCGAACTGGGCCCGTTGCATGTTCGGCGTAAAGGCGGGCATCGTCCGGCCGGCGTCCGGCGGGCGCTGCGGATGCGGCACCGGGCCAGCCAGTCGCCAGCGCACCTCGGCGATCGCTTTCACAGCCGCCTCGTAGGAGGCGTCCAGCCCGTCCGGCGCCTCGACGTCGACGTTGGCGAGCACCGTCAGCGTATGGCGCAGGTGGTCGAACACGACGAGCGCATCGGTCAGCATCAGCGCGAGGTCCGGAAGCCCGACTGGGTCGGGGTTGGGCTCGCCGAGCGGCTCGACGGTGCGCACGAGGTCGTAGCCGAACAGTCCAACGGCGCCACCGCTGAACGGTGGCCCACCGGGTAGCGGCGCCTGGCGATACCGCGCGACGGCGGCGCCGGCAAGTGCGTATGGATCGCCGTCGTCGCCGAGGCTCCAGCGCAGCACATCGCGCGGACGCAGGCCGATGAACGAGTAGCGCCCCACGTGCTGGCCGCGATCGGCCGACTCCAACAGGAACGACGCCCCCCCCTCGCGCAGCTTCAGGAACGCCGACACCGGCGTTTCGCAGTCGTCGATGAAGCTCTGCGCCAGCGGGACGAGGTTGTACTCGCGCGCCAGTGCGCGAACCTCGTCGAGCCCGGGCTGGACGGCCTCGGCCGGCTCAGCGGCGACGGCCATCGAGCACCCGTTCGGCGTCGGCGAGTCCGAGATCGCGGCTGCGCAGCAGCACCGCGAGGTGGTAGAGCACGTCAGCGGCTTCTTCGGCGACGCGCTCGTCGCTCTCGTCGCGCGCGGCACGTGCCACTTCCTCGGCCTCCTCCATCACCTTGGCGCCGATCCGGGGCGGGTCGGCGAGCAGCTCGGCGGTGTAGGACCCCGCGGGCCGCGTCGCGGCGCGCTCGGCGAGCGTGCGCTCGAGCACCGGAAGCGTCTCGTGTGACGCGGCGACGTCGACGTCGCCGCGGTGAAAGCACGTCCGCTCGCCGGTGTGACAGGCGGGACCCGGTAGGCCGTCCGCGGTCTGCGCCAGGGCGACGAGCGCGAGCAGCGCATCGCCGTCGCAGTCGAGCCGCAGCGCGCGTACCTCCATCGTGTTTCCCGACGTCGCACCCTTGTGCCACTGGTCGGCGCGCGAGCGGCTGTAGAGGTGCAGCTCGCCGCTGGCCAGCGTCCGGTGGACGGCCTCGGCGTTCATCCACGCGAGCGTCAGCACCTCACCTGTGCGCTCGTCCTGGATCACGCAGGCCACGAGGCCGCGCTCGTCGTAGGCGATCTCGTCGGGATTCATCGCTACGTCGATTATGGCGGGGCGTGCTTTGATCGCCGTCATGTCCATCCGGTTGGGCGTCGACGTGGGCGGAACGTTCACCGACGTCGCCGCCTTCGCCGAAGGTGAGCTGCGCACCGCGAAGGTGCCGAGCACTCCCGCCGACCAGTCCGAGGGAGCGCTCGCCGCGATCGAGGCCGCCGCGATCGATCCCTCCGCGGTCGAGTGGTTCGCCCACGGGATGACGGTGGCGACGAACGCCCTGCTCCAGCGGCGCGGAGCCGCGACGGCGCTCGTCACGACCGACGGCTTTCGCGACCTGCTCGAGATCGCCCGCCAGGACCGGCCGTCGTTGTACGACCTGACGGCGCGGCGCGCGGAGCCGCTGGTGGAGCGCGAGCGGCGCTTCTGCGTGCGCGAGCGGATGGGCCCCGGCGGTGTGATCGAGCCGCTCGACGGAGCCAGCGTGCGCGAGGCGGTCGCGGCGATCGCCGCTGCGGGCGTCGAGGCCGTCGCCGTCTGCCTGCTGTTCGGCTTCCTGCACCCCGAGCACGAGCGCGCCGTCGGACGCGCGCTGCGGGAGGCGCTGCCGGAGCTGCACCTGTCGCTCTCGTGTGACGTGCTGCCGGCGTTTCGCGAGTACGAGCGGATCGCCACGACGACGGCGGACGCCTACCTGACGCCGCCGTTGTCGCACTACCTGCAGCGGCTCGGCGAACGCGCGCGGGCCGCCGGATTGCCGGCGCCACTGGTGATGCGCTCGTCCGGCGGCGTGCTCGAGCTCGAGCAAGCGGCGCGCAGCGGCGCAGCCTGCGTCCTGTCCGGTCCCGCCGGAGGCGTCGTCGGCGCCTCGTGGGTGGCCGCGGCGAGCGGCTTCGCCGACGTGCTGAGCTTCGACATGGGCGGCACGAGCACCGATGTCGCAGCGATCGTCTCCGGCCGCGCAGAGACGACGACCGAAGCGCATGTCGCCGGCGTCCCGCTCGGTCTGCCGATGGTCGACGTGCACTCCGTCAGCGCCGGCGGCGGGTCGATCGCGTGGGCCGACGAGGGCGGCGCGCTGCGCGTCGGTCCGCTCTCCGCGGGCGCGCAACCGGGGCCGGCCGCTTACGGGATCGGCGGCGCGGAGGCGACGGTCACCGACGCCAACCTGCTGCTCGGCTACCTCGGCGACGGCGCTGCGCTCGGCGGTCGGGTCGTGCTGCGCCGCGAGCTTGCCAGCCGCGCGCTGAAACGCCTTGGGGGCGAGCTCGGGCTCGGCGAGCACGACTGTGCGCGCGGCGTCGTCGAGGTCGCGAACGCCGAGATGGCGCGCGCGCTACGGGTCATCAGCGTCGCCCGCGGGATCGATCCGAGCGGCTTCGCGCTGCTGGCGTTCGGCGGCGCCGGCGGACTGCACGCGTGCGCGCTCGCCGACGAGCTCGGCTGCGCGACGGTGCTGCTGCCGCCCGCCGCCGGGGTCCTCAGCGCGCTGGGGCTCGCGATCTCCGATCTGCGCCGGGACTACGTCGCGCCGCTGCCGAGCCCGCTGGAGCAACTCGAGGCGCAGCGCTGGGAGGACTCCTTCGAGACGCTGCAGCAACGCGCGCGCAGCGAGCTGGAGGGAGCCACGCTGACGCGGTACGCCGACGTCCGCTACCGCGGACAGGCGTTCGAGCTCACGGTCGACGGGTCCGAGCTGCGGCCGCTGCGCGAGCGCTTCGAGCACGCACACGAGCGCCGCGTCGGCTATCGCATGGACGACGACCCGGTCGAGCTCGTCGCCGTGCGCCTCGTCGCGACGGTCGCCGTGCCCAAGCCGCAGCTGCGCGCCACCGGCGGCGGCGAGCGGCGGGGCGCGGCGCGACGGACGCGGCGCGCCTGGGTCGACGGCGGCTGGCGCGAACTGGCGGTCCACGACGCGGGCTCGCTCGGCGCTGGCACCACGTTGCAGGCCCCCGCGCTGATCGAGCGCCCCGATGCCACCTGCCTCGTCACGCCGGGCTGGAAGGGCGATGTCGACGCGACCGGCATGCTCGTCCTGGAGCGCTCGTGAACGCTGCGAAGGACCCGGCCGCGCTCGACGCGATCGCGTTGTCAGTGCTCTCGGCGACGCTCGCCGGGATCGCCGAGGAGGCCGGTGCGCTGCTGATCCATACCGCCTACTCGTCGAACATCAAGGAGCGGCGCGACTGCTCGGCGGCGCTGTTCGACGCCGGCGGGCGGATGGTCGCGCAGGCGGAGCACATCCCGGTGCACCTCGGCGCGATGCCCGACAGCGTCGCCGCCGTGATCGGGCGCGGTCCGCGGATCGGCGACGTGTGGGCGCTCAACGACCCGTTCCGCGGCGGCAGCCATCTGCCCGACCTGACGCTCGTCGCGCCGTTCGAGCTCGAGCCCGGCGCGGGGATCGACGGATACGCCGTGACCCGTGCGCACCACTCAGATGTCGGCGGCATGCGCCCCGGCTCGATGCCCGCCGACTCGCGCGAGCTGTTCCAGGAAGGCATAGTCGTACCGCCGCTACGACTCGTCCGCGACGGCGCCTACGTCGACGACGTGCTCGATCTGCTGCTCGCGAACGTCCGCACACCGCACGTGCGCCGCGGCGACCTGCGCGCCCAGATCGCGGCCGGCGCCCTAGCGGCCCAGCGACTCGCCGAGCTGGCCCGCCGCCGCGGCGCGGCGGTCGTGCGCGCTGCCTTCGGCGAGACGATCGCCTACGCCGAACGGCGCACTCGGGAGATCCTCGCGAGCCTTCCCGACGGCACGTGGGAGGCGCGGGGAGAGATCGAGGGCGACGGCACCAGCGACGACGACGTCGCGCTGCGCGTGTGCGTGAAGCTGGCGGGCGACGAGCTGCACGTCGATTTCGCCGGCAGCGCGCCGCAAGTCGCCGGCAACGTCAACTGCCCCCTCGCCGTGACGCGCTCGGCGTGCTGCTTCGTGCTCAGGGTGCTCGTCGGCGGCGACGTGCCGGCCAACTCCGGCGCCTACGCGCCGTTGCAAGTGAGTGCGCCGGAGGGCTCCGTCGTCAACGCGCTCGCTCCGGCCGCCGTCGTCGCCGGCAACGTCGAGACGTCGCAGCGGATCGCCGATACGGTGCTGCTGGCGCTGGCGCAGGGCGTCGAGCTACCCGCGCAGGGCCAGGGGACGATGAACAACCTCGTGATCGGGGCGCCCGGGTGGAGCTACTACGAGACGATCGGCGGCGGCCAGGGCGCCAGCGCCGTCGGACCCGGCCTCAGCGGTGTACACGTCGGCATGTCGAACACGCTCAACACGCCGATCGAGGCGCTGGAGCTCGAGTATCCGCTGCGGGTGCAGCGCTACGAGCTGCGTCCCGGCAGCGGCGGCGCGGGGCGCCACCGCGGCGGCGATGGCCTCGAGCGGAGCATCCGGGTGCTCGAGGACTGCGCCCTGTCGCTGCTGTCCGACCGGCGCCGCCACGCGCCGCAGGGAGCCGCGGGCGGCGACTCCGGCGCCTGCGGGGAGAACCTGCTCAACGGCGAGCCGCTCCCGCCGAAGACCTCGCGGCAGCTGCGCGCCGGCGACGTCGTGACCGTGCGCACGCCGGGCGGCGGTGGCTGGGGAGCGCCGACGTCGTGAAGCAGCCGCTCGAGGTCGCTTTCGAAGACGCGTAGCGAGCTTCTGGGGCGAGAAGACGCTGCACGCTCGACGCTGACGCGTGCACGGATCCACTCGGCGTCGGCTGCATCGGCGTCGGGCAGGCCCGCTCGCGCTCTTCGAGCGCGAGGAATGCCTGCCCGTCGCCGTGCCGCCGAGCCCAGCGAACGCGTGCACGTCGCCTATTCGATCCCGAGCCTGTCGAGAAGCCCCTCATCCGTACGCCAGTGTCTCCTCACGCGCACCGATAACTCCAGATGCACATGGGCGCCGAGACGCTGCTCGAGCCCGCGCCGCGCGGCGACGCCGATCGCCTTGATCATGCGCCCCTGCGCGCCGATCACGATGCCCTTCTGCGACTCAGTCTCGACCCAGACGGCGGCGCGTATGTGCACGAGCTCGCCGGCGACACGCTCGATCTCGGTGACCTCGACCTCGATCGCGTGCGGCAGCTCCTGGCGGGTGCGGTTGAGGATCGGCTCGCGGATCAGCTCGGCGACCTCCACGAGCTCGGACTGGTCGCTGTGCACGTCGGGCGGGAACATCATCGGCCCCTCCGGAAGGCGGGCGACGAGCGCGTCCACGAGCGCCGGCACGCCAAGACCGGTCCGCGCCGAGATCGGGAAGACATCGTCTCCGACGTCGAGTTGCGCCGCGGCCTCGAGCGCGATCACGGTACGGCCGCGAGCGAGGCGATCGACCTTGTTGAGCGCGACGACGACGGGCAGGCGCGACTGCGCCAGCGAGCGCGCCAGGAAGCGATCGCCGCCCCCGACCGGTTGCTCGCCGTTGAGCACGAGCACGGCGGCGTCCGCGTCGGCGACCGCGTGCTCGACGCGGTGCGCCATGCGCTCGGTGAGCGCGTCGCGCGGCCGCTGGATCCCGGGCAGGTCGACGAGCACGAGCTGCGAGTCGCGCGTCGTCGCGACGCCGCGGATCGCGCGCCGAGTCGTCTGCGGCTTGTCGGAGACGATCGCGACCTTGCTTCCGACGATCGCGTTGACGAGCGTCGACTTGCCGACGTTCGGGCGTCCGCAGAGCGCGACGAAGCCGCTGCGGATCATCGCCCGGCGCCGCGCGCACGATCCGCGCCGGCCCAGCTCAGCAGCTCGCCCTGGAGCGCGAGCATCTCGCCGTCGTCGCACTCGTGATCCATGCCGACGAGGTGCAGGACGCCGTGCACGATCGCCTCGCTCACGTCGGCGGTCTGCGCCGCGCAGATCACGACGTCGCCGAGCTCACGCGGCCCGATCGCCGGGCCGCAGCCGTCGACCGGGAAGGAGAGCACGTCGGTGGGCGCACGACGACCCCGGTGACGAGCGTTGAGCTCGATGATTTCCGGCTCGTCTACAAACGCGATCGCGATGTGCCCGTCGGTCACGCCGCCGGCCGCAGCGGCGAGTGCGCAGAGCCGGTCGATCTCGGCGGCCGGCGGCGCGTTGCCCGGCGGCCTGCCGCGCAGCTCGATACGCAGCCCCGTCGACCCTCCGGGGCCACCCGCCCCCGCCGGCTCCATCGCTACGCCCTGCGACGCAGGTGCTGGGTGGCCGGGCGCCCGGCCCGTAGCTCCGGTGCGAGCCGCTGGCCGTGCTCGGCGTAGGCCTCGACGATCCGCTGCACGAGCTTGTGGCGAACGACGTCCTCGCCGCCGAATCGAACGAACTCGATCCCCTCGAGGTCCTCGAGGATCTCGCCGACGACGACGAGGCCCGACTGCTGCTCACGCGGAAGATCGATCTGGGTGATGTCGCCCGTCACGACCATGCGCGAGCCGAAGCCAAGCCGTGTCAGGAACATCTTCATCTGCTCGGGAGACGTGTTCTGCGCCTCGTCGAGGATCACGAAGGAGTCGTTCAGCGTGCGCCCGCGCATGAACGCGAGCGGCGCCACCTCGATCACTCCGCGGTCCAGGTACTGGGAGACCTTCTCGGGGTCGATCATGTCGCGCAGCGCGTCGAACAGCGGGCGCAGGTAGGGGTCGACCTTTGCCATCACGTCGCCGGGCAGGAAGCCGAGCCGTTCGCCGGCCTCGACCGCCGGGCGCGTGAGGATGATCCGCGAGACCTCGCGGCGGGTCAGCGCCGCGGCCGCGAGCGCGACCGCCAGGAACGTCTTCCCGGTCCCCGCGGGACCGACTCCGAATGTGATCGTGTTGCGGCGGATCGAGTCGACATAGCGCTTCTGGTTGACGGTCTTCGGAGCGACCTTGGTGTTGCGATGGCTCCAGACGACGTCCTCCAGGATCCGCGCCGGCGACTCGTGCTGGTCCAGCGCTCTGCTGACCGCCGCGATCGTCCCCGGGGCGATCTCGTGGCCGTCGGCGATCAGCTCGGCCAGCTCGGAGATGACCGCCGCGCCGGACTCCACCCCTGGCGGCTCGCCCTCGAGCGTGACGACGTTGCCGCGCAGGAAAACCGCGCAGTCGAGGTGGCCCTCGAGCGCCCTCAGGATGCTGTCGTGCGCACCGGCGAGCTCGGCGGCGACCGGGTTGGGCAGCTCGATCTGGCGGCGGGTCGCGCTCACGACCCGAGCGCCTCGCGCACGGCGGCCGAGACGCGTCGCCCGTCGGCACGCCCGGCAACGGTCGCGATCGCCGCCTTCATCGCCGGCCCGATTCCGCCGGGGCCGCTCGCGCCGCTGTCGGCGACCGCGGCGCGCGCGATCTCGATCAGCGCCTCGTCGGAGAGCTCGGCGGGCAGGTACGTGGCGATCACGCCCGCTTCGAACTCCTCTTTGGCGGCCAGCTCCTCGCGGCCGGCATCTCGGAATGTCGTGGCAGCCTCCTCGCGGCGCTTGCGCTCACGCCGCAGCACGGCAAGCTCGTCGGTCGCCTCGCTGCCACCGTCCTTGGCGGCCTTCTGGAGCTCCGACAGCAGCAGCCGCAGCGCCCCGACGCGATCGCGCTCGCCTGCCTTCATGGCGGTTGCGATATCGCTGCGGAGGTCAGCGGCGACGGTCACTTGCTGGCAGCAGCATAGACGCGCCGCCGGGCGCCCCGGGTCAGCCGGGGGTGACGATCGGGGCGCCGAAGGCCGGCGAGCCGGGAGCTGGGACCGGCGGCGCCGGGTGCCCCGGCGCGGGCGGTGGCGCCGGCGTGCAGTCCCCCAGCCGGCGGATCTCGATCTCAGGACCTCCGCGCACGGTGTCGGAGCGCACCGGCAGGTAGGACTGGTCGAAGTCGAACTTCGGATGGCTACCGCGATGCCACGGCGAGAACAACGCCAGCAACGTCGACTCCGCGTCGAGGCGGGCGTAGTAGGCGGTCGGACCCGGGAGGTGATCGTCGAGCCCGCGATCGCGCTCCTGCGAGGCGACGACGATCGTGCAGATCCCATCGCGGCGGTAGATGTCGACGAGCGACGGACTCAGGACGCGCTCGTAGAACGGGCGCAGCGTGCTGCCGACGCTGCCGCTGACGATGAAGCGCGGCGGTCCCACCGGGGGCGGGTCGGTCAGCCAACCCGTCGGAAAGACGGGCTCGACCTCCATCGACGTGCCGGCCGGCACGTGCGCGAGCAGCCAGCGACGCGCCAGCTCGCGCGTGTCGGTGCGCGCCAGCGCGCGCTCGGCGTGCAGCGTCGTCAGCGCCCCTTGGACGACCAGCGCTGCGCCGGCCAGCCCGAGCGCGGCCCAGCGCAGCCGCGGCCCGCGGACCAGCGCGCGTGCGGCCGCGACGCCGCCGTACGCGGCCAGCACGGCGAACACCGGGTAGGCCGGCAGCTGATAGCGCGCGTAGACCTCGGACGAGCCGGCATCCAGCGCCAGCATGATCAGCGGCAGCGAGCCGAGCATCGCGGCCTGCCAGCGGTGCCGGCGGGCCAGCAGCAGCAACCCGCCACCAGCGGCCACGAGCGGCACCCAGCCAAACCCCCACGTCAGCGTCCACAGACCCGTGACGATGCCCGGCGCGTTGCGCGCGCCGATCTTCTGCAACCCCGTCGTCTCTGTCGACTGGCGCTTGAGGCCTTGCAGGAAGGCATCGACGTGGACGACGGCATAGGGGTTGAGGATCAGGAAGAAGAACACCGCCAGCGCCACCGCGAGCCCGGCCCGGCGGAGCACCGTCCCGACCCCGTCCCGGGCGACCACGACGCGGTTGATCGCCACGATCGCGAGCGGCAGCACGACGAGCGCGCCCGTGTACTTGATGCCGGCCGCGATGCCGACGCTGGCGCCCGCCAGCGCCCACGAGAGCCGGTCCCCGCGTTCGAGGATCCGCAGCCCAAGGAACAGCGCCAGCGCCACCGGCGCGACCGTGACCGCGTCGTTGAGCGCGAGCTGGCCGTACAGCACGGGGATCGGCGCCAGCGCGAGCAGCACTCCGGCGACGACGCCGACGGCGCTGCCGCCGACGCGGCGCCCGAGCAGCGCGACGAACCCGACGCCGGCGGCGGCGAGCACGGCGACGACCTCGCGGGCGACGAGGAACATCTCCTGGGGGTGCGTGGCGAAGCGCAGCGCGAAGCCGCTGTGACCGAACGGAAAGCCGGTGTGGAAGCGCAGCCGGAAGACGACGTCGAGCACCTCCGACAGCCCTGGCGGGTTGTCGAAGTAGCTGGGGTTCAGCGTGCCGTCGCGCAGGTAGTGAACAGCGACAGGGACGAAGTGCTCGGCCTCGTCGATGTCGTAGACCCACGGGAGCCCGTGGCCGATCCCGATCAGCCGGACGACCAGCGCAAGCGCGAAGCACCCGAGCCCGAGGATCCAGGCGGAATGCAGGATCGCGGCGCGCCGGCCGCCGGTTCTCGCCAGCTCGGACATCGAACGGGTCAGCCGGTCGGCGGGCTCGGCACGGGCCGAACCCTATCGTCACTGCTGCAGTCGCAGCGCGGACCAGCCCGCCAGCTGCCGCCGGTCGCGCTCGCGCAGCCCGCT
>Ga0182024_10014723_pt1 | contig 15081 bp, 11 predicted proteins | sample P32metaG_FD_120480 | JGI IMG/M metagenome (GOLD analysis project Ga0182024, IMG submission 120480) | Permafrost microbial communities from Stordalen Mire, Sweden - P3-2 metaG (Illumina Assembly) | ecosystem: Environmental > Terrestrial > Soil > Wetlands > Permafrost | place: Sweden: Stordalen... | reverse complement strand
GCTTCAGCCGTTGTCCCTGGGCGGCAAATTCACACCCCAGCCAATCGAGAAGCTGCGGATGGCTCGGCTTCGTGCCGGTCACGCCGAAGTTCTCCGAGGAATCGACCAGGCCCTTGCCGAACAGATGCTGCCAAACGCGATTAACCCGGACGCGCAGCAGCAAGCCGTTCGCCGCGGTGTCAGGCTGCGTCAGCCAGCGGGCGAGAGCCAGCCGTCGGCCGCTGGTTGGGCCCGGCTTCGCATCAATCGCGGTCGGCAAGTCCGCATCCTTCTCCGACGCGCACAAAATGGCCAGGAATCCCGGGCCGACCTCCACACCCGGTTTCTCGTGGTTGCCTCGCTTGAGCAGATGCGTCGGCGTGGGTGGACCGACGTCGTAAGCCGCCTGGATGCTGCCTGGAGTGCGGCGCTCGGCGGCGAGGCCGGCCACTTGCTGGTCGAGAGCCTCGATGGTTTCGCGATCCTCCACAGGTATGGCGAGGGTCACTTCGCGCGTCAGAGTTTGCAGGGCCAGGGCGTAGCGCTCGAGAAGCTGCTTTTGCGCTTCGGTCCGCTTGGCCTCGGCGGTCTGGCGGGCGGCGCGGATTTCCTTTTGCACATCGGCCGGCAACTTCGCGAGCCGGGCTTCCACGATCTTCGCCTCGTAGACGCCGCGGATGTCCTTGCGAATGGCTTGCAGCTCGTCGATGCGCCGGTCGATGTCGGCATTGCGCTTTTCCATGGCCTTCTTTGATGCGGCGGGCACGTCGGCGATCGGCCTGCTCTTGGGCTGCAGCCAGTTCTGCGGATTGAAGGCCGGCTGAAACAGGGCCTCGAAGCGATAATAATCCTTGTGCGAGATCGGCTCGAACTTGTGATCGTGACAGCGGCAGCAGTGCAGCGTCAGACCGAGGAGATTGCTGGCGACCGTCTCGACCGTGCGATGCAGCACGTCATAGCGAATGTCCAGCGTGTTCAGCTCGCGTTCGTCGGTGACGTCCACCGCCTGACGCAGAAAACCCGTCGCGATCAGACATTCCTTGATACGCGGCGTGAACTCCTTGGCCGAGCGCCAATCGACCAGCTCGTCGCCGGCGAGCTGTTCGAGCAGGAATTGATCGAATGGCTTGTCGCTGTTAAACGCCTTGATGACGTAGTCCCGGTAACGCCAGCGGTTCTCTCCGAGGGAGATGATGGTGGCGTCGTTGTCCGATCCGGTGACGTCCGCGTACCCGACCTCGTCGAGCCAGTGCCGGGCCCAGCGTTCGCCGAAGTGAGGCGAAGCCAGCAAGCGATCGACGACTCGTTCATAGGCGCCGGGTTGGCGGTCTTGCAAGAAAGCGTCGATGTCGGCGGAGGGCGGCGGCAGTCCCAACAGATCGAGATAGAGGCGCCGCAGCAGCGCAAGGTTCGTCGCCTCCTGGGAGAAGGTCAGCTTCCTGGCTTCAAGCTGGTTCAGGATGAACGCATCGATCGGCGTACGGATTTTGCCGGCGTTCGTGGGAATCGGCACCGCGGGGCGAACGAGCTTTTGGAATGCCCAGTGCTGGCGTTCCCGCTGGTTGAATTCGTGGCCGTCAAGCGGTGAAAGAAAGAGCGGCAACAGCATCGTCACGGCAACGCATTTTGCGACGACGACGGGAAAACGATGAAAGACGGCCACGGTCATTCCTCTTGGAATAAGACGCATATCCAGCACAGGCAATCGAAATACATTTCACGGCTACGTCGCTCTTGATTGGTCATAAACCAAGCCAACTCTTGACCGCGGCCCCAACGAGAGCCAACTCAGCAGGTTGCAGTCGGCCGAGTTTGCGGCGCAGGCGCGGATGCGCAACCGTGACCAAGCCCTGTGCGTCAAATGCCCCGGTCTTGAGAAATGGCTTGGGTACGGTCACCTCGAAACGAGTCCCCAGAACACTCGTTGTGTGAGGTACGAGAGTTACCAGGACGCGATCTTGCGGCTCAAGCGGAATGCTCAATACGAGGCAAGGGCGAATCTTGGCCGCGATTCCCAGGTCGGTTAACCAGACGTCGCCACGGTCAGGGATCGGCATGGGCGGCCTCCTCGGCGTCGTATCCGCGGAACAGCTCGGCCGCAAGTTCGTCCAGCGCCGCTTCAGGCAGTTCTCCGCCGGGCATCGTTCGGCGCATGATCTCGGCCGCAATCTGAAGCTGTTCCGATTCAGTCAGGGCATCAAAAGTTGACAGTAATTCGATCGCATTTTGGGACATGTGACACCTCTTATTACACAGCAGGGCTAATCAATCATTCGTGCAGATCGTTATTTGCAAACCAAGGCGGCCACACGCCAGCAGAAACTCGTGCGGAAACACAAAGTCGAACTGGTCCTCTTCCAGCCAGCCAGCGACGAAGATGTCCGCTTTTCGGCCAGGTCCGCGCCACGCTGCTAATGGCTTCTCCCGGTCGCCCGTTAACCACTCTGCTGCGTGCTTCAGTCCGGCTTCTATCCGAGCTGCAAACTCCTCGCTAGGCTCTGGCGCATCGAGACATTCATCGATAGAGACCTCGACCAATGTAATAAGAGCCGCGCTCCATGACGAGTCGCTGGGCATAGTCTTGAACCCATCGCTGGGTCGCAGGTCGAGCAGTTCAAAGAACAATGTGCCCGTGGGCGTTTCGCCTGCGTGACCTCGCAAAAACACCCGTGTTGAGACTAGCGACATCGCTTCGCCTCCGCTGCCGAACATTGATCTGAGCCTGGTTCAATGAACGGGTTCTCCAGGCGACTCACGGCTGCACATCCAGCTTGACCTCATCCACAAGCGGTTCGCCGTTGCGCATCAGCGTCGCCCTGACGATGACCGGCATGTTGAACGGGCCGGCCAGGTTCTCGGCACACTGGACGAGCAATTGACCCTGCTCCATCTTGGCGGCGATGGTCGCCTTGGTGGCGGTCAAGCCACGCAGGTGTGGCGGGCTCACCAGCTCCAGCACGACGGACCCTTCTATGCCCTGGCCGCGCTTGATACGCACCGACACCGTGAAGGACTTGCCCGGCTGGGCGGTGTACGAAGTGCGTTCGACTTCCATGGCCAGCTTGCCGGGGCCGACCACGGCGACAAGCTGTTCGTTTTGATTGACCGAGCTGTAGGAGACGCGATGCAGCAAACCGTCCGGTTCCTTGAGAACGCCGACGCCCATGACGCAGGTCCGGCTGGTGCGGCCCGTTTCCATCCAGGGCGGCATGTACGCGGAGTAGGTGAACTCCGTCGCGCCGGCGGGCACGGTGATCGTTGGGCCTTCGACGCCTTGCAGATGGCGAGCCTGGCGATCGGCCATGCTGATCTCGATGGGGCCGTCGAAGCCGTTGCGTTCGATCTTGTACTTGTGCTTGTGCATGCCGCCGCGGGCCGCGAAGCCCATGTCGTATTCGCCCTTGATCACGAACGGCGTCGGCAGGGCCACGGCCAGGAGGACCGTGGACAACTCGGGCAGGCCGCGAGCGACCTGGAGCTGAGCCTGGCGTTCGAGCGCCTGGTCGGGGCCGATTTTCGCTTTGCCGATGATGGTCAATCGGGAAACGTCGATCTTCGCGGCGTCGTCGGCCTTAAAGGTCAGGTCGATCGCGGTTTGACCGGAGGCGATGGTCGTCGGCGCGAAGGTGACATGCTCGGGCAGTCCGCGAATCTCCAGGGTAATGGGGTCCTTGAAACCGCCGAGCCGTTCGGCCGTGATCTTGAGCCTGGACGCCTCGGGCTGCCGGAACTTGGCGTCTTTGACGATCTTGTGGCGCAGGAGTGTGACCGCGTCGCTGCCGAGCCAGAGGCGATAATCGGCGGCGGGCGGCGGGGCGATGCGCAGGCGATAGCCGAAATCCGGGCCGCCGCGGGAACGAAAGCGGTCCTTGACCTGCACCACATAGGGGCCGTCGGCGGGCACCGGGAAGCGAAGAGTCGGATCGAGCGGATTCGCCTCGGCCCCAGTGAGCACCCTGCCGTCGGCCTCGCTTATGGTGATGATGCCGTCCAGACGTGAACCGAGCCGGGCGGCGCGCAGCTCGAACTCCCAGGTGTCGCCTTTCTTGCCTTGCCATTTCCAGACGTCGATCTTGCCGGGTTGGTCGATGCGGCCATTGAGTATCGCGGGAAGGGAGACGGTTTCCTCCGGGGGCTTACGCCCCCGGCTCGCCTGGAACTCGGGTAGATCATCGACATCGAGCAGCACCGCATTGGTACGCTTCGCACCAATGGCGAACGCGTGAAAATAATCGGCGCCGGCGTCCTTGGGCAGGGCTACTTGCAGCTTGCCAGGGACCTGTTGGCCGACAATTTCGAAGTCCACGGAGCTACCCCTCCGGCCGCCGAGCGGGAAGACGCGTTCGACGAAAGGCTCCGCGGTCAACGTCAGCCGATAGACATAGGCCTGGCCGCCTTGAGCCTGCGTGTCCTGGATGCGGACCTGGTACTCGCCGTCGGCGGGGGCCGTGAAGGTGATGACCGGATCGGCGCCATAGTAATCGTCGTTCTCGGCGATCTTGCGACCCTGGGGATCGTAGACTTCCAGACGGGCATCGAGCGGCGAGCCGAGCCGGGCGGCGTGCACCTCGCAGCGAATGGTTTGGCCCTTGGTCGCCGGGAAGGTCCAGATGTCGATGTTCTCGCGCGGAAACACCCGGCCATTGATGGTGATCGGCAGCGTCACCTTGACCGGAATCGGTTCGCCGTCAATTTCCTTCTCCGTGATCTCGGGCAGATCGCCGATCACGAACTTCATCGCCGGGGTGGCGCCTTGCGAGGTCCAGAGCCGCCAGTAGCGGAGGCCAGTCGCGGCGTCCGGGGCGATGGTGATGAGCCCGTCCATGTCCTTGGGATAATCCTCCTGGCGCTGCGAATCGGGCAAGGGCAAGAGGGGCCCTTCGAACCAAAGGGTGTCGGTGCGCTTGAGCTGTGCCGGGGCCGTGACGCCGGGGCCGAGCATCTCGAAGCCGCATTGCTGGTGCAGGAACAAGCCGCCGACGCGGACCTGAACCTTGGCGCCGCGCTGGCCACCCGCGGGAAAGATGTACGAGGCCACGGGCGGATTGCCAAAGACGGAAGCGGGAACGATCAGGACAAGGAGAATAGCAAGGCGTCGCATGGTGTGGCCCGTGGTAGGATGATTGACTGCGGAACCTGGCTGCATTGTAAACGTCTTGGTTCGCGCCCGTCAAGCATCACCCCGGCTTTTCCCTGCTCAGCTCCGAGGGCCATGGCAAGCGATAGAACATCCAGCCGATATAGCTCGTCATCACCGCGGCCAAGAAACACCAGACCGAGATGAAGGCGTGGTGATAGGCGAGTTCCGCGGCGACCACGGACAAGCCGAGCAGCACGCCGGGAATCCAGCCGCCGCGATCGCTGCTCAAGACAAACGGCGCCGCCAGCGACAGCAGGTAGATCAGCTTCACGATCGGCCGCGACGCGCCGCCGTGGCTGTAGATCGGCAGACTCCAGATGTCGTACTGGATCGAATGGTGCACCACATCGATTTTCAAGGCCCCGGGATCTCCCAGCAAGGGGAAAAAAAGGACCCAGAACCAGGTACAGGCGATCAGGCTCGTCACGCCCAGAATCCATTTACGTTTGCGGTCGGCTTCCGACAGGGCCGCCATGAAGGGAAACCAGAAGGGCCAAAAAGCAAGGGCGAAGAAGAGATAAGCCAGAGCCGCGGCATGGGTCCGGTCCGGATCGTGCGCCTGGATGCCGAGCCAGACGAAGCCTTCGCTGATTTGCTGGACGCCGAAGCCCAGAGGCACCACCGCGAGACCCCAGGCATTGGGTTTCTTGCGCAGCGCCGACCAAAGGCAATATCCCCCCACCGGGATGAGCGCCCCACCGACGGCAAAACTGGCTTCGGGTGACAAGCACATGACACACTCAGTATCCGGAGTGACTCCTACCGAGGCAAGGGCTTGCCTTGATTGCCCGGGAAGCTCACCTGGATACCGTGGTTGTCGGCCGTGGTGGTCAGATTGGGCCGCGGATACCACAGGGCGGGTTCGTGATAATAGGGCTTGAGGTCGAAAACGTCGTCGTAGGCGAAGTCGCGCGGATACATGGCGTTGGCAAAGTGGACCTTGGGATCGAGAATGCCCGCCGCCGTGGCCGCGGCCGCCGTCAGTTCCGAGCAGGTCCAGCTATCGCGATCGAGACAGGTCCTTCCCAGCACAAGCTTGCGCAGATCGCCGCGCGGCTTGATCGGCGTGGCCTGGGCGAGCAGACGGACCATGGAATAGGGCTTGCCTTCCTGGGCCATGGAGAATTTCGTCAGCCTGGCGCTTTGGTCCGCCGAGAGGGGCGTTTTCAGCCGGCGCACGAGGATGGTGCCGCTAAAGGTGTGCAGCCTCTGCATCGCGGGGAACACGAACACCTTGAGATGAAAGTTGGGCCCCGCTTCGAGCAAACCCATGGTGCCGTCGGGCCGGCGCAAGGCGATGGCCGAATGCAGGGGTCCCGAGGTGCCGACCAGGCGATAGAGCGCGGTGATCGCGACGCTGTGATCGTCGAATAGAAACAGGTCGCCCGGGCTAGGCGCGTAGACTTCACGCAGCAGCTCGACGTTCTTTCCCTTGACCGAGCGGATGGTGAACAGGTAAGAGCCGTTCGGCGAGGCATTCACGGCAGGTTGTTTCGCAGGCGCGCTCCCCGGCGGCGGATTGCCGAGAGCGACCCAGCCGTAAGAGGCCACGATGAGGAGACTTACGATGCAACTGACTCGAGTGGTTGAATTCATGTTGAGTGCTTGCGCAAACGTCGATTCGGTGCGGCCACAGGTTGTATGCTAAATCTCGGAATGATGGCAGGCGCAGGTTCGGTTTTATCGGAGAAGGAATGCGAACTGCCACGACGGTTCGCGTCATGGCAGAAAAAGGTGGGAGAATCGTCGCTTGCGGCTTAGCGTGAGCTTCACCCTAAGTACCTCAATTCGTGGGGCAGGTTGCCAACCTGCCGTTCGCCAGGCAGGTTGGCAACCTGCCCCACGAATTCGGACCCCCAATTTTGAAGTGCTGTACTAAGCCGCAAGCGGGATCAGCTGACGAGCCGTTCGACGGCCTCGCCCACGCCGAGCCGGTAGGCGAGCTGCTCGAACTCGCCGCGGAAGCGTGGATCGGTGCTGTGGAGGTGTTCCCCTTCGCTGATGAGTTTCAGCGAATCGTCGCGCTGGATGCCGAAGTTTTCAAAGGCCTCCATGAACGGCTCGAGATCGGCGGCGTACACCACCAGCAGCTTGTGCTCGTCGAACTGCACCTCGATCGGCTCCTCGCAGGACAGCACCGCGAGGCCCGTGCAGCCATCATTGATCAGCAAATCCTCGAAGTCGCAGCAATGGCTCTTCAGCACCGGCAGGTCGATCTGCTCGCGATAGTAGTCCACGTGGCGATTGTCATCGGAGTCGTGGCTCGTTTCCAGGACGACGTCCACCATTTCGCCGAGCGGATCGATCAGTTCCAGGAACAGGTCGAACAGATGCTCGCGTGACACCGCCCCGGCCAGGACCGGCACGCTGAACCCGGCCTTGGGGTCCTTGTACTTCTCGACGCGATAGCCCTGTTTGGGCACCACCTGACGGAACAGCGACGGCCTGATGGCGTCCGTCAGCACAAAGTTGCCGTAATGGTTCTTGCGAAGATGATCGGCCAGGTTCTTGGGATTCACATCAACACCTTGGGTTGCCGAGAAGAAGGACTTGGGCTTCCGACTCCTTGCCTGCTGAACTATAGTTCGCGTTTCATCGTCGGGCTAGCGAACTGCTTCGATTCTACCAAGGTTCCAGCCGTCAAGTTGAAAACCGTTGCGAACGGAAGGGTTGCGCTGGTAGGACTCTTGGGAACACTGGAATCACACTTGTACACCTGGCGTTTTGCCGCTCGCCTCTGGCGAGCGCGGCTGACCTTCGCGCTCGCCAAAGGCGAGCGGCTAAACAACGTTTATAGCGATTGTAACGCCCCCACGAACGCCACAATCCCTTCGCGGTGCACAGCGGTCATTGACAACCTAACCGCTAAACTTCAGAATTCTGTCAGGATGGATAATTTGCGACGAATGGGAAAAGGCAGTTAAGCCGCCGTGATCGGAAAAGATGCAAGAATCATCCTATTTTTGAGGAGTTACCATGAAAGAGACCTTGTTCGACGTCCTGTCCTCCGCGGAAAAAGTGAACCGGCGAAGCTTTGTGAAATTCGGTGCGGCCGGGCTCGGCGCCCTGGCGAGCGCCTCGACGGCTCTGGCGTTCCCTCGGCGAACCTACCTTCCGCCGACACCGCCGCCGCCGGCCGAGGCGCCTTTGGCCACGCTGACTTTTGAAGTGGCTTCCGGCGTTCATCCGCACATCATGCTGCGTATGTTGCAGGATTACATCGCTCAGACCCTGTCGCCCGATTTCGCGGGCCAGGTGGTGCAGGCTCAACTCGTGCAGCGCAACCCGGCCGCGTTCCATCAGCAGTACTGGAGCGATTACGGCATTCAGGGCCAGATCGCGCCGACGCGGACCCGCTATGGCTACTACATGGGCGTCAACGAATTCGCCCGCAGCGACTCCGAGCTGGCGATCCGCATTTACAAGGACTTGAATTACTTCGAGATGCGGCGTGTGCTCAACCCGGCCGAGATCCAGCAGTTCGGCGCGATTTTATATCCGTGCGGTTATCGGTTGCCGCCGACCCCGGCCGATTACCAGAACTATGTGCGCGTCGCTCAGCGATACTACGGCATTCCGAACCCGGAAGCGTTCGCGCTGCTCTACACCCGGCACTTCAACGACGGCCGCAATCCGCACATGGGATACTTGATCGCGCGCGGGCCGGATCCGATTCGTTCACCGTTCAAGGATGTGCTGATCGACAATCTGCCAGTGTAGTCCTCACGCTCCGCGTGAGGAAAGGGCGCAGCCCTCAATAACCATGGCGTTTCTCGGGAGGACTCCTCAATCTGGTTCGCTGTGAATCATCCTCACGCGAAATGCCAACAACTGAGGGGGCTGCAAATGGAACAGCCACGGCTTGCAGCCCCCCTCCTTCGCACAAACCCATAATTGTCAAGCCATTAAGGCGATTGAAGGGGGGGGCTGCAAGCGTGCACGCTCACAACCCCGCTTTTTCTGGCAAAATCTGAAAGCTGATCTACCCAAAAGCCAGGCGGAAGATGTGGGGAACGACGAACGCGGAGCGCGAGGACTACTTTCCAGCCAACTCTTCAAGAACAATATCCTTGTAATACACCTTCGCCTTCGCCCCGCCGTGAATCTGTAAGCCGATGATGCCGGTGCGTTCGATCTTCTCATCCTTTTCCGTGAAATCGACGGTCAAGGTGCCGTTGAGCCAAAGCTTGATGCTGGGCCCTTCACAGCGGATGAGGTAATCGTTCCACTCCTCGTGCTTGACGATCTTGTCGATAATGCTCTTGTCCGGCTGACTGAGGATCTTGTTGCGGCGCGATTCATCGTAGAGGGCGCCCCAGTAATGCTGGCCGACGTCGGCCTGGTAGCCGCTCACCTCGTGATGGTTGGGAATGCGCTTGGTGCGAAACTGCACGCCGGCGTTGGCGCCCTTGCGGTCGCCGAGCAGCTTGAATTTCACCTTCAGCTCGAAATCGCCGTAGCTTTTGGTGGTGCAGAGAAACTCGTTGCGCGGCACCGATTTGTCGAGCGAGCCGCCGACGATGCTGCCGTCCTCGATGCGCCAGGTGTTCTTGGTGTCGCCGTCCCAGCCAGCGAAGGTTTTGCCATCGAAGAGCTTTTGCGGCTCCGCGGCGCTGAGCATGGTGGTCGTGAGAAGCAGGAACGTGCAAGTAATGATGCGGAACATTGGTTTTCTCCAAGCGAATGGCGAGCCGGCCGCGTAAGCGGCCGGAGTAAGCCAAACTCCGGCCGCTTACGCGGCCGGCTCGCCAGATACCCGTTATTGCGGCACACGCCACAATTCATCGAACAACCCCGCCGTCGCGACCTCATGCGCCGCCGCATCCGCCTTGGTCGGCGCGAATCGCAGCACCGCGTAATCGCCCAGCCGCGGGAACAAAAGGGCGTTGGTCTTCGTGTAATCGGCGGACGGAAACGTATGGCCGGTGTTCAGGACGACGTAGCGTTTCGGATTGAGCGGATTGGGAAAGATCATGACCGGCACATGCTCGGCCGAGCTAAACTTCTTGCCCGCGAACACGATCTCGTCCTTCGTCCAGGTCAGCGGCAGCTTCGGCATGATCTGGGCGAGCGTCAGATTGGAGCTCGGATCGCCGAACAAAATCAAGTTCTTGTCCATGATGTCGTTGGGCGTGACGGCGTAGTCTCCCGTGGTCGGCAGCTCGCCGCGCCAGTGCTTGGCCCAGTCATGACGAAACGCAGCCAGCTTGGCGTCGAGATGTTTTTGGGTGGCGGGATGGTAGGTTTCGCCGCTGCCAAGGACGCAGACGAAGGCGCTGCAGAAGGCGTCGTCGATGGGGCCCTGCAAAGCCATGGTCTTGCGGCCGGGATGATTATTCTCGACTTTCCTTACTTCCCATTTGCCGGATTGCCGCACGAGATGGAATGGGCCCATAAAGGCCTGATCAAAGCCCGTGGGCGGGAAAAAGCCGCCCATGCGCTGGGAAAAGTGATCGACTTCTAGCTCCTGACCGTCTATGACAACCGAACCCGTTGGTAACTTTCGGATACTCCCCCCCGGCAGCATGATCTGGAATTGGAGGCGCAGTCCCTGAACGTTTTTGGTCGAGATTTTGTAGCGGGTACCTTTACGCTCTGCCGTGACCACGGCCTTTTCGTAGTGCTTTTCCAGGCCCGTAATGCATATCCAGTCGCAAATGGCATATTTGGTGGTATACGTCACGAACGAAACCTTCTCAGGAAACACGGCACGGCCTTTGGCCGCGTAGGCGGACCAAAGGGCGTTCGCCTTGTTGAACCATTCGGCAGGGAAGATATGGCCCAGGCCGGGGGCAACGAGGTGGGTCATCGAGTTGATATTGAGCTCCTTGAGACGCTTCTCGATGTTATCGGCGGCCAATTTTTGCGGATCGTTGCCGCCCGAATAGGCGACGATGGGCACATTGGCCGCATTTTCCGCGTAGTCAAGAGCGTCATAAATTCTCAGGCACCGTTCCTGATAGGCGGGTAGCTGATCGGGCAAGCCTCCGGCGTAACCGTGCGTGGTTGTAAAGCCAGCACCGGGGCCGATCACGCACCATAGGCTCGGATGATGCAACCCCAGATGCCAGGTGCCTGCACCCCCCATCGAAAAACCACGCAGGACACAGCGTTGCATGTCCGGAAAATCGTTGTTGCCCTTCCCGCCGTCCTTAGCAAAAAAATCCGACCAGGCCTCCATTACGTCGGTTTCGCCGGCCCAGCGATAGGCGTTATTCCCCCGGCCGAAAATGTCGATTTGAATGAAATCCTGATCGGGCGGCACCTTGCGATTGCCGCTGTGGGAGTGCAGAAACGCTACTTCAGTCAAATTTGCATTGCGGCCATGAAGAACAATATCAACGCGTCGCGGCTTCTCGCCCTTCGTGCCGTAGTCAACCGGAAAGGTGACGCCATACGGTTGTGCCGTGCTGTCAATTCGTGAACGGCGGCCACGCACGACATTTTTGCCGGCAAGCCCTTTCCAAGAAAGTTTCCCTTGAACGATTTGCTCGGCTCGTTCCAACCCGCGATCCAGGCATTCAAGCGTCCACGCCCCGCTGTTCTTGTCGAAAAACTCGTTGAAGCGAACGATGTTCTGGGCGCCTCGCAGAAAGATCTCCACATCGGGAAGTTGCTCCCAGTTCTTCTTGTCCTTGCGCAGCTCGGCGATCTTCGCGGCGAGCTGGGCGGTTTTGGACTCGATCTGGTGCATCACCTCGGCCGTTGGCTCGAAACTCTTGGGTGCATCGAACTTCTGGGGCTTTGATTTTTGTTCCTGGGCGGCGGCGGGGGCGAGAATGATGAGAATGCTGGCCAGGAGAGGAAGGATGATGATGCGCATGGTTGGGGATCCTTGTTTCACGCCGCGCGGGTGAGGTACTCCGAACCCCGCGGGTCAGCGAGACGGAATCATGATCCTGCACGGCTGACCCGCGGGGTTCGGAGTACCTCACCCGCGCGGCGTGGGTAGTGTAGTCCTCACGCTCCGCGTGAGGAAAGGGCGCAGCCCTCAATAACCCGCAAGCTTTGCCACGAAATGCATCTGTCGGCGGGCTGAGATCATGGCCGAGCGATGGCAGTTGTCCTCCGGCAAGGTACGTGGATTATTGAGGGCTGCGCCCTTTCCTCACGCGGAGCGTGAGGACTACACTATCGTAGCCGTGCCCGGCCACGGCCGCCAGTACACAGCGCGCAAAAAAAGGCAAGCGTGGCGAAAAGCCACGCTTGCCCACAAGGTTGAACTCACGCCGCGGGATGATTCTGCGAGATCCGCGGGCCGTGGCAACTAGAAGCTGACGCCGGCGCGGAACACGCCGCCGAGGAAACCGAAGTTGCTGACGCCCTGGCTGAACAATCCCCCCTCTTCAATGGCGATGATGCTGTTCGCGGAAGGATCGCCGCCGACCCAGATCTGGCCGATGAAGGCCAGTTGAGCAGACACGCGTACCCGGCCAATAACACGAGCCCATTCCACGCCGAGCTCGATTTCACCGACGCCCAGCACGGTAACCGACCTGTTGCTGTAATTATCGGTTACCAAAGTCAGGTTCTGGGCGGGAACGACGCCGCCGCCGCCGCCGCCGTCGAAGGAGCCAAAAGATGCATTCTGGTGCAATGTTCCGCACAGAATCGAACCGCGTCCCGACCCGTAGAGGAAGAAGTCGGAGTCGGCGATGCGACGGCGGGCTTCCAGGGCGATGGTCGGGCCAACCCCGCTGAAGGTGGAGCTGGAGGAAGCATTAAAGAAGGTTTCACCCTCGAAAGTCGCAATCTGTGTCTGGGCGATGGCCAGGTGGGCATAGCGCACACCGATCGAGCCCAGCAAGGCCCACTTGCCCCAGACGACATTGTTGGTGGCTTCGAGGTCAATTACGTCCAGATGCAAGCTGCGCGTGGAGATGAACTTTTCGCCCGGAGCCTCCAGAGGCACGTCAAGAATCGAGCTGAACGTGAAAACGGTGGGATCAAAGCTTGCCGTGGCCGTCGTGTCACCCACGAAGTCGAACCAACGGGCCCGCACGCCCCAGCCATTTTCCCAGGTGTAAGCAAGCCAGGCCAGCGGCGCGGCATCGATGTGCTGGGAAAAGTTCTGCTGAGCCACGTTAACACCACCCGACTTGTTGCCGACCTCCGTGAAAACACCCGTCGCATTGTTCGAGAAAAACGGGGTCATGAGGTAGAAGCCGAGCCCGGCCGAGAAATAGCCGCTGGCGCAATCTTCCGGACAGCCAGCGATATCACAGGCCGGCGCCGTCACGGCCTTGGCCGCCGGCGGAGTGGCGGGGGGCAAGCCCAACGCTGCCGAGATCGGGGCTTGCGCCCAGGCCGGCACGATGCCGAAAGTGCTGAGCACCGCGGCGGCCAACAGTGAAGCCAATTTTCGTCTCATCGCAGAATCCTTTCTGTGAGATTCCTTACCCATGGGTGGGTTCGTAACGACGCGGACCTCCTGATTTGTCCACATCGCCCGCCTTGTGGGAAAAGACCTCCTTTCCCCGTCCCGCGGCGAAGGCCATGTTCACGGCCCGACCCCAATATCTGCATCTGTTATCGATTAAGCTCTCGGCGTTTCTTGCATTTCGCACCCATCACATTTGCCGTATCTTTCAAGAAACGCCCGCATAATCGTCAAGGTCCCATGCAGCCTTCCCGCCTTCGCTTGCGGCCGACGCGAACGCTAAGTACCTCAATTCAGAAAAGGGGGTCTCAATTCGTGGGGCAGGTTGCCAACTTGCCGTGGGGCAGGTTGCCAACCTGCCGTTCACCAGGCAGGTTGGCAACCTGCCCCACGAATTCGGACGCCCAATTTTGAAGTGCTGTACTAAGTAAGAATATCGTCAAAACTCGTGGCTCAATCGCCCAGCGCGGGAGATGACGTTTTCCAGCACCTCGACACATTCGGAATCAAACTCGGTGCCGGCCCTGGCCTGGAACCAAGCCACCACCTGTCGCACGGCAAGAGGCGTTTGCCCCGGCTCGGCATGAAGCTTTTCGTCCAGAGCGCGGGCCATGGCCAGAATGCGGCCCAGGCGAGGATCGTTGGGCTGGGTCAGAGAGAAAAGCGTCGCCACACCAGGAATGGCGGCCAGATCGAGCAGCAGACCGGTCAGGGCAAGTTCATGCTGTTCGTCCGGTTCCAGGCGCAGCTCCTCCCCCAGCCAACCGGCCAGCTGACTGACGCGCTGCCCGCGCTCGACCAGGTTCGGATCGACCTTCTCCAGAAGTAAGCGGGCGAGCCTCAATCCCTGCTGCGTCAGGCGGGTATGCTGCTTTTCCACGGTCAGGGCACTTTCCATGGCTGCCGAAATGCTCACCACGATGGCCTCCGCCAGGACGAAATCGTCCTGGGTAAAGGGTTCCTGAAGGGGCCCGCGTTCCAGATGCAGGATGCCCAGGCGGCGGCGTGCCGTGCGCAGCAGCATGCACATGATCGAGCCCATACCGCTGACCATGATGCTTTTCGAGCTCTGCAGGTCGGCGGCGTGGGCCATGTTCTGACACAGGATCGATTCGCCCTTGAAAAAACAGCGCCGCGCCAGCGTAGAACTGAAACAGCGTTCGCCTGGGGCCAGCTTCTTAGCCAGGGACGCCGTCCGCAGCTGAAACTCCTGGCTGACGTCGTCGCAGAACACGATGGCCGCACGCCGGGCGTTGAGCACGGCCCGCGCGTCATCGAGAAAAGTCTGAAAAAAGTCGCGGGCACAATGAATACGGCTCAGGTAATAGCCTCCCTGCAGCAAGGTGATGAATTGCTGGCCGCGCGCCAGCCGAGCGTCGTCGTGGCGGACCTCGTGCAAGCCCTCCTCCCACGAGCGCTGCGACAGGGCCTGCACACACACAAATTCGCCGGTGGTCCTGATGTCGGCCGGGCCTTTGGCAAGCGGCGGCGCGGGGGGCGCTTGTTCCTCGATTTGGGCTACCTGGAGTTGCAGCTTGCCGCACTGGAGGACGTCGTCTTTCTGCAGTCGGCGCGGCGTCTG
>Ga0182024_10014722_pt1 | contig 15081 bp, 10 predicted proteins | sample P32metaG_FD_120480 | JGI IMG/M metagenome (GOLD analysis project Ga0182024, IMG submission 120480) | Permafrost microbial communities from Stordalen Mire, Sweden - P3-2 metaG (Illumina Assembly) | ecosystem: Environmental > Terrestrial > Soil > Wetlands > Permafrost | place: Sweden: Stordalen... | reverse complement strand
ATTTCGACCAGAGGGCCAAGACCAAACACGTCCAGCGGCTGGTCAACCGACTGGACAGCCTGGGATACGACGTCAAAATCCTTCCCAAGGCCGCCTGAGACAGGGTAGTTTCTTTTTAGGGCACGGCTTCAGCCGGGCCGATAAGGTCAAGCGAATGAGTAGGGCTTCAGCCCCTGAGTGAAGATTGATGGACTCTTTCGCTTTTCCTTTGGAGTTTTTCCGCAGCCTGTTTAGCCCGTACATAAACACCCCGAAAAATCCACGCGGGTTTTAGCCCCTGAGGGAAGCCCCGTTTCAAACTTACCCAGTACTCTATTTTTAACTCGTCGGAGTCCATTGCCTCAAGCATCCTCACCCCCGGTGTGGGCAGCTCTTCGCGTTAAGGCACTCTTCGGCCACACGCAGCCGCTCCACCGGCCGCCCGCCCACCAGGTGCTCCTCCACGATCTCCGCCGCATCCTCGGGCCGCACCTTGCCGTACCACACCGCTTCTGGATAAACCACCACCATCGGCCCATGCTCGCATTGGTCCAGGCAACCGGACTTGTTGATGCGCACGGTCGCTCCCAGTCCAGCCGCCTTGGCCAATTGCTGCAACTGGGTGTGCAACTCGCTCTTTCCATCGTTGGTGCAGGCCGGCCGTGGCGCATCCGCGGGCCGTGTGTTGTGGCAAACAAAGACGTGGCGTTCAAACCTGGGCAAGTGGTGTTCCTCCTCGATGTGGATGTTTCCAGACTAAAGCCCCGCCCCCCGTCTTCTCCTTTCGTGCTCTACAATTCCACATTCCCGTCCGCCCCCCCACCCCCATCTGCGAAAATGGGTACCAGACTATGAGCACGGAAAACCTTCTTTCCCTGAAAGACGACATGGTGGCCTTCATCGAGGGCCACGGACTTCACCGCCTCCCCGGTTACGTCACCGAGGACATTCCTTCCATCGTGTGGGAGGGCGACGACAACCCCGACGCGTGGAAAGACTTTGTCGAGATGGCCAAGCACGTCGGCGCTCCCTTCGTCACCTTCAGCGAAATGACGCTGGAGCGTGAAGAGCTCGACGCCCTCATCGAGGAAGCCGGCGAAATGAACTTCCCCGATGAAGAGGCCACTGAGCTTGTCGAAGCCCAATGGCTGCGCAAGTACGCCGGCAATCTCGGCTACATTCAGCTTGGCTTCGTCTATCAGGGACTGGTCTTCATCCATGAAACCACCACCGAATGGTATGAGCGCTACCAGGCGCTGCTCGAAGACATTGAAACCTTCCAGGACATCGTGATCGACGACGCCCACAGGGCCGACATCGACGAGGACGAGTAACTCCCCGTGATTCCAGCCAGCCCGGCAACCCCTCTCGGCGATTCGGTCCAAGCCGTCCGGTCCGGCCCATCCTCTCATCCGGCGGCCCAACCACCCGTTGCGCTGCCCAATCTCCCAACTAGTGGTATCCGCCACGCAGATGGCCGTTCATGTTTTGAAAGGGCACGACTTCAAAAGCCTGCCCTGAGCGCAGTCGAAGGGGGCCGTAAACAGCATGAAACGATCTGGGCTTTACAGGCTGCGGAAAAACTCGATCTGGAGCGCAAGAAGTGTCAGAGTACGACTTTACAGGCTGCGGAAAAGCTCTCTTCGGGAAGCATTTTGTGTCAGGGCATGACTTTAGTCGTGCCGCGAGCTTCTGAAAATAAACAATGGGCTTTAGCCCCTGAGGGACGGTTTCCTGCGATTGAACGCCAAAATCGAGGAATCCGCAAATGACCCTATTGCCGGCGGACACCACCATTCCACCGCCATCAGATCACCACCGGCGTCCCCGCCAGCAGTGGATTCTCGCTGAACCTCATCCCGAAGCAGCCGAAGCCCTCGGGAGCGCCGCCCGCCTGCCCCAGGTGCTTGCCGAGCTGCTCATCGCTCGCGGCATCACCGAGCCTGATCAGGCCTACGTCTTCCTCAACCCCGAGCCGGCCCACCTCCACGATCCCTTCCTCATGTTGGGAATGAAAGAAGCCGTGGCCCGCCTCGAGCAAGCCATCGCCCTCCGCGAGCCAGTGCTTCTCTATGGCGACTACGACGTGGACGGCACCACCGCCGTGGTCCTGCTCAAGACCGCCATCGAGATGCTCGGCGGTATAGCCACCTTTCACGTCCCCCACCGCCTCCGCGAGGGCTACGGCCTGCAATCCAGCGTTCTTGAAGCCGCGCACGCCGACGGTGTTCGCCTGGTCATCACAGTAGACACCGGCATGAGGGCCTTTGCCGAAGCCGAGACCGCCCGCCGCCTGGGCCTAGACCTCATCGTCACCGACCACCACTTGCCAGAAGCCGGGGATGCCGTGCCCCACGCGCTGGCCATCCTCAATCCCAACCAGTGCGGCTGCCCTTACCCCGAAAAATCCCTCTGCGGCGCAGCCATTGCCATGAAGCTGGCCCAGGCCGTCCTCGAGCGTCGCGATCCCGTCCGCACTCGCGACAAAACTCTGCCCAGCTTTTTGAAGATGGCCGCCATCGCCACCATCGCCGACGCTGTTCCTCTCCGCGGCGAAAATCGCGTCATCGCCGCCCTTGGTCTCCGCGAACTGCGCAAGCCCGTCGGCATCGGGCTGCGCGCGCTCTTCGCCGCCGCAGCACTCGACCCCGCCGCCAAACCGCTCACCGGCTTCGATGTCGCCTTCCGCCTCGCCCCCCGCATCAACGCCGCCGGTCGCATGGATGTGGCCTCCGAGGTCATCGAGCTTTTCTCCACCCGCGACCCCGTGCGCGCCGCGGAGTTAGCCGCGAAGCTCGAGCGCCTCAATCGCGAGCGCCGCGACACTGAAGCCATCGCCCTCACCGCCATTGAAACTCTCCTCGCCGCCGATCCTGAACTGGCCGTCGATCGCCTCCTGGTCGTGGACGGCGACGGCTGGCATCGCGGCGTCATCGGCATCCTCGCCTCTCGCGTTGTCGAGCGCACCGCCAAGCCGGCCATCGTCGTCAGCGTCGAAGATGGTCCCCACGGCCGAATCGCCCACGGCTCCGGACGCTCCGTCGATGGCTTCCAGCTCCTCAACGCCATCGAGAGTTGCGCCGATCTCTTCACCCGCTTTGGCGGCCACGCCTTCGCCGTCGGCTTTGCCCTGCCCGCCGCTGCACTGCCAGAGCTCAAGCGCCGCCTCCGTCTCTATGCCAACGAGCATCTGGCTGCCCGCGAGCCCGAGCGCCAACTCCGCATTCACGCCGAGCTGCCTCTCGATCGCATCACGCCGGTCCTGGCTGGATGGTTGCGCAAGCTCGAGCCTCTAGGCCACGGCAACCCCGAGCCTATTTTTGTAGCGCGAAGGGCGCTCCTGCTCGCCCCGCCCCGCATCATGAAAGAACGCCACATCCGCCTCGAACTCATGCAAAGCGCCACCCAGGCTTCCGCCCAAACCGGCTCCAGCAGCGCCATCCGCGCCGTAGGCTGGAGTCTTGCCGCCCGCGCCGCCGAGCTTGGCCTCGTCAAGGGCAGCCTCATCGACATCGCCTACCGCATCCGCGAAAACGACCACCCCGAGCACGGCGGCCTCGAAGTAGAAATCGCCGGCATCGAGCTTTCAGCCCCTTGACGGACAGTGTTGGCGAATTCACGACCGTGCCGCTGGGAATCACCACAGGCCCCATTTTTCTGGAAATGGGCTCCAGGTTTTGACCGACAGATGCCGGTTGCTTCCGAGTTGCTGGCTATACGCCCAAAACTCAACGGTCGGCGTTTAAGGCTGCACATCTTTCGTTTGACGGCGTTTTGTAATACCATGGCCGACGGAGTCCAATAGCCAATGCAACGGATAGTTTCCAAGTTAATCCTCTGGTCACTGGCGTCTGTGGTTTGCCCTTTCTACGCATTGGGGCAGAACCCCTGCCCAGTTGCGGTTGGGCCCAACGTGTCCAATGCCGAGATGAGGGAGTGCTACACAAGAGAACAGGCCCGAATCAACAAAGAAGCAGATGCACTCGCAATCCACATTGCCGCAACTTTACGAAAAGATGCCAAAGAAAAAGACAACGGGCCCGTCGTGTCCAACCTTCTGCTGAAAGCCGCCCTTGAAGTGATGAACTCACAGGCGACATGGAGAGCGTATCGCGACAAACACTGCCGAGCAGTGATGTATTACTACACAACTGGTTCAGGGGCTGGGACTGCCTACGAGGAGTGTTTGTTTGATCTCGGAACGAGCCGAGTGAAGGATCTACACCGTGATTTCGAGGGCAGTGAATAGGCCGTTCTCCATGAGGCCGGCGGCCCTTGGATGGCGAGTTGTTGTTGGGTCACCGCCAGTCCGGCAGTTTCTCTGAAATGTCCGTAAAATCCCCTTTCGAACAACTTCAGTGAGGCAGCTTGAATTCGCCAACGGCGTCCCGGATGCGACCAGTATCCAATCCCGACGCAACAAACACGCAACAAGGCCCACAGTTTCCCATGGGCCTTGTTCAATCGAAGCTGATGATTTCTCCGCCTGCGTTACTTGTGATGCCCGCCGGGGTTGCTCTTCGGCGCCGATCCGCCGCCGCCTCCACCCCCACCGCCGCCTCTCGGCGCTGACGGCGCCGAATGCGAAGCCATCGAGGAAGCAGGATGCGAGGCCATCATCGGAACAGGATGCGATCCTCCACCCCGCGAAGCCCCTCCGCCCGCGAACCCATGCGAGCCCCCACTTGTAACGTTGTGCGAGGACGACATGGTGTTCGTGTGCGATGAAGTCACCGTGTGCGACTGCATGGTGCGCGTGGTCGTCGAATGCGACGTCATGGTGTGCGAAGCCTCCCCACGCGACCCGCCCAGCGGCCTGTCGACTCCGCCGTGTGCGGGGTGCCCGCCGTTATTCCGCGCATACGAAGTCCTGTCGGACCGCGCAGCCTCCGCGTGATGTTGCTGCACCTCGCTCGGACCCCGGTGCTGGTCATGCTCGGCCAGCCGTTCCTCGCGACCGGGCTCGTGGTGAATCCCGCCCGGACCGCCGCTGAATGCCACATGGCTACCCCTGTCCACGAATCCCCGCTCCACAACCGCGTGGTCCTCGTAAACGCGGCTGCCCCATCCCCCGCCCATGCCCACGTGCATCACGGCTCTGTTGTACGAAAAAAATCCGCCCCGCCAAAGTCCGCCGGCAAAGCCGATACCGCCGTACCCAAATCCGTAGTTCACGCCGCCGTAGTAGCCCACGTGCGGTCCCCAGTAGCCGTCATGGAAAAAGTAGCGGCCGCCCGACCAGCCCCAGTACCCAGGCGTCCACAGCGCGCCAACATAAGGCGCAGGCACCCATGCGCCAGGAACCCAGAAGTACCCGTCCGGCCCATACGACCAGTAGCCGGGAGTCCACATCAAACCCGGCTCCGGGCACACCGGCTGTTCGTACACAGGCAGCGCCGGCGGAGCAAAGCCCACGCTGACGAACACCCCTGCGAATGAACTCACGGGAATCACAAGAAGAAATGCTGCCAACACCATCCAACGGGCAGAGCGCAAAAATCGCATCGAAAAACCTCCTGATACTTTCAAGTGGATGACGCGTACATCGAATCTCGCGTCAGTCTATACGAGATCGAACCCCTTCCATCGCCAGAAGTTGCACAATCCCTATTCCCTACTCCCTAGCCCCTTTCGGTTGCGCACCCTTCCGCGATCAGTAGCGATAGCTCAGCCCCATCCCCAACACATGCCGCGCATTAAGATTGACCGGTACAGTGCTGGCTGCGAAGACACCTGGCGGGATCGATCCGATATTGTTGGCCACCTGTCCAATGCCAATATCAAATGCGAAGTGAGGATTCTCCCTCTGCGTGATCCGCACCGCATAATCAAGCGTGGTCGGCAAATCGGACTTGCCGGCGATGAGAGGAATGCCGTTGGGAGGGGCCGCGCCCAGCCCTTTGACCGTTGGAGGCTGCTGGGTAAATCCCGCCGAGGGCACGGCTACGATTCCGTGAGTAATGGGCAGTGGAATGCCCACGCCGCCGAAGAACCGGCCGATAAACCGGTTGCTCTGCCCGCCGATTCCGTAGATCGAGGCGTTAGTGGCCTTCCAGCCGAGGTTCAGCAGGAACGGTACCGGAGGTTTGGCCAAGGTCTTGGTGACGGCCACATACACGTCTCCGTTGGTGTACGACTTGGCCGCCGGTACGGCAACCGGGGCACACTCTTCGGTTTCAATACAAAACCCATCGTAGAGCTCGACTGCCTGCTGGTACGCCGCGCCCGAGACGAACCGGTCGTTTGTGCGGACCACGCCGCCGATCGCCACCCCCGGTGACCAGGCGCCAAATTGGCCATCCTTGATGCCGATAACCTTCCCGTGAAACACGTTCATGCCGCTGTAATGCCATAGTTGGCTCAAATCCAAAGGCGGAGAGCCCGACCCGCTGTTGCCGAACTGATGGATGCTTCGCGTATAACCGGCTTCGGCGCGGCCATAAAAGGCCTCGGTGATGCTCACCGTCTCAATGTTGCCAATCACCGCGCTGGCGTCGATATAGTGGACGCCGATAGCCGGGTGCGAGAACTTCTGGCCTTTTTCCATCGAGACCACGTAGGCGGTCGGCGTCAGGAACCCGCCGGTTTGGCCTTCCAGTGTCAGGTGCTGTGCGTTGATCCGGCCGCCGGCCAGCATTGCGGCCACAACCAGGCCGCACGTCGATACCTTCAGAAAGTTGGGGGATCTCATGCTCGTTCCACTCCAGTGGAGTGGCCCACCGCGGCGGGCCTGCCTCCGGTGACGTTTGGAATTCAACCTCTTGTAACACAATTGCCGCCTCTGCGTCGCCTTCTTAATCTGCGGGCCTCGTGTATCGGCGTCAGCGCAGTTGCGTAAATGGATAATGGGTCAGCGTGAAGAGCCCGGCTACCAGTGAAGGGTACAGGCTACACCGGCTGCGGAAAAACTCGATCCGGGGAGCAAGAAGTGTCTGGGCACGACTTCAGTCGTGCCGTAAATGTCACAAAATCAACGTGGGCTTCAGAAGCCCCTGCGGGAAGGCTCTTTCAAACTGACCGCACGATCCACTCCCAGCTCCCATTTCTCCGGGTGATAAACTCACCCCATGCCGCGCGGTCTCCTCATTACTCTCGAAGGTCTCGACGGCTCCGGCAAGACCACCCAAATCGAGCGCCTCGCCGTCTGGCTCCAAAAGCGCAATCCCAAAGCGAGAATCGCGGGTACCCCAGGTCCGGGGTCCCCACGGACAGGTCTTCGTCAGTGGGGTGGAGGTCTCGCTTCTGAGACCTGGGAATCACGGAATATAGTCGTCACCCGCCAGCCCGGCGGCACGGCCCTCGGCGACCGCATCCGCGCCCTCGTGCTCGATTCGCGCTCCACCGGCCTCGCCCCCATGGCTGAAATGGCCCTCATGTTCGCCGACCGCGCCCAGGCCATTGCCGAAGTTATCCAGCCCGCTCTCGACGCCGGCAAAATCGTCCTCTGCGACCGCTTCACCGACTCCACCGAGGCCTACCAGGGCGGAGGCCGTCAGCTCGGCTCCGCGCCCGTCCTCGAGCTACACCGCCTCCTCTGCGCCAACCTCCAGCCCGACCTCACCCTCCTGCTGCTCCCCAGTCTCGAATCCTGCCTGGCCCGCGCCCGCCGGCGCAACCAGCGCGTCGCCGCGCAGGACGGTCTCGACGAAGGCCGCTTTGAAACTGAACAGGACGCCTTCTACCGCCGCGTCTGGGAAAAGTACCGTGAGATCGCCGCCCGCGAACCCGCCCGCGTCGTCCTCATCGAAGGCGACCTCTCCATCGAAGAAGTCCACGAAGCCATCGTCGCCGCCGTAGCCCACCGCCTCCAGCCCGTCGAAAGGTAATGGTTGGCTCCGCGCAAAGAAAACAATTGCGCCGCAGCCGTGACGACTGTTAGCTTTTACCGAATTGCGGCTTTCTTCTCGATGACTCAGTTCATCTGAACGGCCAAACCAGCCATGCCAGCGGCTCTCGGAGATGTTCAACGATGGAACCATCAAGCTTTTTCGGTCACTGGGATGCCTACTCCGGTCCCATGCATGTGGAGATTGTGCTCCATGAGGACGGCACGTATGGCGAAGCTGCGTGGGGCGGCTTGCAGACGCACTGGGGCAAGTGGAGTCTCGAGAACCAGGCCGGCTCCGACTTCCTCGCCCTCCAGCCGCTGGGCTCCAACCCGCCCGATTTGATGTCGCTCTATGGAGCCTTTGCGCCCGCCGAGATGCACATGGTTGCCTCCGTGCAGCCTAACCAGATTCAGCTCTTCGATGGGATCATGGTGCGGCGCTATGTGCCGGCTGCTTTGCCCAACCAGCCGGCCAGCCCGCCGGCTCCGGCAGGCTTTTTCGGCACCCCGGTTGCGCCGCCCTCGCCCTTGTTTTCGGCCCCTGCGCCGCCGCCGCCGCCCCAGGGCCAATCCACGCCCATACTGAATCAGTGGAAGAACATGGACCCCGCGACCGTGACGGCGATCGGCAATATTTACGCGCAGATGAATGCCGACGATCTCAAGACCAGCTCCGGCATCCTCGCCAACAATGCCGTCGAATACCAATCGGAATTCACCGCCAACAAAGGCATCATCGACGCCGGCAACGCAGCATCGCACGCCTTCGCCGAGAAGTTCTCTGCCACCCTGAACCCCAAGCGATTCTGATTCGGCATGTGCCCCACTCCCATCACTAGAGCACTTTTCGGATTGACTGTAGACTTCCGTGCCCCATCCACTCCGCATTTTTCTGCGGAATGGATGGGGCACCTACAAAATTCCGGTCTACACAATTCCCGAAACCACACTAGTATCGGGCACAGATTTACATTGTTTTGAACGCACAGCCGTATGGCAAGACTGACGCGTGGGCCCACTGCCACCGAGGGAGCAGGGGCATTCATGCCCCTGCTCCCCAACCACCCCAGCCTCGCTCTCGGCCTGCTTCCGAAGTTTAAGGGTCTACTTCTTGCTTGCGGCCGCGGCCTTCTTATGGGGTGCCGGAGCCTTCTCACTGAGGAGAGTCAGGGAATCGGCTGCGTTAAACGGATACAGACGGACCGATTGTTCGCCCGTCGTGCTCAACGTGACATCGACACGGCGGTTTTGCGCCAGGACAATGACAGATAAGTCGTGGAGGATCTTATCCCGCCCCGCGGCGTCAAGGTCGGGATTCTTTTCCACCAAAGCCTTCACCTGGTCGGACGTAAGCTCTTCCTCTTTGCCCAGCCCGCGCGTCTCAATGCTGGCCTCGGGTACGCCCTGCTCAACCAGGAACTGCTTTGTGCGCGCCACACGGCGTTCGGAGAGCGCCTGGTTGTATTCGACCGATCCACGCACATCCGTATGTCCGCTCAGGGTCAAGTGCGCATCCGGCTTGAATGTGAGGTAGCTCTTGAAATCCGTCGCGAGCGTGGTCAGAGTTCCCTTCTGGCTTTCCACGAGACCGCCTTCTGGATGCTCGGCCCTCGGTTGAGCGGTCGGGAAAAAGACGCTGTGCAACGCCAGACGAGCTTCGAGTCGCACTTGCTCCGCGGGCGGAGGAGGCGGAGGAGGCATCGCGATGGTCACGCTGGTGCTCGCGGTCGCGGTGTGGTTCTGGTCATCGGTTACGTTGCAGGTGATACCCACAACGCCACTCGGCGCGCCCGTCGAGGAGAAGGTCCCTGTAACGCCGCTGCCGCTGATGGTGCCGGCACTTGCCGAGTAGCTATACGTCAACACGCGGTTCTGTGGGCTCACGCCGCTTGCGGTCACGGTGCTTGTGTCGCCTGGATTGATCTCGCTGGGGCTTGCCGTGCAACTGATGGTCGGGGGCTCAAACGGCTTCACATTAAAGATCGCCGTTGCGGTGGCGGATTCCCACGGTTTCAAGCCTTCCCTGCCGGGTCTGCCTTCCTTGACGCCGCAATTCACCGTATACGAGTTGGGCGCGAGCGTTGCGGTGGACACGGTGGCTGTTGCTCCAGTTGCTGTTACGCCGGGACCAGTCATGCTGTAAATCACATTGAGCTTCGGTTCCACTCCGTCGGCCGTCGCAGTCACCGTGACCGGGTCGCCGGGGAAGACTGAAACCGGATTGGGGGAGCAAGCTAACGTCAGCTGCTGTGGGGGCGCGCCGCCTCCACTCGAGCGGAAGACAATTCCAGAAGAAAGGCGTATGTCATTTTGCGAAGCGGTCGCTCCGGTCGTCAGATTGTCGAATCGGGTCATCAGGTATTCCGCTTGAATCACGCGGATGGCAAGATGACGGCGCACCCTGATGTCCAACCCGCCGCCGGCCGTCCCGGCAAAACTGTTTTCAACAGGGAGAAGGTCCGGGCAACTCGGGCAGAGTGTCTCTGCGCTTGCGCGTATTCCGCCAAAAAGAACCTGCACAAAAGGAGTGACTCTGCCAGCTCCCCGAAAGGAAAGGCGCGGACCAACCATATAGGTGAATACAGTCCCGTCATCGACCGCCTGGTAGGGGCCCGTCGCACTCGGTGGATTCCCGCCTTCGATCAGGAGCCGCGTTTCGTTGAACCCTCCAAAATCGCCAACCACCCCGAGGTAACGGTTGAAATTGTAAGCAAGGGACGTGCTGCCGCCATTGAGCCAGTCAACGCGGTTTCCAGCGGCCAGCGTCGGCACCGCACGCACATACGAGTAGCCCATAAACCATTCAATCTTGGGATAACCGAAGTTCATTTTTCCGGCATATGGCCTGGCTGCCGCCATGGAGGCCGTCGGCATCGAAGCAAACGGGAGCGCGGCAGCAGGATCGGCCGCAAGCGCACTGCCCGAATCCGCAGTCTTGTCGGCATCGCCTGACGGCTTTGCCGCTTCGCCCGCAAACAGGTTGAACGCAGGCATTAAAAGTGCGGCAAGTGCCGCGGCGGTCATTATCTTTACGATCAGTTTCATTGTCGTCTCCTGCACTGCGCGTCGCGATTTCTAAACGCCACAGCGGCGGGTTAGCTGAACTCGAACAGAACATACCGGACCCTGCATCGCACGAATCCGGCTGAGACCGCCATTAGCGGCGGTCTCAGCCGGAGCCCTATGGAGCGGGGACGTTGATAACGGTGTTCACAAGTGTGGTCGACGCCGTCAAAGCAATCAATCTGCCGTTGATCGTCGTTATCGCGGAAACCCCGGCAGTTGAAACCGAGATCCCCGCTTGAGAGATGACGGTTCCCTCGAACGTTCCGCCTCCCGCCCCGTTGATGGTCGCGCCGCTTCCGACCGCCCAGAAGATGTTGCTGGCCTTGGCGCCGTTGGCCAGGATGACGCTGCTCGGTTGGCCCGCTTCGCCTACGGTGAGAGACGATCCGATCTGGAAGACCCAGTACGCATTGGGATTGCCCTGAGCGTCGAGAGTAAGATTCCCCCCCGTTATTCCCACTGTGCTTGAGTTTGTGTAGACGCCGGGGTAAATGGTCGTACCGGCCAACCCGCCTGCCAGAACGCCGGTTGAGGGGAGGCCTTTAAGCGTGTTGTAAGCGGTTGTAGCTTCCGCCAAGGCTTGGGTCGCGATGTAGAACGTCGTCCCCGGCTGGGTGGCGGGTCCGGTCCCTTCAGTGGCGCACTCAACGGTAGGAGGTGGCGGAGCGGTGTCGATCGTCCCATTCACCTGCCCTATGTTGAGTGTCGTTTCCGTATACGTGCATGGCCACACGGCGCCAACAATCGGAAGGCTGGTATCGTGGAATCCGGTCATCGTGGTAGAGGCGCCCGTGGTCCCGATATCTCCATTGACCACTGTTTCGGTCCCTTGGTTGGTCATCCCGGCGGGACCGCCAAAGCCGCCAAACAGCGATATGGTCGGCCCGAGGACGATTGGCGGTGGAATTATTGTCGCACCGGTTGTAAACGTCCAAGGATTCGGCGCGCCTGTGGTTCCCAGCGGAGTGCCTGTCAGGCTTGTCACTCCATTGGTTACCGTCGCGGTATAGGTGGTGCTGGCGGTCAGCGGAAGAGTGGGCGTGAAGGTGGCAATAAAGTTGACCGCATCGTAGGAAACCGTTCCCGCTACCGCGGTCGCCCCCGGTCCCGTAAGTTGGAACGTTCCCGTGGTAATGGTCAGCGGATTCATTGCCTCGCTGAACGTGGCGCTCACTGCCTGATTGAGGGGCACGTTCGTGGCTGCGTTGGCAGGGACCGTCGAAACAATCTCCGGCGGAGTCACGACAACGGCCGTGCCGGTTGTAAAAGTCCACACATGGTTGGCAGCCAGTGCGGTGCCCGCCAGATTCTGGGCTCCGGTGGTGATCGTCGCTGTATACAGAGAGCTCGGCGCAAGATTTGCTGTCGGTGTGAACGTCAGCGTATTTCCAACCGCTGCGTAAGCAACCAGTCCCGGCACGGCAGTAGCGCCCGGCCCTGTCAGCGTGAAGGTTGTCGAGTTGATCGTGGCAGGGTTCATCGCCTCGCTGAACGTAGCGCTCACGATCTGATTGAGTGGCACTCCCGTGGCTCCATTCAGAGGAATCGTCGAAGTCACCGTCGGTGGCACAACAACCACGGCGGCAGCGGTGGTGAAGGTCCACACATAATTGCTGGCCAGCCCGATATCCGCCAGGTCCTGAGCCCCGGTGGTGATCGTGGCAGTATAGAGGGTGCTGGGCGCCAGGTTCGCCGCCGGCATAAGCGTGGCAACCGAGCCGGCCGCGACATACGTCACAACTCCGGTAACGGCGGTTGCGCCCGGTCCCGTCAAAGTAAAGGTTGCCCCGTCAATCGTGGCCGGATTCATTGCCACGCTGAAGGTAGCGCTGAGAGCCTGGTTGATCGGCACACCCGTTGCCCCATTCAAGGGCACCGTAGAGATGACCGTTGGCGGCGTAGGAGCTGGAAGAGTTCTAAAGAGCCAAACGTAATTGACGCCCAGCGGAGTACCCGCCAAATCCTGCGCTCCGGTAGTGATCGTAGCCGTATAGACAGTGTTGAATGCCAGATTGGCTGCTGGCGTAAATGTCGCCACCGCGCCCTCGCAAGCCACTGTTCCCGCGACTGCTGTTGCGCCGGGGCCTGTAACCGTAAAGGTTGCCGCCGGAGATGAAAGCGTTGCGCAGTTCATCGCTTCGTTGAAGGTCGCGCTCAGCACCTGGCTGAGCGGTACCCCTGTGGCTCCATTCACAGCGACGGTGGACACAACCACGGGCGGCGGAGTGATCGTCGTGAAGGTCCACACGTAGTTTGCAGGCAGCGGCTGGCTCGACAGATTCGTTGCCCCTGTGGTGATTGTGGCTGTGTATACAGTGCTGTACGCGAGAACCGCACTGGGCTTAAACGTCGCGGCGACGCCACTGTATGCGACGGCTCCGGCCACGGCTCCGCCCGGCCCTGTCACAGTAAAGGTTGAGCCACTGATGGTGGCCGCGTTCATCGCCTCGCTGAAGGTAGCGCTGAGTACCTGACCAATGGGCACACCTGTGGCTCCTTTAGCGGGGACCGTGGTTATCACCGCGGGCGGCGGCGTGATCGTCGTAAACGTCCATGCGTAGCTGCTAAGCAGAGGAGTGCCGCCCAGGTTTGTTGCCCCTGTGGTGATGGTGGCTGTATAGGCCGTGCTATATGCCAAAACGGCAGCCGGGGTAAACGTCGCTGTTGCACCGCTGTACGTAACGGCTCCCGTGACGGCTCCGCCTGGCCCAGTCACCGTAAAGGTTGAGCCGGTAAGTGTGGTTGGACTCATCGCCATGCTGAAAGTCGCGCTGATCGTCGCGTTGATGGCGACATTCGTAGCGCCATTGGCAGGGATTGTGGATACCACAGTCGGTACAGTTACAACTTCCTGACCGCATCCGGCCACGAAGGCGACCAGCAGAGCCGCCATAAAACACATGAAAACAGTCCTGTATTTGCGCATTTGTACCCTTTCGTCCAACTGTGGTTCCACAGTGTCCAAAATTCACGATCCAGGAACCTGATAAAAACTCTGGCATTGTGACAAGGCACGCCTTTAAGCCTGCCCTTAGCCTGTCGCAGGGCGCCGCAGATGACGCATAGTCAGCGCGGTCCTTAGCCCCTGACAGCCGAAACTCGGCCTCGAGTTACCTTTTGAACAGGTCCCTGGATGGATCGGCGTGGCGAGTCCACACCCCTTTGCCTCTGTGAAGGTAGCAAGCTGCAATCTGATGTTCTGAGCAAAATAGCTCGACACTCGCTGAATTCAGAAGATAGCTTTGCCGTTCAGAGGCGAATTAGACAGATATGTCGGGCGTGCTCGGCAGGCAGCCGAGATCTCAGAGAACCTGAATCAGCTAATTCTGTTTGCTGAAAATAACCCTTAGTAGGCGCACACTGGATAGAGAGAAGAAACAAAAACTCTCCGATTCCAGGGAGCGAACCATGCGCAACATCACCGTAAAGATTAGCGACGACACCGACCGCGACGCCCGTGCCTGGTCCGTCCGCCGCAATACTTCCGCGTCGGCGGTCATGCAGTATCTCCTCCAAACCCGGCCAAACTTGCGTGTTCCGCGCGTTTTTCCCGAGGCCAATCAGCCACTGGATAGTACTCATTCCGCGCCTGTTAACCCGCGGGTTCCTTGGAAAAGTAAAAGTTTGCATGCGTTTTTCGCACCGTCTAACTGTGCTGAGAAAAATAACCCACGTATTATCAAAAATTTGCCCCGCAAATCAGCATAGAAGCACAGCCCCTGTGCCACCGTGCAACGGTGCAAAAACCTCATTTAACTATCCCGATTTTCAATTATTTAGAAAAAATAGATAGCACAAACCAATAGAAACTGTGTAACTGTCCAATTGTGCTGTTTGAGACGAGCCAATGCGCAACGGAAAACGCATTGGCTCTGGCAGGGCACCAGTAGAGCTTACTGCGGTGGCGGAGTTGGCGGGCGCGGCGGAGCTGCTGTCGGCGGCGGCGCTGGAGGCTTAGGCTTGGGAGCTTCCTGCTTCTTCGACGGCGCGATGATCGCGTGCAAAATCGTCCCTTCCATGCGCGGCATGAACTCGACAATGCCCGCGTCGCCGATGTCCTGGATGAGCTTGTTGATGATGGCGTAGCCCAGTTCGCGGTGAGCCATCTGACGGCCACGGAAGCGCAGGCTGGCCTTGACCTTGTCGCCGTCGACCAGGAAGCGAACCGCCTGATTCTTCTTGGTCTGGTAATCGTGATCGTCCACGGT
>Ga0182024_10014721_pt1 | contig 15082 bp, 16 predicted proteins | sample P32metaG_FD_120480 | JGI IMG/M metagenome (GOLD analysis project Ga0182024, IMG submission 120480) | Permafrost microbial communities from Stordalen Mire, Sweden - P3-2 metaG (Illumina Assembly) | ecosystem: Environmental > Terrestrial > Soil > Wetlands > Permafrost | place: Sweden: Stordalen... | reverse complement strand
TGGTCGCCGGAAACACAGGTCGAGCGCGCGGTGCTTCCGAGCATCAGCCAGGTGATCCACGACCAGACCAGTCTCGGTGAACCAGAAAGCCAGGCCGTGGTCGAGGCGCGCTACAAGACGCAATTGTAAGGGTCACTGTCGCTGCCGGCGGACCGCAAAGACGCGCTAATGCTCGCTCTCGAGTCCGCCGACGTGTTTCTGGGTGTACAGTTCGAGCCCGATCCGTCCGATCAGATCAAGCTGGGTTTCGAGGAAATCGATGTGATGCTCCTCGTCCTTCATCAGGTCCTCGAACAGATCGCGCGACACATAATCCTTGACGCCGTGGCAATAGGTCGCCGCTTCCTGATAAAGGCTGCGGGCACCGACCTCGGCCGCGAGATCGCACTCGATGATTTCCTTGACGTTCTGACCGATCCGCAAGGGGTCGAGCACCTGCATGTTGGGAAATCCGTCCAGGAAAAGGATACGGTCGGTGAAACGGTCGGCGTGTTGCATCTCCTCGATCGATTCCTTGCGCCAGGTCTTGGCCATCTCGAGCAAGCCCCAATGATTGAGCAGCCGGAAATGCAGCCAATACTGGTTGATGGCGGTGAGTTCGCTGCGCAGACCCTTGTTGAGGTAATCGATGACTTTTGGGTCGCCCTGCATGACGCGCTCCGCTGTTTGCGACCGATCCGATCGGGTTCGCGTGATATTTAGAATGCTTCTAAGTCAGTTTGGCGCCCGGCGCAACCCTGCCGCCAGCAAGGCAAAGGGCTATCCGATTCAATAAATTACAGGATTTTAAGCGGCGGCTTCGAGGGCGAACTCGCCGTCGGCATGCGCGTCGATCCGGCTGTGCGGGCATCCCGAGCAGCAGGCCTTGGCGCAAGCGCCCAACGCTTCATCGATGATGGTCTTGATGGTGCGCGCGCAGCGGCCACACTCGGCGCTGCACCCGAGGCAGCCATAGATCTGCTTGGCATTGCGGGGAAGATCGTCAGCGGCGCTCACGGCATCGCGAACATCGTGGTCGGTCAGGACATTGCAGGAACAGACGATCATGAAAAACGGTGAACTCATCAGGGATGCTGACCCATCGATATTTAAGACTGCGGCCGGATGCAAAAGGAAAAAGTGTAGTTTCAAGCAATTCCAAACTGATCGAATTTCAGCCTAGAACGGCTCTAAAAAAGCCTGCGGCAGCGGTACAAAGCCCGCGCGTTCATCGTGTCCATCGCCGGTTACGCCGACCCCGAATACCGACCGAAATTGGCGCGCTTATTGCGCCGCAACGGCTCAACCCTTGCCCATATTCGTCGGCAATGTGGCCATCCCGTTCATTGATCGTTCAAGGGAAGTATGGAACCTTCGCTGCGACAGACTGCTTTTCCGCTGTCCTTGCTCAATGAGAAAGGTGAAGCCATGAGGAAAACGTTGATGGCACTTGCTGCCGTCGCCACCCTGGCCGTTTCGGCTGTCGGGGCGTCCGCACCGGCCCACGCCCAGCGTGGTGTCGGGGCTGCGATCGCAGGCGGACTGATTGGTGGCGCGATCGTCGGTGGTGCGCTTGCCGGACCCGGCTATTATTATGGACCCGGCTACTACGGGCCCGGCTATGGCTATTACGGCGGGCCCGCTTACGTCGCCGGACCGGGCTATGCCGGCCCCTGTTACTGGCAGCGCCAGCGATTCTGGGATGGGTATGGCTGGCGCTTCCGCCGCGTACGGGTTTGCGGTTGAGTCCGTTCACCTTCATTAAAACAACGTCGACATTCCCGCAAACCACGCGTTTTCGGGAATGCCATTACGGATTGGCCTGAAAAAACCGTTTTTCCGGCCCAACAGGCTCGCTGCGTTTACTTTCGATTGACGGTTGTGCGCTTTCTAGCGAGATGGCCACTTTCGAATCGGCGTTTGAGTTCACTTTAAACCCGGCGCTGACCCAAGGCGCCATCCCAGGAGAGCACAAGACATGAATAAGACATTGGCTGCCCTCGTCGCGGTCGCAACCCTTGCCGGTTCGCTCGCTGCGACCCCTGCCAGCGCACAACGCGGTCTCGGCGCGGCTGTCGCTGGCGGAATCATCGGCGGCGCGATTGTCGGCGGCGCGGTCGCCGCCAGCCGCCCGGCCTATGGCGGCCCGGTCTATGTGGAAGACGCACCGCCCCCGCCGTGCCGCTGGGTTCGCGAGCGCTTCTGGGATGGATACGCCTGGCGCTTCCGTCGCGTCGAGGTCTGCAACTGACCTGACCACACCGCGCGATATCCCTCGCGTCCAGTTCTTCAACCCGGCCGACATTTCGGCCGGGTTTTTCTTTCAACGCGCCGCGCTGATCGAACGCAGCACCGTCTCGCTGGGCCAGCAATCCACCTTGAGGCCTGCCGATTTCTGGTATGCCCCGAGCGCCGCGCGCGTCTGCATCCCGGCCTTGCCGTCGAGCTTGTCCTTGTACAGACCAAGACGGGTGAGCTGGCGCTGCATGGCTTCGACATCGGCGCTGCGCAATTGCGTCGACGCCGACCACGGCGTGGCGAATGCAAGCGGGCTGACCATGCGGTCGCTGAGGTGTCCGACGAACAGCACGTACAGATCGGAAAAATTGTATTCCTTGATCACGAAGTAGTTCTTTGTGGTCAGAAATGCCGGACCATAAATCCCTTCGGGCTGCAGCAGCGACGCGGGCTGCGCGGTTTCGTTCGCACCGAGCTTTTGTCCGCGCACCGGGACAAAGCCTTCGCGCAGCCATTCGCCGATCGGCTTGGTCACTTCCGGGACGCCCTGGGTGCAATCGACTTTCGCCGGCGCTTGCACCTCGTAGGCCCAGCGCACGCCCGGCTGCCAGCCCTTGTTGACGAGCTGCTGCGCGGCTGAGGCCAGCGCGTCCGGCACCGAATGCCAGATGTCCTTGCGGCCGTCGCCGTCGAAATCGACACCATGCTGATAGTATTCCGACGGCAGGAACTGGGTCAGACCGGTCGCGCCGGCCCAGGATGAGCGCATGTCCTTGCGCGTCACATCGCCTTCGCCGATCATCTTCAGCGCCAGGATGAACTCGTTGCGGTATTGCTCCTTGCGCCGGCCGACATAGGCCTGGGTCGCCAAGACCCGCAATCCGTCATAGGGCAACGTGTAGCGGCCGAAATCGGTCTCGCGACCCCAGATCGCGAGCACGACCGTCGCCGGCACGCCGAACCGCGCTTCGATTCCGGAAAGCGCGCTGCGGTACTTCTGCATCAGCCGCTGGCCCTCGTCGGCGAGCCGCGCGATGCTGGCTTCCTTCACATAGTCCGCCGGCACCTGCACGAACTCGGCCTGCGACGGCGCCCCGGTCGCGGGACGGCCCGGCAAGATCAGGTCGGGCAGCTTGTAGTCGGGTTCGAGCCCGCGGGTCTCGGTATCGAACGTCGCCCGCGACACGCCGACCGCCTCGGCCTCTGGCCACAAAGAGGCAATGAATTGCGTGAAGCCGACGTCGGCGGCGCGGGCGCGAAGCGACGATGACAGCGTCAGAAGCAGAAGGCCGAGAGCCAGCACGCGGAGGGCCTGTAACTGAAACAACGCGCTCACGCGTCGGTTAGGTCAAGACGTCGCTCGATGCGCTCGATGCGGACGTCCATCCGATCAAGCCGATTCGACATGTTGGCGTACTGGTTCTCGAGACTGCCCGCACGCTGCTTGATTTCCCGGATATCGTCGCGCACGCCGTCGATTGCGCCACGGATATGGCGCAAATGCCCAAGAACAATATTGTCGGTCTCAACCATACAGCAAAGTCTATCATAGCACCTTAGCTCTGTGAACCACGATGGTCGGCCGGTCAGTGGCTGATGAGACCTGATGGGTATGGAGCGCAGCCGCTATTTCACCGCCACGATGAAAAATCGCGGAAACCGCAGCAGCACCTTGCCATCCGCCTGCGGCAGATAGCTGGCGGCGACGCGCGCGGTATATTCGGCGAGGTACTGCTTGCGCTCGGGCGGTTCCAGCGGATCGACGAACGGCCGCAGGCCTGTCCCCTTGACCCATTCCACCATGGCGGCGGCATCCTCGAGCACGTGATTGTAGATCGTGTGCCAGAGTTCCAGCCGGCTGCAGAGCGGCTTCAAGGCATCGTAATAGACGCCCGGCTTCGGAAGGGTATCGCGTAGCCGCGCCTTGTCGGCGAGCTGTTTGCGCCACGGCTCGAGATGGGCGACCTCACGCATCAGCAGATGCGATGGCTCATCGAGATTGTCGGGCATTTGCACCGCAAGAACGCCGCCCGGCGGCAAGACGGCGAGCAGCCGCTGCAACTGCTTGAGATGTCCTGGTACCCATTGGAAAATCGCGTTCGCAAACAGAAGGTCGGTGTTTTCCGTCGGCACCCAGTGCGCGACATTGGCCTCGACGAACGTACATCCGGGCAACCGTTCGCGCGCCTGCCGCAGCATGTCGGCCGAGGTATCGATGCCGGTGACCGCCGCCTGCGGCCAGCGCCTGGCCAGCAGCTCGGTCGAGTTTCCCGGACCACAGCCGATGTCGACGACCCTGCGTGTATCGGCGAGCGGGACCTGCGCCAGCAGGTCGCGCGACGGCCGGGTCCGCTCGTCCTCGAATTTGAGATATTGTTCAGCGCTCCAATCCGCCATGCGACGCCTTCCTACCGGGTAAGCTTCTTGTATTTGACCCGGTGCGGGATGATGGAGTCCTGCCCGAGCCGGCGCATCTTGTCCTTTTCATAATCCTGGAAATTGCCTTCGAACCATTCGACATGGCTGTCGCCCTCGAACGCCAGGATATGCGTGGCGATACGATCGAGGAACCAGCGGTCATGGCTGATGATCACGGCGCAGCCGGCAAAATCCTCCAGCGCCTCTTCCAGCGCACGCAGCGTATCGACGTCGAGATCGTTGGTGGGCTCGTCGAGCAGCAGCACATTGGCGCCGGACTTGAGCATCTTTGCGAGATGCACGCGGTTGCGTTCACCGCCTGACAGCGAGCCGACCTTCTTCTGCTGGTCGGCGCCCTTGAAATTGAACGAGGAGCAGTAGCCGCGCGAGTTGACCTCACGCTTGCCGAGCAGGATCAGCTCGTTGCCTGCCGAAATTTCCTCCCACACGCTTTTCTTGCCGTCGAGCGTGTCGCGCGACTGATCGACATAGCCGAGATGCACGCTGTCGCCGATGGTGATGCTGCCCTTGTCCGGGGTCTCCTGCTTGGTGATCATCCGGAACAGCGTGGTCTTGCCAGCGCCGTTCGGGCCGATCACGCCGACAATGCCGCCGGGCGGCAGCTTGAAGGTGAGATCGTCGATCAGGGCGCGGTCGCCGAAGCCTTTGCTGAGGCCCTCGAAGTCGACCACATTGTTGCCGAGCCGCTCGGCGACCGGAATAGTGATCTGCGCGGTCTGGGTCTGCTTTTCGTTGGCCTGCCGCAGCAGATCTTCATAGCGTTGATAGCGCGCCTTGGATTTGGCCTGCCGCGCCTTCGGCGAAGCCGCGATCCATTCCTGCTCGCGCGCCAGCGTGCGCTGATGCGCCGCGTCTTCGCGGCCTTCCTGTTCGAGACGCTTCTGCTTCTGCACCAGCCAGGAGGAGTAATTGCCCTCATAGGGTATGCCCCTGCCGCGGTCGAGTTCGAGGATCCAGCCGGTGACGTTATCGAGGAAATAGCGGTCGTGGGTGACGATCAGGATCGCGCCGGGATAGTTGCGCAGATGGCCCTCGAGCCATGACACCGACTCGGCGTCGAGATGGTTGGTCGGCTCGTCGAGCAGCAACAGATCGGGCTGGTCGAGCAGCAGCCGGCACAGCGCGACGCGGCGGCGTTCGCCGCCGGAGAGCTTGGTAACGTCGGTATCATCGGGCGGGCAGCGCAGCGCGTCCATCGCCTGATCGACCTTGCTGTCGAGATCCCACAGCCCGGCGGCTTCGATCTGGTCCTGCAGCTTGGTCATCTCGTCGGCGGTCTCGTCGGAATAATTCACCGCCAGTTCGTTGTAGCGGTCGAGGATCGCCTTCTGCTTGGCGACGCCCTGCATCACGTTCTCGCGAACGGTCAGCTTGGCGTCGAGCTGCGGTTCCTGCTCGAGGTAGCCGACCCGCGCGCCCTCGGCGACCCAGGCTTCGCCGTTATATTCGTTGTCGAGGCCGGCCATGATCCGCAACAGCGTCGACTTGCCGGAGCCGTTGACGCCGAGCACGCCGATCTTGGCGTCGGGATAGAACGACAAATGGACGTTATCGAGCACCTTGCGGTTGCCCGGATAGGTCTTGGACAGACCCTTCATGAAATAAACGAACTGACGGGCCATCGCGATCCCTGAAACCGTTGCATTTATGGAAATTTGCTGCCGCTGATGTAGCGGCGCCACTGCCAAAGGGCAACCGCGGGCCGGCGTTTTCCAGCGATTCACCACGGGTGATTACCGGGCGGACACCATGTCCGCGCCAGGTCACGACAATTGAAACCTAGTTTTAATGAATCGGGCAAAAGCTGCCGATCAGCGCCTGCAAGGGCGCGCGTGAAACAGCAGGGCCGTGCCATGGCAACCGTCACCTCCGCCTCCCTCTCCCCCCAGGACCACGGCCGCGCCGACCAAGCCGGCCTGCTCGGCGAGTTCGGGGCGTTCTGGCGGCAGTTCTTCGTCAGGGCATTCGACCCCTATCGGCCGGAACTGCACTATATGCGCGGACCGGGTCCGGCCTGCCGCGCCAAGCAGCACGCGTTGTCGCCCGCGGTCCAATCGATGGTCGTCGAAATCCGGGCTGCCAAGGCGCTCAAATCGTCCGCGCCAGGCTAGCAGCCGACGCTTTGGGGCCGCGGCCGCTTGCGCCGCCACGGATTGCGCGCGACCATGGGGTTTCCCGGACGGCGCGCTTGCTGCCGTCATTCTCGCCATGGTGGGTCTTCCCGATGACGCTGCTGCGCTGTGCAATTCTCGATGACTACATGAACCTGGCCTTGACGATCGCCGACTGGTCGAAAATCGGCGACCGGGTCGACGTCACGGCATTCAACGAGCCGTTCGCTTCCCCCGAGGCCGCGGCCAGCGCGCTCAAGGACTTCGAGATCATCTGCGCGATGCGCGAGCGCACGCCGTTTCCCCGCGCGCTGTTTGCGGCGCTGCCGAAGCTGAAGCTGCTGGTCACCTCGGGCATGCGCAATGCCGCCATCGACATGGAAGCCGCCAAGGAACGCGGGATCGTGGTGTGCGGGACCCAATTTGGCCGCGATCCCACCGCGCCGCTGACGATGGGTCTGATCCTGGAATTGACCCGCAATATCGGCCGCGAGAACGCGCGGATGCACGCCGGCGAACCCTTGCAGAAATACGTCGGCATCGAGATCGAGGGCCGGACGCTCGGCGTCGTCGGCCTCGGCAAGCTCGGCAGCAAGGTGTCGGGGCTGGCGAAAGCGTTCGGAATGAACGTGATCGCGTGGAGCCCGAACCTGACGCCGGAGCGATGCCAGGAAATCGGTGTCGGCTACGCCAGCAAGGAAGAACTGTTTGCAACCGCCGACATCATCACGGTCCATCTTGTGCTGAGCCAGCGTTCGCGCGGACTGGTCGGCCGCGAGGAGCTGGCGCGGATGAAGCCGACCAGCTATCTCGTCAACACCGCGCGCGGGCCGATCGTCGACGAAACCGCGCTGCTGGAAGCCCTGCAGGCGCGCAAGATCGCCGGCGCCGCGATCGACGTGTTCTCGGTCGAGCCGCTTCCGGTCGACCATCCGTTCCGCAAGCTCGACAACATCGTGCTGACGCCGCATCTCGGCTACGTCACCGAGGAGAGCTTTCGCAATCACTACCGCCAGATGGTCGAGGGCATCGACGCCTGGCTCACGGCCGAGCCGTTGCGGCGGCTGGCATGACAATGGCCTCGTGGTTCGAGACGCGCGGTATTGCGGCGCTCCACACCACGAGGGTCTAACCAGACCTCATCCAGAGGAGTGCGCTCTGCGCGCATCTCGAAGGATGAAGCCACGGCGATAGAGAAAACGGCCTAGCGCACCGTCACCGGCGCGGGCAGCGGCGGCACCACGGTGGGCTGCATGCCTGGAACGCTCGACACCTGCGCGGGCTGCGGGCCGGCGTTCGGTCCCGGCACGGGCTGCGACGAGGCGATCGCCGCCGGCGGCGGACCTCCCGGAAGCACCACCACGCGGGTGCCGACCTTGACGCGGTCGAACAGGTCGGAAACGTCCTCGTTCAGCATCCCGATGCACCCCGAGGAGACGAATTTGCCGATCGTCGAGGGCTGGTTGGTGCCATGGATCCGATAGACGGTAGAACCGAGATACATCGCCCGAGCACCGAGCGGATTGCCGGGGCCGCCGGCCATGAAGCGCGGCAAATAGGGCTGGCGTTCGATCATCTCCGGCGGCGGATGCCAATCCGGCCACTCCGTCTTGCGGGTGATCTTCTGCACGCCGGTCCAGGTAAAGCCGTCGCGACCGACGCGGACCCCGTAGCGGATCGCGCGCCCGTTACCCAGCACGTAATAAAGATAGGTGTTCGGGGTATCGACCACCAACGTTCCCGCCGGCTCCTTGGTGACGAACGGCACCTCCTGCCGGCGCAGGTTTGGCGCGAGCTGGGCTGAGCCGGTCTCCGGCTGTTCTTCCGGCGGTAACGCGGCGATTGTCATGGGCTTGCCGTCGGGCGCCGCGGCAGGCTCGACCGAGCCGGTGACGGCGCCGGGAGCGCCGACCGCTTCGGGCGGCCGCAAGCCGTTATCGGCCGGGGCCCGATAATCGCCATTGCCACGATCCGAATAGATCACTGGCGGCGGTCCATCGGGCCGGCCGTAACGGGGATCGTCGGGCGACAGGATCGGGCCGGTCGGTGCCGCGCGGTTGGAATAGACCGCGGGGGCGCCGTCGGGGCGGCCATAGCGCGGATCATCCGGCGAGAGGATCGGACCGGTTGGCGCCGCGCGGTCGGAATAAACCGGCGGAGCGCCATCGGGGCGGCCATAGCGCGGATCATCCGGCGAAAGGATCGGACCGGTTGGCACCGCGCGGTCCGAATAGACCGGCGGGGCGCCGGCGGGCCGGCCATAGCGGGGATCGTCAGGCGACAGCACCGGGCCGGGCGGCGGCAGCGCCGTCGAAGACTGCGCGTTGGGCGCATCTTCATCGTCAACCGAATCATAATCCGGTACGCCCGGAGCGCGGCGATAGTCGCTGGGCGGATACGGCGAATAAACCGAGCCGGGCGGGGTGGGGTAACTCTGGGCGTGGGCGAGCGAAGTTCCAGCCGCGACAGCCGCCACGGCAGCGGAAACCATCAGAATTCGTATGATCATCATCGCTCTTGTATAGTCCCCAAGCCGACACCGGATCGTTAACGGCTGATGACCGAAGATCGCGGCGCATTCAAGACAAAATCACCCAACCAGGCCCGATCGGACCAATTTGTGATGGGTTGTGAGCCGCCGTGGCAATGAGGCACCACCATCCGGCAAATGTTGATCGGAAGGCGCACCAGCCTATGCGCCGGCGCCTTTTTAACGAACGCGCGCGGATTGCTTGCGGTATCCTCAAACCAGCCTGATTCGCTGCGCTGGCGCTATCCGCTATGCCACGAACACGGCTCATTTTGTAGTCACCGCGTCCCGATGGCTCGAAAGCCTTCGCCGAACCCCCGCGAAGGCGGAACTCGCTGCTCCATGCTTCCCGGATTCCGTTTTCTGTTCGCCGCGATCGTGCTGTCGATGTCGGCCATGGTCTTCGGACTTGGCGCGGCAACCCTGTTCCGCGCCGCTCACCAGGAATTTGCCAGCACACCATCCTGGCGCGGAGCCCCCGAAACGATGTTCGCCCAGCAGCCGGAAGCCGCACCGACGCTCGCCATGCTGCGCGTCGACACGCCACCGGCGGCGGCGCAGAAGGCGGCCGAGGATGCTGCGCCGGCCGCGACGGCTGTGAAGCAACCGGCACCGGACGCCACCCCCGCCGTCGCCCCTGTTGAGCCAAAGAAGGCGGACGTCGCTGCGGTGGCGCCGCCGGAGCAGTTAACCCGAGACCCCCCTCCGGCTACGGCGGTGAGCGCTGAGCCAACGGCAATCGCACCGACGCCGCCGGACGCGGCCTCCGCACCAAAGCCGGCTCCGCCGGAGACGGCTTCGGCGCCGAGGCTGGAAAATGCACCGCCGCCGCAAACCGCCAGCGCTGACATCGCCGCCGCGCAACCCCCGGCGCCGAGCGAGCCAGTGCCAGCCGAGCGCGCCGTGACGGCAACGCCAGATCCGGTCAAGGTCGCGACCACCGAAGCCGCCGCACCGCCGGAGGCAAAGCTTGCCGCAACCGAACCAGCCCCACCGCCAGTGACCGCGACGGCCCCGACGGCGCCTGAATCGGCAGTCCCCGCCGCCTCCGAACCGGCGAACCCACCTGTCGCGGCGACCATCGAGAACGTCCCGACCGCGACCGCCATGCTGGCCGCCCCACCGATGCCCCATCCGCGGCCCGCACAAGCTTCCAGCACAAAGTCCGACAAGAGTGCCGCCAAGGAGCGCCAGGCGCGCCGGGCGGCTCACCGCCGCCGCATGGCGGCACGCGCCCGCCTCGCGCGACAGGCGGCACAACTCGCCAACCCGTTCGGGGTGCCGGCGACGCCGCATTGATCGACGACGGCAACGCCGGTCAGGCCGGCCCGGTAGCGACCGGTGGGCCGTCCGGCAGACCCCATTCGGCCCACGATCCGTCATAAAGCGCGCTGCCGCGCACGCCCAACCGGTACAGCGCCAGCGTCAAGACCAGCGCGGAGACGCCGGAGCCGCAGGTCGTCACGATCGGCTTCGTCATGTCGACGCCGGCGCCGGTGAAGACCCGCCGCAAATCTTCCAGCGGCCTCATCGCACCGGTGGCCGCATCGAACAATTCAGCGTAGGGCACGTTGCGGCTGCCGGGAATGTGACCGGAGCGGCGGCCCGGCCAGGGCTCGGCGACCGTGCCCTCGAACCGCGGACGCGGACGCGCATCGACCAGTTGCTCGGCATGGCTTTCGAGATTGCCAAGCAACTGCTCCTTGCTGCGGACATAGTGCGGATCGAGCTTCGCCCGGAATTTTCCGCTTCTGGGCGTGACCTTGCCGGAATGAGTGGGACGGCCCTCGCGCAGCCATTTCTTCAATCCGCCGTCCAGCACTTTCACATCGCGATGGCCAAACGACAGGAACATCCACCATGCCCGCGGCGCCGCGACCCAGCCGCCGGAATCATAGGCGACCACGGTATCGCCGGAGGAAATGCCGAGCGCAGAAACGTCGCGCCCGAACTGCTCGGCGTTTGGATACATATGCGGCCGCGGATCGTTGTGATCGGAGATCGAATTGACATCGAAGAACACCGCGCCCGGAATATGCGCGCCGAGATAATCGTCGGATGGCAGCGGCAGCACCCCGGGCATTTTGTACGATGCATCGATGATCTTGACCCTGGGATCGTCAATATGCGCAGCGAGCCAGTCGGTGGAGACCAGCGGATCGTCGGTCGTGGTCATGTTCCGATACCCCTCGACTTCGTCATGGCGGGCATGACGATGGTTAAACCAGCCTACCCCTTCGGCTTCTTCGGCTCGTATTTCTCGACCGGTCCGCCGGCATCGCGCCAGGCGGCGAAACCGCCGCCGATATGGGCGACCGGCTTCAGTCCCATGTCCTGCGCGGTTTTCGCTGCCAGCGCCGAGCGCAGCCCGCCGGCACAGTGAAAGATGAACTTCTTGTCGCTCTGGAAGATCGGCTTCGCGTAGGGGCTCGCCGGGTCGATCCAGAATTCCAGCATGCCGCGGGTACAGGAGAACGCGCCGGGAATGCGGCCATCGCGCTCGATCTCGCGCGGATCGCGGATATCGACGATCACGACGTCGTCGCCTTGCGCGACCTTGATGGCGTCGGCAGCGCTGATCGTCTCGATCTCCGCATTGGCCTCGTCGATCAGCGTCTTGATGCCGCAGTGGATGGTCTGGGCCATGCTCTCTCCCTGCCTTGCCGGCCCGTCACTACCCGGCGCGTTGAAGACGCGAAGCTGGAATCTCGATCGAATTCCATTGTTTCGAGATTCCGGATCGGTCCTTCGGACGCCCGGAATGACGACTTGACCCCTACCGCACCAGTTCCTTCATCGCGCCTTCCAGCCCCTCGATCGTGATCGGAAACATGCGCTGCGTAAACAGCCGGCGAATGATGGTGGTCGATTCCGAATAATCCCAGTGCCGCTGCGCCACCGGGTTGAGCCACACCGCGTGCGGATAGGTGCGCGTGATGCGTTCGAGCCAGGTCGATCCCGCTTCTTCATTGACGTGTTCGACCGAGCCGCCGGGCACCATGATTTCGTACGGCGACATCGAGGCGTCGCCGACGAACACCACCTTGTAGTCGTGCGGATATTTATGGAGCACGTCCCAGGTCGGCGTACGGTCGGTAAAGCGGCGCTTGTTTTGCTTCCACACCCCTTCATAGAGGCAGTTGTGGAAGTAGAAATATTCCATGTGCTTGAATTCGGTCTTGGCCGCGGAAAACAGCTCCTCGACCTGTTTGATGTGCGAATCCATCGAGCCGCCGATGTCGAAGAACACCAGCACCTTGACCGCATTGCGCCGCTCCGGGCGCATATGCACGTCGAGATAGCCGTGGTTGGCGGTCTCCCTGATCGTGGTGTCGAGATCGAGTTCGTCGGGCACGCCGGTACGCGCGAACCTGCGCAGCCGCCGCAGTGCGATCTTGACGTTGCGAATGCCGAGTTCGACATTGCCGTCGAGATCCTTGAACTCGCGACGGTCCCACACTTTCACCGCGCGGAAATTGCGATTCTTCTCCTGGCCGATGCGGATCCCTTCGGGGTTATATCCTTCTGCGCCAAACGGCGAGGTGCCGGCGGTGCCGATCCACTTGCTGCCGCCCTGGTGCCGGCCCTTCTGCTCCTTCAGGCGCTGGCGCAGGGTCTCCATGAGCTTGTCCCAGCCCATCGCCTCGATCTGCTTCTTTTCTTCCTCGGTGAGATATTTTTCCGCCAGCTTCTTCAGCCATTCGGCCGGAATGTCCGCCTTCTCCATGGCGTCGAGCAGGCTCTCCAGTCCCTTGAACACGGTGCCGAACACGCGGTCGAACTTGTCGAGATTGCGCTCGTCCTTCACCAGCGAGGCACGCGCCAGATAATAGAAATTTTCCACCGTCTGCTCGGCGAGGTCGGCGTCGAGCGCCTCCATCAGCGTCAGGTATTCGCGCAGGGTGACCGGGACCTGGGCGTCGCGCAGCGACGTGAAGAATTGCAAGAACATGGGCTACAGATTGCCCGCCGGGCCGTGAACGTCAAGAGCCTCCGCGCCGTCGTAAGGCCTAGACCTGCGAGGTTTTTCAACTAGAATTGAGCCATAAAGGCAATATCCCCGCAACGACCACCAATCCGGTCCTGGGACGCTGGCTGTCGTCCCAGGCAGGTTGAGCCGCGTTCGGCACGCAAGAACAACGAGGCAAATACTCGATGAAATTTACCGGTACCAAGGACTACGTCGCCACCGACGACCTCAAGATCGCGGTCAACGCTTCGATCGTGCTCGAGCGCCCGCTATTGATCAAGGGCGAGCCCGGTACCGGCAAGACGGTGCTCGCCGAGGAAGTCGCGAAAGCGATCGGTGCGCCGTTGCTGACCTGGCACATCAAGTCCACCACCAAGGCGCAGCAGGGTCTTTACGAGTACGACGCGGTATCAAGGCTGCGCGACAGCCAGCTTGGCGATGCCCGTGTGTCCGACATCTCGAACTACATCAAGCGCGGCAAATTGTGGGAGGCCTTCACGGCAGAGCAGCGGCCGGTGCTGCTGATCGACGAAATCGACAAGGCGGACATCGAATTTCCCAACGATCTGCTGCTCGAACTCGATCGCATGGAATTCTTCGTCTACGAGACCGGCGAGAACATCAAGGCCAGGCTGCGCCCGATCGTGATGATCACCTCGAACAACGAAAAGGAATTGCCCGACGCATTCCTGCGCCGCTGCTTTTTCCATTACATCAAGTTTCCCGATGTCGACACCATGAACCGGATCGTCGACGTGCATTTCCCCAACATCAAGAAACGGCTGGTGGAAGAGGCGCTGCGGATCTTCTTCGAGGTTCGGGAAGTGCCGGGGCTGAAGAAGAAGCCTTCGACGTCGGAGCTGTTGGACTGGCTCAAGCTGCTGCTGAACGAAGACATCACGCCGGAAATGCTCAGGGAGCGCGATCCGCGCAAGCTGATCCCGCCGCTGCACGGCGCGCTCCTGAAAAACGAGCAGGACGTGCATTTGTTCGAGCGGCTGGCATTCCTCAGTCGCCGGGAAGTGTGACACCGCGACCGAACCGGTGGCGATGCGGACACCCCTACAGAAGAGATCGGCCCGATGAACGTCCAAACCCAGATCCGCGCGGTATCCTCAGGCCTGACCGAGCATTTTGACGTCGTCATCGCCGGCGCCGGTATCTCGGGGGTCGGCGCCGCCTACCATCTGACCCGGCAATGTCCGGGCACGAGCTTTGTCGTGCTCGAGACCCAGAACAGCTTTGGCGGGACCTGGCGGACCCACCGCTATCCCGGCATCCGCTCCGACAGCGACCTTCATACCTTCGGCTACCGCTTCAAGCCGTGGACCAGCGCGCCGATCGCGACGGCCGCCGAGATTCTCAAATATATGGGCGAGGTGATCGAGGAAAACGATCTCGGCCGCCATATCCGCTATCAGCACGGGATTTGCTCGGCCAGCTGGTCGAGCGAGCAAAACCGCTGGACCATCGAAGCGGTGCGGGCGGACACTGGCGCGGCCCATCGCTTCACCGCGAACTTCTTCTGGATGTGCCAGGGCTATTATCGTCATGCCGAGGGCTATACGCCCGAGTGGAAGGATATGGCGGCTTTCAAGGGCCCGATCATCCATCCGCAGCAATGGCCTGACGATCTCGACTACAAGGACAAGCGCGTCGTCGTGATCGGCTCCGGCGCTACTGCGGCGACACTGATCCCGGCGATGGCCAGGGATTGCGCCCATGTCACCATGCTGCAGCGCTCGCCGACCTATTTCAGGACCGGACGCAATGCGATCGAGATCACCGAAGCGCTGCGCCAGTTGCAGGTCGACG
>Ga0182024_10014720_pt1 | contig 15083 bp, 11 predicted proteins | sample P32metaG_FD_120480 | JGI IMG/M metagenome (GOLD analysis project Ga0182024, IMG submission 120480) | Permafrost microbial communities from Stordalen Mire, Sweden - P3-2 metaG (Illumina Assembly) | ecosystem: Environmental > Terrestrial > Soil > Wetlands > Permafrost | place: Sweden: Stordalen... | reverse complement strand
GTGCCAAAGGCTTGGGGAAGTTCGACGGTGTTCGCAACTGAGACGAACGAGCAGCGCCGCACGAGGGCCAGAAAAGGGGCGCGGATGTGGTGATCAATCCGGCGGCTGAGGATGCGGTGGCGCGAATCAAGGGCGAGACCGACGGCACCGGCGTCGATGTTTTGCTGGAGATGTCGGGAAATCCCACGGCGATCCAGCAGGGCTTCAAAGCGTTGCGCGCAGGGGGAAGAGCATCGTTGCTGGGAATACCTACGGAATCGGTGCCACTCGATTTGGTGAACGACGTGATTTTCAAAGGCGCAACGGTGCAGGGAATTTACGGCCGCCGCATGTACGGCACTTGGGTGCAAATGACGGCCCTGCTAAAAGCCGGCCGCTTGAATTTGGATCCCCTGTTCGGGGAAAAAGCCTCGCTGGGAAAGTTTGAAGGCGCCTTCGCAATGCTGCAAGGCGGCCTGGCGGGAAAGATTCTGCTGTATCCCGACGGAGCGCCCAAATAGAGAGCAAGTAGTCGATGAGTGAAACTGTCATATATCTAGTCTGGGATCCGGATGACCGGAAATCAGCCCTTCAAGGCGGGTATCTGCGGCGAACACGCCGGTAAGGTTTGTGATCCTGAACCCCTCCGATCCGATAAGGATCTCAGCCGCAACCCAGGCTCGGCGCTTGAATTTCACGCAAAAAGTTCGACAAGAGCTAGGAGCTAACGATGTCAGACACAGCAACACAGACGACGAAACAAAATCCGTTGCAATTCGTGAGCGACGCACTGGGCGAATTGCGGGCCAAGGGAGTGGCGCCGAGGTTGCGCGTCCTCGACGGCGAGCAGAAGCCGGTCGCCACGTTCGATGGCAAGGAAGTGATCAATCTCGCTTCAAACAATTATTTGGGGCTGACTTCGCATAAGGCTTTGCGAAAGGCGGCGATCGAGGCGGTGCGAAAATATGGCGCCGGAGCCGGCGCGGTGCGAACCATCGCCGGGACGATGAAATTGCACATGGAGTTGGAGGAGCAGATCGCGCGGTTCAAGAATGTCGAGGCTTGCGTGGTGTTTCAGTCGGGATTCACGGCGAACGCGGGAACGGTGTCCGCGATTTTGGGCAAGGAAGATTTGATTGTTTCGGATGAGTTGAATCACGCGTCGATTATCGATGGGGCGCGGCTTTCGAAGGCGACGATCAAAGTCTTCAAGCACAAGGATGTGGAGGACTGCGAGCGGATCCTGCAGGAAACCGCCGAATGGAAGGGGCACAAGCTGATCATCACGGACGGCGTGTTTTCGATGGATGGGGACATCGCGCCGCTGCCGAAGCTCTGCGACCTGGCGGAACAATATAACTGCATCATGATGGTGGACGACGCGCATTCATCCGGGGTGCTGGGACGCGGGGGGCGCGGCACCGTTGACCATTTGAATTGCCACGGGCGGGTTCACGTTCAAGTCGGGACGTTGAGCAAGGCCATTGGCGCGATGGGCGGGTATGTTTGCGGGTCGCGGGAGCTGATTGATTTTCTGTACTTGCGGGCGCGGCCTTTCCTGTTCTCGACTTCCCATCCGCCAGCTACGGCAGCGGCTTGCCAGGCGGCGTTTACCTTGCTGGATTCACCCGAGGGCGAGCGGTTGGTGAAGAAGCTGTGGGCGAATACGAAGTTCTTCAAGCGGGAACTCAAGAAACGAGGGTTCCAGTTCAAGGGGAGCGAGACGCCGATTATCCCGATCCATGTGGGGGATGCCGCAAAAGCGTTTGAGTTCTCGAAGCAGCTGTTCGAGGCGGGCGTGTTTGCGCCGGCGGTGGGTTTCCCGACGGTGGCGGAGGGCAAGGCAAGGTTGCGGGCGATCGTGAGCGCCACACACAAGAGAGACGAGCTTATGCGAGCTGCAGATACTTTGGCCGCAGTCGGAACGCCGCTGGGGGTCATCTAACAGGCGTGAGGCTGCGACCCGCGGCTGTGGTGGTCTGTTTTCTTAGCGTATTTTTGCGGTACTGGGACGCCATTTTGAACTTTTTCGGCAATCTTAGTTTTTCCTTAAGTGCAACAAAGCATTCCTCTTACAATTTGGTTCGTGGCGTGCAAATCTTGACTATTGCGGTAGTGGTGTCCGAGTTTTGGGGTTTCCCGGCCCAAGCGATTCCCGTGAAAGGGGACGCGTCATGGTGAAATTTGCGGCAAGTTTGCTTTTAGCTGGCGCTCTCTTGGTTTCGACAGCCAGCGCACAGACTCCTCCCGACCTCCAGCGATCTTCCAAGACGGATTCGAGCCAAGCTGCACCGGTGATAGCGCCTTTAGGCGTAGGGACGGCGTTTAACGCTTCCTTGGATGACGCACTCGATACGCGAAAGACGAAGGCTGGCGATCCGATTATAGCCGAAGCCGCCGAAGACGTTTCTTACCAGCAGTGCCTGATCTTTCCGAAGGGTACGAAGATTGTCGGGCACGTGGTGCGAGTAACATCGGGTGGGCGCGGGCGGGCGGGGTCAGCGATCTTTATCCAGTTTGACAAGGCTACTATCAAGGATGGGCAAGACGTGATCCTGAACGCGGGCATTCAGGCGCTGGCAGTGGGTGCGGTTGCGCCGATGCCGGCCGATGCTTCGAAGAGCGGGAACGCCGCTGTGCAGGCGGTTCCGGTCGTGAACGAAAGCGCTGCTTCAACGGCATCGAGCGACGCCTTGGTCGTGTCTACGATTTACCAGGAACAGAGCAGCACACTGCGACCGCCTCTGACAGCATCTTTACCTGCGGAGGGAGAATTGACCTCGAGCGGCCTGTTTTCGCCGGATAGCAAGGGCGCGTTCGGGCGGCCGGATTTGAAGGTGTATACTCCGACTTCGGAAGGCTCGCACGGGACCGTACTGCTGTCGTCCAAGAAGAACATGCACCTGGATGCCGGCACGCATTTGCTGCTGGTGGTCCAGCCGCCGCCTACCGCGGACTCCGAAATGAGCGGTCCTTCGTCCACCGAGCTTGATCCGCAGCAATAAGCCCGCCCGTCATCCGCCGGCACGATTTCTTCTCTCGGAGGTATCTTCATGAAATTAGTTGGCTTAGCACTGGTTACGGCCTGTAGCGTGAGCACGGCGATGGGTGCGTTTCTACAGCCCGCCCTTGCCCAAGACGCGGGTTCCGCGACGGGAAGAAGCGGGCAGACCGAGGCTACCCTTGCTCCCGGCTCGCCAATCCTGGCGGAGCTAAACTCCGGCGTCGACTCGAAGAAGGCGAAAGTAGGCGACACAATAATCGCGCATACCTCGGAAACTTTGAAATCGGCTGACGATCGCACCATCATGCCCCGGGGCACGAAAATCGAGGGACACATCACGCAGGCAAGCGTGCGCGGGAAGGGCGCGGAAGAATCGGCACTGGGCATTCAATTCGATAAGGCCATTTTGAAGGATGGCGGGGAAATCTCGCTCAACGTAATTATTCAGGCGCTGGCAGCGCCGGTGAGTTTCTCGGCGCCAGGCGATTTGGGCACCCCTCCCACGTTAGGCACGACGCAGACGTCGCCGATGTCCGGGGCGTCTGGACCGCGATCAACAGGACCACCAAGCCCGCAATCGCCGCAGGCCACGGCCCCGCCCGACGCGAGCGGAGCCCCGTCGCGGGACTTTGACGCGAAAAGCCGCGGGGTGATCGGTCTGCGCGGTATGACGTTGAACGCGGAGCCCGCCAACAACCGGCCAGCCTCGGTAGTGGTCTCCAATGGAAAGAGCGTGCACCTGGAGGGTGGCACGCGGTTGTTGCTGGTGGTGCAGGCGCAAGGTTCTGAACCCTCCGGGCAATAGTGAACGAATTTTGCTGGTCGCTCCCACCACTCCGTCCCAATTACAGTCGCCCACAAAGAGCCGGTCGAGGTTCTCCCTGAGGGAGTAGCGTTCGCCAAGTTCAAAGCCCACCCCAACTTTTCTTTTTAGTCTGACCGGCACGCAGTGGCCAACGATTGCTAAGATAGACCGCCTTCCCACTCCCCGCGAGACGATCTGGAGACGAGCGCATGAATGTGCAGCTTAATGAAAAGAAAGAAGCCGCAATTTTAGGAATTCTTACCGCCGCGCTGGCGATATTCCTTCTGGCGGAGCACGCAACTCCGGCCGCGGGTCTTCCTTCCACTGCAGAGGCCGCGGAGACGCGCGCTGTTGCGAACGCGGGCCTAGATAGTGTTTGTCAGACGATTCTGGATGCCAGTAACAAACTCTATTCGACGCCGTTCCACATGTATATGACGCAAACCAGCCCTGGGATTGAGAACGGGAAACCCGTGAACAGCGAATTGATTTTTGTGGGCGGCCCTCGCCGATACGTTCGGTACGAGGGCAAATGGACTCCCAGCCCGTTTTCAACGGAGGATCTAAAGGAGCTGGAGGAACGCAACCTGAAGAATGCCAAGAACCAGTCCTGCCGATATCTGCGCGACGAGCCGGTGAATGGTGAAAGCGCGGCTCTATACACTCAGCACAGCGAATCCGAAAATGGGAAGGACGACAGTCAGGTCTGGATCTCCAAGAGCAAGGGACTGGTTTTGCGCACGGAGACCGATTTGGATACTGCCGGCGGTGCGAATGGCAAAAACCATCTCTCGATTCGCTTTGAGTATGGCAACGTCCAGGCGCCGAAATTGTAAAACGCTCGGTACGTTTCACAATTGCGCGACAGGATAGTCGCGCTCGCTTGAAGCGACCCCGGCGGCCGCCGAGTCTTCCGAGGCGGGTTACGCGCTTTGCTATACTCGGCGGGATGCCCTCCGCTCAGAAAAAACTCTTTTTGATCGATGCGATGGCGCACATCTATCGGGCGTTTTTTGCGCCGATGGTGCGCATGAACGCACCTTCCGGTCTGCCGACGAAAGTTCCTTTCCTGTTCAACAATATTCTTCAGCGGCTTCTAAAGGACTATAAGCCCGACTACGTTGGCGTCGTGTTTGACACCAGCAAGCCGACATTCCGTGACAAACTTTTCGAGAAATACAAAGCGCATCGGGCGCCAATGCCGGACGAACTTTCGCAGCAGCTTCCTTATGTGCGGCGTCTGTGCGAGGCGCTGCAACTGCCGATTCTGGAATACGACGGTTACGAGGCGGACGATATACTGGGCGCGCTGGCGGAGCAGGCGGCAAAACAAAAGCTGGATGTGCTGCTGGTCACGAATGACAAGGACATGATGCAGCTTGTTGGCGACGGTGTTCGCGTGCTGCGGGCGGGCACGGGGGGGATCAAGAACGACGTCATCGTCGATACGGCGAAGGTGAAGGAGATTATGGGCGTGCCGCCGGAGCGCGTCATCGATGTGATGGCGCTCATGGGCGATAGTATCGATAACATTCCCGGGGCGCGGGATCCGAACGAGAAGTTAGAGCCGGGAAAACGCCGAAAGGCTGGTATCGGTGAGGTGGGCGCGCGCGAAATAATTCAAGAATTTGGATCGGCGGAGGAAGCTCTTCGTCGAGCCGGTGAGGTGAAAAGAGCCAATTATCGGGAGGCCTTACAAAAGCATGGCGAGTTTGTGACTCTCAGCAAGGAACTCGCGAGAATAGATACACAAGTGCCAATCACGCTCGATCTGGACGCTCTGAAACGGCGCGATCCGGACATTGCATTGTTGACGGCGCTGTACCGCGAGCTGGGATTTAACTCGCTGCTGAAAGATTTGGGCGCGCAAGCGGTTGCGACGGCCGCGGCCAACGAGCAGGCTGCGGTCAAAACCGATTACGTGCAATTCGCCACGGTCGAGGAGTTCCGCGGCTACCTGGCGAAGCTGCCAGCGAAAGCGCCGCTGGCGGTCTGGTTTAATTTGGAGACCGGCGAGCGCGAGGCGGAAGGATTCGGCACGCGTGTGGCATCGATCGAAGTGTCGTCCAAAACCGGGGAAGGCCGCTCAGTGTGGATGGATGAGGAGGGCCAGGCGCTGAAGGCGCTAGCGCCGCTGCTTGCGGACCCCAAGCGGCCGAAGATCGTGCACGATCCGAAACTCTTCCAAATTCTGGGTCAGCGGGCGGCGAATATCGTCCACGCCACGCAGATTTATTCCTATTTATTGCGCCCGACCACCGGCAATCACAATTTTGCGGATGTGGTGATGCGGCAGTTCAACGTGATACTCGGAGGCGGGCCGGGCGAGCGCGCCGACTACCTGCACCGACTGGCGCCGGTATTGCGCCAGAGCGTGGAAGCGCAGCAACTCGAGGGCGCGTACGAGAAGATCGACCTGCCGGTTGCGGCGGTGCTCGCCGAGGTGGAGCGCAACGGCATCCGCGTCGATCCTCGGGCGTTGGACGCGATGTCCTTGACCATGGAGAAAGAGGTCCGGCGGCTGGAGAGAGAGATCTGGGAGCTTGCCGGTGCGGAATTCAACGTCAATTCGCCGACGCAGCTTGCCGAAATTTTGTTCGACAAGCTGAACCTGCAGGCGCCGTTCAAGCGCGGCCGTGGCCGGGTGCGCTCGACGGCGGCGGACGTGCTGGAAGACCTCGCGGAGCAGCACGCGATTCCTGCAAAAGTGATCGAGTATCGCGAGGTGGCGAAACTCAAGTCCACCTACGTGGATACGCTACCGAAATTGATTCACCGCGAAACCGGGCGGCTGCACACCAGTTTTTCGCTGACCGGCACCGCGACCGGACGGCTCAGTTCTTCCGACCCCAATTTGCAGAATATTCCGATCCGCACCGAACTCGGGCGGCAAATTCGCGCTGCGTTTGTCGCGGAGCCGGGGGAAATTCTGCTGGCGGCGGACTATTCGCAGATCGAATTGCGAGTGATGGCGCATTTTTCCGGTGACCCCGTTTTGCTGGCGGCGTTTCGCAACGCGGAAGACATTCACGCGCGCACGGCGCAGGAAGTCTTTGGCGTGGGACCCCTGGGACAAACCGCGGAACACCGTCGCGCCGCAAAGGTCATCAATTTCGGCATCATTTACGGGTTGTCGCCGTTTGGCCTGGCGCAGAATCTGGGCATCCCGCAAAAGGAGGCCGCGCAGTTTATCGCCGCCTATTTCGCGCGCTATCGCGGGGTGAAAGAGTATCTGGACATTTCCCTGGCGGAAACGCGCAAGACCGAAATGGCCAAGACCTTGTTCGGGCGCATCCGGCCCATTCCAGAGATCAATTCGCCGCAGGTGCAGCTTCGCAATTTCGCGGAGCGGACGGCGCTGAATTCGCCGCTGCAGGGTACGGCCGCGGATTTGATCAAGCTGGCGATGATCGCCATCGACCGGCGGCTGGCGGACGAGAAATTTGAAGCCAAGATGATCTTGCAGGTGCATGACGAGCTGCTGTTTGAGGCCCCGGAGAGGGAGCAGGAGGCGCTGACCGAGTTGGTGCGGCACGAGATGGAGAATGTGTACAAGCTGGCGGTGCCGTTGGTAGTGGAGATTGGGGTGGGGGCGAATTGGCGGGATATGGAGTAGCGGCCGCGGTGATCGGAGATGAGTGCGTCCCGCGGTCGGCCTGGGCGTTTGGGGCACACCCTTCGAAGCTCAGGGTAAAGCAGTGGGGTGCCCCTACAAGGGACATACGCCGAGTTGTATAGCCAAAGGAGCATTCCCGTTTAGGTAACACACTTCGTTGTAGTGGATGGTCGCAAAGAATCCACTGCTAGAGTATAAATACCCACCTACGTTGGGACTTCTGATGAAACGTGCTTGCTCACTGCTCCCGTTGGCGGTCGCATTGATCCTTGCCGGATGCAAGAACGGCACGGCTGGACGCGTCATTTCCGTCAGCGTTTCGCCTAGCGGCGTGAACGTGGTTGTAGGGACAACGCAGCAGATGACGGCGACGGTGATGGAAACGTCGAACCAGGTGGTTACCTGGAGCGTTTCGGGGGCCAGCGGGAATGGCACGATTTCAAGTACGGGGCTGTACACCGCGCCGGCGACGGTGCCGACTCCAGCGCAAATAACGATCACCGCTGTCTCCCAGAAAGACTCGACGAAATCGGGATCGGCTACCGTGACGATTACTACGACTGCGGGGCCGACGAATATCGCCGTGGCGGTGACCCCCTTGGTGGCGAGCGTACCCAATTACGGGATGCAGCAATTCGCGGCGACGGTAACGGGCAGCACGAATACAGCGGTGACGTGGCAAGTGAATGGAACGGCTGGCGGAAGCCAAACGTTAGGATTCATCTCGGCAAGCGGATTTTATGTGGCGCCGGGGAACGTACCCACCGCGTCAGACGGAATGGGCGGGAATGTAACAACGACGTTATCGGTGACGGCAGTTTCGCAAGCGGATCCCACGGCTTCGGGGTTATCGACGGTGACGATCGTGCCTGGAAATCAGAATTCGCAGACCGGCGCGATTGAGCTGGGTACGTCGGGCGGGAACGGCAACGACTCGGTCTCGAATCCGACCAATCACACGATCACCTGCTGCGGCGGAACGCTGGGCTCGCTGGTGACGCGTGCCGGGACGCAATACATCTTGAGCAATAACCACGTGCTGGCGCGGACCGATACCGCCGCGATTGGCGATCCAATCGTGCAGCCGGGGTTGATCGATGCGGGGCTGACGGCCAACTCCAAATGCGACAAGACGCAGGCGACCACGGTGGCTACTTTGACGCAGTTCGTGAACCTGGAGGCGGAGGATAGTTCGGCGTCGTCATCGAACATCGATGCGGCGATCGCTCAGGTGATCTCGGGACAGGTCGACCCGACGGGAAACATACTTTATCTTGGCGCGACGGCGGACTCCAATGGCGTGCCGGTGCCGGGCGCTCCGAACGCGGGTTCCGGCGTGACGGCTTCGGTAAGCTCGGCGGTGGCGAAGAGCGGCAGATCAACGGGCCTGACGTGTTCGACGGTGTTGTCAGTCAACACCGATACCAGCGTGCAATACAACAAGAGTTGCGACGGTACCGGAGCTACATTCACCGTGGAGTACAACAACCAGGTGGATGTGGCGGGCGGGGGATTCGGCGCGGAGGGTGATTCGGGTTCGCTGATCGTCACCCAGAACACCGCCGATCCGGTAGCGTTGCTGTATGGGGGCTCGGACACGGACACGGTGGCAAACCCGGTCGCGCCGGTGTTGAGTTTCTTCGGGAGTGGCGGGAACCCGGTGACGTTTGTCGGCGCATCAGCGCATCAAGTGATTGGTTGCACGCTGCCAACCGCGCCGCAGTCTGCGGCGAGAACGGTCCAGCCGGCATCACTGAGCGCGGAGAACCTGCAGAAAACGCTGGCCACGCGTGACGCACAGGCTTCCGCATTGCTGGCGCAACCGGAAGTGCAGGCTGTGGGCGTCGGCGCGAGCTTCGATAATCCCGCCGAGCCCGCTATCGTTTTTTTCGTGACGCGCGGGCAGCCGCGGACGAACCTACCGGTCCAGGTGGACGGTATTCGTACGGTGGTCGTGGAAGGCGATTTGTTCGCGCGCCGGGGGGCGATTTCCCCTGCGGAAACTGCCGCCAACGAACAAGCGGCGGCGCCGCGACAGCTGGTGTATTCACTGCCGGCTGCGGAACTTGAGCGCGCGAATGTGGTCCACGCAGCGCACGCGAAGGCGCTGATGCAGCAGCCCGGAGTGCAGGGCGTGGGGATTACTTCGAGTGTCGATTCTCCGGGCGAGGCGGCGCTGATGATCTTTGTGATTCGCGGCGTAACGCATGCCCCGATTCCGCCGGTGATCGATGGACTACGAACGCGCTTGCGAGAGTCGAGCCGGTTCCGCGCGGGTTACCGGGGGCTCGAGTTGCAACGCGCGTGCTCAATGCCCGTGAAGCGAGCTGCGCGCTAAGACGCTGGCAAACGGGCGTTGACGACTGCGCCCCACAAGTCATTCTCCCTGGTATCTTTGCGTTCTTTCCAGGCGTAAAATCCGCTCACGATTCAAGCGCAGTGGTTTCTTCGGTCGATTTGCATCAGGAGGCAGATATGAGGCGCTCTCTCCCCGTTGCGGGTGCGTTTCTGCTGGTGTGTTTCGGTGTTGCCGCCGTGCCGCGGAATGCCGCGCAGGAAAGTTCGAGTCCTTCGCAGACTCCCGCCGATGACTACAAAATTACACCGGAAGATATCGCGCGGAAGAATCCAATGAAGTCGTCACCGGAAGGGTTAGCGGAAGCGCGCCGCGTCTACAAGTACGACTGCGCGATGTGCCACGGGGCGTCGGGCGACGGCAAAGGCGAAATCGTGGAGTCTATGAAACTTACGATGCATGACTGGCACGATGCCGTGGCCCTCGAGGGCAAAACGGACGGCGAGATCTTTTACATCATCACCAAGGGCAAGGGAAAAATGATGGGTGAAGGGGACCGCCAGCCGGAGAAGCTGCGCTGGAACTTGGTGAACCTGGTACGCTCGATGGCCGGCAAGGGGGCGCAGGCAAAATCTCCCGCGGCCGCCGCCAGTCCGCATTGATTCGTTGAGTTGATGGGTAGTGGACTCCAGCCCCGGCGCGTGTGCTAGGCTTTCCAGTCGGACGATTCTGGAAAGGGAGGCGCGCATGGCGCACTCATCGCAGTTTCTGAAGCTTGTACAAGATGCCAAGAAGAACGTGAAAGAGACAAATGTCGCGGACGTCAAGCGCCGGGGCGACGCGGGAGAGAAGTTCCTGCTGATCGACGTTCGTGAAGACAACGAGTGGGCCAAGGGACATCTGCCCGGCGCCATTCACTTGGGCAAAGGCATCATCGAGCGGGATATCGAGCAGCGCGCTCCGGACACCGGCGTAAAGCTGATTCTGTATTGCGGCGGCGGGTTTCGCTCGGCGCTGGCCGCGGAAAACCTGCAGAAGATGGGCTACACCAACGTGGAGTCGATGGACGGCGGCTGGAAGGGCTGGCTGGACGCGGGGCTGCCGACGGCGAAGGACTAGCAAGAGCGAAGATTGGAAGGATCTTAACTCGCAAGGGATACTCTCGGGGTGTTCGCACAGACTTCTCATAGCGCCTGACGGCGGCGGCTCCCTCCCTTGGAGTCATTCGCGCAGAACGTCATGAAAACGATCGCCTGTGCCGACGCAGATCTCCCAGATATCTTCAACCAGCGGATCCGGCTGGCAAAGAGCACTTGAACAACAACGCCCTTATTTTTCTTTGTTGCCTGGCCAAGGCTGGTTTCTCGCCCATTCTGGAATTCGGCACGTTTACCGGGTGGACCGCTTACAAACCTGGCGCTTAACACTCGCGGACAAAATCCATACCGTGGACATCGGTAGGAACGTCGATGCCGGGTCGAACGCCGGTGGAATCAGCTATTCGCCCTCTGGAGCTGCTGCCGAATTACTTGGCTTGGGCAGCGCGTCTGGTGCCCTCGCTCCGGTTGGTATAGATTTCAGCCCGGAGGATTCATGGACATTCTGGCAGCGATCAAGCGCGAAGAGCGAAAGCTCGAAAAGCGACTAGGCAAGCTGAATCACGAATTGAATGGGGTACGAGCGGCGGCAAAAGCATTGGGCCACTCCGCGAACAAAGGAATAACGGTCGCGAAGAAGCGCGTCCTGTCGGCTGCTGGTCGAGCGGCGATTATCAAGGCGGCGAAGAAGCGTTGGGCGAAGGTTAGGAAGCAGGCGAAGAAAGTAGCCAGATAGTGCGGTTGATTAGTATTTCACCGTGAATGGACCTTCTGTTAGTTAGGCCCAAAACCTCGGTTCACTTAGCGCCCTTGCTGGCGCTGTCCTTTAGCAGTATTTGGATCTCGTTCTCAAAGGCGTTCTACACCACCAATACCATCAGTTTTAGAGGGAACGATTGGCTGGGGCGGAAGGATTCGAACCTTCACCGTCCTCATTAACAGTGAGGTGTCCTACCGATTGGACCACGCCCCAGCAGTTGCGCGCGCCGCTCCGGCGCCCAGAGAAAAACTCACCCTGACCGCGCAAAGCGGATAGACTTCGCCGCGAACGATGCGACGAAGGGTTCCCTTAAGATAGCACGAGGCAAGTGTCCGACAAATCCCCGCAGAGGAAAAATTTGTGATGGCTCGCCGAATGCTCGATTGCGGAGGAGGGAAAGAAGCCGGACCAAAACGGTACGATTTTCTTGGATTCGGACGGACTTAGAATCAGTTTGGCACGAGCGGGGGCAAAATGCTCAGGAGATTCGTACAATGCGAATAAACTTCCTCTTTTGACGGGCATGACCTTATAAAAAAGTAACGAAAAGAGGGTTGAACAGTTGCATTCCAGAAAGTTTTGTTGGAAACTCATCGCGTCAAATTTGGACTCGGGCTTGCACATCCCGGATAGGTTTTGGTGGACGCCTAGGTTGCCGCTCCCTCCCGGAGCGCTCACCTCCAACGTGCAAAGATAAACATGGCGCAGATTTTTCACCGCAGCACGAATTTCATCTCCCGTTTCAGTGTCTTTGCGTCGGCTTTTCTGGCGGGTTTGGCGCTGACCGGCGTCCTTCTGGCGGCACGCTCTCCGTATTTGACGAATCAGAACATTATACGTGATCAACCGATTCAGTTCAGCCACAAACACCACGCCGGCGATGACGGTATCGATTGCCGTTTTTGCCACACCGGAGTAGAGAGTTCTGCGACGGCCGGCGTTCCGCCCACGAAAACCTGCATGAACTGCCATTCGGTGCTGTTTAACAGCGCGGGTTACCTGGAGCCGGTGCGGGCAAGCTATCGCACCGACGAGTCGATTCACTGGGTGCGGGTGCACCGTTTGGCCGATTACGTTTATTTCAACCACAGCATTCACGTGGCCAAGGGCGTGGGATGTTCCACGTGTCACGGGCAGGTTAACCAAATGCCGCTGATGTTTCAGGCGTCGCCGCTGCAGATGTCGTGGTGCCTTGACTGCCATCGCAATCCGGAGAACGTGCTGCGGCCGCACGATCAAGTTTTCAATATGGATTGGAAAGCGCCGGCCGATCAGGCGGAGATTGGCAAAAAGCTGGCAGTGGACTACAAGATTCGGACGGCGGGGGAGCTGACCAGCTGCTCGACGTGTCATCGCTAGCGAAACGCGGCGGGCGGCGAGTGATGGCATGAGCAACGGCCAGTAGCGAACGGATTGTGACGAACCTGCAGTGAAGAAGTTCTTGATGACGGACGGTATGCGCGAAGACGAACACAATTATTTTGCGATGCACCCGAGTGGCCGAGACTCTCACCACTCTCACGAAGAGGATGCCCCCGCAGAATTGACGCCCAGCGAGCGGCCGCTGGACCTGGCGGCGGTTCGCGCCCGGCTGCAATCGAAGAGCGGCAAACAGTATTGGCGGACGCTGGAGGAGCTGGCGGATGACCCGCATTTCGAAGAGTTGTTGCACCGGGAATTCCCCCGGCAAGCGTCGGAGTGGGATGACGCGGTCGATCGCCGCGATTTCCTGAAGTTGATGGCGGCGTCGCTGGCCTTCGCGGGCCTGGCCGGCTGCAAGTCGAACGAGCGGGAAAACATCGTGCCGTATGTGAAGCAACCCGACGGCATGGTGCTGGGCAAGCCGCTGTTTTTTGCGACCGTAATGCCATTCGCCGGCGACGCGATTGGCGTGCTGGTGGAAAGCCACGAAGGGCGCCCGACCAAGATTGAAGGCAATCCCGATCATCCTTCCAGTCAGGGCTCGACCAATGCGTTCGTGCAAGCTTCGGTGCTCAACCTTTACGACCCGGACCGCGCGCAAACGGTCACGTATGCCGGCGAGCTGCGAACCTGGTCCGCCTTCCTGGACAGCGCTCAGGCCGACGCCGCAGCGCTCAAGACCACCAACGGCTCCGGTTTGCGCATCTTGACCGGAACGATCACCTCCCCGGTGCTCGCCGAGCAATTGCAAGCGCTGCTGAAACAATATCCGCAGGCGAAGTGGCATCAGTGGGAGCCGGCCGTCAGCGACGGCGCGCGCGAAGGCGGAAAGCTCGCGTTCGGCCGCTACGTCAACACGGTGTACCGGCCGGAGCGCGCGGAAGTGATCCTGTCGCTCGATTCCGATTTTATGGCCAGCGGGCCGGGGCACATTCGCTACATGAAGGAGTTTTACAAGCGCCGGAAACTGGACAACGATCCTCAAGTCGAGCACCTGAGCGGTGAAATGAACCGCTTGTATGTCGTGGAGCCTACGCCGTCGGTGACCGGCTCCGGCGCGGACCATCGTCTGCCGCTGCGGGTGTCGGAAATCGAACAGTTTGCACGGGCGCTGGCTGCAAAATTGGGTCTCGGCGGCAGCGGCACGCTCTCATCTGCCGCAGAAAAGTGGCTGGACGGCGTCGCGAAGGAGCTCCAGGCGCATCGCGGCAGTTCGCTGGTCATCGCCGGAGAGCAGCAGTCCGCGGAGGTGCACGCCCTGGCGCACGCGATCAACGCGGCGCTCAGCAACCCCGGAAACACGCTCTATTACACCGAACCGGTGGAAGCCAATCCCGTCAATCAGGTGGAATCGCTGCGCGAACTTTGCGCGGACATGGACGCCGGCAAGGTCGATGTGCTGCTGATGTTGGGCGGCAATCCGGTGTACGACACGCCACACGATTTTGCTTTCGCGTCGAAGTTGCAAAAGGTCCGCAACACCGTGCAGTTGAGCTCCTACTTCGACGAGACGGCGCAGTATTGCCGGTGGCACATCGCCGAGTCGCATTATCTCGAAGCCTGGGGTGATGCCCGCGCGTTCGACGGAACCCTCAGCGTGATTCAACCGCTGATTGCGCCGCTTTATTACACGCGCTCCGCGCACGATGTCCTGGCGGCATTCAGCGACAAACCAGGCGTCAACGCGTACGACGCCGTCCGGGACCGCCTGAAAGCCGCAAGCGGAAATGGCGACTTCGAGAAATTCTGGCGCAAGACGTTGAACGACGGCGTGGTGGCCAACACGGCGTACCCGCCGATCAGCGTCAGCGCGAAATTCAATCCGGGCAGCTTGCCAGCCGCGAAACCCGCGCAGCCTGAGGAACTCGAGTTTATTTTCCGCCCGGACCCGTGCGTCTACGACGGCCGATTTGCCAACAATGGCTGGTTGCAGGAATTGCCCAAGCCGCTCACCAAATTGACCTGGGACAACGCGGCCATGGTCAGCCCGAATACGGCGGAAAAACTTGGGCTGACCCATCGCGTCGCGGCGCGGGGCGGCGAGCACGGCCAAATTCTTTCCAACGTCATCGACATCGTGCTGTCCAACAGCAAAGTAACCGCC
>Ga0182024_10014719_pt1 | contig 15083 bp, 13 predicted proteins | sample P32metaG_FD_120480 | JGI IMG/M metagenome (GOLD analysis project Ga0182024, IMG submission 120480) | Permafrost microbial communities from Stordalen Mire, Sweden - P3-2 metaG (Illumina Assembly) | ecosystem: Environmental > Terrestrial > Soil > Wetlands > Permafrost | place: Sweden: Stordalen... | reverse complement strand
TCGAGTGGTCGGGCGCCATTGCTCCGAACGCTACGCTCGACCTGGTCGTTTCCCCCACGACCACAACCACTTTCGGTGGTGATACTTCCGCTGTCTACATCATTGACAATAATCTTGCTCCGATACTGAGCTATAGCTATGGCGATTGCGAACTGGCCCTCGGCACCACTTTGAACGCAATGTATTCGAGTCTTTGGAGTCAAGCTGCTATCGAGGGAATTACCGTCCTGGTCGCCGCTGGAGATGAGGGTTCCGCGGGGTGCGATGATCCCAATGTTAACTCGCCCGCTGAGTTTGGTCTTGCGGTAACCGGAGAAGCTTCCACTCCCTACAACGTAGCCGTGGGCGGCACCGACTTTAACGACTTAACTGTGGCCCAGGCCAATACGTATTGGAATTCGACGAATGCGTCGTCGAAACAGGCCTCAGCAAAAGGCTACATCCCCGAGACGACCTACAACGACTCTTGCACGAATTCCATTATCTATACCTCCAATGGCATTTTCGGTTTCAGCAATTTCTCCAACGCTGAATCGGCTTGCAACAATCCGACGGTTCAAGGGGATGGTTTCCTCACGCCTGCTGGCGGGTCCGGTGGCGTGAGCAATTGCACTTCAAATTCCACCACTTCCACAAGCACAACGTTAGTAGTCTCCAGCTGCAGCGGAGGTTATCCAAAACCTTCCTGGCAGACAGGTCCCGGAGTTCCGACCGGAGGGAATCGCTACCTTCCGGACGTTTCTCTGTTCGCTGGCGACGCCACGATCCAGAATTTCTACATCGTCTGTGAATCCGATTTAGCTGCCTTCGATGCCGGCACCAACTTGCAACCTTGCAACTTTTTGACTCCGTTTGCCGATTTCGTCGGAGAGGGGGGTACCTCTGTCTCCACGCAGGCTTTTGCGGGGATCGTGGCTTTGATTGACCAAAACTCTGGCTCGCGGCAAGGAAACATCAACCCGGTTCTATACTTCTTGGCGGCTCAACAGAACGCTTCCACCTGTAACGCCAGTGGTACCCCGGCAAGCACTTGCGTTTTTAATGACGTAACTGTAGGGACCAACGCGATGCCTTGTGTAGGTGGCTCTCCCAACTGCACTGTAAACGTTTCTGGAGATTTGGTAGGTGTTCTGAGCGGTTTTAACGCCGGACCGGGCTTTGACCAAGCCACTGGCCTCGGTTCCGTTAATGCGTGCAACCTCGTCGACGATTGGGTCACGAACTTTAACAATGGTGGGCCAACTTTTACTCTGAACACCAGTTCTTGCCCCGCGGAGGCTTCAGTCGCAAGTCCTGGTGCCTCGGGCACGTTTGTGGTCACCGTCACCGCTATTAACGGTTTTAGCGGCGTCGTTGGTAATTTTGCATGCACCGGTTTGCCAACCGGAGCCACGTGCAGCTTCAGCCCAAGTTCCGTGACACTGAGCGGCTCTGGTAGTACCGCCAACGTAACGGTTACGGTAAATACGACCTCAGCCAGCAAGCTGAGCCCGACGAATCGCCTTGATGGCATTTGGAGGGCGCATCGTACTGAAGCATTGCTGACGGTCCTTCTCTTGTTGGGTCTTTGGCTGCTTCACTTTATTCGACAACAAAATCGCTGGAGTACGATCGTAGCTTTGGTGGTCTTCGCACTTCTCTCCGTGGCTGCCGGTTGCGGCGGTGGCAGTAGCAGCAGTAGCAGCGGTAGTTCTACTAGCACAGGTGGGTCGGCCAGTGTGACTGTCGCGACAATGTCCGCTTCGAGCGGAACGACGACACAGCAAAAAAACTTTACGGTGAGTATCCAGTAAGACCTGCGAGCAACCTTCGAACGAAGTGGTGTTGAACCTCGTGCGGGAGACTAGCGAAGGATGATCCCGGCATAGCCGACGACCTGATCCGGGTCGCCGGTTATGTCGCCGGAGGTAGCGTAGCGAACGAGTCGGGCTTTTGTTGCGCCCAACTCGCGCACGGCTACGAGCATCGCCACGGTTGCCGCGTAGCCGCACATCGTGATTCCTTCGGCGCGCACCGTGTCGTAGAGCCCCCGAGGGTCCAGCGCGAGAATGCGTTCGATGGCGCGGCGATCTTTCACGCGCGTAATCGCGTCGCTTTCGTAGTGGTTCATGTCCGAACTTACGATCGCGAGCACCGGTTCCTGCTGCTCCGAAATCACGTTCGCCACGGCCCGGCCGAGCTGTTCCATCAACGGGTAGCGGTCCGTACCGATAACAACCGGGACGAATTGAAACGCGCCGGCGAGCCGCTGCAGAAAAGGAATCTGAACTTCGAGCGAATGTTCGCGTTCATGCGCGACCGAATCCTCTCGAAGGGATGGGCAAGCGCGCGCCAGTTCCGAAGCGAGCGATGAATCAATATGCGCTTCGCCGAACGGCGTTTGCCAGCTTCCCTCGCTGAAAATAGCCATCGACTGCCCTTGCGGGTAATGCCGCGGGCCCAGCAGGATGCACCGCGCGGGAATTTTCAGCGCCGAATAAACCGCTCCCGCGACGTGCCCGGAGTACATATAGCCGGCGTGGGGCACCACACAGGCCAGCGCGGTTTCCTTCTCCGCGCCGCCTCGGGAAAACTCGTCAATTTGGCGAGCCAGCTCAACAGTGTCCAGGGGATAAAACCTTCCCGCGACGGCAGGTGGACGGATCATGGAATTTGGGGCATGAAATTTTGGCGATGGCGCAAGGGCGGCCGCAAGCCGAGAGCGGAAATGTTAAAGGGATTTCGACGGTTTCCCGTGCAGCTTCAGCGCCACCGATTGACCGGGCTGGTAAAGGATTTCTACCTTGTCGCCCACGTGGAAGCCGCCCTGGTCCGCGAACGTCTCCATTTTCGTTTTGAGCTGAGTGGAATACGTGAACGTGTGGATCGCAACCAAATCGCCGCGCTCGCGCACGATGATGGAATTGCGGTCCGCGTGTATTACCTCGGCTTTCAGCCATACCGACTTGGTTGGTTTCGCGGGGCTTTGCCTGACGACGATAGGCGCTCTTTCGCTGATCTGAGCGTCTGACGCCAATGCTGCGAAGGCCACAACGCCCGCTAGAGCGGCTGAGAGAGCGAGATTTCTATAGCTCTTCATCGAAGGAAATCTTCAGCGATTTCAGGAATTTGATGTCTTGGGGCGTGATCTCTACCTTCGTCTCGGCCTCTTCTTCCTGTTCGAGGAGTTCTTCGTCGACGCGGATGTGGAGGGATTCCAAAAAGCGGCGGTCTTGGGTCGTCATTTTCGTGCTCTGGCCCGACCGGCGGGCGAGCCCGATGGTCGCATCAAGCTTCAGGACAATATCGAAACCCGCCGCGCGAACGCCGGAAATGGCGTCGGCGATGCGCTCTGAATCCGACACGCTGTCGTTAATGGCGTGGCCCAGCTCACGCAGCAATTGCTTCATGCGGTCGTCGAGTTGCAAGGGTCCCCACCTCCTTCAGAATGCCCTTCTATCTTAATTCTAGGGTGTCGGCAAGTACCAAACAAGCGGTACGTGAATCCATTGCCTTGCGCGGTAACTGGCCTCTTGTACAGCTTATGGAGAGACGGGCACAGAAATTATAGGTGTAATAGAATTATGCCATGTCGGCACGCCTGTTTCCGGCTCTCTGGCAGTCCGCCAAAGTTACGCTGCGCGTCCTTTGGCGCGTTACGCGACAGACCTTCCACGAGGCCACCGGAGCTTTGTTTTTTGTATTTGCTTCTTACGGCGTGATTGCCGCGTGGCGTCAATGGCGGCACCGTCCCGCGATTTGGCTGATCGGTTTCGCCATCATCTATGCCCTTATGATGGTAGTGTTTGGGTTCACGGCGTTCCGCCGCGCGCGACGCATCCGATAGGACCGATACGTATGAACCTACCGACAAATGGCTGAGGACACAAAGAGCCGCGCCGAAGTGTCGGGGCTAAAGAAAGCGTCGACAACGGGCCTGCCCATGGAGGCAGTCGTCTCGCCGGACGAGCTTGCCGATTGGGATCCGGAGCGCGACCTCGGTTATCCCGGAGAATTTCCTTTTACTCGCGGCGTTTATCCGACGATGTACCGCGGGCGCTTGTGGACGATGCGCCAGTATGCCGGGTTTGGCGGCGCCGCGGAATCGAACAAGCGCTACCGCTATTTGCTTGCGCGCGGACAGACCGGCCTTTCGATCGCTTTCGACTTGCCCACGCAAATCGGCATGGATTCCGACCATGCGCTGGCGCAAGGCGAAGTCGGCAAAGTGGGTGTGGCGATCGATTCGATCGAGGACATGCGGACGCTGTTCGAGGGAATCCCGCTCGATTGTGTTTCCACGTCGATGACGATCAATTCGACGGCGGCAATTCTGCTGGCGCTCTACGTCGCCGTCGCCAAGCAGCAGGGAGCAAATCCGGCGCGCCTGTCGGGAACGGTGCAGAACGACGTCCTCAAGGAATATATCGCGCGCGGAACGTATATCTATCCGGTGCGGCCCGCGATGCGGATCGTTACGGATATTTTCGCGTGGTGCCGCCGGGAAATTCCGAACTGGAATGCGATTTCCATTTCCGGTTATCACATCCGCGAAGCCGGCTCGACCGAAGTCCAGGAAGTGGCTTTCACTCTCGCGAACGGGATTGCCTACGTCGAAGCAGCGATCGCGGCAGGGTTGCAGGTGGACGAATTCGCGCCCCAGCTTTCATTTTTCTTCAACGCTCACAACGAGCTTCTGATGCAGATCGCCAAATTTCGCGCGGCGCGGCGTCTGTGGGCCCGCACGATGCGCGACCGGTTCGGTGCTCGTGACCCGCGTTCGATGATGCTTCGCTTCCACGCGCAAACAGCGGGGTCTTCCCTGACGGCGCAACAGCCTGAAAACAACATCATCCGCGTGGCGCTGCAATGTCTCGCGGCCGTGCTGGGCGGCTGCCAATCGCTTCATGCGAATGCTCTTGACGAAGCGCTCGCTCTTCCCACCGAAGATGCGGCGCTTCTGGCGCTGCGGACGCAGCAAATCATCGCTCACGAAACGGGCGTCGTAAATACGGTTGATCCCGTGGCGGGGTCTTACGCGATCGAGAAACTGACCAACGAGATCGAAGCCGGCGCGCAAGACTATATCTCTCGGATCGATACGATGGGCGGAATGCTGCGCGCCATCGAGACGGGTTACGTCCAGCGGGAAATTCAGAAGGCCGCGTACGAATATCAGCAGGCCGTGGACCATGGAGAACAGGCGGTTGTCGGCGTGAATCGTTTTCAAGCCGAAACGGAGCAGCCGATTCCGACTCTGCGCGTCGATCCGGAAATCGAACGAACGCAAGTTGCGCGGCTGCGGGCTTTGCGCGCCTGGCGCGATGCGGCGAAATCGGAAGCCGCGATCGCCGAAATCGAACGCCGCGCTCATTCCGGAGAAAATCTTATGCCTGCCATTCTTGCGGCCGTCGAGGCGTATTCGACGGTGGGCGAAATTTCGGACGCGCTTCGCCGGGCCTTCGGCGAATATCAGGAATCCGTGGTGATTTAGGCGCTGGAAGCCGGCGGCGCTGTTGGGCCGGAGCAGACCTGCGCCCAATTACGTGAACGATGATACTTATCCTTGCATCCGCATCTCCCCGGCGCGCTGAAATCCTTAGGAATGCCGGATTTGAATTTAGCGTTCGACCCGCTCACGTCGACGAATCGCGGCTTCCAGAGGAGCGCGCGGAAGATTACGTGCGCCGACTGGCTCGCACAAAAGCGCAGGTCGTTTCACGCTGCATGGCCGGGAGCGATGGTCCGGCAATCGTCATCGGTGCGGACACGGTTGTGCTCGCGGAAGGCCAAATACTTGGGAAGCCCGAAGGAGAAAAAGACGCGCGACGAATGCTGCTGCTCCTCAGTGGAAAGACTCACGAAGTCTTTTCCGGCTTGTCAGTTATTGCGGTTCCGAACGGGCCGGAATACGATCACGCGGAGAGAACGAGCGTTCGTTTTCTGGAACTTTCCGACCGCGACATTGACGAATACATCGCCGGCGGTGAGCCGTTCGATAAGGCCGGTGCTTACGGTATCCAAGGAATCGGCGCCCGCTTTATATCGCGGATCGAGGGGTGTTACTTCAACGTGATGGGCCTGCCGCTTTCGCGGCTGTGGTCAACTTTAAAACTGTTTCGAGATACTGCCGCGAACCTCGGGGTTGTTCAGAAGCAGGGCTAAAGGACTGCCACGCGCTACAGCCCTCCGAAGCTTGAGTGTGTCTTACTTTTTATCCTGGACCACGGGTGCAGGGGGGGGATTTACTGGCTGCGCTGGGGTTTGGCTCGTCTGAACCGGATCTCCGCGCATACCTTCCTTGAATTCGCGAACTCCCTGCCCCAAGCCTTTCATGACTTCAGGGATTTTGCGCCCGCCGAATAACACAAGCACGACGACCGCGATAATCAGCAAATGCATTGGGCTGTCCCACATAGGTACCTGCCTTTCGCGGCGTCGGCAACATATAAGCCGCTTTAGCCGCGTCTCCATAAACCCGGAGTTTTTAGTATATCACGAGCGGCTGATAATTCCGCTTCCAGCGGTAACCCATGGAAAGGCCTGCCTCTATCATGCGCCTCCCTATGGCCGACGACGAAAATTGTAGTCCTTAAGTCAGCAGAGGAGACAGAAGACGGCTGCCCTGCCTGAGATGGACTGCGGCATCCCTGATTTCCTTATTTTATTTTGCTCTTGAACACGGTGAGCAGTTGCGTGAACCTACTGGCAATGAAAAAGACCGACAAAAAGAAAAACTGGAGGGATGCAACGCTCGCGATTCACGCGGGGGAGGAGAAATTTCACGTTAACGCGCCTGTCGGCACAACGGTAGAGCGGACCGCGAATTTCACATTCGCAAGCACGGAAGAGATGAAACTCCGGGCCGAGGGAAAAAGCTCAGCTTACATCTATACGCGCTATGGAAACCCGACACTGGCGGTCGCGGAGAAAAAACTGGCGGCGCTCGAAGGAGGCGAAGCTGCCGTTGTTACGGCTTCGGGTTCAGCGGCAATTTCGAGCACCCTTTTCGCGCTCTTAAAGGCAGGAGACGAAGTAATTGCCACGCGCCAGCTGTATGGCGGCACCTATCGGCTCTTGCGGGATATTTTGCCCCGGTTTGGGATTGGCGTGCGCTACGTAGATGCGGACCTCGCCGGGATCAAACAGCTCGTGGGACCGCGCACGAAAGCGTTCTACATTGAGACACCCACGAATCCGACGCTCAGGCTTGTGGATTTGCAAAAGGCGGTTGCTTTCGCGCAAGAGTGGGGCCTGATCTCGGTGATTGACAACACCTTCGCGACGCCTGTGCTGCAGAAGCCTCTGGAGGCCGGTTTCAATCTGGTAGTCCACAGCGCGACGAAGTATCTCGCCGGGCATTCCGATGTGATTGCGGGGGCTGCGGTCGGGAGCAACGTCCTGATTCAAAAGGTGCGCGAGAACGTGATCTGCTTTGGGGGATCGATGGACCCTGAAGCCGCGTTCTTACTGATACGGGGGCTCAAGACTCTCGAGGTTCGAGTGGAACGGCAATGCAAGACAGCCATGGCGGTGGCGAAGTACCTCGAGGCGCATCCAAAGGTGGCGCGGGTGCACTATCCGGGGTTGCTCTCTCATCCCGATTACAGGCTGGCAAAGCGCCAGATGCAGGGTTTCGGCGCGATGCTGGCTTTCGATTTCAAGGGAGGCCTTTCGGCCGCGCGGCGGTTCTGTGATCGCGTACGGATTTTCCTGCTGGCGGCGAGTTTAGGCGGGATCGAATCTCTTGTAATCCTCCCGATTTATACCAGCCACCATAAGATGTCTCCTGCCGAACTCCGCGCTGCGGGCGTGGAGCCCGGAACGGTGCGCGTTTCCGTCGGTCTGGAGGATGCCGCGGATTTGATTGAGGACCTGCGCCAAGCGTTGAAATGATATGACCGGCACACCTCCGATGCGAGCTGTTTTTGGCAGCGCGGCAAGGGGCGGTAGATTCCCATTTCGAACTGGAGATTTCTCTCAAAAGGGGGTATAAGCGTGTTCCATGATGGGCAGACCGAGCCGGTACCGATTGTCGTGATTCGGTCAATACTGTACTGGCGGCCCATTGACCTAGGATGATAGTACCTCGTAAGATTTCGTGATGCGGCAGCGCCCGGAGATGATACGCGTGGCGGCCTTCGATTTAACGTGCGCCGACACAGTATGTCTAAGCCGGTCTAAATCGGGGAGCGTGTTGAGGAATCTTGCAAAAGTCGGGATCCTGCTCGCCGCCGGAGTGCTGGTTCTTTCCGGGTGCGAAGAAACGGCGACGAAACAGGTTCAGATTCGTCCACCCGCGACTACGCCCGCCGCCACGCCCGCTGCTATAAAGGGCCCGGTGCCGCTTCCCGCGCAGCCGCCCAGCCAAGTATCCCTCTCGCACGACACGCGGCCGGCGATTGACATTCTGATAGAAGCAGTCCAGGCGAAGCTCAAAGCGGGCCAACAGGAATACCAGGCTGGAGATGTGGACAAAGCGCGGGTGGATTTCGACGCCGCTTTGGACGAAATCCTTGCGAGCGGTTTCCCTTCCGATTTCGATCCCCGACTTTCCAAGTTATTCGATCAGACGGGCGAAGCGATTAATTCCTATGAAGTTGCAGCCGCGGAAAACAGAGATGAAGAAGAGGCGCAAGCGCCCGCACAGCCTTCTCCGATCGACGAGATCGCCGATCTGACGCTGCCTGCCGCCGACCCGCGCCTTGCGCTCAAGGCGCAAAAAGAATTGATCAGCGCTCCCCACGATCTTCCGCTGACCGTGAATGAATCCGTCCTCCAGTATTTAAGCTTCTTCACGACGACGCGCGGCCGCGCGATCGTCGAGCATGGATTGCAGCGAGCCGGACGCTACAACGATATGATTCGGCGGGTTTTGAGCGAAGAGGGCGTTCCGCAGGACCTGATGTATCTGGCACAAGCGGAGAGCGCTTTCCAGCCTCAGGCGGTTTCGCGCGCCGGGGCGCGGGGCATCTGGCAGTTTATGCCCTTCCGGGGCGAGGAGTACGACCTCGAACGAAGCTACTGGGTCGATGAGCGGAGCGATCCTGAAAAGGCGACGCGAGCCGCGGCACGTCATCTCCGCGATCTCTATGCGATGTTCGGCGACTGGTATCTGGTGATGGCGGCATACAATTCCGGGCCGTTAAACGTCTCGCGGGCTATCGAGCGCACCGGCTACGCCGATTTCTGGCAATTGCAGCAGAGCCGTGCGCTGCCGAAAGAAACCGAGAACTACGTGCCGATCATCATCGCGCTGGCTCTTGTCGCAAAGGCGCCGGCGATGTACGGAGTGCAGGTGGAGGCGGAAAAACCCGCTCAGGTGGACATCGTGAAGCTGGAACATCCGATCGATCTGCACCTGGTATCGGACGCAACCGGCGCCGACCTCGAGGATTTGCGCCTCCTCAATCCCGAACTGTTGCGAACCACCACGCCGGACCAGCCTCAATTTGAACTCAAGCTGCCCGCGGGATTATTGTCCCGTTTCAAAGGAAGCGTCGTGCAGGTGCCCGAAGATAAGTGGACGGACTGGCGCCTGCATACGGTTGCCGACAACGAGACGCTCAGCGATATTGCGAAACATTATCGCGTCACAGTTTCCGCCATTGAGACCGCAAACCATCTCGAGGCGCATTCCACCGTTCCACCGGGATTTTTGCTGAATATCCCCACGGTTCCGGCGGCCGTCAGACTGGTTCATTATCGGGTTCAGCGCGGCGATACTCTGGAGGGAATCGCCGACCGCTTCGATGTGACTGTCGCGCAATTGAAACGCTGGAACCTAATCGCCGGCGCTCATGTGGTTCGTGGCGTCCAACTTCGGATCTATGCGGGTGGCGGCCCGACGGATGGGCAGGGCGTCGAAGCGAAATCGACGCCAACGGCAGAGCCTGCGGTGCGGGGGGTCTCCGCGCGCCCTTCGCCCCAGGAAGCGCTGCGGCATCGCGTCGAGGCCGGCGAAACGCTTTATTCCATTGCGCGCATCTACCGGACGACGGTTTCGGCGCTGCGGCAATGGAATCCTTTCCTGGCGGACCGGTCGCTCGAAGCCGGCGATGTGCTCATGATTCAGAGATAACTCTCGGATTCGTATTCCTCTCTTGCACAAGAGCCGACGTTTCGTCGTAAAATACCCCCGAAATAGCTTCCGGCGACGGTGCCTGGGCGGCCAGGAAGGCATCCAACATCGGACAGGAGTTTCAATCGACAGCGCCTTGACAAGCGGATACACTCCGTTTATAAGCGGCGCAGAGTAAAGGCCATCCGGCAAAGCCCGACACTCACGGAGGAACGAATGTTTTACGCAAAAATGCACGATGAAGAAGACGACGAATTGCCGCGGTATGAAGAAGACGATGAAGCGCAGGAGCAGCCAGGCGATGCCGTAGAGGAAATCGAAGAGATCACGATCACCGAAGTGGATCCGGAAGAGGAAGAAGCCGAAGCTCCCGCGGCTCCGCCGGCACGCAAGCCTGCTGCCGGACGGAAACCGAAAGCGAAGGCGTCCCCGGCAAAAAAGAAGGCAAAGTCAAAACCCAAGGCGAAAGCGAAAAAGGCGCCGAAGAACAAACCGAAGGCCAAGGCAAAAAAAGGCGCCAAACGAAAAAAGCGCTAAGGTGAATTTTCAGCATCCGCGGTTAAATCTTCAGACGATGGGGCTGCCTCAGACAATCTGACGCGGCCCTATCGGCATTTAGAAGCCGTAAAAGCCTGGCGCTCGGTTCCTGGTGCCGCTCCTCCACGAAATGTTTCCCTTGCCGTAAATCCTGTGTATAGCTAGCATACGCGGTCGATGCCGTTGGCAATCGAACAAGTGCGGAGAATGCGGGGAGGAGCCCAGTCGCATTTGATGCGTTGTGCCAACGAGCAATACTACGTAGTGAAGTTCCAGAATAACCCGCAAGGCGTGAGGATACTGGCGAATGAATTGCTGGGAACAAGGTTGGCGGCGAGGATGGGACTGCCCACGGCGGACGCGGCGGTGGTGGAAGTGCGGAAAAATCTGATCGAGAATACGGACGAGCTCGTCATGCAGCTTGGGCGCGGGAATGTGCGGTGCTGTCCGGGGTTGCAATTCGGATCACGTTACCCGGGGCATCCCGCAAAAATCGCGGTGTATGATTTTCTTCCGGATGACCAGTTGCGCGAGGTGGTGAACCTGCGGGATTTCTGCGGCATGCTGGTCTTCGACAAGTGGACGTGCAACACCAACGGGCGACAAGCGGTTTTCGTCCGCGCGGAAGGGGAATCCCGCTATCGGGCTCTGATGATCGACAACGGTTTCTGTTTCAATGCGGGCGAGTGGAATTTTCCTGATGCGCCTTTGCGGGGCATCTACGCGCGGCACCGCGTTTATGAGAGCGTGCGCGGGCTCGAGGACTTCGAGCAATGGCTGACTCGCGTCGAAATGAAAATGACGGAGGAGGTCTTCGATGAGATCGGGAGTGAAATTCCGCCCGATTGGTACGATGGTGAAATCGAGGCGCTCGACAAGTTGATGAAACAATTGCTGCGCCGGCGGACGCTGGTGCGCGATTTGGTTGTGTCGGCATGGAAATCATCGGCACAGCCTTTTCCGAATTGGAGGCGGGAGCGGGATTAGATTTTCGAACAACATATTTGATCTTGTGGATTGGAAGCAGCAGCGGGGTCGGATTTTCGAACAAAATGTCTGAGCTTTGTACGGATCGGAAACCATAGCAGGGTTAGATGTTCACACAAAATGTTTGATCGTCTGATGGAAGTGATCGATGGCTGAGGAACGTCCAAAAACCTACCGGTACCGCATCCTTCGCTACATGCCCAATCTGGTCCGCGACGAGTGGGTTAATATCGGCGTGCTGCTCGAAGAACTCGATGCGGGAAGGCGCGAGATCAAGCTGATCGAAGAATCACGCGACCTCGTGCGCGTCCGGCAAATTCATCCCGGCGCGGATCAGGATTTTCTGCGCTCGCTTCCCATCGAATTCGACGCCCTGCTCCGCCGGCCGGCGGCCGCGCGGGAACTCGAAAAGCTCGATCAAGCTCTTTCAAATGTCCTGCAATGGAGCCCGCAACGAGCGGCCGCGGCTGACGATTTCGACGCCGAGCTCGACCGCCTTTTTCGCGCTTATGTGGCCGCCCCGCCGCGAGCGCGCGCGGGAATTATCGAAAGCACGCGCGCATGGATCAAGGAGCGCGTGAACGATGTTTTCCGGCGGCGGCGAGTTCCGCGGCTCGAGCGCAACGTTCCCGTGGAGCAATTCACCGAGCTGGGCGATCCGTTTAAGTTCGACTACGCCTACCGGAACGGCGTCCGCGGATACCTGCAAGCCGTCACGCTCGGCCGGGACCCGGCACAGGCGAAAGTACTGGCTTACACGGCCGGGCGCGTTCGCCGGCATGTGGGCCCGTGCGAATTCACGGCGATCACGGAGTCAGAGCCCGTGGCGGACAAGCCGCGCCATCAGTTCCTTGTGCGGCTGTTCGCGGAGCAGGATATTTCGATCGTTTCCCTGAACAACATCGAACGATTTGCCGAAGACCTTCGCCAGCGGTTACAGTAGCGTTCACTCCGATATCTTTCCCCATTCCGGCAGTTCGCGACGGCCCAACAAAGCTTCGGCAGCCCATACTCCCAGATACGACGACAAGGCCACTCCATGCCCCGCGTAGGCGCCCAGGACAATTCCATCGCGGCTGCCAGGATGAAAATCGAATACCGGCGGACCCCAGCCCTCGCGAAATAGAATCGGCCCGCCCCAGCGGTGCGTGAAGGAAACGGACGCGAGCGCCGGGTGCAGTCCGTGAATGCGCTTCTCGAGGGACGCGAACATTCGCGAAGGCTCCGCCGAGGCGATATCAATCGATTCCAAGACGCCGGATTTTTCCGCTTCCACCAATCCCGCGCCCCATACGATCGAATTGTCGTTCCGGAGCCGGCCCCACAAGTAGGGAAAATCCACTGTGTAGAACGGTTTTCGCCGCGCAAGACCGATTGCCTGAAGATCTTCTTCTCGAAGAGGCGCCGTCAATGCCGCCAGGGTGAGCTTCGGGTGCGTCCGGCCGGCGAGCCCGGAGACAGGAAGCGAGAGCGCATTGGTCGCGAGCAGCACTTTGCAGGCGTGAATTTTTTTAATCGCATCCGGCCTGGATTCTAAGCCGAGTTCAATATTTTGGCCCCACCCGATACGCTCAACGCGCTGGTTCTCGATGATTACGGCACCGAGCTGCTCCGCGGCCTTTGCCAGCGCGCTCACCAGTTTTCCGGGGTCGAGCGTCCCGCCCGGAACCTCGTTGACGACACGCAAGGTTCCGGAATCACTCCAGTGAATCGCCGAATCCTTCAGACCTCCCTTGCGGGCGATCTCCCAGGCACCGGGAAGAGAAAGATCGCAGTCGATGTGGAGCCTTGCGAAAATGCCCGAAAGGCCCTTCAGAACATCGCCGAGGCCGGGAAGGTCGCCGGCAGATGACTCCGCAAGCGCCATTCCCCCTGTACGCCCGCTCGCGCCGTGGCCGATGCTCCCGGACTCGATGACGACCACGGATTTGCGCGGGTCGAGAACGCAGAGCCACGCAGCGGCAGCCAAGCCGGTGAAACCCGCTCCGACGATTACGAAGTCAGCTTCCTGGGGGATTGGCCGTATCTCCGGGACAAAGCTGATTTCCCAGGGTGGAATGCCCCATGGGTCGCGCGTTGAGGAAAAAGGCATAGAAGCGGCAAAGGAAAACGGCGGATTGCGAAACATAAGCGCCTGAACGGCACAGACGGAAGCCGGTAGAACTCCCAGCTTCCGTGCTGAATGGAGCGGTCCTCCACAGAGGACTTGCGCCGCTACAGAATGCTCTCGGTCCAGTTCTCGAGCGTGTGTTTTACGTGTCCCATGAACTGGTGAGCGACCGCGCCATCCACAACGCGATGATCATAGGACAGGCTGAGGTAGACCATGGAACGGATGGCAATCGCATCGTTAATCACCACCGGGCGCTTCTCGATGGCACCCAGGCCGAGAATCGCGGCATTGGGCTGATTGATCACGGGCAGACCGAAAAGTCCTCCGTAAACACCGGGATTGGTGATCGAGAATGTGCTCTCGGCTACCTCTTCCGGTTTGAGTTTCTTGGACCGCGCACGCTCGGCCAGGTCATTCATCGCGCGGGCAAGACCGAGGAAATTCTTTTCCTCCGCATTCTTGACGACCGGAACGATCAGTCCCCAATCCAGCGCGACGGCGACACCAATGTTGCATTCCTTGTGCAAAACAACGTTCGTGCCGTCGACCGATGCGTTCACCGTGGGGAAAGCGCGCAAACCCTCGACGGCGGCGCGAATGAAGAACGGCATAAACGTGAGCTTGGTCCCGGACTCGCGCTCGAATTTGTCTTTCATCTTCGAGCGAAGAGCCGCGATGGCGCTGACATCCACTTCGTCCACCGTGTACACGTGCGGCGAGACGCGCTTCGAGAGGACCATGTGCTCGGCGATGCGCTGGCGCATCACGGACATCGGTTGCACTTCGTACTGACCGAAATACATCTTCTCTCGAGGAACCGCTGTCTCGAGTACGGCCGACGCGGCGGAACCACCCGACGGAGGAGGGGGAGCTTGAACGGGGCGAGCCTGCGGAGCCGGCCCGGGATGCGTCGAGCCCGAAGAAGGGCCGACGTCGATAACTCCCAGGATGTCCTGCTTGCTGACGCGGCCTCCGGCACCCGTGCCGGGCACTTGCGAAAGGTCGACGTCGTGCTCGCGCGCCATCCGTCGAACGAGCGGTGAACTGCGAACTTTGTCGCCTCCACCTGACGGCTTCTGTGGCGCGGCCGGCGCGCTTGCAGCAACTGCCGGAACGGGAGCCGGGCCAGGCTTGGGAGCTGCCGGGGGCGCCGCGAGAGGCGCCGTGGCGGGTTTTTGTGCTTCCACCTTCGACGGCGCGGCGGCCGACGCGCCATCCGCATCGATTACGGCCACTACCGTTTGAATCGGTACGGTCTTTCCCTCATTTACCTTGATCTCTTTCAGCACTCCGGCTGCCGGGGCCGGAATTTCCGCGTCGACTTTATCCGTCGAAATCTCGAAGAGCGGCTCATCGCGCTCGATCTTGTCGCCCGCTTTTTTCAGC
>Ga0182024_10014718_pt1 | contig 15083 bp, 9 predicted proteins | sample P32metaG_FD_120480 | JGI IMG/M metagenome (GOLD analysis project Ga0182024, IMG submission 120480) | Permafrost microbial communities from Stordalen Mire, Sweden - P3-2 metaG (Illumina Assembly) | ecosystem: Environmental > Terrestrial > Soil > Wetlands > Permafrost | place: Sweden: Stordalen... | reverse complement strand
TTCGCGACTTGTCCCCAACTCCTTGACGTGATGACCAACTGGGCCACAGCGCACTTGCTTACAAGTAACACGAAAGACAAGCTGCGCTGAATGCCTAAGAATGGGAAGAGGATTTCGGGTCCCAGTCGGATTGCCACCGATTCGGAGTACCAGATCAAATGCCGAGGAGGCCTTCAGGTGACAAGATTAGTACCGACGTGTCGGCTTTGCGCAAGTCAACCCCACGACTGCATCGGGTCAATGGTTAGATATTTATTGATCGGTTATTAATTCAGGAGTTATTTCCGAATGGCCCACAAACCAGGCACAGCCCCAATCCAAGACCCTGGGGCGTATTTCGGTACTAATCCACATCTGGCCGAATTATTGCGGTCACAAACCAGCGTCGATGACTGCTTCGGCCTGAATGCGTCGAGTGAGTCATAAAGAGGCCGACTTCTCAGACAAATTTGCGTCGATAAATGACTCAGCGCACATCGGAAACGGGCCGTGAAGCAACATCCAACGTTCAAGTTGCCGGACAACTGAGCGAGGCCTACGCCGGGTCAACTTGACACAATCAGCGGGAAAGGCGCATTCTTCCATAGAATTCTATGGGAGGGCCTAGTGGCGAAGACTAAGAACGACAACCTGCAAGGGGCTCTGGCTCTCCTTGTTCTGAAAAGTCTCGAACAGGGCCCTATGCATGGCTGGGGAATCACACTCCATATCCAGCGGATTTCGAACGAAGTTCTGCGCGTCGAGGAAGGGTCACTCTATCCAGCGCTGCACCGCATGGAGCAGGATCGTTGGATCGTTTCAGAATGGGGTACAAGCGAAAACAACCGTCGCGCAAGATTTTATCGGCTCACGGCGCTTGGCCGCAAACATCTGAGCGCAGAGCGAGAAAACTGGCAGAAGATCACGAGCGCGGTGGCCCTGGTGCTGGATTTTGGAAAGGCTTAGGTTGAGGTGACTTTCATGGCGTGGTTCTCTCGCTTTCGATCAATTTTTGGAAAAGAGAAGCTAGCAAGGGAGCAAGAGGAAGAACTCCAATTCCACCTTTCCATGCGTGAGCAATTGAATGTAGAGGAGGGGATGATGCCCGGCGAGGCCCGTCGCGATGCGCGGCTCCGCTTCGGCAATCCGAGCCTTTGGCGGCAACGCATGAACGAGGTCGACCTGATGATGTTACCGGAGACCGTACTGCAGGACTTGCGTTATGGAATACGCATGTTGAGGCGCAACGCGGGATCTACCCTCGTTTCCGTGCTCGCACTTGCGATTGGCATTGGTGTGAACACAGCCGCTTTTACCGCATATAAGGCGTTCTTCAAGCGATCTCTCGATGCCCGCGAATCCGGACGGATGGTTAATCTTGCGGTTCAGTTGCAATCGGGAGCTAGTGACAAGTCAGGGGATTTCCAAGCCTCGTTCAGCATTCCTGACTACGAGGCTTATCGAGACCAGGTTCACTCTTTCAGCGGCCTGATCGCGGCGAGCATTCCGCAGAATTTAACGCTTACCGGAACAGAGGAAATTTCAGGCCGGCGCAGTTCGTCAGATGGCTCGCTGGTATCTCGACTGATTCCGCTGCCGAGTATCCTAAACGTCGAGACGGCAAGCACGTTCTTTGTCTCGGAGAACTATTTTTCCGTCCTGGGGCCCGGAGCACTTTACGGGCGGACCTTTGTGCCTGGAGAATCTACGAAGCTGGCTGCATCTCCGTCGGCACTGATCAGTGATAACTACTGGCAGAAGCGGTTTGGCGGGGATCCGACGATTCTCGGCAAGACTGTTCGCTTGAACGGGGTTGCCTTCACAATCGTCGGAATTACACCACACAACTTTGTCGGCACGAGTGTGACAGCGCCGGATTTCTGGCTTCCACTCAGCCTTGAGCCTTTGGTTCATCCTGACGACAATTGGCTGCGCAACCGAGAAAACTTGTGCTGCCGAGTCTACGGTCGCTTGTCTTCGGACGCCAGCATCGGACAGGCGCAGGCCGAGATGACCCTGGTGACAGGCCACCTCAGCACGCTGCATGCTGCCAGCTCTGATTTGCACAAATCCACCAATGCGGTGATTTGGCCGGGCTCTCCATTTCCCTATCCACTGAGTCAGTACGGCGGCCTGGAGTATGCGATCTCGTTGATTATGGTCGGAGTGGGAATGGTGCTGGTGATTGCCTGCGCCAATGTCGCGAGCTTGCAACTGGCGCGGGCCGCTGCGCGCCAGCACGAACTAGGCATGCGGCTGTCTCTTGGAGCGAGCCGTTTGAGGATCATCCGACAGTTGCTGACCGAAAGCGCGCTGCTGGGTTTGGTAGCAGGAGCAGTCGCGTTGCTGTTCAGTTGGGCCTTCCTCCAGACAATTGTGGTTGCGATCGCTGATGCATTCCCAGAGGACTACGGTACGTTCATCTTTCACGTCACGCCGGATCTGGAAATCTTCGCGTACGTATTTTGCCTCAGCTTGCTGGCAGGCGTCCTTTTCGGGTTGGCACCCGCTCTTGAAAGTTCCGGAGGTGCCGTTTCTTCGGCGTTGAAGGTCAATGCGGGAACTGGCAAGGTACGCAGCCGCCGAATGCGCGATTTGTTGATGGTGGCGCAAGTGGCCGTTTCCTTGGTCCTGCTGATCGCCGGAAGCATGTTGATCCGAAGCGCCATTCGTGCCGTCAAGATGGATCCAGGCTACGACACTAAACACGTGCTGAGCCTTGAACTCCGGTTCCCGGAGGGAGAACGATATGACGCCGAACGTCGAGCGACTCTGGTCCGCGAGGTTCGAGCGCGGCTATCATCCCTTCCGGGTGTGGTCTCGATAACCAGCGCGCGCGCGCCGGATAGCGGTGGATTTCGAACCGCGGCCGTTTCGGTAAATGGGGAACCGCCCTCGCCGCAAAATACGCAGGCAATTCTCTACTACATGTACATTCAGCCGAATTACTTTCAAACGCTGAGCATTCCGCTCGTTTTCGGACGCGGATTCGAAGCGCAAGCCGGCCAGCCAGAGAATGCCGTCGTCCTCAGCGAATCTGCCGCGCAATTGCTGTGGCCAGGACAGAATCCGATTGGCCACAGCCTGCGCATGACGCCCGGTGGGCAGTTCCATACGAAGGATGACGCTGACCTCAGCGGGCCAGCATACGAGGTGATCGGCGTGGCTCGTGATACACGCGGCTTCCTTTTGAACGGAAGCGACTCCGAGCAGATCTATCTTCCGATGCCAGAAAACAGGCTTCAAGACTTCACAATTCTGATTCGGACCCAGGCTGCGCCAACGCAAATCGTGAACGCAATTGGGCCCATCATCCTGTCGATAGACCCAGATCTGATCGCGTACACATTAACTCTCGAAGAGATGCTCCGCACGACGGAATCTTTCTTCGCATCGAGCATATCGGCCGTGATCGCTTCGAGCATCGGTCTGCTCGGGCTCCTGCTGGCTTCTATGGGCATCTACAGCACGGTCAGCTATCTGGTTGTCTTGCGCACACGTGAAGTGGGGATTCGCATGGCGCTGGGAGCAAGGAAACGTGATGTTCTCACCCTAATCCTGCGTGAAAGCGCGCGGCCTGTGGTTGTAGGACTGTGTGTAGGAGTGTGTCTGGCACTCGGAGCATCCTATTTGTTGCGCGGAGTGCTCTACGGTCTGAATACGATCGACAGTATCTCTTTCATCGGCGTTTCGATGTTGTTTCTTACGATCGCACTTCTTGCTGCCTACGTACCGTCTAGGCGAGCAACGCGAGTCGACCCTATGGTTGCCCTCAGATACGAATAGTCTTCTCCGCGCTCTTCGAGCGGCCAAGAATTCGTATCTCGAGTTGCACTGATGAAGCCTCAAATTTCATCTCTGGCAGGGCAACCCACTCATCTGGCTTCGTTTCTTCAACTCCCCTGCAGATTGTCAATGACGGCGTAATCTCTGTTCACTCGTACCGCAACGCGACGGACGGATCCACTCGCATCGCCTTTCGCGCCGGCAGGTACGCGGCCAGGAATCCAGTCATGGCGACGAACCCCCATACGGTTGCCAGTACCAGGGGGTTCCGCGCACCGGTCCCATACAAAAATGCTTGTAGCAAGGATCCTGATGCGAGAGCTGCAGCAATCCCCAGCCCCGATCCGATCAGGATTAACACCGCAGCTTGCCGGAGCACCATCCGCAGTACGGTCCATCGCGGTGCACCGAGCGCCAGACGTACGCCGATCTCGCGGGTACGCCGCGTGACGGAATAGGCCATGACTCCGTATAGACCGACCAAGGTCAGCACCAGTGCGAGGCCCGCAAAAGCAGCGAGCAGTACCATGGCAAAACGCGGTTGGGCCAATTGAAGGCCGATCCGATCATGCATGGTGCGTACATCGGAGATGGGAATATCCGGATCCATTGATGCCAGCAGCTTTTGTACTTCTGGTTCCAGAGCGAGCGGATCCATACTGGTCCGGGCCACCGTGTACATGCAGCACCAGTTTGGGAGTTGGCGGGCGGGCACGTAATACATCGGATCTGTCTTCCGCTGCGTCGCTCCGGTCCGAATGTTGCCGACGACGCCCACGATGGTACGCCATGCAGGAGGCTGAGTGGGGCCGCCACTGGTACCCGGTTTCAGCCTTTTGCCCAAGGGATTTTCGCCCGGAAAGAACTCTGACGCGAACGCCTGGTTCACGATCATCACCTGTGGCGATTGTGAGGTATCGCTGTCGTTGAAGTCTCGCCCCGCGAGGAGGGAGATCTCCATGGTCTGAAAATAGGCCGGCGACACCAGATCCACTGCCGCGCTTTCCAACTGCCCCTTCGGACGAGGATGCTCCGGATTTTCAAAACTGATGTTGGCACTGTTATCTATCATCGGCAACAGAATCGACCCACCGGCTGACTGGACCCCTGGCAGCGCTCTCAGCTTCTCGAAATATTCGTGATAGAACTCCGCTCGCGTGTTCGCGTAACGAGAATCTGGCGTCTCGAACAGAAGCGTCAGCACGTGATCCGGATTGAAGCCGTCGTTCGTATGTATCAGGTGGATGAAGCTCGTCACCAACAGGCCAGCACTTGTTGTCAACACGATTCCCAGAGCCACTTGTCCCGCGATAACCGCGGATCCCAGCCGATGCTGGCCGCCGGTCTCGCTTCTTCCGCCTTCCTTCAGCGGTGACAGCAGGTCGCCCCGTGCGGAGGTTATTGCAGGCACGAGCCCAAACACGAGGCCCGATGCAAGCAAAATTGCCAGCGCAAACCCCAGCACCGGCAGATTCACTCCAGCGTCCGCAGCCCGCGGCACGCCGTCGCCGATTAGGCGCAGCACGGCCGGCGTCGACACAAATGCCAGAGTGCATCCGGCCGCCCCACCAAGCACCCCAATCATTATGCTTTCCACCAGAAGTTGCCGCACGAGCCGTGCACGGCTTGCGCCGAGAGCAGAGCGCATCGCCAGTTCCCGCTCGCGCTCGCGTGCACGCATAAGCAGAAGGTTGCCCACATTCCCACACGTAATGAGCAGGACCAGGCCCACCGCTCCCAGAATGACCAGCAGAAGCGTGCGCGTATCGCCCAGCTTCGCCGTGAGCTCGCTCACCACGCTCGCCGAATTGTGCCGTGTATTCGTGTCGGGATATTGCCTTGCCAGCAGTGCCGCGATCGCGGTCATGCCCGCATTTGCCTGGGCGATTGTCACGCCCGGTTTCAGCCGTCCGATCACACTCATCTCGTGGTCGCCGCGATTGGCGGTCTGCGCTTTCGCCGTCCCATTGTTATCCACCGCCAGCGTCATCCAGAAACTGTTTTGCGGCGCATCGACAGGAAACCGGAAGGTCGCGGGCATCACGCCCGCGATGGTGTAGACATCGCCGCTCAGGTGTATCGTTCGCCCGACTATCGAGCGGTCTGATCCGAACTGGGATGCCCACAGTGCGTGGCTGAGCAGTACCACCCGAGTACCGGACTTTTCTTCCTCCGGCCGGAACCCTCGCCCCATCTCTGGATTCACGCCCAGCAATGGCAGCAGGTCCCAGCCCACTACTTCGCCATTCAGATGCACCGCGCGCTGCACACCCGTCAGCGTCAGCGAAGTGTCGTGGTATGACACAAGATGATCGAAGCTCTGATTTTGCGCCCGCCAGTCAAAGAAGTCCGGATAGCAAACAGAATCGCCTTCAAATACCCCCGTTCCTTCCTGAATCTCAACCAGCCGTTCCGGATGCGCGTATGGCAGAGGGCGCAAGAGGACAGCGTCCACAATACTGAATACCGTCGTGTTCGCTCCGATTCCCAGGGCCAGCGCCAGCACCATCGCCGCATTCAATGCCGGCCGCTTCGCCAGCATTCGCATTCCGAATTGCGCATCGCGAGCCCACTCCACTGGCGAAAGAATTCCGCGCTGCGCTCTCTGCTTTTCCTTAAGGGCTGCCACGTTCCCGAACTGGCGCCGCGCTGCCTGAGCCGACTCCCGCGCGCTCATTCCCTGTGCCTGGTAGCGCTTTTCCAGTAGCGCTATATGCTCGTGCATTTCCTCTTCGAAAGCCTCGTCCTCGCGCACCTGAACTGCCTGCCCCTTCACTCTCGACCACAACATCCGCAGTTTCCCCATCGCATCACCTCTGCCGCTCGAGTTTCTAGCGCGCGCTCATCGCGCGAGCGACGCGCTCCCTCGGAGTCAACCCTTTTTGGCGGCCGCCTACTCGTATCGCAACGCCACTGAAGGATCCACATTCATCGCCTTTCGGGCCGGCAAGTAACATGCTGTGAGGGCGATCAATCCCAGTCCCATAGCCACCGCCGTCATCGTCGCCGGATCGTTCGCCCCAATCCCATACAGCAGCGGCGAGAGCAGGCGCGACGCACCAAATGCTGCGGTGAATCCAATGCCCAGCCCGATTGCGGTCAGGCGCAGCCCTTGGCCGATCACCATTTTCATCACGTCACTCTGCCGCGCGCCCAGCGCCATGCGGACTCCAATCTCATGCGTCCGCTGCGATACCATGTAGGCAATGACGCCGAAGAGGCCAATCGCAGTCATCAGAACTGCCAGGATCCCCGACACGCCCAGAAGCCATCCCACGGTGCGGGCGGGGAACAGCGCTAGCGTCATGTACTGCTCAATCGTCTGCACATCAGTGGCCGCCATCAGCGGATCGACGATCGGAACTTCGCGACGAATCTCGCTGAGCAGCGTCCGCGAGTCTGCCGCGGTGCTGCGCACCACGAGGGTGCGCGCCGGAGACACCTGGCCGCGGAAGACGGCAGCAGCAGGTGCTTCGCCGAGCGTGCGGTACTTGCCGTTCTTCACCACGCCGACCACCTGGCTCATGGTTTTCTCGCTACTCAGCGCGAAGTGCTTGCCGATGGGATCCTCACCCGGCCACATTCTCTGAGCCAGGGTCTCGTTGATGACCACCGCGTCCGGCTTACCGGCATCTGCCTCCGTCTGGGTCAGATCTCGCCCGCGCAGCGGAATCCCCATGGTTCCGAAGAATCCCGGCTCCACGCGGAACGCGTCCACCGTCACCGCGTTCGGATCTTTGCCCAGTTGCCTACCCACGAATGTGACCGAATGCGCGGTGCCCAGGGGGAGAAACTGTGTGTAGCTCGCAGAGTTCACACCCGGCAGATGCTCGACTCGTTTCAACAGCCGCGCATAGAAATCGTTGATCTTCGCCGGTGTGTACCCCAGTGCTCCCGGATCCAGAGTGGCCAAGGCAATATGATGTGTGTCGAATCCCGCATTGATCGCGTTGGCGTTCATCAGACTGCGCACGCACAGCGCCGCCCCGGCCAGCAGCACCACACACACGGCCATCTGCGCTACTACCAGCATGCTGCGCAGCTGCGACTTCTTCAGGCTCCCCGCGGGCGACTCGTCCTTCAACACCCGCTCCGGGCGCACCGCACTCGCCCGGAGCGCCGGCGCCAAACCAAACACCACGCCTGTGGCCACTGAAATTGCGGCCGTAAACAGCACAACCCGCCAATCCATCGGAATCGACAGCGTCACGGGTATGTTCGCGGGCTTCAGTGCCATCAACATCCGCGAAGTGACCCACGCTATCCCCGCGCCTGTTGCTCCGGCAATTCCGGCCAGCAGCAGGCTCTCCACGAGCATCTGCCGCACCAGTCGCCCACGCCCCGCGCCCAGTGCTGATCTCGTCGCCATCTCTCTGGCCCGCCCGGTGGCCCGGGCCAGAAGCAGGCTGGCTGCGTTGGTGCACGCGATCAGCAGCACCAGCGCAAAGACAAGAAGAAGTCCTCCGGTAAATGCGCCTACGTACACCCGAAGCGGCCCCGGCACCATCGTCAAGGGGTAGACCAGCGCGTCCAGAAAGTTGCCCTTGCTTCCATGTTCGAGGTAGACCTGCTTTGCCAGCACCTGCATCTCTGCCTGCACGCTTTCGCGACCACCGACTTCGCGCATCTTGCCGGCCACTATTAGCCAAGAGGTGTCGCGATCCGTAAATCGGTTCTGATCGTCGGGGTGAAATCGGACGATCGTCGTCAGCGGTGCCCAGAAGTCCGGATCCGTCCCCACCATCAACCCGGTAAAGCTCGCTGGCGCCACACCCACCACCATGAACGCTCTACCATCCAGCATCAGCGTCTTTCCGACCACACCGGTGTCGCCGCCCAACTTCTGTTTCCAGAAGGGGTAACTCAGCACGACTACCTGCCGCGGGTCGTCGATCCTGTCGTCATCCGCTGAGAGCGTGCGTCCCGCGACCGCATTCAGTCCTAGCAGCGAAAACAGGTTTCCTGACACAAACTGCACGTGCAGAATCTCTCCCGTGCCCGCATGATTCCAAATCGCGTCCTCGCCATCGCCGTCGAATGCCATCAGCCCCTCGAGCGACTTCGTGTGGTCGCGATAGTATGCGTAATCGGGATAGTTGAACGGGAGGTAGCCCTCCACCCCGCCGGCCTTCGGATTGTGCAGCCACACCTCCACCAGCTTGTTGGTCCCGCTCACACCCTGCGGAGGCCGCAGCAGCAGCGCGTTTACAAATGTGAACACCGCGGAGTTCAGCCCAATTCCCAGTGCCAGCGCCAGCACCACCGCCGCGCTCGATACGGGCCGCTTGGCCAGCATCCGCATGCCGAAGCGCACATCCCGCCACCACTCCGTCGGCGAAAGCATCCCTCGCTGCGCCCGCTGGCGCTCCTTCAGCACCGTCACGTTTCCGAATTGCCGCCGGGCTGCCCGCGCCGCCTCTGGTGCACTCATCCCCTGTGCCTGGTAGCGCTTTTCCAGCAGCGCTATGTGCTCTCGGACTTCCTCGTCGAATACCTCATCCGCGCGCAACTGGGCTACCTGCCCCTTTACCCTCGACCACAACGTCCGTATCTTCGACATCGCGTCAACCCTGCCTCTCGAGTCTCAGCACCCTCTCCATCACGCCCGCTACGCGCTCCCAGTTCTCTGTCTCGCGCTCCAACTGCTTGGCGCCCTGCTTTGTAATCGAGTAGAACCGAGCACGGCGGTTGTTCTCGCTCGTCCCCCATTTCGACGCGATCCATCCCTGCTGCTGCAGCCTCAGCAGAGCCGTGTACACCGTCCCCTCGTTCAGGTCCAGAACCCCATCGCTCACCTGCTCGATTCGCCTTGCGATTCCGAATCCATGCAGCGGCCCCATCGCGTACAGCGTCTTCAACACCATCAGGTCCAGCGTCCCCTGCAGCACTTCCGATTTGCCTTCGCCCATCGTCCCCGCTCCTTTGGACAGTGCATAGAAGTTATCACACACTCCTATGCAGTGTCCATATGAGAGACAATTCAAGGACCTCCGTTGAGCCAAATCGACTCATTCAACGACCCGATCAGTACTCCGATGTTGGCATGGCGACTGGAAGCATCAGGTGAGCCTGATGGCATCGATATCTGTGCGTCGTGTAGCCGGTTCTGCTCTGGCAGAGCTTACAAACGGCTTGAGCCGGATGATAAAACCATCAAGTCCGGTTCTTAGGGAAGGGGGCGGCAGCGATGCCGTTCCCTTACCCGACTCCCGGCTAAAAAGACTGCCCTCGGGATGCAGCAACAAAGGATGTGTAAGACGCTATAGCTCGTTCATTACGGCTCCATATTATGGACAACTTGGCAGGGACAGGCGAAGATAAAGAGAACCTTCAACAGGTTGTCGCTGACTCTACGAGTGAAGAAAGCGGCTCTGGGCGAGGCGCTTCGATGGACGATCAAATCACGAGGGCAATCCGCATCGGCGAAGACAACGCCGTCATCATTCAGCTCTATCAGAATTTCTGCGCCAATCTTCAGGTCGAACGGTTCGGCGGAACGGGAATGGTCGAAATAGAAACTGGCTTGCCAATCGGTTCCCGGTCATTCAAATGCCAGCACGCGAGTGCTGGAGGTATGGCTGGCATGGACCTGAGGATGATCGCTCTCGATTTTTACGACCGGAACTGCAAGGGCTGTGAGAAGCGGATGCCGGTTCGCATGCCCAACCTGACCGATGTCGTTGCCGAACGGGATGAGGAAATTCAGGAGCAAGGGCGACAGGCCAAGCAACAGCAGGAAGCAAGGGAGGCGGCGTATCGAGAGCGTAGCGAAGCCCGCCAACGAGCGAAGCTGGACTGCGATGAACCAACTGCAGGTTTGATCGATGCAATCGACCGTCTGGACGAAGGTGGCACTCCCGAGGCCGGCGAAGTCCTTGTCGAGCTGGCACGTGTAGCGACTCATGCTTTTGATCCTCGTGTTACCGATCTGCTTTATAGCCTCGCAGAAAGCTCAAATTCGATCCTTCTCAACGAAAGCGTCTTCAAAACCTTACGCATCGTCTCAAAGGACACGAAGAGGCTCTGTTCGCTCGCGCTGAAATTCCTGGCAAAGTATCCCAACTCGGTCGCGGCCGACATAGTTGCTCAATTTGTGGACGAATCCCAATCATCTCTGATTCCTCGAGCTCTTCCACATCTCATCTATCTCGCTGGGCCTGACGAGCATCATTTCCTTGGCCCACCGCGACCAGAGGAGCCCGCTGGATTGAAAGCCGTCTATCGAATTGCTCCGAAGTTGGCTATGGAGGCGTTTGAGAACGGTCTGATCAGTCCGCAGAAGATCGCACGGATCAGAGTCGTGAATGCACTCTCAACTCTTCGGGACCTCGATCCGAAATGCGGAGTATCTTTGATACCGCTCCTGGTTGCTTCGACGGAACGTGTGTTTTCGGTAACGGTGCGCGTCGGCAGAATTTGCTTGAACTGAAGGCCAGTTCTGGGAAAACTTGGATAGCGCGCCAGTTGCCACGATGTTCTAAAGGTCGTCAACGATACAGCGGATCCTTGCAATTGTGGCTGATCGAGAACTCGCTAGGTACGCGCTCATCGCCCCAGATTTTTTGTCCGGCTCGCTTCGGGTGCTTGGAGAAGTCTTCGTTTCTCGCAGCGAAATATTTGTCGATGAAACCCTTGGCTGCTTCCGGGGAGGGGAAATTGCTGTTGTGAATGATCGCACGAGCCATACCGCTGAAAACTGACTCGATCACATTTAGGAACTGCGCGCAAGAGGGCAGCGGAACAAGCTTGACCTGCGGCCCTTTGTCTTTTGCGTTATTGATCTCGCGAACACTCGCGTAGAACGCTTTTGAAACGTGCCACGACGCAGCATCCCATGAGAGGTATATGCATTCCTGGTCAGCGTATTTTTCAACGAGTCTGTGGAGGAGTTTCACCATTTCTGCCGTGTTTTTTGCTGGAGAGTAGAAGTGCGTGATTTGATTGGTTGACAGCTCCAGCGCCGCCGTGATGATCAACGTGCCCTTACTGCGTTGACGTTGTGGGAAGGTTCGAGGATGACCTATGGGTACCAAGGATCTGCCGCCCTTGATCCTGATTGCAAATGGTCCGTATTCGTCGATCGAGAAAAACTTCTCCTTTGGACCAAGCCTCTGGAGAGTTCGCGTGATCTCTTTGAGCTTCTCTTCGTAGTTCGGGTCGGTGCTGGTTAGAACCCTCCTGGCCTTGCGGTAGCGATAACCGGCGTCTTTGATGATTTTCCGGATGCTGCTCTGTGCTATCGGCAGTCCCCGCTGCCTCATAGTCGAATGAATATCCTGCATTCTCCAAGTTGTTCGATTGAACCCATGCGCTGATGGTGGGGCGTGTAGTATCTCAAAAACCGCATCTCGGTAAGTCTTGTCGTTAGGCTTGCAGGGTCCGCGCCGGACCGGCAGAAGCGAGTCGCAGCCGTGTTGGGTGAACTTGCGAACCCAGTCGTCAACGGATGAAGGGCCTACACGGAGAAGGGCAGCAACATGACCTTTTCGAATGTGACGATAATATGAAAGGACCGCGACCGCTCGATTCCGATACTTTAGCGGTTCGTTACAAATGCAGGTCAGCAAATTGTTAACATCCCCCAAGCTGATTACGTCACCAATAGCTCGTCGGGCCTCCTCACCGCCGAACTGTCCCTGTATCAGCGAAATCATCCATTTTTGGTCGGCGTCTCTGGATTCGCGAGGCCTCAATTCCTCTTGGGGAATGTCCATGCGGAATTGCTGAGCGTCAGGCCGTTTGCCGGAGACGGGGCGTCGTTCCATCGCCGTGGTCCCATCGTCGAACAACTGTTTCAACCAGCTATAGAAGACCCTCTCCTGAAGTTGGAATTGATCACAGAGGCGCGAAACGGGGATCTTATCAACCAAATGGCGGCGGAGAATAGCGACTTTCTTTTGCGGCGAGTAATTCCTGCGAGTCTTCTTCACAGAGTGTCCCTTCTGCTATCCGACTGAACCTCACCTCAACGAACGGCGCACTCCACCATGGTCTGATCGGAAGCGGCTGCGTCTGCTGGTCAAGAGTAGAGACTCGTGCATACATGCCGGCGCGGATTGTTTTGGCGTTCTTTTGTCTCTGGCCAAAAAATCCTCCCGGATTCCCTGATGCCGGACCCTTGTTTGACGGGCATAGGACGATTCTCCTGCGCACGGCCGCAGACGATCCTTTCCGGCCATGTGGGGTTCATCATAACTCTGCCGAATCGAGGAGCGGCACGCTTCGACCCAGAGTCTCGCGATAATTCCACGGCATCCATTCCGCGGGGTGGGCGGCCAGTTCCTGGGCGTGACGCTGCAACTCGACCAGGTAGTCGAAGGAGTTCACGCCACATAACTGGCAGGTGTGAATCAGGCTCATGAACAGATCGCCGACCTGCGCGCCATGCAGTGTGCGATAGAACAGTGCGTTCTTTCGATGTAAAATTGCCCGTTTCAAGGCCCTTTCTGCGATGTTATTGTCCAACGGGGCTGCAGCCTTCCTTAGGAACAACGTCAGGGGCTGCCAGTGCCGCAGAAGATACCCGATCGCCTCGCCCAGCCCAGAGTTCGGCTCCGTCCTGCGCTCGTTTAACTGCGCCTCCAGCCACGCATGCAGTTTGTCCATCACCGGCCGGCTGCGTTCCTGATGAAGCCGCAGCCGCTCGTCCGGCGTCAGGCTGCGCTCACGCGCTTCGGCATCGTGGAGATACACCTGGCCCAGCATCTCCAGCACATAGCGGCATTCATTGGGGAAGTTCTCCGCCACATCCACGAACTGTCGACGGCCGTGCGCGAGGCAATTGGCCAGCAGGATTTCCACGCCCGCAGGCAACTTCGGAACATTGCGCGATAGTGCATCACACATTTGGATCGGGCGTGGCAGTTCCGCGCTCCGTTGCTTCAACACCTCTGCGAGGTTCTCACCCGCATGACGGCTTCCAGTGAAGTAAAGCGCGATCCTTCGGTCCTCGCCGACAGACACGATCCCGCTGGTGAACACACCCGTGCGCTCATCGGACGGATCGCGCTTCAGCATCAACACGCGCATGCCGGTGTCATCGTTGTGGACCACCGTGCCCTGTGCCGCCTGCCGGATCAACTCATCCCGGGCCGCCTTGATCACCTGCGCTTCTTCCTCGACGATCTCCCACTGCGTGGCCGCCGGCAACGGGATACCTAACTGGCTTTCCAGTTGTTCCAGCCGGTTGAACGGAGTTCCGGCGCCGTACTTGAGTTGAGCGATCATCGCCGCCGCCGTTTCATCGTACTTATCCGTTCCCACCCCATCCGGCTCCTGTGCCGTGAACACCTGCCCGCAGGCGCCACAACGCAACCGTTCGAGCGAATAAACCGTAGCCGCGAGCGGCGCCTGACCGACGATGCGCACCAGCACCTTCGGCTCCTTCTGCCCGTACACGTTGCCTTTTCCGCACTCCGGACAGCGATCGCCGTGCGTCAACTTCTGGTGCTTGATGTCAACCTTCCGCGCACCACCAAATGCCTCTGCTCCATTGCGGCCGTGACCAGGGGGCGGTGTCTCGTTGTTATCCGGCTGTGTTCCGGTTTGAGAGCCTTCCTGCTTCCCAACCACTGCACTGGTCTTCTCCGTATTGCGCGTCCGCACCAACAGCTCGGCCAGTGCGTGCAGCGCGTCTCTGAGCTTGCCGTGATCAGACTCGCTCAACGGCGCTTCCCGCGCTCCGTCCAGCACCCGGTCCAGCTCATCCAGGTTCACGTCGATGCGGCGCGTGGCCTTCTTCATGCCGCTCCCCCCAGCAGTTCACGAAAATGCTTCGTCAACGGATATCCCAGAACCTCCTTGATCGACCGGTTCGGAACATAGCTGTTGGATTGCTTGCCTCGACCGGTAGTCCTGCCCATCAGTACCCAGTTGGCCGCGCGGTAACAGGTTCCGCGGAACCGCTCCGGATCGATGAACGTCTCCAGGAAGTAAATGGGATGACCGTACATCTGCTCCCAGTCATCGGAGATCCGCACCGCCATCCGGCCCAGGATATGCGACGCCAAGTTTTCGACCCGCACCCAGGGCAGGATCAGGAAGCGCGTGTTGTAAGCGATGAAGCGGATTTGGTTGCGCCGTGCTGCGGCATCCCAGCCGATGTAACGGTCGCGACTGCCGAGGTGACGCGGAGCCGATGACCAGGCCAGGCACGCGATGGGCCTCCCTTGCGCCCACACCAAGATCTTCAGATTCTCTCCAACCGGTTGAATCACATAATGCGCAGCATTCGAAAAACGCAAAAACCGTAACCTTGCATTACCGCTGGCACCCGCTTTGCGGTTTGACGTTACGGGTTGTGCGACAACAAAAATACG
>Ga0182024_10014717_pt1 | contig 15086 bp, 14 predicted proteins | sample P32metaG_FD_120480 | JGI IMG/M metagenome (GOLD analysis project Ga0182024, IMG submission 120480) | Permafrost microbial communities from Stordalen Mire, Sweden - P3-2 metaG (Illumina Assembly) | ecosystem: Environmental > Terrestrial > Soil > Wetlands > Permafrost | place: Sweden: Stordalen... | reverse complement strand
GTCGCGGCATTGAACGCCGTGAAGATCGCGCGGTCCCATGTTGTCTCGTTGCCGTGGGCGACGATACCGGGCGTGCGCATCACCACCGCCGAGACAAGCGTCAGCAGCAGATACGCGAGGATCAATGCCCCCGGCAGGCGCGGGTCCAGGGGATCAGGAGCCGGCGGAAGTTGCAATGCAGTTTCAACCTGGCGGCGCGCTTTGGATGCTGCGGAAGATCCCATCGGTGATTTCTCTAGGCCGTCAGTTCGTCAGGCAATCACTTCTTGTAGACCGCGTGCGGATCGAACACCAATCGCCCGACGTTCTTCCAATCGTCGGCATTCTGATGCTCGCGATAAAAGCAACTGTAATACCCGTCGTGGCAAGCCGCGCCGACTTGCTCCACGGCAATGAGCAGCACGTCCTTGTCGCAATCGGTGCGAATCGACTTCACATTCTGAACGTGCCCGCTCGTTTCCCCCTTGAGCCACTGCTTGTTCCGGCTGCGACTGTAAAAATGCGTCTGGCCCGTCCGCACCGTCTTGGACAGCGCCTCACGGTTCATCCACGCCATCATGAGCACTTCGCCGGTCGCGTGATCCTGCACGATCGCAGGAATCAGCCCCGATGAATCAAACTTCAATCCTTCTAGTTGCGAATCCATATCTGCATTACTGGGGGGATGAGGCGATTTGTCAAACGCATTCAGACGTGACGGAGGTAACTGCATCGTCCGCGACAATTGACCCGCCGAGTTCGCTGGCATTAAATTGCGCGCATGGCCACCCCAGTTGAGCGTCGCAAGCTACGTTTTGCTTCGCTGGATGAAGCGCTGACCGACGCCGATCAACTGGTTGCCGCCGAATCCGCAGGCAAGCTGCGTCACACTGGAAGCTGGGAATTAGGCCAGACGCTTTGCCATGTCGCGACGTGGGCGGAACTGCCCTTCACCGGCTATCCGCCGGAAGTTCATGCCCCGCTGCCCGTGCGAATGATCCTCCGCTTGATACGAGGCGTCATCCTCAATAAGGGAATGACGACGGGCGTGAAGATCGGCAAAATCCCCGGCGGCACGCTGGGAACGGAAAAGATCGACCATCACGCCGGAGCCGATCGTCTCCGAGACGCCTTCGGCCGATTAAAATCACAGTGCCCAACCACCGTTAACCCCGTCTTTGGGGTACTGACGCACGATCAGTGGATTCAGCTCAATCTGCGTCATGCCGAGTTACACCTGAGTTTTCAGATTCCGCAGCACTGAGTCACTCGGTACTGCACTTTGCCACAGCCAATCCAATCCCGCCTGCGCCTCAACCGCGGCGTCGCCCGTCGCACGATCGTTGTGCCTCCCGCCCGGCAGATGCACGATGCGCTTCGGACCCGCATACGCATCGATTACCCGCCGCTGATACCTCGGCGGCACGACTTCATCGGCATCGGCCGTCATGAACAAAGCGGGAGCCGTCACCAATTTGGCATTCGCGATGCTGTCGAGTTCTTCGGGAACCGACCTCGCAACCGGCCATGCCGCCAGCCAGAGATTCCACCAGCCGAAGCGACCGAGGATGAGCTGCCGCAGTGGCGGCGGATTGTGCAGCACGCACCCGGCAACCGGTCGGTGAGCCGCGAGATACAGCGCCGCGGTCGTGCCGATGCTTTGCGCATCGAGAAAGATGGGGCGATCGCCCGCGACGGCGCGCAGCGCGTCGTAGGCAACCAGCGCCGTCGGCGCAAGCGATGAAACCCGGGCCGGCCCGGGGCTGCCGCCATAGCCCGGGTAGTTCACCGCCCAGATTTCGACAGGCCGCGTGCCCCAATCCTGGGCAAATCGGGGGCCGGTTCTTTCCGCACGGGAAGCATTTCCCACGAAGGAAAGCACATGTGCGATCGGCGGTCTGCCCGCCAACATCCCGCGCGACTTGAATGTCCATATCTCGATTGACGGACCGCCGCTGGTCGCCACGAGTCGGGCGATACCGTCGGCGGCGATCGGATTCGTGGTTGGATAGAGGATCAGCCGATCGGCACATCCGCCCTTTATCGCGCCGACCACCACGCCATACGATGCGGCCTTCGCAAAGCGCCATAACCGGCGACGGCGTAGCTGCCCGTACGTACTGTTCACTGTGACTTCCACGTGATTCCTTCCGGTGTCGACATCCTTGTTCGCTCGCGCTAAACTTGATTGTTCAGAGCGGTCGATGTTTCCCTTGGAGTGACTTTACGATGCCAGTTTACGAATACACATGTCAGAGCTGTCAGTCGCGATTCGAACAACTGCATCGCTCGATGAGCGAAACGTCGGGCAAGGTCGTTTGCCCCAAGTGCAAATCGAACAAGACCGCGCGGGCACTGAGCGTCTTTGCCGTCGGCGCGGAAGGCACCAAATCGTCCGGCGGCGACGCCTCATCCTGCGGCCGTTGCGGCGGCGCGCCTGGCTCCTGCATGATGGACTAACTTCTATCCGACCGCGGCAAGGCATCGATCAATTCGGCTGATCGTCCGCTCGCGTCCCAGCAATTCCAGACTCTCAAAAATCGGCGGGCTCACCGTCGTCCCGGTAATCGCAACACGAATGGGTTGAGCAACCTTCCCCAATCCAAGCTGATGCTCGGTCGCATATTGCGTCACCACGGATTCCAGCGACGCTGCCTTCCACTCCGCGTTCCGCAGGATCGGCTTTAGCTCGCGTAGCGCAGTCAGCCCCTGCGCGTTGTCCTTCTTTAAGACCTTTTCCACGGCCGATGGATCGAAGCTGATCTGCTCGTCGCTCACAAACAAAAATCGGCTCAGCTCATCCACCTCGCGGAAAATGTGAAAGCCCTTCTTCATTCGCAGAAGCTGAGACAGCTGCTCGTCGCTCGCGCCATTCACGGGCGATTCGGGATTGGCTCGCAGGTAATCGCGGAAACCCGCCAGCAGCGTTTTCTCATCAGCCGCGGCACATGCATCGGTGTTGAACGAAAGAAGCTTCTTGCGATCGAACTTCGCGTTGGCTTTGCCAACCCGCTCGAGCGTGAAGAGCTTCACGAGGTCATCCATGCTCATGCGCTCGAGATCGTTTCCGGGATTCCAACCCAGCAGCGCCAGGAAGTTGTTCAGCGCGGCTGGCAGGTAGCCGCTTTTGCGGAAGTCGTGGATCATGATTTCGGGAAGATCCACTTCGCGAAGCCCGATCACCTTCATCACCATCGGCTGCTCCGTCAGATCGAGCTGCGTCTTGTCATTGGTGATCCACTCGTTAACACGCTCCACGGGCAATCCCGCGTCACCGGCCAAATCCGCCGCCGATTTTTTCTTGTTCCGCATCCACTCGTGTGCCCTTTGCCGAATCTTCCTATCGCGATCGCGCTTGCTCAGCTTTTCGCTGGAATCGGCGTTGAGAATCACCGGCACGTGCGCGAAGATCGGCCGCGGATAGCCGAGTGCCTCCATCAGCCCGATGTGATTGACCGTGTTGAGCAGATGCTCCTGCCCGCGCACCACGTGCGTGACTCCCATCGCGTGATCGTCGACGACGACGGCAAAGTGATACGTCGGCATGCCGTCGCTTTTGCGAATGACGAAATCCTGCACCTGGTCCGCTTCGACGCCTTGCCCATGACCGAGCACGGCGTCATCGAATCGATACGCCTTCACCGGCATCGCAAATCGCACGACGCTGGGCCGGCCCTCGGCTTCCTGCTGGCACAAGCGCTCCGCGAAATCCGGCCCGCGCCGATAGAGAAACGCGCGTTTGCGCTTCTCGGCTTCTTTGCGCAGCGCATCCAGCTCCGCCGGTGTGTCATAGGCTTTGTACGCAAGGCCGCAGGCGAGCAGGTCATCGATAATCTGGTTGTAGATCGCAAGCCGTTTTGATTGGACGACCAGCTCGGCATTATCCCACTGCAAGCCAAGCCACTTCAGGTCTTGCAGAAGCTGATCGCGCGCGGTCTCGGTGCTGCGGGCCAAGTCGGTGTCTTCGATCCGGAGCAGGAATTCGCCGCCGAAATGGCGGGCCAGCAGCCAACTGAAAAGCGCGGTTCGGGCGCCTCCGACGTGCAGATAGCCCGTCGGCGACGGCGCGAATCGAGTGACGACGCGTGGATTTCCCATGCTCGGAAGTTACGCGCGTGAGAAGGATTGTTCAAACGGCCGGCGTTGGGCCAAGGCGCGATCGCTTGCGCAGCCGACTGAGGCCGGTGGCGACGGGCGCCCATAAGCCATAGAGCAGCGTGCCGATGCCGAGTGTGTATTGGTGAATCACGACGAGCAGCAAGAGCAGAATGACGGTGCTAACGAGGCGCTGGATCGATCGTCGGCCACGAAGATATTTATTCACCAGATGCGGATAGCGAATGTGGCTCACCATCAGCAGACCCGCGCAAAGCACAAGCATCGGCAGAATCCAGACGAGCACCGCGGCGACGTTGTACATGGGGCCGTGGCGCACAATCCGCAGTTGGCTGGATTCGTCAATAAGATCCTGTTGCATCAGGATGAACGAGGTGACCATTGCCGCCGCGCCGGGGCTTGGGAGTCCGAGGAAGCTGAAGTGATGCTGCTCGCCGTGCTCGTTGCTGACGTTAAACCGCGCCAGGCGGATCAGCGCACAACACATGTAAAGCGCTGCCGACGCCCAGACCACGCGATGGACGACCATTGGCAGGTTCATGTCGCGGGTGAATTCGTGGAAGACTTGAATCCCGATGAAGACGGGCGCTAAGCCAAAGCTGACGACGTCCGCCAGGCTGTCGAGCTGGCCGCCGAAGTCGGTGGTATGACGCGCGAATCGCGCCAGGCGGCCGTCAATTGCATCGAAGAGCATCGCGAAAAACACGAGATAGCAGGCCAGGTCAAAGCGCCCGCCGGGCGAAGCAGCGTTACCAATCGAAGCGACGTAAATCGCGCCGAATCCGCAGACCGCATTTCCCAGTGTTGCCAGTGACGGAAGTGAGTAAACCGACCGGATATATGCGCGGCGTCCACGACGACGGATACGCCGACGGCGATGCTCGCGCTGCGCATCGGTCAATTCGCGACGCCGAAGCATCCTGCGCCGACGCGGCGACATCCCTCCGCCGGGCTCGTTCATGCCGGGGTCTCCCGCGGCGCGACACGCTCAAACTCCTCGGTGTCGATCGCGCCGGATTGTCCATGGAACGGCTTGCCAAGTTTGAAAATCACATCCGCCGCCCCGCGCACCGTCTGGCCGATCTTCACCTGCACCCGCGGCTGGAGCCACTTCGGAACCGTCAGCTCGGTTCGGCTGCCGAATTTGATCATGCCGATGCGCTGCCCGCGCTTCAGCTCCTGGCCCTTGTCGGCGGAGAAGATGATCCGCCGGGCAATAAGTCCCACGATCTGCTTCACTACCGCGACCGGCTTTCCGCTGGTCGATTCGCCGAGGATGATCGTGTTTGATTCGTTCTCATCGCTGGCGATCTGGTGCTTCATCGCGTTGATGAACTTGCCCTTTTTGTACTTCGCATCAAGCACCTTGGCATCGCACGGGCTGCGATTGATATGAACGTTGAAAACAGACAGAAAAATCCCGACGCGCACCGCAGGCCCGCCCAGCAGCTCATCATGCTCAATCTCGGTGATATCGGAAACCTTGCCGTCGGCAGGACTGACCATCACATCCTGATCCACCGGCACCGCCCGCTCCGGATCGCGAAAGAACGCGAAGAGCCAGATGAGGACAGGGATGACCAGCAGAAACAGCGGCCAGAAGACGTACGACAGCCCAAAGCCGACCACCGCCAAAACCACTGACCCGATCAACATCTCTCGCGCGCCATGCCGCGTGACCATGAGCGCAAGCTAAGGGGCGGTATGGCGGGTGTCAATCTCAGCCGTGGACCGGCAGGCGCGACCCTAACTCGGGATCTCAGCCGGCCCAAGCGCAGCAAGGATTGCGGCATTCGTGCCGTATTGGATTGCAGTCTTCCCCTCGCGCGACTTCAAGGTTGGATCCGCCCCATCCCTTAGAAGCATCTGCACTGCCTCGGCATTGCCCTCAATTGCGGCGGCCATCAACGGCGTTATCCCCTTTGAGTTAGCCCCATTCGCGGCGGCGTGATGATCAAGCAAAAATGGCGTGATACCGCTGATAGCCACATCGGTTCCAGAATCAACAACGAACCATCCCGCGTCTGTTCCGTTGATCTTCACTTTCGTGCAGAGCAGATTACCAGCGCGAGCTTTTAAGGTCCGCGTCCACCCCGTAATGATGACCTTATCGATCAGGCTGAACCAGAGTTCTCCATTCACTCCGTTTTCCAGAGCCGTCAACATGCGATCCGTCCAGACTGATGCTTCGGCCCACGCCCAACGGGCGCGGATCTCTCCGACTTGCTTAGCCCCAATCGGCACTGGCGTCGGTTGCTCTTGCATCAGCCGATGCTTCACGCATCCACCTTCCTGACTTCGGCGAGCGCTCAGTCGAGTCGCGTCCCTTGGCTCCACGGCCATTACGCCGCTTCATCGCTACTATGGACGCTCTGACTCCTGCCCGCGGGTTCTTCGTGCCCGTCACCGCGGACAATGAACGCCGTCGCTGACGCAGGCAGGTCTCTCTGATTCACGTTTGAGAATCTTCAGACCGTTCCGCTTTCAGACGCACTAGCCGGTGAGCTTACTCACCGCTTTGAGCGTGGTGTTCGACGCGTTTGCTCGGCGCGACACGAAAGATGCTTGGGGGTTGATGAAGGAAGCTTCGCACTCCAAAAGGGAGCGGCGAGCGAGCTCACCGGCTACACCCTATCTCTGCCGCGTCAATCCTTGATCAGCACTTTGCTCTTGCCGTCGACGAGGAGGTCGAAGACCCAGGAGATGTCGGCTGACTTCAGGCGGATGCAGCCCATCGATTCCATCTTGCCGATGGAGTCGGGGTCGATAGTGCCGTGGATGCCGTAGGACTCGGCTCCGAGGGCCTGGCCATCCAAACCTTCGATGGCGATCCAATATCCGCCGAGCGGGTTTTTGGGGTCATCGGGGGCGATGATGTCGCCGCCGTGGGGGGGATAATAGCGGGGCGAGCGGATTTTGTCGCCGGCTTTGCACAGCCACATGCCGGTTGGGGTGGAGTTATCTTTTCCGAGGCCGACGGGAAAGCTGGTGACGTACATCGAGCCCGGGCCGCCGGGGTTGCCGAGGTAGATTTCCATCTTGAACTGCTTCTTGTAGACGATGGCGTAGAACGGGCCTTTGAAGATCTTGATCGTCTGGCCCGATCGCAGGAGCTTGGGCGTGACGCCGTTGACGCGGGAGAGAAGTTGCCAGGAGCAGCCGTGCTTGCGGGCGATGGACGAAAGCTGCTCACCGCTGGCGACGGTGTAGTTCCCGCCCCACGGGTCGTTGGCGAACTTGCGAGCCGAGAAGATCACGTTGTGGTTGATGTCGTCGATCTGCTTCCTGGCGGATTCGGCGTCGGATTCGCTCAGGCGGCCAGAGATCAACGCGTCATTCAGAAGCTGGCGGGAAGCGAGCAAATCGCCGGCGTCGATCTTCGCCTTGGCGTCCTGCAGCGGTTGGGTGGAGACCGTCGGCGCTGGATCAGATTGCTGGGACGTCGTCGCGCTGACGGTCGGCGGAGCTGATACGTCAGCAGACGCCGGCGTGCGTGTCAGATCAGGCAGCTCGGCTCGCGCTTGCGCGTTCGGGCTGACCTTTGGCATCGCGCCGGATGGCTGCGTTGCCGGCGGCGTTGTTGAGTTGGACACGGGCGACGTCGGCGTTTGCGTGATCAGGGCCGAGTCGTCAGCGCTGGCCACCGCCGAGGCCACCGGTTGCGCCGGAGCCGTGGTCGGCTTCGAGGCGTCCGCGATCGGCTTGATGTCGTCCGGCGCCGGTGGCGTCAGGATTGGTTTATCATCCGATGTTGGCGCGACGGCAGCGGCTTGATTCGCCGCCTCAGCAGCGCGCACCGATCGCAACTTGTGAATGGTAAAGAAAAGGCCGAGCACAATGATCGCCGCGACGGCGGCAATCAGTGGACGACTCACGCGACGGGAAGAACGGCTCACGAGAACCTCCGTGTTCTCTATAGAATTTGCTTCAGTCCAACGCCGGCAGAATTGCCGGCCGACTACTCAGAATCTTTGCCCTGATTTTCAATCGACCAAAAACCTAGTTGGTTTCGATGCAATTCGTGGCAAATCGACGGATTCCCTGATCAGTGGCCAGCATAGCCAGCGGGACATCATGGTCAAGCACGGGAAGACTGTCGACGACCTGCTCTTCGAACGACAGCCCGCACGAAACGCCCAGAAATTCCGGCTGAGCCAGGAAGCGGTCGTAGAAGCCCATCCCGCGACCGATGCGATACCCGGTCTTTGTGAAGCCGAGTCCGGGCACGATCACCAGATCGATAAAATCGATGGGGATCGGCTTGCCGTTGACGGGTTCGCGCACGCCGGGGCCCGTGGTGGTCATGCCGGTGTGCAGGCTCGAAATCTCGACAGGGAGCATGCGGCGCTGGTCCCAACTGACCTTGGGCACGACGACTGTTTTTCCGGCTTGCCAGCACTTGAGGGCCAGCGTGGTTGTATCAAGTTCGTTATGAGCGGACAGGAAGAGCATCACGACGCGGGCAGTGGCGAACTCAGGACTGGCCGCCACCAGACTACACGCGGTCGAACTTTTTTGATGCCGCTCTGCTTCGCTCAGAGCGGCCAGCACTTCGCGAAGTTGCTTGCGAACTGCTGCCTTGTTCATATCAGACATTACGACGCGTCTCCTCGCCCGGTTTTGCAGACCGTTAACAAATATACACATCCCGCCTTAAGAATGACGTGAGAGGCGGGTGTCATGATGCAGATCCACAATTTACTTCGGGGCTTTGGCCGGGGAAGTTGAGTCGGGAGGGTTATCACCCGTGTCTTCCTCAGGCCGAAGCATTTTCATCCGTCTGGCGATCTCCGCCTCAAAGCCGCGCTCGGTTGGCTGGTAGTACGTTTTATCGACTCCGAGGTAGTCTTGTCGAACAAAACCTTCAGGAAAATCATGGGCGTATTGATATCCCTTCCCATGATCGAGCCTTTTGGCGCCTTGGTAATGGGCGTCTTTGAGGTGCTTGGGGACGGGAATGGTTCGGCCTTCCCGAACATCGGACATCGCGGACCAGATGGCCTTGGCCGCGGCATTGCTCTTGGGGGCGGTTGCCATATAAATCGCGGCTTGGCCTAAAGTTAGCTGAGCCTCGGGCATGCCGATGCGCTCGACAACCGCGTATGCGGCACTGGCGACAACCAGTGCATTGGGATCGGCATTTCCGATGTCCTCACTGGCGAGAATCGCGATCCGACGAGCGATAAATCGTGGATCTTCCCCAGCTTCCAGCATCCGCGCAACCCAATAGATCGCCGCATCCGGATCGCTGCCCCGCATGGATTTGATGAGAGCGCTGGCGGCATCGTAGTGCTCGTCGCCGGTGGCATCGTAGACGATCGCCTTCCGCTGCATCGACTGCTCGGCGACATCCAGCGTGATATGAAGCGTCTCCGCCGCAGTATTCTCGGACCTCAGCGAGAGCACCGCGACTTCGAGCGCCATCAGCGCCCGCCGGGCATCGCCATCCGACATCGTGGCCCATAAATCCAAAGCTTCGGGGTCGAGCTGAATCTTGAGCTTGCCGAAGCCGCGTTCGGGATCGGCAACCGCCCGCCGAATCAGCGCGCGAATATCATCCTCTCTGATCGGCGAGAACTGGAAGATCTGACTCCGGCTCACCAGCGGCGAATTGATCGCAAAAAACGGATTTTCCGTCGTCGCCCCAATCAACAGCACATGCCCGGCTTCCACGTCCGGCAGCAGAATGTCCTGCTGCGAGCGATTGAAGCGGTGAATCTCATCAAGAAACAAAACCGTGCGCTGGCCCGAGTTCCCCAGCCGATCGCGGGCTGCGTCAAGAATCGCGCGAACGTCCTTTACCCCCACCGCCGCGGCGTTCACCTGCTCAAAGTGACTTTTCGTGTGCCCCGCCACGATCTGCGCCAGCGTCGTCTTCCCCGTGCCCGGCGGGCCGTAAAAGATCACGCTGGTGAGCCGATCGGCTTCGAGCATCCGTCGAAGAAGCTTGCCCGGGCCAAGGAAATGTTGCTGCCCGACGAATTCATCGAGCGACCGAGGCCGCATCCGCACCGCCAGTGGCGCCGCGCGGTCGAGGTTCTTCTTTCGGGAATCGGCGAAGAGATCCATGACGCCTTGAGTGTACGGCTGATGAGATGAGAAAGGTATGTGAAACCACCCAGCGAAAGTGAGCGACTGACGCCGCCTCTCCCAAGTTTAGCCGCGAGGCGTCAGACGAGCGCGCGGTGAGCGATTGACGCAGGAACGCAACGCAGTTCGACGCGGCATACCGCGTCCAAGCGCTCGTCTGACGCCTCGCGGCTCAACTGTGGCGTTGGAAACTCAACTTTCAAAACTGGTGATGCACACCCCCAGCATTCGCTGCGATTGTGCCGGCTCGAATTCTGTGACGATCCCGCGTAAGCTCGTGGGCTTGCACGCTGGTTTGTGCGTGATTGAGTCTCGATGCCGCGAAAGCTTTATCTGGAAACCTTCGGCTGTCAGATGAACGTGCTCGATAGCGAGCTGGTTCTTGGGCAGTTGCGCGCGCAGGGCTACGAATCGGTCGAGGATCGCGACGCGGCGGATGTCATTCTTTACAACACCTGCTCGGTGCGCGAGCACGCCGAGCAAAAGGTCTGGTCGCGGCTGGGGGAGCTGCGCGATCGGAAGAAGAACGAGCCGGGGCTGGTGATCGGCGTCATCGGGTGCATGGCCGAGCGCGACGGCGTCAACATTTTCAAACGCAATCCGCATGTCGATGTGCTTTGTGGGCCGGGTGAGCTCGATAAGCTCGCGCAGCTGGTGCACAACGCGGTCGTCACCGCGCCGTCGTCGTACAACAAGCGCGAACGGCAAGTGGCGTTGATGGGCTCAAACGTGCGGCGCTCGGGCACGCTCACCGCCGCGGAAGATCACCTGGAGTTGCTCGACCTGTCGCGCAGCATTTCTCCGTCGGATGATTTGTCGCAGGCTTACGTGCGCATCACGCGCGGATGCAACAAGTTTTGCACGTATTGCGTGGTGCCGTACACGCGCGGGCCGGAGGTGCATCGGCCGCCGAGCAATATTGTTGAGGAAGTTCGACGCCTGAGCGACGCCGGGGCGCGCGAAGTCACGCTGCTGGGGCAGACGATCAATCATTATCGCTTCGAGCACGGCGACGGCCGCGTCACGACCTTCGCCGAGTTGCTCTATCAGATTCACGAAGCCGTGCCCGATCTGCCCCGCCTGCGGTTCGTCACGAGCTATCCGCGCGATTTCGGCGATGACGCGCTGGCGGCGATGCGCGATTGTTCGCGCATCTGCCATTATCTGCATGTACCGGCTCAGAGCGGCAGCGATCGCATCCTGAAGCTGATGAATCGCGGCTACACCGTCGAGCAATATCGCCAGTTCATCGGCCGGGCGCGCGAGATGATGCCGGATGTGTGCATCGCCAGCGATTTCATCGTTGGGTTTCCGACGGAAACGGAAGAGGATTTTCTGGCGACGCGAGAACTCGTGCGCGAAGCGCGATTCAAGAATTCGTTCATTTTCAAATATTCGCCCCGGCCGGGAACGGTCGCGATCGATCGCTTCACCGACGACGTTCCCGATGACGTGAAGCGCCGGCGCAATAACGAATTGCTGGCCGATCAACAGGATGTCTGCAACCAGAACAACCGCGCGATGATCGGCAAGACCGTCCGCGTGCTCGTCGAAGGTGTCAGCAAACTGGTGAAGCGGCCCGCCTATCCGCGCAACGGATTGATCGAGCTAGGCTGGCGCGGCAAAGGTGAAACCAGCGATGATTCGGTGCAGCTAACCGGTCGCACCGCCGGCGATCAGGTTGTCGCGTTTGAAGGTTCGCCGTCGCTCAAGGGGCAGCTTCTCGACGTGGCGATTGTCGATGGAAAGAACCTGACGCTGTTTGGAAAATTCGCTTCGTCGGATCGAATCGAACTTATCTCAATCGCGGCGGCGAATTAGCAACCCCGCCAGCGGAATCAGCAACATCACAACCGGCTCCGGCACAGCGCCGGTGATGAAATACGCGCCCATGTCGTAGTATTGCGCGCTGGTGTCGAATGTCGACGTGTAGCCGCCGTAGCTGGCGACCTCCGCGTAATACGTGCCGGCGGCGAGGTTGCCGGTGTAGGTCTCGCTGAGCGTATCGGCTGAGAGCAAGCCCGTTCCAACGAGCGTGCCCGACGAATTGAGGATTTGCAGCGTGCTTTCCAGCGTCGCGCCCGGGTCGGCGGCGCCGACGTTAAGGAATTCGGTGCCGTCGTTTGCGGTGAGCGAAATGGGATTAACGCCGTCGGATTGAAATGAGAAGAAGTCGGTCGTGTAGTTGCCGGCGCCGATGGGATTGGGGTTGGCGGCGCTCACCGGTGTAATCCAGCCGTGCGCAAGGGCCGGATTAACGGAACTTCCGTTCAGTGGCAACGGCGTGGCGGTTATCTGGTTATGACCGACCACGTCATCCACGAATCCGTTCATCTTGGGGTTGTTGACGATCACGCCGACATCATTCTGTGTTGAAAATACCCCGTTGCCGGCGCCGTCGCTGGAATCCGAATTGCCAAAACGCCAGGTGCCGCGCTGCACGACGCCGGGGCTGTTCTGCGTTGGATATGCGGCGCCCATGATTGGCGCATAAGAGCCGGGCCCCGAGGCCCCATTGTTCGTGCTGTATTCGTGAACCAGTGTCGTGCCATTGAAGTCGCTTTGGTGATGGAGACCGAAGCCATGGCCGTTTTCGTGGGATGCGGCCTCGCCTATAAATTGAGTGCTGTTCGTGGCCAAATCGGAAAAAACCCAGTCGGTATGATATCCAGGGCCGGCGCCGCTATTGATGCCCGAGGTGCTATAACTGTTCTTGGTAGCGCCGACGTATGAAACCCCGCCACCCCCGTTCCAGGCGCCGGAACCACCGATCACCGTGTGCATCAACTGCGACGTGGAATCGTAATATGCTTGCCGCTGGGCGTCCGTCGTCGCCTGCCCCGCGGCGACGGCCGGATCGACCGTCGTCACATTTACATTGAAGCCCGTATAATTCTGGCAAACGCGCGCCCAGACTTGTTCGATGTTCGCGACTTCGCTACTGCTGAAGGTGGAAGTGGCGTCATCATAGGCGGGAGTTGTACCCGGACTTTCACCGCTGTTGCCCCAGGCGCCGGTGAACGTGAAACCGCCGAAATCCAGATAGATCGTGTAAGCAGCGCCGGGATCGCTGCTAAGGAGGGGAAGGCCCGACGGGTCCGACGCGTCAGCGGCGGCGGGAGCAAATCCCAACGCGGCGGCCAGTGCCAACATCGGGAGACGAAAACGAGCACCACGGCTCCGCGCAGTTCCGCTTCGCATTCTCTAATCCCTCTCGATCGCGATCGAGCTAAGCCTGTCAGTCTTCACGCGCGGTCACACCGCGAGTTCCGACAGCCATCACGTTTATTGCCTTGAATGCTTGCACTGACCGCAACCGCCAGCGCGATTATCCCGCAGGTCCGATAATCGTCAAGCAATAACCGGATCAAGTCCCGTCACATGCTTTGAAACGACCGCCCGCTGGCGACAGCGACCGCGAACCTTATAATACCCCACGATTCCCGGGCGTGGCGGAATGGCAGACGCTACGGACTTGGCGATTTAAGTTGAGTGCGCCGGTGGTAACACCGGACGTAGAATTCCCCAAATTCGGTGAACCCCCTGCTTCATGTGAGCGAGGCAACGCCGAGCGAAGCGCGAGCTGATCTGAAGCTCGTGAACGTGTAGAGACTCGACGGGGAACATCCGAACGGCTTGTTTTGCAGCGGATGAAGGCAGAGCCCAGACCACGAACCTGAATTGCCCAAAGGGCGGCGAAAGCCGAAGTGGTAAGAAAATCCGTTGGGCTTAATCGCCCGTGCGGGTTCGAGTCCCGCCGCCCGGAATTGCTGCATTTTCCCAACCGAACGCATCGTTGAGAAAATATCTTTCGATTCTAATCGCCTCTTAAGGTGGAGTTCGCAACCTTATCCGCGAAACGGAGGTAGCGTATGGGCTTTACTTGTTCCACCTGCAATCGTCCAGTCTACAACCCGCCGCCGCGTGACGTGCGAATTCTGCGGATCAATCATTCCGCATTCGTCCCGGCTCAGCGCCGTGCAGATTCGGGCAATCCAGCGGCTCAAATCCGCCGAGGCGCGCGAGCACCTGAAGCCGCTAAAGAAAGATTTGCCGCTGCGCGCGCAACGTCAACACGAGGCGTGTGTCTTCTAAACATCTTCGAATAAACCATCTTCGAAATGCCGTCTCATCCACATCCTCCTGATGGACGGAAAACATATATGGGATGCAGCTGACACTGGTTCCTTATAATTGACCGAAAGCGGATCAGGATGACGCACGAAGAATCCTTCAATCTGGCAGTGCAGCTCCAGCATCAAGGGCGGTTCGTCGAAGCGGAACGGCTCTACCGCCAAATCCTTGTTGTCTTACCGGCGGCGGAGATCTTTAATAACCTGGCATTAGTGCTTGAAGCCCAAAGCCGCATTTCAGAGGCACTGTCGGAGTTTGCGAAGGCTGTGGAGGCTCGGTCAGATTACGTCCAAGGGCATTTCAATCTCGGTAATTTGCTGCTGAAGCAAAAGCGATTCTCTGCGGCGGAGATGGCGCTTCGAAGGGTGCTTGAGCTTGACGCCGATCACGTCGACGCGTTAAACGCGCTAGGCAACCTAACGTTGGCGTTGCGTGATCCTGCCTCGGCTGTGGGATTCTATCGCCGCGCGATCGCGCTAAATCCAACATTCATTGATCCTCGCAACAATCTTGGCGTCGCGCTCCAGCAACTTGACCGATTTGCGGAAGCCGAGCATACGTTCCGAGAAGTTCTCGTAATCAAACCGGGATGTCTTGAAGTTGTACATAATCTGGCGGGGGTATGCCTGGCCCAGAAGAACTTTGGTAATTGTTTAGCGTCTAATCCTTCGTGCATATAATACGAGCGGCATGGACGCCGACTCAAACAACATGGATGTTTCTGCCTGCGACGGCTGTGCCGAACGGGATCGGCGGATCGCCCGCCT
>Ga0182024_10014716_pt1 | contig 15088 bp, 17 predicted proteins | sample P32metaG_FD_120480 | JGI IMG/M metagenome (GOLD analysis project Ga0182024, IMG submission 120480) | Permafrost microbial communities from Stordalen Mire, Sweden - P3-2 metaG (Illumina Assembly) | ecosystem: Environmental > Terrestrial > Soil > Wetlands > Permafrost | place: Sweden: Stordalen... | reverse complement strand
TGGTGGACTCGCCGGAAACGTTTCCTTACTGCTTCACCTATCTGGCAGAACGAAAGCGAGCAGGGGCTAAAGCCCAATCATCGTTACACCTGTGCGGCACGGCTAAAGCCGTGCCCTGATACAGGGCATCAGGGCGGTGACTCACGGAAACCCCGTGTTTCCTCAGGTACATCGTCTCTGAAATGTAGAAACTCCAGGGCACGGCTTCAGCCGTGCCGCATCAAGCTGTGCCAATGATGGCCTTTAGACCCTGAGGGACATCTTTGAAGGGTACGGCCTTCAGGCCGTACATAACTGCTTCGAAGTGAATTCGGCTTTAGCCGCTGAGGGGACCGTCCCATCCGAGCAAAGACGTCCGCCCGTGAAGGAGTGCCAGTGAGCTTTTCCGCAACCTGACACTCAGATCTGCAGCACTTCCCTTTCCTTATTACGGCACATCTCTTCCATGCGCCGGATCTCATCGTCGGTGAGTTTCTGTATCTCCTCGAGCGATCTCTTCTCCTCATCCTCGGAGATCTTCTTGTCCTTTGCCGACTTCTTGATCATGTCATTGCCATCGCGACGGATATTGCGCACCGCCGTGCGATGGTCTTCGAGTGTCTTATTGAGGTGCTTGACCACATCCTTACGCCGCTCTTCCGTCATCGGCGGAATGGGGATACGGATAATCTTGCCGTCATTCTGCGGGTTGAACCCCAGATCGGAAGCGCGCAGCGCTTTCTCGATATCGACAATGATGCTGGGATCCCAAGGTTGAATCAGGATCAGGTTGGCTTCCGGAGCAGTGACCTGCGCCACCTGGTTGAGCGGCATGTCGCTGCCATAGTAAGGGACCTTAACCTGGTCGAGCATGTGCACAGAGGCGCGGCCCGTACGAGTGGATGCGAGCGTGGCGCGGAAATCATCAACCGCCTTTTCCATCCGCGTCTTCAGCTGTTGCTGGGTGTCTTTGAGGGCGGGAATACTGCCCATTACTGAGACTGCCATGTTCTTCTTCCCCCGAAATTAAATGGACATCGCCTGCTCGCGCGCGTGATACGAGGAGCGCACCAGCGGTCCCGACTCCACGTGGCGGAAGCCCATACCGAGAGCCTCTTCGCGCATATAGGCGAACTCCTCCGGCGTGTAGTAGCGCGCCATGGGCAGGTGATCTCTGGATGGACGCAGATATTGTCCAATGGTCAACACATCCGTCCCCACGGCTGCGAGGTCGCGGTAAACGTGCAGCAGCTCGTGCATTTCTTCTCCCAGGCCCACCATGACACCAGACTTGGTGATCATCCGAGGATCGACGATCTTGGCATACTCCAGCAACCGAAGCGTGCGCTCATAGCGGGCCCCGGACCGCACCGCGCGATAAAGCCGAGGCACCGATTCGGTGTTGTGGTTCAACATCTCAGGCTTGGCTTCGACCACTATCCGGATAGCTTCTTCCTGCCCTTGAAAGTCAGGGACAAGCACTTCGACCTGGCAACCGGGAGCCTGGCTGCGAATCTCCTCGATCACCATGGCAAAGGCGCGTGCGCCCCCAAGAATATCGTCGTCGCGATTCACGCTGGTGATCACCGCATGTTTCAACTCGAGCTTGGCGACCGCCTCCGCTACCCGGCGCGGTTCGTCGAAGTCGATGGGGTCCGGGCGCCCTTTGGGCACAGCGCAGAAACCACAGCGGCGGGTACAGGTATTGCCCAGCATCATGAAGGTCGCGGTGCGCTGGTTCCAGCACTCGCCGATATTCGGGCAGTGGGCAGACTCGCATACCGTATGCAAGTTGAGCGACCGAGCCAGGCTTTTCAGTTCGTGGTAATTCTCGCCCACCGGAGCACGAGCCTTGAGCCAGGCGGGCTTGGGAGCAGGACGCCGTGGGCTCTGGTCGATCTGAACAAGGTCAAGCACGCTGATCCAATTGTATCGTGGCTAGCGAAGGCGCTCGATTACCTCCGATCGCACCAGGTAGAGAAAGAACACCAGGTTGATCACAATCATGACCCCCCATTGTGCCTGGTGAAAGCGGAAGAGGTTATAGCACCCAAAACAGATGCAACAGAAGACCGCGCCCAGGGCCAACGCCCATCCCCACCGGCGCAGACGGATCAGTCCCAGAGCGGCAACGGCAAAGACCGTACACAGGATCAGGATGCCAACCCTGGCTCCACCAGGCGGGTAGTGGCCGGTCAACACCCCCAGCACGCCGATCAGCGCCAGGGCCAGCATCCACAGCGAAATGGCCGCCATTCCAGGCAGCGGTAATTTGGACTTGGTCATAACGTATGCAGGTAGGCCATCAGATCTGCCAGCTGCTGATCTGACAGTGTATTGCCCAGGGCGGGCATCATGTTTCTGCCGTGCACAATCACCTCGGTGACGCGGGCGTCATTCGCCGCCATACCACTGTGCAGATACGGCTTGCGAAACAGACCCTCGAGTCCAGGGCCGTTCAGGCCCTTCTCTGTGTCCGCAGAGTGGCAGCTGGAGCATCGGCTCACAAAGACCTGGCGGCCCGAGGCCTCCTGCGGGGTGAGTTCGTTCAGCGGCTTTGAAGGCGTCAGACGATTGCATCCGCACACCGCCAACAGACCCAGAAGAAGAACCTTCTTCAATGTGACTCCTTCAATTTGCATCTGCGATCGCGGCGACTATCTTGTCCATCGCTACACGATCTGCTGGGAGCGAGGGACTGTGATCCGTGCACATGATCGAGAAAGCGACCGTCTGGCCGCTGCGAGCCACCAGGTACCCGCTTAACGCCCGTGCTTCTCCCAACGTTCCCGTCTTGGCGAAGACCTTGCCGTCGAGCGCAGCCTGCTTGAAACGAGCGGAGAGGGAGCCATCCACTCCCCCCACTGGGAATGAAGTGCGGAAGGCCTCACCCCAACTCTGCCGCGCCGCATAGCTGAGCAAGGTAGTGAACGCTCGCGGTGTGACCAGGTCTTGTACCGAGAGCCCGCACCCGTCGAACAGGACGAAATCAGTAGGGCCAACACCGGCGGAGATGAGGAACTGGCGCACCACACGCGTCCCTTCAAGCAGGGACCCATCCGAGCTCTCGAATTTACCCAATGTTCTGAGCGTGATTTCGGCGTGCAGATTTTGGCTGACCTTGTTGGTCACCACCAGGTCATCGCCCAGGGGTGGCGACACATGCGACGCCAGTAGGTTTGGTCCTGCACTCGGCGACTGAACAGTTTCAGAAGTGATGGGGTGAAGTACGATCGGCTGTTGCTGCACCACGAGAAAGTCGCTCGTATCCGTGGACAGTCGATGCTGCGCTCGAGCTTTGCCGCTGACCTTAACCCCGCGCGCCAGGAGCATCGCCCGCAGCGACCGGGCAGCATATTCCGCCGGGTCCTCGATAGCCAGGGCGGTGTGCAGACCCGGCTGACCGACGGGTGTCTGGCCAAAGATCCGCACCGTCATGGAACCCGGGGAGTGCTCCACCCCCGGCTTGCCCGGGTCACCTGCAGGACTCGTGGTAAGAGAGTTTTCGATGGCATAGTAAGGCGTTGCCGGGACCCACGAAGGCATGCCCATATCACCGGCTTGCGCCGCCGGCGCGACATTGAGATACACCTCATTATCGTTCACGCTCAAGGCCGAAATGGGCGCGCCGTAACCCCACTGCAAGTCGTCCCAACTCCAGCCCGCGCCGTAGCGTTCGAAAAGAAACCAGGTGTCGTCGCCAACGATATCCCCGGTCACGGAGTGCACCCCATGGTGGACGATCTGGTCGGCCATGTCCTCCAGTGCAGCCAGCGGTGGCCCGGTGCGTTCCGTCTTCACGCCAAAAGGCATGGTACGGCCGGATATGTTGGGATCGCCCACCCCAAAGATGGTCACATCGCCGCGAACCTCTCCGCCACTGCCCACCGGAACGCTGCTTGAGACCAATGTGGTGAAGGTGAGACCGCTGGGCAACAGGGCGTAGGCTGCCGCGGTGGTGAGCAGTTTGGCATTGGAAGCCGGGTTGAAGTACTGGCCGTCATTGAGCGTGTAGATGGGGCTGCCGCTGAGCGCCACCACCGAGATGCCCCAGTGAGCCTGGCTTACTCCCGGATCGGCCAGAATGCGGGCTACCGCCCGGGGCAGGGGCACTTTGTGCGCGGCTTTGGGTGGGGCGGAAGGAAAGAGAAGTCCGCCGAGCAGCAACAGGCTGAAATAGGGGGAGTGCGGTTGCATGTGTCCTCGCGGAGTGTACCTCACTAGAATGACAGAGATGCCCTTTGCCTTGCGTGCCCGTTCCTACTGGAAACTGCGCACCCGCTCCCTGCCACTAGGGGAGCGGACCGTGTTGATGGGAGTACTGAACATCACACCTGACTCCTTTTCTGACGGGGGCGCCTTCGACAGCCCTGATGCAGCCATCGAACACGGGCTGCAGATGTTTGAAGACGGAGCTGACCTCGTCGATGTCGGCGGTGAATCCACCCGGCCGGGAAAGCACAAGCCGGTGGGCATTCGGCAGGAGATCGACCGGGTCATCCCGGTGCTGAAAGGCATTTTGCGCCATCGGCCGGACGCGATTCTGTCCATCGATACTTATAAGTCCCAGACAGCGACGGCTGCGCTCGAGGCGGGGGCCGAGATCGTCAACGATGTCAGTGGCTTTTTGTGGGATGAAGCCATGGCTCAGGTCTGTGCGGGGGCTCGCTGCGGAGTAGTCCTGATGCACACCCGGGGCCGGCCGGAAGAATGGTACTCACTACCCCTTTTCGAGCCGAACCAGGTCGTACCTCACGTCAGGCAGGCGCTGCAGCAGCGGCTGGACGATGCCCTAAAAGCGGGAATCGAGCGGGAGCAAATCGTCCTGGATCCCGGCTTCGGCTTCGGAATCATCGGCGATCAGAACTACTCACTCCTCGCGGGTCTGGATGGATTGGGGGGCCTGGGACAGCCGCTGCTAGCAGGCGTCTCCCGAAAAGGCTTTCTAGGTAGAACCCTGTCGCCGCTCTATAGGGGTAAAGATGTTCCAGCGGATCGTAGAGGAAACGCCTCGTTGGCAGCGGTCACCGCGACCATCCTGGCCGGAGCGCACCTGGTAAGGGTTCACGACGTGCGTCCAAGCCGGGAAGCGGCGGCAATCGCCGACGCCATCCTAGCGGCATCAACTTAGCGCAGTGGAGAGATCCGCGGTTCTCTTTGACAGCCGTCTAGTGCTTGGCTTCCTCGCCACCCGAGATCCGGCTGGCCTCAAAGCTCACAATGCGCCACTTACCATCCCGGTTGCTATAAACCCGGGTATACCGAAACCGCCCGCTAATATCCCGGTCCCCATTCTTGCCCACCAGGTCAGCCTTGGAGGTCACCACTGCCGTATCCCCGTAAATCCTTACCTTAATGTCGCTTAGGTCCAGCTGGCTAATGTGCAGAGACCCACTCCGCCGGCGGCTGAGTTCATCTGCCTTGGTTTCCAGAGTTCCATTGGCACTGATGCCGAGGTAATCATCGGCCAGCAACCGATCGACCACCGAAATATTATTGGTGAGCTGGGCCTGGCGCCAATCCAGCTCCAGCCCTTCAATCTCTTTATGAGCATTATCGCGATGGGGGAAACCGGCGTGCGCCTGACGCGTAAACCCGCAGACCAGTATGAGGACGAGGGACAGTCTGCCGACCGTGGTAAACAGCCAACGATGCTCGGAATGAGCGCCCATAAGCGTATCGGATGTTAGTCCGCGTCTGAAGGTGAGTCAAAATTGAAACTTCAGAGTGACAGTTTTCGCGGTTGAACGCAATGCCCTGGGGATTGGATGGCAATCCGCTCCGCTTTAAACCACCGCGGTCAAATTTTCGACCTCTCGCTCCCGCATAAGCTGAAAAAGGCCGCCGACGGCGAACTTCTTGAAGTGAGGAGTGGTTCGGTGGAACTCGCTCGCCGCCCGGTCCCGGTATTGCTCATAAATCACGACCATCGTCGGGTCGTCCTCCGCAGTGTGCGGAACATAGCTGACACAGCCAGGCTCCTGGCGCGAGGCGAGAGCCAGCTGGCGCAGAATATCGCTAACGTTTTCACGCTCTTCCGCGGCGAATCGCATACGTACGATAAAGCTGACCATTGTGCCTCTAATCTATCCGATCAGTTGGAGTGCATCCAGTCCAGGGCTGTCGAGAACCCGGGCAGAACCATGGTCTGCTCCCGGTCCGGGCCGGTGGAGACCATGCCGATGCGGGCGCCCGACTCCGCTTCAAGGAAACGAAGGTACTTCTGCGCCGCCTTGGGTAACCGGTCGAACTCGGTAGTGCCCTCGGTGGACGTCTCCCAGCCCTCCAGCTTGGTGTAAACCGGCTCTATCTTCTCGAGTCCGCTCACATCCGCCGGGATGGTGTCAGTGCTCTTGCCATCAATCCGGTAGCCGGTGCAGATCGGGATCTCGGCGAAGCTGTCGAGCACATCCATCTTGGTAACCACCAGCCATTCTGTGCCGTTGATCTCATTGGAGTAGCGCAGCAGCGGCAGATCGAGCCAGCCGCAACGGCGCGGCCGCCCGGTCACTGCCCCGTATTCCTGCCCCCGGGCGCGCAGCAGATCGCTCGGCTCGCCGTGGATCTCCGTGGGAAACGGCCCCTCACCTACACGCGTGACGTAGGCCTTGGTAACGCCGATTACGGTGCCGATCATGGTCGGCCCTACGCCTGTGCCGATCACGGCGCCCCCCGCAGTGGCGGAGGACGAGGTCACAAACGGGTAGGTTCCATGATCGATGTCCAGCATGGTGCCCTGGGCCCCTTCGAACATCACGCTCTTTCCCTGGCGTATGGCGTCGTTCAGCAGCTTCGCCGTATCGGTGACAAAGGGCCGAACGCGTTCCGCAGCCTCGGCGTATTCGTCGTACATCTTGATCGGGTCGAGCGGATCCGTTCCAAACAGCGCGTGCGCCACCGCATTCTTCTCGTTGCAGGCGTTTTCAATGTGCGTTTTGAGCAGGCTACGGTTGAGCAGGTCAATCACCCGCAGCCCGCTGCGATGCATCTTGTCTTCGTAGGCCGGACCGATGCCACGGCTGGTGGTGCCGATCTTCTGCCGTCCGGGAGCATTCTCCGACGCCAGCTCAATCATCCGATGGTAAGGCAAAATCACCTGGGCACGATTCGAGACAAAAAGCTGTTCATCGACGTTGACCCCAAGGTCGCGCAGCTTGCCAATCTCCGTAAGGAAGGCCAGTGGATCCAACACCACGCCGTTGCCGATGACTGCACGGCAGTCCGGACGCAAGACTCCGCACGGCACCAACTGCAGAATGAATTTCTGTCCTCGGATAATGACGGTATGCCCGGCGTTGTGACCGCCCGCATAGCGGGCCACCACCGCAAACCGATCGGAAAGAACGTCAACGATCTTTCCCTTTCCCTCATCGCCCCATTGGGCTCCCAGTACTATCGCTGTCTTGGCTCGCATGCACTCCAATCAATTTCTCGTGACGCACTCTTCCCCTGCCGGCTCGGCCTCTTGATCGAACTTCTTTTAAACCTGCGCAGGGGTAAGGGTGGAAATATTGCAGACAAGTCTGGCGCGCCAGCGTAGCTTATCGCGACTCTCAGCCTGTTCCGACTCTTGATGATATAACGCCGCCCGGTAGCGGCCAAGCACCTGCGACAATGACAAAAGATAGCCATGCCCGAACTGCCTGAGGTCGAAACCATCGCCCGCGGGGTCGATGAGCGTCTGCGTGGGGACCGGATCGAAACCACCTGGTTCAGCGGAAAGCCCGAGCCCTTCAAGTCTTCTCCGCAGCAGATGGCCAAGGAGCTACCCGGCCGGCGCATCGAACGCGTCCACCGTGTGGGCAAACACATTGTCTTCGATCTTGAGGATGGCAAGGTGCCAAGCCTGCAATGGATCGTGCACCTGGGCATGACCGGCCGCCTGCTGGTTGCCGAGGCTGAGACACCGCTTCCTCCGCACACCCACGGCATCCTCCATCTGGCTTCAGGGAGGGAACTCCGCTTTGTCGACGCCCGGCGTTTCGGGCGCCTGGAGCTGCACGGTATCCCGACCAAAAAAACTACGCACTTCACGGGCACTGGCCTGGAACCCTTCAACATTTCGAAGGATGAGTTCGCCGCGCTCTTCCGGCCCCGCCGCACCTCCATCAAGGCTGCCCTGCTAAACCAGAAACTGCTGCACGGAGTGGGAAACATCTATGCCGACGAGAGTCTCTTCCGCGCCGGCATCCGGCCCCGCAGGATGGCTCGGCACCTTAAGCGGGCAGAGTTCGATCGTCTGCACACCGCTGTGCAGACCGTCCTCAGGGAAGCAATAGCGCTGGGTGGCTCATCGGTTTCTGACTATGTCGACGCCGCCGGTGCGGAAGGCTTCTTCCAACTCCAGCATCGGGTTTATCTCCGCACCGGACAGCCCTGCCTGGTCTGCGGCACACCCATCCACCGCATCCTCGTGGCCGGCCGTGGAACGCACTATTGCCCCCACTGCCAACGCTAGATTTCTATGAATTCCAGAATGATTGCTTGGGGAAGGCTTCCATAAACCGGAAGCAGCAAGCTCCGCCAGGGAGCTAACTATCTGATAACAGGTAACATGATAAACGGCATGCCAACTGCATATAGAACAGCAGCCAGCGACGCACGTGGCTCGCGCTAGAACAGCGAGTCCGGCGCCTTAGATCCGGCGAGCAGAGCCCAGGTTCTACCGGGACCAGCCGCAAGCCGGAGCTTTACATCCCGCAGACTGGAAAGCGCGGGGACCCTTGGGAGGCCAGTGATTGGCCATCACGACGAAAAGCCACTCAGCCGTGGCTTTTCGATTTTAGTACGATTTTCGGCTGGCCTACCCCCCGTGACCTACCCCCGTAACACTATTGTTCTTACTGCTGGAGCCAACGTTTCCGAATAGCACTTGCTCTCGAGCAGGTTATCTGTGTATTATCGGTTTTGCCTATCGAGCGGCTGTAGCCAGATCTCAATTTGAGTCAAGCTCGCCGCAATTCTCGAGAGTCAACAGGGTTTTTCTGCCGCGTTCGCATTTGCTGGCCCAAATAGTGGTGTTCGGTCGCTGGGTCAAATCATTAGCGGTACAGACAACACCAGAAGTTTGTTTGAGAGATCAAACCATAAGTTCCACCCCCAAACCGTAATCTTTTGGAAAAGTTCCTTTTGAGTGCGTGGACGTGGCCGCTGGCCATCAACCAAGTGGAAACATGAGTTGCAGCCGATCTCTGCCTTCCCCAGTCCGGGGAAGGTCAAACATGAGCAAGCTGCAAGAATTGCCAACGCACCGGGATGTGCATGCATGACAGAGCAAAATCAACCACAGGCGCAGCCGAATCAGGCCCAGCCTGCGGGACAGAGTGAAGGGCAAGGGCATCGTCGCCGGCGCCGCAGACGTAAAGGATACGCAAACAACCAGGCAAAGGGTCAGCCCAATGCCGAGTCCGGACAAGGGGCCGCCCAGGCCCATCCGGCCAAAAAGGCGGCTAAGCCTAAGTCGTCCGGGCAAAATCGCTTCACGGCCAAGAACGGCAATGGAAGCGCCCACGGAGCGATAAACAACGGCAGCAACGGTGGAGGCCGGCGCAAAGGCAAGCAGCGCCGCCAGCAGACATTTGTCGGCCCCATGGACCACAGCTACCGGGTGGTAAACGGCAACACGGCGGACGCTCCCTATGCTCAGGCGGAATTCCGTGGCAACGGCCAGAACGGCCACTCCCAGAACGGGCATTTCGCGGAGAGTGTGCCCAAGGATCCGATCGTGGTCCCGGTTCGGGAAGACGCGCCAACCCGCATCTTTTGCTTCATCGAAGACCTCTTTTTCCTGGCCAAGATCCAGGAAGCCGCGCGCAAAATCGGCGTGAAGGTAGCCTTCGTCAAGGCTGACAAGGACATTGTGTCGCGCCTGGCGGATGTGCCTGAAGGCGCACGCCCATCGCTCATTGTCTTCGACCTGAACAATGTCAGCGCCAAGCCGCTTACCCTGATCCCGCGGCTCAAGAGCAAGATGAAGCGCGGCACCTCTGTGATCGGTTTCCTTTCTCACTTGCAGGGTGACCTGAAAGCCAAGGCCATGGAAGCCGGCTGTGACATGGTGATGCCGCGTTCCGCCTTCTCACAAAACCTGCCCAATCTGCTGCGCCGTCACGGGCTGGATGCAGAAGTGGAACCAATCGAAGCGTAAATTCATTTGTAGTTACGAATACCCGCTAGCCCGGCGGCCACAGCATCGCGCGGCCGCCAAGCAAATGAACATGAAGGTGATCGACTGTCTGGCCGCCATCCGGCCCAGTATTGATGACTGTACGAAACCCCTTCGATAATTCCTCGCTGCTCGCAATACGCGCCGCAACCAGGTGAAGATAACCCAGCAATTCCTGGTCTTCCGCACTCGCCTCCGCCAGGGAGGCAATGTGTTTCCGCGGCACGACCAGCACGTGCGTAGGCGCCTGAGGGTTAATATCTCTGAACGCGTACGTTAGATCGTCCTCGAACACCTTCTTCGAAGGAATCTCGCCGGCAATAATTTTGCAGAACAGACAAGCCATGGGGATGCAGCTCCTTCTGTAATCATCCTACTTGCTGAAGTATCGCGGATGGCCGCCCGGCCCCCACGGATCATAACCCGCCGCGAACGCCTCACGCTCGGCAATGGGCGGGTGGGTATAAGTCCAAAAAACGACGAAAGGCGAGGGGTAAGGGTATTCCAAAGATTCTTCCCCCAGTCGTTGGAATGATTGCGCATTTATTTTTTGTGGGTCAGCAACGATGCCATGGACTACCTCACTGCCGAACACATCCGCCTGGTGCTCCTGCGCGCGGCTGACACTGTTGCCAATCGGTTCGGCCACGAAAGAGAGGACAGTCAACACCAGCAAAAGTACTGCGGTCGCCGCCCAGTCTTCCAGCGAAGCGATATGCCAGCGCAGCCCATACCGGCGAACCAGGAAACGCGCCAGGTGGGAACCAATCCACAAGAAGAAGAGAGACAACACGGCCCCGATAGCAAGACCGCGCTCAATGTGATGGAGAACGTAATGGCCGAGCTCATGGCCGAAGACCAGCAGGATCTCATCCGGAGGAGAGTGCTTGATGGTGTTGTCCCACACCACTACACGCTGCGAGGAACCAAACCCGGTGACGTAGGCATTCGAGCTGGTGTACTTCTCGCTGGCCTTCATCAGAAACATGCGTGCCGGAGGAATGGAAACCCCGGTCTTGTCGATCACGCGTTCCAGTTGCTGCACCAGCGCCGGATTGCCCTGTGCCAGCGGTTCAAAGTGATTGAACATGGGGTCCACCACCAGTGGCAGCACGAAGACCAGCAGGACTTCCATCGGTAGCGAAATCACCCACAACCAGAGCCACCACCGGCGTGATTTTCGAATGAGCGCGAAGAGCACAGATAGAACCAAAGTCCCGGAGACCAGATCCAGCAACAAAGCCTTGCCCCAGTCGATAAACCAACTGCCCCAACCCTGAATGGATTGACCATAGGCAAGCGAAATGTGGTGGCCCAGGACGGACAGTGGAAGGTGGAACAGCGACCACAGCAGCAAAAAAACAGGAGCAAAGCAAAGCCCCTGCAGCCAGGGCTTCGCGGTAGTAGATGTGGCCCATGCACTCAGTCGCGCAGCCCATCGGAAATTCAGAAAGCCCAGGAGAATCAGAACGCTCCAAAGCGTGGAGCCAAAATCGAGGCAGGTGCGCCAATGGTAAAGCGAACGGGCACGTTCCAATACATCCGGAGGAAGCGTATACACCATGCTGGGCGCGGCAATGAACACCATCAACGGCTCTCCCGCGAACAAAAAAAAGAAACGGCAGACCTTTCCACTACGCTACCGGGTACGCTCCACATTTGTTTTGCTACCCCGGCAACAAATCCCCGGGTGCCCCACATCTCGCTCGTTTTTCGCGAGATGTGGGATGCAACTGCGCTCAACCCAAGGCATTCGGTTCGCTATCAACACTTAAGGTTTGGACCTGTGGAATCCCACATCTCGCGAAAAACGAGCGAGATGTGGGGCACCCGGGATTTGTTGCCAATAAAGTGGAAATCCAAGGTAGCGTAGTGGAGAGATCTGCGGTCTCATTTCGCCCCACCCGCCCCATCAATCAAGTCGAACCAAATACGCCTCGCCTTCACTAGGCTGAAGGCCGCGCGCAATTTCAACCGCGCGTCCCTTGTCGTCCCCGGCCGGCCGGATGCGCACCCAATGTCCTGTAGGGCCAGTAAACTCGATCACATTCGCAGTACTGTATCTCCGAGTGAGCTGGTCCCGTAGCTTATAGGCTCCCCGCTCACTTTTAAACGCGCCAATCTGCACACACCACCGCCCCCCGCTATCGAGCGAAGAAGGAGCAGCAAATACTTCCACCCGCACCCGCGCCACGCCCGGCCTCCACACGCCAATAGCCTTCGCGGATGCGAGCGAAAGATCGAGCACGCGATCGGGAACGAAAGGACCACGATCGGTAATGCGCAAAATGACCGATTGTCCAGTCGACAAGTTTGTCACCCTGATCAGCGAATTCATGGGTAGCGTGCGGTGAGCCGCCGTCAAAGCATCCTTATCGAAGATCTCGCCATTAGCCCCGCGCCGCTTGTCATAAGGAGGTCCGTACCAGCTCGCGGCTCCCTCTTCGCTGTAGATCACCGGGTGCGACGCGACGAACGCGGCATCCGCCTGGTTGTCAGCGATCGAAGCTGGTAGGTTCGGCGAAGGGGCCGGACTGGAAACCGGCGCAGACGATGGAGACGATGGAGCAGAAGGAACTGGAGTTGGAGTACTCAGCCCGGGTGGCGGAGCTACCGCCACCCGCGCGGGCTTGTGCCGGCATCCGGTACCTAGAGCAATCACCGTGCTGACCAGCATCACTTGTGGCAGCGCGCGCAGCCGTCGCCAGCGCCGCGGCACCTTAGCTCACTCCGCTGCCGCGCCGATCGTCGAGCTGCTCAGCTAATTTGCGCAACCGGTCCGCGGCTGAGCGCAGGGCATCGGAGGAGCCCTGCCGTAGCTGCGGCACAACTTGATCGTTGAGATAGTCGATCACTTTCTTCAACTCTTCTTCTACCCGCGGCTTTACCTGGTTAAAGCGTTCGTCCACCTTTTTGCCAAAACCCTCAAAGCGGGTGCTGCCATTGCCCTCGGACGTCTGGTCAACCATAGGCCCTCACTTCTGCCTCTCTCCGCAAAACTTTTCCTTGGGAGTGGCATCACAGGTAGAGTACCGCAACGGCACTGGCGCAGACGACTTGTACAGGCTTTGCGCGCCCGGCCCCTCCCGTTCGCATAGACTGGAAAGGAAGGAATTCGGAAACCTAAGGGGTGCCTTGACCAAATCCTTGCGAATTTGTTGCCGCCTACTTCTCTTCTCGCTGGTGGTCCCCGGCGTGGGTATGGCTCAGACGGCTACGGGAATATCCAGGTCCATGCTGGGCTCGGCCTTGCCGGATGCGCCCCAGGCGCAGCAACCGGCTCAGTCATTTACGCCGGGGGCACGACAGATGGCCGTTGCCCCGCTACCTCCGCAGCGAAAATACGCGCAGACCATTGAGCCAGGGCGGCAGGCACAAGACCTGTCTGGTCCCGATAAATTGATCTTCTCCTTCACCGAGGTTGCCAGGCCCATCACCCTGCTCCCCGCTCTCTACTCCGCCAGCTACGAGCAACTTTTCAACAGCGACCCCAAATACGGGCATGACTCCGGAGCTTTCGGAGAGAAATTCGGCTCAGCCATGCTGCGCTCCGCCAGCGTGCGCGTTTTCTCAGACGGCGTGCTGGCCGCAGCCTTTCACCAGGACCCCCGCTACTACCGGATCGGCCAGGGCAGCATCATCCATCGCGGTCTGCTTTCCGCCAGGCAGGCGCTGATTCGCCGCGGTGATAATGGAAACGATCAGTTCAACTACTCCGGGATTGGCGGCCGCGCCGCCGCCGCTGCTTTGGTAGTGACCTACTATCCCGAACCCAGTGTTACCGCCAAGGTCGTCGGGCTCACCTTCGTGACATCCATCGCCACAGACGCGGGCGGCAACCTGGTGCTGGAATTTCTGCCGAACATTATCCGCAAGTTTCCGATCATGCAGAAGCTTCGCCTCGAGTAATCGAGCGCAGCGTTTCCAGCGTCGGGACAGTTGATTATGAACAGAAGCGTTCTTAACCGGGCTCTGCTGTTGGCAGCCATGTTGCTGATACGCCCGCTCCTCTTCGGGCAGCAACCAACCCTGCCCGAGGCCCCGCTGCCTGCGGCCCCAGCCCCCATTCAGGAACCAGACCAGGAGCCAGTGCCGGAACCAGCCCCCGGCGATATCAACCCGGGCACCCGATTTCCCGGCGGAATCTTCCATCGTGGCCAGGGAAACAACAACCGGCGCCCTGGATTTCCGCCCGTCAGTCCTCCCGCTCCGGGAGGAATGCGCGTGCCTCCAGCCGCCCGCCCCAACGTCTTTGGCACGCATGCGGAGTGTCTCCCGGATTCCTCCACGCCTGCCGAGAGAATCATGAGCTGCAAGCCCAACATCAATGGGTTTGCTCGCTTCCTTGACTCCTCCACTCCGCTGCCGCTCACCTCCAGGCAGAAATTCATTCTGGCGGCGAAAAACGTGAGCGATCCCTTCAATCTGCTGACCATCGCCGCTGTTTCTGCAATCACCGTCGCAGAAGACGCTAAAACTGCCGACGGGCCCGGCGTCCACGGATTCGCCAAGAATGCCGGCGTGTCCCTGTCTCAGGACATGACCGGCGAGTTCTTTGGCACCTTCCTGATTCCCTCCCTGGTCCACCAGGATCCGCACTACCATCGCATGCCGAATATGCCCATTCGCAAGCGGCTTCTCCATGTCCTCGATGCGGTGGTGATCGGGCAGAACGATGACGGAACCTCCATGTTCAACTACGCCACCGTCGTAGGCACTATTTGCACCAGCGCCGTGGGCAACCTCTACGTGCCCGGCCGCAGAAATAGTTTTGGAGCCAGCACCGCCCGTATTGCCACCTCGCTGGCCACTGACCCGATTGGCAACGCGATCACGGAATTCGTGCCCGACCTGGCGCGTCGCGTCAATGTCCAGGTGGTGATCGTCCAGAGACTCATCAATCGGGTAGCCATCGCCGAGGGTGCGCAGTCGCAATAACCCGCA
>Ga0182024_10014715_pt1 | contig 15088 bp, 14 predicted proteins | sample P32metaG_FD_120480 | JGI IMG/M metagenome (GOLD analysis project Ga0182024, IMG submission 120480) | Permafrost microbial communities from Stordalen Mire, Sweden - P3-2 metaG (Illumina Assembly) | ecosystem: Environmental > Terrestrial > Soil > Wetlands > Permafrost | place: Sweden: Stordalen... | reverse complement strand
CACAAACCTACACGCTTTGCTCAACGCCCAAAAGGCGGGCTCTCGCACCGAATGGACTTCGCATCAACTCGCACTCAGGCTGCCATTTACTCGTCATCAGCACCTTACGGACGGATTGGGGGCTCAGCAAAACGCCTGCCATTCGTTAACTCTCCGCATACGCATTTCACCTGATTCATCGGCTCGGCGTTTCTCTCTACAGTTACTTTGTGCGGTGTATTCTTATGCTCGCGGCGTTTCTAACCTGGTTTGCTGCGGTTCCCCTCTCTGCGCGGGATCCCCTCAGCAATCAACCAGAAGTCAGGCTCACTCGCTTTCATTCAGACGTGCCGGAAAAAGAGAACAACGACGATGCGCCAGTCCGGACGTTCACTGGCACAATCGCGAAGAATGGGGATCAGTTCGTCCTATCTGACACCAAGACGCACAAGTGGTATCAGCTTGACGACCAGAACGCCGCTGGTAGGTTCGAAGGGAAAAATGTAACCATCACTGGGACGCTCGATACCGTCAAGAACCTGATTCGCATTCAAGGCATTGCAGAAGCCGCCGCATGATGCTAAGAAGGATGATGATGGCAAACAGAGTTTCTTGGGTCGGGCCCCACGTATTTCTCGCAGTATAAGGTCTGGAGCGGTTATCGTGAGACTCAGCCTCCGATTGATCCTCTTCTTAGTTGTCGGGATCAGCCTCATCACGTTCTTCATATCGAGAAACCAGGTTCGCTCGGAAAAGCGCGGGCTTCGCGCTGACCTCCAGCGCCGCGCTGAAGTGCTCGCCGAAAGCCTCCAGGAAATAGTCGAGCCTGCTCTGCAGAAGAGTTCCCAGCCGCAGCTTCGCCGCATTGTGGAACGTTACGCGAACAAGCAGCAGTTGGCAGGCGTCGTGATCTACGACGCGCAAGGCAAAGTCCTTGCCGAAAGTTCCACGCTGGTCACGCGGCTCACTCCTCCTCCTGTTCCGCTTGGCCAGATGAAATCCGATCCCGAAGGCCTCGGCCAGCTTCTTACGCTGGGCGGCAAGCCGATGCACGCTTACTACATGCCCTTGCACAAGGACGGCAACTTCGCGGGCGTGCTCGCCATTTTCCATGACGCCGGCTATATCGAAGCGCAAAGCGACCGGATCTGGCGCGATACGGTCTGGCACGTCATCGCGCAGGTTCTCCTGATCGTCTTCATCACCGTGCTGATCATTCGCTGGACGGTAATCCTGCCAATTTCCCGCACTGCCCAGTGGATGAAGGACATCCGAGTTGGGCGCGTCGGTCCGCGTCCAACGTTACCGGATGAAGGCTTCCTTGCGCCCTTTTCCCAGGAAGTCGTAAACCTCGCGAAGAGTTTGTCCGAGGCGCGCGCCACCGCCGAAGAAGAAGCGCGCCTGCGCGAAACCGGAGAATCGATGTGGACCGCGGAGCGGCTTCGCGTGAGCATTCAGAGCCGTCCGTTCGGTTCCCTTTTCGTGGTCTCCAATCGCGAGCCTCACATGCACGTGCATCGTGGAAAGAACATCGAGGCGCTGGTACCCGCTAGCGGCCTGGTGACGGCGCTCGAACCCATCCTCCGCGCTTGCGACGGTACCTGGATCGCCTTCGGTTCCGGCGACGCCGACAAGGAAACGGTGGACGAACACGACCGCCTGCGCGTGCCGCCTGATAATCCCGAGTACACGCTTCGCCGCGTCTGGCTCACCAAGGAAGAAGAAAAAGGTTACTACTACGGGTTCTCGAACGAGGGGCTCTGGCCGCTATGCCACATCGCTCATACGCGCCCAATCTTCCGCGCCTCCGATTGGCAAAGTTACCAGGACGCCAACCGCAAATTCGCTGACGCCGTGCTCGCCGAAATGGAAGGCATCGAGCACGCGCTGCTTCTCGTGCAGGACTACCACTTCGCGCTGCTTCCGCGGATGATCAAGCAGGCGCGACCCGATGTGCGTGTCGCGATCTTCTGGCATATCCCATGGCCGAATCCGGAAGCGTTCCGCATCTGTCCCTGGCAGCGCGAGCTGCTCGACGGTCTCCTCGGCGCCGATCTCGTTGGGTTTCACATCCAAGCTCACTGCAACAATTTCCTCGAAACGGTCGATGCAGTTCTTGAATCCCGCATCGAGTGGGAGCGCTTCGCTGTAAAACGCAACGGGCAAACGACTCTTGTCCGCACCTTCCCTATTAGCGTGGACTTCCGCGAATCGCAAAGCGAGCCTGGCACTTCCTTCTCGCCGTATGAATTGCGGGCTGCGCTGCTAAAGAATCTCGGCGTGAAGGCAAGTTTCCTCGGCGTGGGCGTTGATCGCATCGACTACACCAAGGGCATTGTCGAGCGCTTCCGCGGCGTCGAGTGCTTCCTGGATAAATATCCGGCGTATCGGAAGCAATTCACTTTCGTTCAGATCGGGGCGCCCAGCCGGACCAACATTCCGCGCTACGACGATCTCGTGCACGAAGTCGAAGCGGTCGCACTCCGAATCAACGCGCGCTTCCAAACCAGCGAGTGGAAGCCGATCGTCGTGCTCACCCGCCATCACGACCATCACGAAATCCAGCCCTACTACCGCGCGGCCGATTTCTGCATGGTCACATCTCTCCACGACGGCATGAATCTTGTCGCCAAGGAGTTCGTCGCCGCACGCGAGGACGAAGGCGGCGCGCTCATCCTCAGCCAATTCACCGGTGCCAGCCGGGAACTTCGTGATGCCATCATCGTCAACCCTTATGACACCGAGCAACTCGCCGATTCCATCCAGTTGGCGCTGGAAATGAATCCCGACGACCGCCGCGAACGCATGAAGCGGATGCGCCGCATCGTCAAGGAACACAATGTGTACCGCTGGGCCGGCAACCTCATCGCCGAACTCTCTGAGATCCGCATCAACGAAGCGGAGCTCGCTCTAAAGAATCAGCAGGACTAGACCTCGCTGCTTTCTGCCTCCCTTGTTCTCCTAATTCATTTGCCTGCTATTTTTCGCGCAAGATATTGAGCATGCGCCGCAGAGGCTCGGCCGCGCCCCAAAGCAACTGGTCGCCAACGGTAAATGCGCCTAGAAACTGGGTGCCGAGTTTTAGTTTGTGCATGCGGCCGATCGGCACATTCAGGGTGCCGGAAACAGCCGTTGGGGTAAGGCATCGCGCCGAGGATTCCTTGTCGTTTGGAATCACGCGGACCCATTGGTTGCTGCTCGCGACGATCTGCTCGATCTCGAGCAGCGGCACATCTTTCTTCAGCTTGATGCAAAAGCCCTGGCTGTGGCAGCGCATCGTCCCTACGCGGACGCAAATCCCATCGACAGGGACTTCCGGCGAGAGTCCGAGGATCTTGTTTGTTTCCGCCATACCCTTCCACTCTTCGCGCGTTTGCCCGCCGGGCATCTCTTTGTCAATCCATGGAATCAGGCTGCCTGCGAGAGGCACGCCGAATTCCCGCGAAGGCAGCTTGGGGTCGCGCTGCGCGTCAATTACCATACGATCCACTTCGAGCGCGTTCTCCGAGGGGGTCGCACGCGTCGGATCGGTGAGGCACTCCATCTGCTTTACTAGTTCGAGCATCTTTGCGGCTCCGGCACCGGACGCCGCCTGATACGTCATCGTGGTCATCCACTCGATCCATCCCTCTTTAAACAGGCCGCTCACAGCCATCAGCATCAGGCTGACGGTGCAGTTCCCGCCGGCGAATGTTCGCAGGCCCCGCGCCATCGCGTCGCGAATCACGTCCGCGTTCACCGGGTCGAGAATGATCGCCGCGTCGTCGCTCATCCGCAGCGTCGAGGCCGCATCAATCCAGTAGCCATTCCATCCGCTCTTGCGCAGCGGGGCGTAAACTTCGGTCGTGTATTCCCCGCCCTGGCAACTGATCAGCACATCGCACTCCGCCAGTTCGCGCAGTTCTTTCGCGTCCTTTAGGCCACCGCCATTGCTCGCCTCCTTCGGCGCAGCGCCGCCAACGCTCGAAGTCGAAAAGAAAACCACCTCGAGACCTTGAAAATCGTTCTCTTCCCGCATCCTCTGCATTAGGACGCTGCCGACCATACCTCTCCACCCGATCATCCCTACCCGCAACATCGTTTCCTCCGGAAGGGTTCAGTTTACCTTGTTCCATCCATTTTTTGCACAGCGAACACGCGGCCGATACACCGCCGGCGCGGTCCAGCAGCGCAAGCCGAGCAAGGAATCGGCATAGGCCGTAGTTTTTCCTGAAACGAAGCGCTCTACGTTGTGGCCTCTTATAGTGTACCGACTTTGTTTGTTTGCTATCATTTAGAATGGATTCCGTTCTTCCTGATGTGTCGAGTGGACGACCGAGACTTGGACCGAGATGCCTGAGGTTTGCATCGCGACCCCAGATGGAAAATCGCCGTTGGAGAAACTTGCGCAGGTGAGAGGATCGTTTTCGAGTAGTGATGAATCGTGGCTGCAATGCTGTTCATTGCGCATGACACCTGACAGCTAGCCTTACGAAAAGGGACCTTTGGAACCACGACAAGTACAGAAAGGTACAGAAGGCGGCCAGTTACGGTACGACACGGTCTCGCGAAGGGGAGCGAGCGTTTGTTCATTCTTTCTTTTTGCGGTCATCTCCCGGCCTAGCGGAGGGAACAGTGCGCCTTTGCGGAGGCACAACCGCTCGATTCGTCATCCATCGATTGTGCTCCGCTTCTTCCACCGGGCTCGTCTGGTCCGGTAGCGGTGGCGTATTGCTTGAGCTTGCGGTAGAGGGTAGTTTTGCTAGTGCCCAATAAGCGGGCGGCGGCAACCGGGATGGGGACGAGGACGTCCGCTGGCAAAGAATCCACGCGACGAGAAGGATCTACCGGGAGCATAATGCGAGATAAGAGCCGCCGGTTCGGCGTGTAAAGGTATGTAGGGCTCAAACGTCTCGGGTTCAGCATGGAGGGGTCATGGCGTCTCACTGCAAGTTCCTGGCGGTTTTCTGCTTCGTGGTTCTTCTCGGCTCGGCTTCCCGTGCTGCGACAATTGCAGGCACCGTGAAGGGCGCTGATGGTGCTCCGTTCATGGGCGCGTTCGTGCAGGCGCAGAACACGCAGACGCGTCTGACATACATGGCGCTGTCCGATAGCCAGGGGCATTATCGCGTCGAGAAAGTGCCGGCGGGCGAATATCGCGTGGGTATCAAGGCGCTGGGCTTCCGAGCCGACGCGCAGAGTGGCGTGAAACTCACCGCCGACCAGAGCGGGACGCTGGATTTTTCACTGCAAAAAGGAAACATCCGCTGGAACGAGATCTCCGTGTATCAGGCCGGCAAGCTATGGCCCGCGTCGCCTGCGAAGGACAAGATTTTTAACACCTGCTTTACTTGCCACGCGTTTCAAACGCGCATGGCTTCTGTGACGCGCGACGAGGAAGGCTGGCGCGATCGCGTGCAGTTCATGCAGACGGCGATGAAGTTCGGGCTCGAAGATCGCATCAACGATCAGGAAGCCGACATGGTTGCAGCGTACCTGACGAAACTATTTGGGCCCGATTCCGTGCTGCCGAAGTCGCCGGCGGAGATGCCGGAGTATAAAGACACGGTTCGCCCTTTCAGCGCCGAGGCGATGAGCATTCAGTTCGTCGAGTACGACATGCCCGGGCCCAGCCGCATGCCGTTCAGCGCGGCGCCGGGGAAAGACGGCTATCTGTGGATTCCCAATTTTGGCATCAACAATAAGATCACACGGCTCGATCCGAAGACCGGCACGATGGAAGATTTTCCAGTACCTCATCTGGGCACGGCTGCCGTGCACTCCGCAGTCGAGGCACCGGACGGCAAAGTCTGGCTGACCGAGCAAGGTTCGGACAAGCTCGGCGTGTGGGATCCCGAGACGAAGACCGTGACCGAATATCAGGATCGGCGCATTCCCGGGAAGCTCGGCTACGCAGCGGGATCGAAACACACATTGCGGTTTGACGGCGCTGGGAATATTTGGTTCACGGGTGATCCGCTTGGCAAGTTTGATCCGACAACGAACGAATATACCGAAATTGCAGAGGTTCCTTCCGCGTACGACGTGAAGGCCGACCACGACGGCAACATCTGGTTCACCAAGACCGGCAAACCGGAAGCAATCGGCATGGTGAACTACAAGACGATGAAGGTTTCTCTCTGGCAACCACTCACCAAGGATTCTTTTCCGCGGCGTCTCGAAGTGGATGCGAACGGCATCGTGTGGTCGGGGGAGTTCCGCGGTGGCAAAATGCTGCGCTTCGATCCGAAGACGCAGGACATGAAGGAGTTTCCGCTTCCGGGGCCGCAGCCGACTCCTTACGGACTTGGCATCGATGCCAAAGGGAACATTTGGTATGCGTCCTACAACATGGATGAGCTCGGATGCTTTGATCCGAAGACCGGAAAGACTGTTGAATACCCGTTCCCGCATTCAGAGAATACGATTCGTGAGCTTATTCCGGATGCCGAGGGGCGCATGTGGTACGGCACCCCTTCTAATAATAAGGTTGGGTATTTTTATCTAACAAATGAGGGCACCACTAGCGCGCATTCCGGAAACTAACAGGGCCGTGCCTCAGGAGTTAAAACCCCCGATGGGCGTGCGGGGTGTACGTCGGAGCTAAAGCTCGGACTTTGCTAAAAGGCAAGAGTTCTCCAGTAGTCTGCTGAACCCATTTGATGTGCCCTCGAATCTGAATTTGCGTCTACCTCTTCGCGGGTGAATTGGACAAGCGACGTCCTCGAAACAAGGAGCGGGTCATGCGATCGAAGAAGATATTCGGCCTTGGAAGCACGGTTCTTTTTCTGGCGTCGTTCACGCACGGCGCCACGATTGCCGGTACGGTGAAGTCGCCGGATGGCACGCCGTTTGAAGGCGCGTTCGTGCAGGCGCAGAACACGAAAACGCGCATGACCATCATGGGGTTGTCGGACGGCCAGGGGCACTACCGGGTCGAGAAAATCCCCGCGGGCGAGTATCGCGTTGCGATCCGCGCCGTGGGTTATCGCGCCGATGCGCAGACCGGGGTGATTCTTGCGGCGGACGATAACAAGGCACTCGACTTCTCGCTGCAAAAGGGCACGGTTCGATGGAACGATCTTTCAATCGACCAAGCCCGCGCATTGTTGCCAGCCGCCGCTGGGAAAGAAGTGCTGTTCACGAAATGCTTCATCTGCCACGGATTTCAGACGCGCATGGCTGCCGTGCAGCGCGACGCTGATGGGTGGAAGGATCGCGTCCAGTATATGCGCGATGCGATGCACTTCAGCTTGGCCTGGAGACTCACCGATCAAAACGCGAATGACGTGGCGAGCTATCTCGACAACTCTTTTGGCGCCGAAGCCACGCTGCCAAGGTCGCCGGCTGATTTGCCCGGATACCAAGATACGGTGCTGAAGTTCGGAAGCGACGCCTCGAAAATCGTCTACGTGGAATATGACATGCCGGGGCCGAGCCGTATGCCTTTCAGTGCCGCTCCCGGCAAGGATGGCTATCTCTGGATTCCCGATTTCGGCGTGGCGAACAAAATTACGCGGCTCGACCCTAAAACGGGCGAAATGGAAGACTTCCCCGTGCCCAACGTCGGCACCGCAGCCGTGCACTCAGCATACGAAGGGCCGGATGGCGCGGTTTGGCTGACCGAGCAGGCATCGAATAAGTTGGGCCGGTGGGATCCGAAGACGAAGCAGGTCACGGAATATCAGGATCCTTACGAACCAGGTAAAGAAGGAATCGAGCCGGGAGGCTCGAAGCACACGGTGCGGCTTGATCCTCACGGTAACGCGTGGGCGACGGGCGATCCTCTGAGCAAATTTGATCCGGAAACCGGCAAGTTCACCAATTACTGGGAATCAGGCCGCACCTACAGCCTCACGAACGATGCTGAGGGGAACATCTGGTTCACGATCACCACGCAACCGGCGCAACTCGCGAAGATGGACTGGAAAACGATGAAGATGACCAAGTATCCGCTGCCCACAAAGAATGCTTATCCGCGGCGGCTCCAGATCGATTCGAAGGGTGTCGTCTGGTTCGGCGAATACGATACAGGAAAGCTCGGACGATTCGATCCCAAGACCGAGAAGTTTAAGGAATACGATCTGCCCACCGGGCCGCTCACTCATCCTTACGGCGTGGGCATCGATGCGAACGAAAACATCTGGTATTCGTCTTATTACTTCGATGTGCTCGTGAGCTTCGATCCCAAGACGGAGAAGTTCACCCAATACCCGTTCCCGCATTCGGAGAATACGATCCGCGAGCTGTTCCTCGATCAGGAAGGCCGCATGTGGTACGGCAGCCCCGCGAACAACAAGGTCGGCTATTTTTATCTGACGGAGAATAAAAACGGGGCGTCGCGCGGCGGAAAATAGAAGTCAGGCGTTGACGAAACTGAAGGGTCGTCGTCACGACGAAAATGTAGATGCTGCGCGAAGAAGTTGCTGCGACCATCTCCGGCCATTCCGCTTTCTTGCTTACACTGCAAGGAGGACCCGGGCAGTAGTCGGCTAGATATTGCTCGCGGTACCGCTCTTCAAGTAGTCCCTTGATTTTCTGCGTGGCGAATACCGGCCGGTCTTCGGCGTTCGAGACGCCATTAGAGATACACATTCAGAGGCGCAATATTCCACTCGAAGGGCTGATCCTCTGCGAGCGTGGTGTAGTTGCTCATGATGGATCCCTGCTCTCCGGGCCTGCACAGTCGAAGTTTGATAGGCGACGCTGGGCAAATCCGCGAAAAATAGACCGCGCTGTGGCCGGAGCCTGTGATCCGCGCGATGCTCGCGTCGAGCGACTCGTTGGGGACGAGACCTACGTCGCCCCGTGTGCGAACAGATGCGGACAGCAGTAGCACCAAGACGGAGAAGGAGTTTCTTGCGCAAGAAGGGACCCTTTTGCGGACGATGTGGTTACCGGTACGTTCCAACTCTCAACATCCATTTTAGCCCAGGGAAAGCCGACATGTAGATTCGCGGGCAAGCCCAGTGACCGAAAAATAATCACCTGGTCGTGGGGACATGGACTCGATAGATAGAGCCCATCAGTCCAAATACATTTAAAAGCCATACCACCACGCAAATCACCACAACCGCGTTCAGGATCGACTTGATGGAGCCAGCCATCGGAATGAATGAGTTGACCAACCAGAGGAGAACCCCCACGACGATCAGCACGAGCAAGACTTGAATCAGAGGCATTACTTCATCTCCTTAGGGAGCGCCCTGCGATAGATCCAAAGCTGCTCCTCTGTGCTTAAACGGAGAACCCATTTACAACCGACCGAGTAGGAGGAGCACCAGAAAAACCACCAGAATTAAGCCCAGGCCGCCACTCGGGTAATAGCCCAGTTACGGCTATAAGGCCAACCTGGCAATCCGCCAGCCACCAACAACAGAAGAACAACCAGCATGCACCCAACCTCCTCCGGCCGTCACCCGCATCTGCATTGCTTATTGAACGCGGCCACCGCAGCCGGGATGATTGCAATTACACTCGATATCCGGCGTGTCTTCCATGGCTTCGCACTCCACGCTGCAGTACTTGCCCGTCGTAACCGTGCACGTACAAGGCGGATGTTTGCACCTATCCTTCTTCTCACCAGCTGCCATTTGTAGCTTCTCCTTTCGATTCCGAAGCCGCGGCGGGCTCCCTCTGAATTCGCAAGCACTGTGCCACAATGAGCACAAGTCCCGCGACGAGCTGCGTGCCAATCAGGCCTGTGGACAAACGCCACGCCAAAAACCCATTTCCTGCAAGCAACAACAGCAACGCCCCTAGCGCTGCCAGCATCGGAACCTCCGAACTCTGGTTAGAATAGGGGCAATTCGGCTAATCAGCCATACCCGAAAACCATCACTCTTGGATTGGACTATCTGTAGTGGAAAGATCCGCTATGTACAAGTAAACGAAGCAAGTATCGCGTTTGAGCATCCGTGGCGGATCCTGCGGGACTTACAATCCAAGGGAGCTCAAATTGGGGTTGAGGAGCAGCGACGTTGCGGCTAAACGGGGGTCTCCGCTCCGCGAAGCCGCTCGAGCGTGCCAAAAAACTCCGGAAAAGAAACGCCGACACAGTCAGCATCGCGGATCACGGTGTCACCCTGCGCGCCGAGTGCTGCCACGGCTAGCGCCATCGCAATGCGGTGGTCGCCTTGAGGATCGATCTTCGCTCCGCGCAATCGTCCTGCCGACTTGCCTTCCACGCGCAGCCCGTCGGCAAATTCCTCCACTTGCGCGCCCATCGCGCGCAAGCCCGCAGCCAGCGTGGCGATCCGGTCGCTTTCTTTCATGCGGAGTTCGTTCGCATCGTGGATTTCAATCCCCTTCTCCGTGAACGGACCGAGTGCCGCCAGCATCGGCAGCTCGTCGATCATCTCCGCCACTTGCGCGCCGGAGATACTGCCTCCTACCAGCGGAGCGTGGCGCACGGCAACGTCGCCGACCAACTCTCCGTTTCGCAATTGCACAGAGGCGAGATGCAAAGGTGCGCCAATCGAAATGAGAAAATCGATCACCCGCGCGCGACTGGGATTCACTCCGACGTTGTGAAGCATCAGTGAAGATTCTGGCAGGATAAGCGCCGCCGCAATCAGAAAAACCCCACCGGAGAGATCCCCTGGCACGATGAGCTTGTGTCCGGTAAGCTTCGGCCGCGGGTGAATCCGAAGCGTGCTGCGGCTCCCTTCGAGGTTGGCACCGAACTCGCGCAATGCGACCTCGGTATGGTCGCGCGTGCATATCGACTCACGCACGGTGGTCGCTGCATCGGCAAAAAGCCCCGCCAGCAGGATGGCCGACTTCACCTGGGCGCTGGGAATCGGCATAGTGTAATCAATGGCATGCAGGTGCCCGCCTCGAATCTCGATCGGTGCGCGGTCGCCGTCGCGCCCTTGAATGTCCGCGCCCATCTGCCGCAGCGGCTCGATCACGCGCCGCATCGGACGACGACGCAGCGATTCGTCTCCGGTGAGCGTTGAAGTAAAAGCCTGACCGGCCAGCACGCCCGCGAGCATGCGCATCGTCGAACCGGAGTTTTCCGCATCGAGCGGTTTCCGCGGCTCCTTCAAACCATTCAGGCCGGCACCGTTCACTCGCGCGGTTCGGTCACGCACTTCAACTTCAACGCCGAGGTGCCGCAGGCATTCAAGCGTGCTGCGGCAATCCGCCGCCGAAGCGTAGTTCGCTATCTCGCTTTTTCCCTGGGCGAGAGCCGCCAAAATTGCATAGCGGTGCGAAATCGATTTGTCCCCCGGCAATTCCACAACGCCATCGATGCTTCCGCCCGGCGAAATCGTCTTTTTCCCCATGCCGGAATTTTAACATGCTCCCTCACATCCTCGTTGTACGTGGGAGGTGTGCTGTCGTTAGCACATGTCAGCGATTGCACCGGCAGGGTGAATTTGAAGGCACGGGAATCGGATTGGCAACCGTCGAGCACATCATTCAGAAACATGGTGGCGGCATAGGGTCTTGCGCCGAACAGGACAAGGGTGCGACCTTCTATTTCACACTAGGCGGAATATCTCATCCATCTGAACCGCCGACTCCTCTGAGGTAAGCCGTAGTTCCTCACCGCGCGGGGATTTTGGCACTCCTGGGGGCGGTCAGTTCGGATTCGCAAGGATGCTCTGAAGCACTGAGGGTTTGCCGTCAATCGATCCCGTTTTTAAAGCGTGGATGTCCAAGCCTAGGATGTGCGCGATCAGCGGATAGACATTCACGTTCTCGAATGGCGCAACCGTCACGCCGACACGAATGTCCGGTCCCGCCGCGACAAACGCGGCCTTCATTTGGGGCATGATCGCAGGATCGAAGCCGTGGGCACCTGGGTTTGGCTTTGGTCTCGCTGTCGGCGGTAATGCGAACTGCGTAAGGCCCGGTTTCGACGATTACAGCATCGCCGGCGCGCGGATTTGCGTCGAAGTGTAAATGTTCGGGCAGCTGCGCCCGACGGTAGACTTTAAACTCGCTTGTTCCCGGCTGCATCGAATCAAAAATTTTCTGAGCGTCCACTTCGGACTTCGCGTACAGAAAAGCCCCTTCGTATTTTTTGAGCAGCGATAGATTAAGGCCGTGTCCATCCAGGTTGATCCATCGGTTTGGGACCGTCGCCATGCCGTGGTCAGCGACGACGATCAGGTCTACAGCCAGCTTCGAAGCCTTAACACCGTCCAAAAGCCTTCCTAGCTCTGTATCGAGTTCGTGCACCGCATCGGCCACTTGGGGACTATCGGGGCCGTACTCATGGTCAGCATGGTCGGTATAGCTGCAGTAAAGCGTAATGAAATGTGGACGCTGCGCGGGAGGCAGCGTCAGCCAGGCAAGCACCTGTTCCACTCGCTTCTCATTCGGGAATTTATCGCTATACTTTGCGTAGTAGGAAGGCCGCACTCCCTGAACATCCGCCTCGGAACCTGGCCAAAAGAAGCAGCCCGCGAGCATGCCTTGCTGTCTCTTCCTTCGCAATCACGGTTACAAAGTATGCCCGGGCCGCCTATTTCAACTACCTGGGTATTCGAACGCTATTTTCGCCCGCAGCCCCGATCGAGGCATTCAATCGAGTCGCGCTCCGTGCGAGGCATCTTCCAAAATGCGTTCTGGGTGGCGTTGCTGAATCCGAAGACAGCCCTATTCTTCGCCGCATTCCTGCCGCAATTTATGGGCTCCGAGTGACGTCTATCCAACGAGGCATTCCGTGGGGCTCGATGTTTGTATTAATTGCTGCTGTGACGGACACACTCTACGCACTGGCGACAGGAATTGTGTCACCGCAGCTCCGACAAAAACGGGAATTGAAGACAATCGGTCGTGGAGTCAGCGCGAGCGTATTCCTGGGCCTTGGGTTTTACACAGTTTTTGTCAGTGCCCATCGCAGGAATCGATGACGCAAAGATTTTCGACGAGGGGAACTTTACTCGCAGTGAAATTTGAAGTGTGCGTCTGTCAAACTCCCCACCTCCAAACGATCTGCCAAATTGACAGGGACGCGGGCCTCGGATATTGTTAATTATTCGAAATTAACGCACAGGAGCAGGAATGGCTCAAGGTACGGCAGTCAAGCATAAGAAGAAGACGAAATCGGTCCTGAAGAATATTCGCCAGACGGAGCGGCGCGCAGCGGTCAATCGCATGAATCGCACCCGCGTTCGCACGGCCATCCGCCGGATGCGCGGAGCGCTCAACTCAGCTGATGCGGCAGGCGCGGAGAAGCTGGCTTCCGCCACGTTCTCGGAACTCGACAAGGCCATTCGCAAGCGCACTCTGTCAGAGAACACTGCCAACCGCTACAAGTCGCGTCTCACTCTCGCTCTGAACGCCCTTAAAACAAAAAAGACGTAGGCGCAACAAATCCCAAGTTATAAAGGCGTCCCCGTCACGGACGCCTTTTTATTTCCTCCCGTCCAATGAAACCGCGCGTTCGGCGGCAACCGATCAGGCTGCTGAGCGCATTGTCAGCCGCGCCACGAGAAATTCCATGAATGCACGTGGGTCGGGATTTGACGATTTCAGCTGGCTGTCCGCATCGGCAAGCGCCACCAATCCCGCTAGCAGATCCTTCTTGGGAATGCGATACGCCTGTCGAACCGCATTTTCAGCCGCCTCGGGACGCATCCCCAACTGCCGCGCTGCCTGAAAGCCGCGCGTATGGGCGGGAAGTCCGCGGGCTTCGACTAGTTTCCGGTAGATCCAGGCCAGCGCCCCGACGATTCCGATGGGCTGTTCGCCTTCCCGCAACAGATTGTCAAGGAACGCCAATGCTGCGTCGCGCTTGCCGTCCGCCAGCATGTCGGCGAGTTGCCACACGGTATTCTTGCGCGCCGCCACGACAATTGCTTCCACATCGGCTATACGGATTCGTCCAGAACCTTGCACATATGCCGCTAGCTTCTCGAGCTCGATCCGCATGCGCGCGGGCTCGCCATTCAAAATCTCACTCAAAAATGCTGCCGCCTCGCGATCGATTTCCACGCCAAGGTCTTTTGCCATCTGGGACGCAAGCGCGACGGCCGACTCGCCGCCGATCGTCAGTTCAACGATGAGAGCTTTCTCGCTGAGCAATTTGCAAAACTTCTGCCGACCATCGAGACTCGCGGCTTCGAGAAGCAGCACCGTAAACGGCGCGGGCGATGCGAAGTAGTTCTCAAGCGCCTTGAGGACTTGATCGCGCGACTTGTCGCCCAGCTTCTCAACAGACTCCACGCCTTCTATGATAATCACCTGTCGCGGCGCCAGCATGGGGAGCGTTTGCGCGCGCTGCAGAATGTCGTCCCACCCAGCCTCGCGTGCGGAGAGTCGCGCTACCGCCCAGTCCCGCGTCCCGTCGAGAACAAACGCTTCGATAATCCGGTTGCGGCACATCTCCCGCAAATAGGAGTCGGTGCCTTGTAGAACGATAGCGGGAACTGCTTTTCCGCTCAAGAGCCGCTCGGCCAATATTTCGGGCGATACCGCGGGCATCAGAACCCCTCCAACACATTGGCCACCAGATGCGCGGCGAAATCTCGGGACATGCGATCGAGCGCCGGCGCCTCCTCTTCGAAGAAGCTCTTCACGTCGGGCGAGATCTGGTATTCATCGCGGAAAATCATGTCATCGCTGTGATACACAGCTTTCTCGGTTTTGTTGTCAATTAGCTGCACTTTCGTGTGCACGGTCACGAGCATCGTGGTCACCTCGCCCGTGGTCGCATTAAACAGCACGGGGCTCGTTTCGATCGAAAGGACTTCGCCATGAAGTACGGCGTCCGCCGATTTCGCATCCAGAACCACGCGATATTTTGTCCGCGAGATGAATTCCCGTATGACTGCTTGCGTGAACCGCTGTTCGATCCGGTATTGCGTCGTGTCATTCGTGAAGGCCGGAACTGCGATCGTTTTCCAGTCGGATGGAAGATTCGCGGCACGCCCGGCTATGTGGTATCCGCATCCAGCACACAGGATACCGGCGAGCGCCATCGCAGCGACTAGGAAGCGACCTATCCGAAGACTCGCGGCTTCGCACTTCCCTCGCACCGGCCGCCCGGGTCTAGGCAACTGAAGATTGACTGACAAGTTCCTCCGCGATGCGCACGGCGTTGCTCGCGGCAACACGCAGATTGTCGGCCACGCCCCAAAACCACACGCCAGTTGCAGGACTCGGATCGGCT
>Ga0182024_10014714_pt1 | contig 15088 bp, 13 predicted proteins | sample P32metaG_FD_120480 | JGI IMG/M metagenome (GOLD analysis project Ga0182024, IMG submission 120480) | Permafrost microbial communities from Stordalen Mire, Sweden - P3-2 metaG (Illumina Assembly) | ecosystem: Environmental > Terrestrial > Soil > Wetlands > Permafrost | place: Sweden: Stordalen... | reverse complement strand
CTCGGCAGGGACACCGTAATACTTGCCTTTGCTGAGCAGCGTCTCCGTCGTCGCGTTGATCAGGTTGCTGAGCTTCATGTCCTTCGCCCAGGACGGAATCAAGCCCCACCGCAGCATCCGCGGTTCCGGCGCCTCATCCCCGGCGACGATCGTCAGGACTTTTTCGGAGGGGAAGATCTTGTAGCGGCCCGTCCCCGCAGGCTCTCGAATCTGCACGCCGAGCGCCGGACCGAACGTCTTGCCGATCTCTTCGGGGCCGGCGGTATTGGAGTACCTGCCACACAAGCCATCTGAAGCATAGGCAGACGCTCGCAAGGCAAGGGCGAAGCCACGCGCCTTGCTCCCGACCACCCTTGACAGCGATGGGAACATATGTTCGTGTCGGGTCTCGGATCGTCTCACGTCTCCTACCCCCGCTTTCAAGCGGCGGTGCAGGCGCATGACCTCGCGTTCATCCTGCGCCACTCCGGGCAGATCACGATGGGGCTGCGGGATGAGATCGAGGTCTGCCGGCTGATCGCCGAGCAGGACCCTGGGCGCTTCGAGCCCGCGTCGGCGCGGTGGATCCAGGGGTTCGCCGGGCGGCTGGTCGTGTTGTGCGGCAAGCGGGGCCTTGGCTGATGAGCACCCCCGGCGGGATGATCGTGTGCGTCCATCTGCCGCGCTTTGAGCTGGTCGCCGCTGCCGGTGGCCCGGAGGCATTGAGCGGCAGGGCGTTGGCGGTCGCGCCGTCCGGGAGCGGCCCGGCCCGCGTCGGTGAAGTCTCGGGTACCGCTCAAGCTCAGGGCGTCCAGCAGGGAATGATGTTGGGTGAGGCGCTCGCGCGCTGTCCGACGCTCGAGCTGATCCCGGGCGATCCCGTCCAGGTCGCACAGGCCTGGGAGCAGGCAGCCCGTGCGCTTGAAGGCATCGGCGCGCAGCTGGAGCTTGCACGGGCCGGTCTTGCTTACTTCGACGGGGACGGACTGCGGGGTATTCACGGCGGGGAGGAAGGTTTGATCCTCGCGACCCGCAAAGCGCTCGGCAGGCCCGTACGGATCGGTGTCGGACCCACGAGGTTCTGCTCGCTGGCGGCGGCCCTCGAGACGAGGACACGCCGTGCCCGGAGAGTCAGCGAGCGAGAGGTCCGCCGGTATCTCGCCGTCCAGCCCGTGGGGATCCTTTCCTACCGTCCCCAGGCCGCGGCGATCGTCGCCTCGCTTCAGCAGCTCGGGCTCGGCAAGCTCGGCGCGCTCGTGAAGCTCACGGTCGCTGAGATCGCCGACCGTTTCGGCGAGGCGGGCACGATCGCGCGGCGTCTCGCGCTCGGCTACGACACGCCACTCCGGGCGCGGCGGGTCGAGGAGGAGCTGCGCGAGTCGATGCGGCTTGGGGAGACGAACTCCGGGCTGCTGCTGGAGCGAACATTGGAGGTGCTCGTCGACCGGCTGCTCGCACGGCCGCAGCGACGCGGGCGAACGATCAGGGCGATCACGCTCTCCGCTCGCTTGGTGGAGCGCGGGACGTGGCGTGAGGAGGTGGTGTTCCGCCAGGCGCTGTCCGACCCGCACCGGATTCGCCTCGCGCTCTCCCAACGCCTTACGCAGCTGCCGGCCCCGGCCGTGGCGCTGCAGTTGGCGGTGACGGAGTTCGGGCCCGCCGGCGGGGATCAGGGGAGCCTGCTCGACGGGGAGCGCACGGCGCGCCTTGTACGACTGCAGGACGCCGTCGGTCAGGTCCGGACACTCGCGGGACCGAACGCTGCGCTGCGTGCTCTCGTTGTCGATCCGCGCTCGCGTGTACCGGAGCGCAAGGTTCTCTACGCGCCGTGGCAGCAATGAGGAGCCGCACGATCGCAAAGCCCGCCGCCCCAAAAGCCCCCAAGCCGATTCGGGTGCAAGCCGAGCATGGCAAGCCGGTCGCGGTCGCGGGTGTGCGTGTGGAGGAGGTCCGGGAAGACTGGCTCGTCGATGACCGCTGGTGGACCGAGCAGCCGATCCACCGCCACTACTGGGAGCTGATCACCGTCGAGGGTGCCAACGTCGTGGTGTTCCACGACAAGCTCGTCGATCGGTGGTTCAGACAGACGGCCTGAGTAGAGATGTCTGGGACGCCACCGTATGTCGAGCTGCACGCCCATAGCGCCTACTCGTTCCTGGACGGCGCCTCACACCCGCAGGAGCTGATCGAACGGGCGGCCGAGCTCGGGCATACCGCGCTCGCGTTGACCGATCACGACTCGGTTGGTGGGGCGATGGAGCTCGCGATGAGCGCGCTGGACTCACCCGTGCGTGCGATCTTCGGCGCCGAGGTCACCGTCCAACAACCGGCGGGGTTGGATGGTAGGGAGCACCGGCACGTCACGTTGCTCGTTCGCGACAACGTTGGATGGAGCAACCTCTGCCGGCTACTCACACACGCGCACGCAGGTACGCGAGACACCACCGACCGCCGCGCCGGGCAAGCATCCGTCCCACTGGAGCGGGTCCTCGAGTACTCCGAAGGCCTGGTCTGTCTGACTGGCTGCGCGGAACACGGTGTGGAGGATGAGCCAACCGCACGTAGGCTGCTGGATGCCTTCTCCCCTGAGCGCCTGCGGGTCGAGCTGCAGCGCCCCTACGCCCGCGGCGACAAGCTCCGCAACCGCGTACGAGAGCGCCTCGCCCGCCGGCTGGGAGTGGCGACGGTCGCGACCGGTGACGTTCACGCGCACAGCCGTGAGCGCGCGTTGCTGCAAGACGCGTTTGTCGCGATCCGCCACGGCCTGACACTGGACGGCAGCGAGGTGCAACGCCGCCCGAACGACACCCACGTCCTCGCAAGACCACAGGCAATGGCCGAACGGCTGTGTGACTACCCGGACGCGGTCGCGGAGAGCGTGCGGCTCGCGGAGACGCTGACTTTCAACTTGACCGGAGATCTCGGCTACCGCTATCCCGGATCGGACTCGACGCAGGCGACCCGCGAGCTGGCCGAGGTCTGCCATGCCCGGTTCGCCGGGCGCTACCCCCGCGGCTCCGCGAACCATTCGGCCGCCGCCGGGCGGTTGGAGCAGGAGCTCCAGATCATCGACAAGCTCGGCCTCTCTGGATTCTTCCTGTTGCATCACGAGATCCTCGAGCTAGCCAGGGAGGTAGCTGTGGATATTCGCGGGCCGGACACCGCCAGGGCGCTGCTGCCACCGGGTCGTGGCCGGGGGTCCTCCGTCTCCTCGATCGTCTGCTACCTCACCGGTCTCTCCCATATCGACCCGATCGCTAACGAGCTCGCGATCGGACGGTTCCTGCACGAAGACATCACGGGGCTGCCCGACATCGACATCGACTTCCCCCGGGACATCCGCGCCGCGCTGATCGTCCGTGTCCCCCAGGTCCACGGGTACGACCGCGCCGCCTTGGTGGCTACGTCTCCCACGTTTCGTGCGCGTGGCGCGATCCGGGAGCTCGGCAAGGCGCTCGGCCTACCCGCCGGTGAGCTCGATCTCCTCGCCCGGGGCGCTGAGGGCTGGGGCGGCCACGGCGCCGTCGCGCAGGACATCCGCACAGCGCTCGGCCCCGAGCGCTGCAAGCACCCACGATGGGCATGGCTCGCGCGCCTGGCCGATCAGGCGTACGGGCTGCCGCGGAACCTCGGGCAGCACCCCGGCGGAATGGTGATCGCGACACGACCCTTGATCGACTGCGTCCCGATCGTGCCAGCCGCGATGGCGGACCGGCAGATCGTCCAGTGGGACAAGGACTCCTGCTCGGACGCGGGGTTCCTGAAGATCGACCTGCTCGGGCTGGGGATGCTCTCAGCGGTCGAGCGATGTGTCGAGACGATCGCCGCCACTCGCAACGAGCGGATCGACCTGTCACGAATCCCGTTCGATGACAAGCGCACGTTCGAGATGATCCAGCGGGCCGACACCACAGGCGTGTTCCAGATCGAGAGTCGCGCGCAGATGGGGTCGCTGCGGCGCACCAAGCCCGCGAACCTCGACGACCTCACCGTCCAAGTCGCACTCGTCCGGCCAGGCCCAATCGTCGGCGGCGCGGTCAACACCTACATCGAACGACGCCAAGCACTCCTGCGCAACCCGGACTTCGAGGTTCCCTTCCTGCACCCCTCCCTCGAGGAGCCGCTGAAAGAGACCTTGGGGACGATCGTGTTCCAGGACCAGGTGATCGAAGTCGCCCGCGCGTTCGCCGGCTTCACCGCCGGGGAGGCCGAGAGCCTCAGACGCGCGATGAGCCGCAAGCGCTCCCAGGAGGCGATGGACAACCACCGTCAACAGTTCGTCGACGGCGCCCGCGCCAGCAACCCCGACGCGACTGAGGCCGTGATCGAGCAGGTCTGGAGCATGGTCGCCGGGTTCGCCGGGTTCGGGTTCCCCAAGGCCCACGGCGCCGCCTTCGGGCTACTGGCCTACCAGTCGACGTGGCTACGCGTCTACTACTTCCAAGAGTTCCTCTGCGCCCTGCTCAACGAGCAACCAATGGGGTTCTACCCGCCCGACAGCCTGATCCACGAGGCACAACGCCGCGGCGCCACGATCCTCCCACCGGACGTGATCCACAGCGACGCCGAATGCACCGTCACTCAAGCCTGCGATACCCACAGCGACACCGAGCACGCGCCCACCGGCGCTGGCGAGATCCGGGTCGGCCTGCACTACATCAAGGGCGTCCAGGCCGAGGACATCGAGCGCCTCATCACAGCCCGCGTCACCGGCGGGCCGTTCCGCAGCCTGCAGGACCTGGCCGCCCGCGCCGGCGCCGGCACCGCGACCCTCGAAGTGCTCGCCTGGTCCGGTGCCTGTGACACGCTCGCCGGTCACGACCCCTACGCGCGGCGCACCGCCCTGTGGCAGCTCGGCGTTGTGACCCCCGCGAAGCGGACCAAGGGCGGCGACCAGCTCGCACTGGAGCTACCGCTCGGCAGGGCGCCGAACCTACCCGCCCTCTCAGACTGGGAGTCGATGATCGCCGACTACAGCGCCACCGGTGTCTCGATCGAGCACCACCCCATCCAGCTACTCCGCGACCAGCTCACCGAGCAGGGCGCGACATCGACCGCGCAGCTGGCCACCATCAGGCACGGCACCCAGGTCAAGGTCGGCGGATTCGTGATCGCCCGCCAGAAACCCGGGACCGCGAACGGCATCACATTCCTCTTGCTCGAGGACGAGGCCGGCACCCTCAATGTGATTGTCCCGGAGAAGCTCTACGAAGCCCACCGGCTGATCGTCCGCACCGAGCCCCTCGTCCTGATCGAGGGAGTGCTCGAGCGTCACGCCTCAGGCGGCGGCGCGATCAACCTGCTCGCCAAGAACATCGCCCGACTCACCAGGCTGGACGACTCGGCAGCCGCCACCGTCAAGGATCTGCGCAAGCCCGAGCAACCGGCCCTCGCCGGCAGCGACGACTTCGCGGTCGCCGCACCGGCGGTTATGAGCTTCGGGCGCGGGCGGGGACGGTAACCGCGAAACAATGCAGGCCCCCGCCTCAGCCGAACAGCCCATCGACCGACACCTCGATCCGCTGCTCCGGCAAGGCGGCCGGAATGGGGAGCGCATGCGTCTCGCCGCCGCCCGTGATGCTGAAAAGTCTCTGCACCGTCTTACTCAGGAAGCGTGAGGCCTGCGCCATACCGTGCGCGTCGTCGCGTCCGTGCGGCCGGTGGTAGTAGCGCGCGGGGACGTACACGTGCAGCTTGCGGCGCGCTCGCGTCAGGGCGACGTAGAACAGGCGCCGCTCCTCGGCGATTCCCTCCTCGCTGCCGGTGCTCATGTCCGCCGGGAAGTTGCCGTCATACGCGGCAATCAGGTGGACGGCGTCCCACTCCAAGCCCTTTGCGGAGTGCGCGGTGCTCAGGACGAGGTAGTCCTCGTCGAGGTGTGGGGGACCAGCGAAGTCCGCGCTGGAAGCCGGCGGGTCGAGCACCAGCTCGCCCACGAAGTGGCGGATATCCTGGGCGCCGCGGGCGGCCAGCACGAGCTGGTCGAGGTCTGAGACCCGTACGACCCCGTCGGGGTAGTGCAGGCGGATCAGCGGCGCGATCGCCTCGCACAATCTCTCCACCCGGACACCAGTCTCATCAGTGCATCCTGCGCCGGTTGCCATGAGCGCGGCGATCACCGAACTGGCGTGCTCACGCGAGCACGGAGGAACATGCTCTACAGCCAGCTGCCAACGCTCGAACTCCGGTGGAGCACCCTCCCCCGAGCGCAGCGCATCGAGGACACGCCGGGCACGAGTCGACCCGACGCCCTCGAGCAGCTTCATCAGACGCAACCAGCTCAGCTCATCCGCCGGGTTGTCGGCCAGGCGCAGGAGAGCGATGAAATCCTTTACGTGCGCGGCCTCCAAATACTTCAGCCCGCCGTACTTCACAAACGGGATGCCCCGCCGCATCAGCTCGACCTCCAGCAGAGCGGGGTCATGGTTCGTGCGATACAGGACGGCCTGCTCGCGCAGTTCCATCCCTTCCTCCCGTGCGGCCATCACCCGCTCGCACACTTCCAGCGCCTGCTGAGCTTCATCACGCGGGAAAGCAAGCTCGGGCAGGGAGCCACCCTCCCGATCGCTCCACAACGTCTTGCGATACCCATCCCGATCCTGCTCAGAGACAGCGTTTGCGACCGCGAGGATCGGTCCCGTCGAGCGATAGTTCTGCTCCAGCTTCGCCACATGGGCGCCGGGGAACTGCTCGGGGAACTCGAGGATGTGACGGGCACTGGCGGAGCGAAACCCATAGATCGCCTGGAAGTCATCGCCTACCACGGTCAGACCCGGGTGCCCTAAACGCAGGTTGCCGACGATGTCGACCTGCAGCCGATTGACGTCTTGGTACTCATCCACAAGCACATGGTCAAAGCCGCTTGCGATCAACGGGCCGATCAGCTCATTGGCCAGAAGTGCATTCCAGTAGAGCAACAGGTCATCGAGATCGAGCACTCCGAGCGCGCGCTTGCGGACACCATATGCCCGGAAGATCGCGGCGAGCGCCTCCTGATGCTCATCACACCACGGGAAGGACTCGGCCAGGACCTCCGTGAGTGGACGCTGGGCGTTGACCGTGCGCGAGTAGATCTCGAGCACCGTTCCGGCCCGCGGGAACCGCCGCTCGCTCTCTGCATGACCCTCCTCCTGGCGGACCATGTCCAGAAGATCCGCCGCATCGCCCGCGTCCAGCACCCCGAAACCCGCATCCAAGCCAAGCGAGCCCGCATGCACACGGATCATGCGGTGAGCGATCGAGTGAAAGGTACCGCCGACGATCCTGCCGGCGTCGGGGGCGACTCGCTCGGCGAGCGTGCGGGCGCGCTCGACCATCTCACCGGCCGCGCGTCGCGTGAACGTCAGCAGCAGGATCCGTTCGGCGGGCGTCCCCCGCGCCATCAACCACGCCGCACGACTGCACAACGTCGTCGTCTTGCCCGTCCCCGCTCCCGCGAGGATCAGCAGCGTCTCACCCGAATACGTGGCGGCCGGCCGCTGCTCGACGTTCAGCTGGTCGAGGAACGAGTGTGTGGCGGAGTCATCGAACATCCGTTCGCCAAGCTAGGCGAGCCCCCGGATGGCGTGCAAGAGAGGATGCATCGGCATCCAGCGACGGCGCGACTAGGGTCAGCCCGCGCAAGCTGTGTGGATCGCCCCGCACCAGCGAACCACGCCGACGATCGAGGTCGCGATGATGTCTTCTACGTCCCTCCGGGCGTGCGGCCGCACGTAACGTCGTAAAGCTTTGGGCAATATCCGCAGAGCCGCGCCCAACGCGGGATAGCATCGGATCGCGGCCTTCTGGTAGCTGAGGCTTTTCGATTCGAGCCTCTGTTCACCCTCTCACCTGGCGTCGGTATTCACGCGACACCGAGTCGCGCTCCAACAGCCCGACCTCCAAGAGCGTCGATATGTAGCGGTGGGTCGTGCTGGCGACCATGTCGAGCTCATGGGCCACATCCGTCACTGACCGGCCGGCCCCATCGGCCGGGAAGGAAGCAAGAACCAGCAGGCCTCGCAACAGCGAGCGCGACAGGCGCCGATCGTCCAACTGCGCGGGGGACGCCCGGAAGTCGAGGTCCTCCACTAGGCCCAGCGGGCCACCGTCGTCCACGGCCTCGCGAATAACCCGGTTGATCTGGGCCTTGGACAGCTCGATTGAGATTCCGTTCTCTGACATCTGAACCGGGGTCCGATACTGGCGATGGCGCGGCTTCAGCCTGGTGAGACGACTCCGAGGATGCTAGCGATTAGAGGTCAGTTCGCACGGGTAGTGTACAACTGCTGGACACTCAAGTGGAAGGGATTTGATGGCACAACCTCCCGGCTTGGCAGCGCCGCGATTTCTAGTCGTGGCCCAGGGCGCCCTTTACCTTCTCTTCTGCTCAGACACTCCGGGGAGTGCGCACGAGCGGGCCGGCCTCTGGCTATAGGCTAAGGGCCTATCCCGGAAGGGACCAATGAGCCCCGCACCGCAGGGGTCCAAACGGCCTATTGGGATACGTCCTAAGGGTCGCGTTCGATCACGCGATCGCGGACCACCTGGCCCCGACGTTGACCCCGGGCCAGCATGTAGAAAAGCGAGAGCACCAGCCCCAGGATTCCAGCGATCATGAGGATCAAGCCGACGGTCTGAAGCGAGATGCCCGAAACGCTGGCGGTCACGGCGTAACGCAGAATCGCGCCCACAGCGATGAGCAATATGGATGTTCCCGTTGGCATAGTCGGGATATACCCACTTCGACAGTCGCTCAATCGCGATTGGCGCCCGCAGAGGTGTCGAAGCGAGCCGTCGTCGGCCACGCTGTCGCCGTGCAGGGCGCACCTATGGCTGCTGTATCGGCCCTGTCGTCAAGCGATCCGTTGCCATAGCCGATATTTGGGACGATGTCTATGGAGCCGAGCGCCTACCCAGATCGGGTGGCTGTGAGTGCCGAGGGTGCCGCGGTGGCGGCTCTCCACGAGCTGCCGGGGGCGAGGATGCTCGTCTTCGATCGCGAGCTTCGCTTCATCCTGCCCGCTGACGGGGTTCAACCGGTCGCGGTGGCGATCGGCGACGATCCGGAAGACTGCGGCTCCCTGGCCGCCGCGGTCCACATCGAGCGGTTCTCCCCGGCCAGGAACCAGCCTGTCTCATCGACGTTGATCGCCCCAGACCCCAACACTCCCGCCACCATCAAACTCATCAAGAACCCACGCACGCCTCACGCCCCGCGTCATAAACAGCCTCAGCCACCGCCCACTCCACACCCCAAGAGCTCGCCGCCCCCCACCACGCTCTTGGCTATAGAAACCCAGACAACTGAACGGCTACCTGTTTGCATAGAGGCGACGACCGGAATCGAACCGGTGTAAACGGCTTTGCAGGCCGCTGCGTAGCCACTCCGCCACGTCGCCAGGAAGTCAGCAAAGCGTATCGAGCACGACCGTCGCGGCCCGAGCGCGATTGGAGACGGTCGACTCCCCCGGCTCCTTCGTCCACGCCGCCCGCCTGTAAAGCGTCGCCACGCCTGTGCCTCAACAGCGAACTTCAGCGCTGCCGCCGGAGGCGGCTTCATTTGAAAATCTCAGCCGCCCATGGGTGATGGCGGGATACGGGTCTCGCCATGCACCTCGGGAATCGTCATCGCGAGCTCGTCGACGAAGCACCAGGACCAGGCTTCGCCGGGCTCGATCGAGCGGATGATCGGGTGACCGCTGGACCGGCTGTGCGCCGTGGCGTGGCGATTGGGCGAGTCGTCGCAGCAGCCGACGTGGCCGCACTCCAAGCAGATGCGCAGGTGCAGCCAGGGGTCACCCGTCAGCAGGCAGTCCTCGCAGCCATCGACGGCCTCGGGCAGTTGTGTGACCAGGACGTGGTCGAGGTGGGTGCAAGCGGCCATCTTGGCTACCTCCGATCGGGGTTGTCGCTGTCGGTCACGCCGGGTGCTCAGGACAGCGCTCGAGCGCCGCTCAAAGCGACGCTCGGCAAGAGCGTAGCGCCGCTCGATCCGCTGACGGACCTGGCGAACCGGATCCTGGTCCTCGACCGTGCCGAGCAGATTCTCGCGCGAGCGCGACGGCAGGACGTTCCGGTGAACGCGCTGTTCGTCGACATCGACGGCTTCAAGCGGATTCAACGACCGCTTCGGCCGAAGACCTGATGCAGGACGCCAGCCTGGCGCTGTACAAGGCCAAGGCCGTCGGCAAGAAATGTTGCAGACCTCCCTATGTGATGCATCTTGCAAGATGACCTGTTAGGTTCCCGCCTGTTCGTGCCGAGTCCTTGACCCCATGGGGTGAAGGAGCGGGGGACCCAAAGCAGCCGAAAAAGAAGGCTGCGGGGGCGAATCGCCACAACCATTGTGGCGTAGCGCAAATGCGCGAGCCCGACAGCTAACCCCGTAGGCGCCAAGCGATATCGAAAGGACGCCTTGCATGTCGGGATTCCCGCGTGATCTTGCTGTACTCGAGCCCTGGGAGCTTTCGTTGGTCCGCTCACGCGAGCGTCGCCAGCGGGCTGGCCGATCTGTTGGCCGATCTGTGATCGGCGGCGGCGATGGTCGCGGGCGCAGCGCCGCAAGGAGCATCGCCTCCACCTCGTCGTTGGCGGCGATGCTGGACGCGCGCAACCTGCACGGAATCCGCGACCTGGCCGACGAGCAGCCGTGGGAGCTGTCGCTGGGCCGCTCACGCGCGCGCCGCCGTGCCTCCGAGCTGCGGTTCGTGCCGGCGAGCTCGCGGGCGAAGCGCATCTCGCTGGGCGCCCTCGTTGCCCTGACCGTCGGTCCCACCGCCAGCCTCGCGAGCGGGAGCACCGCCGCCAATCCCGGCGCACCCACGCCCGAACCGCCGACGACCACCGAACACTCCATCATGCTGAGCACCGGCAGCGAAGGCAGGCAGGTTCAGCTACTTCAAGAAGCCCTCGGCTCCATCAAAGTCGACGGTATCTTCGGACCCGAAACCGAAGCGGCGGTGCGCGCCTTCCAGACGAGCAGAGGGCTGACGGTCGACGGCATCGTCGGCCCGATCACAAGCAGCGCACTGCGCGGGCGCACCGCGCTCTCGAGCGTTCAGAGCGTGACCCCGGGGGAAACGTCCTCGAGCGCATCCTCGCAATCCGAATCCTCCCCCACCTCCGAACCCTCCCCCACCTCCATTACCGCGGACGTGGCCTCCACCACAGGCGCAGCGCAAGACACAGGGGAAAACGCAACCTCATCGACAGAAGCCACAGCACAGCAGGCGCCCTCTGGCACGGCGACCGAGCCGACGACGGGCGATCAGGTGGAGCAGCTGCAGAACGCCCTGCACCTCCCGGTCGACGGCGACCTCGGCCCCGAAACCGAGGCGGCGATCCGCCGGCTGCAGGCCCGCCACGGGCTGACCGTCGACGGCATCGTCGGCCCGGACACGTGGAGTGCGATCGGCGTGCACGGCGAGGAAACGCTGACCCCTCCCCCCTCGGCTCTTCCCCAGCCGACCCAGCATTCCGCGGGCGCGGCGCCCGCCACCGCGAGCGGCGCCCCCACCGGCACGGGCGGGCAGTCCGATGTGAGCAACGTTTCAAGCACGCCCACGGCGCCTGCGACCGGCGGCAATCCGATCGCGCAGCTGCAGAATGCCCTGCACCTCCCGGTCGACGGCGAATTCGGCCCCGAAACCGAGGCAGCGGTGCGGCGGCTGCAGGCCCGCCACGGACTGACCGTCGACGGCATCGTCGGCCCGACGACATGGAGCGTCATCGGGGTCAGCGGAGCGAGCACGCTCACCCCGCCCCCTGATGCCTTGGCGGGGTTCGGCGCGGGCCGCTCGAGCGACTCGAGCAGCCCCGCTGGAGCGAGCAACTCGACCGGCAGCACCGCGAGCGGCGGCGAAGGCGAAGCCCAGAGCGTCGTGGCCCGCGTGATCGCGGCCGCGGATGAAATCGCGACCAGGCCGTACGTGTACGGCGGCGGGCACGGCTCGTTCGAGTCCGAGGGGTATGACTGCTCGGGCTCGGTCTCCTACGCGTTGCACGGCGGCGGCCTGCTGAGCTCGCCCGAGGATTCGTCCGGACTGGAGTCCTACGGCGAACCCGGACCGGGCAAGTACATCACGATCTACGCGGACGCCGAACACGCCTACATGACGATCGACGGCCGCCGCTTCGACACCGTGGCGCTGCAGGAAGACGGCTCGCGGTGGGCCAACTCGCCCGGCGATGACGGCGGCGGCTTCGTCGAGCGCCACCCCGACGGGTTGTAACGCCATCAGCTCGGGGGGCTTGCCCCCGAGGCGCCTAGCGCAAACCGGCCTGGAAGGGCCGATCGGCACCCCATTCGTGCGTCCCGTCCCAAGCGCGGCCTAGCTTGTCTGTCCGTAGAGAAAACGGCGACAGGAGACGAAGGCAATGCTGGCACGAGCGCACACGTTCACGATCGAAGGACTGCAGACGTGGCATGTGACCGTCGAGGTCGACATCCGCCCGGGGCTGCCCGGGTTCGCGATCGTGGGGCTGGCGGACGCCGCCGTGCGCGAGGCGCGCCAGCGGGTGCAGGCGGCGATCCTCAACTCGGGATACGAGTTCCCCGCCCGGCGAATCACCGCGAACCTCGCCCCGGGCGACGTGCCGAAGGTCGGCCCGGGCTTAGATCTGGCTCTCGCCTGCGCGGTGTTGGCGGCGAGCAATCAGCTCCCCCGCGAGCGGCTGGAGAGCCACGTGCTGTTCGGCGAGCTCGCGCTCGACGGCTCCGTGCGGGCCTGCCAGCAGGGCACGCTGGCGGTAGCGCAGGCGACGCTCCAGGCCGGGCTGGGAACGCTTGTGCTCGCGCCCGAGCGGGCGCGCGAGGCGTGCCTGATCGAGGGCTTGGAGGTCGCCCCGGTCGAGCGTTTGACAAGCGCGGTGCGCGTCCTCGACGGCGGTCCCGCCGATCCGCTGCCCGTGCAGTCGCGGGGAGCGGGCGCGGACGCGAGGAGCGTCGCTGGGCCGGACCTGAGCGACGTGCGCGGCCAGCACCACGCGGTGAGAGCGTTGATCGTGGCGGCCGCGGGCGCCCACAACAGCCTGCTGACCGGACCACCGGGGACGGGCAAGACGATGCTCGCCCAGCGGCTCCCGTCGATTCTGCCATCGCTGAGCCGCTCGGAGGCGATCGAGGTGACGCGAATCCACAGCATCACGGGCGGTTCGGAGGGCGATCTGGCCAGCAGCCGCCCGTTTCGCTCGCCACACCACTCGATCACGACCGCGGGCCTGATCGGCGGCGCGCGGCGCGGATGGGTCGGCGAGGTCGTGCTGGCGCACAACGGCGTGCTGTTCTTGGACGAGCTCTCGGAGTTCGCGCGCCCGACGCTCGAGGCGCTGCGCCAGCCGCTGGAGGACGGACGGATCGCGATCGTCAGGGCACAGCACTCGGCCGTATACCCGGCGCGGTTCATGCTGGTGGCGGCCACCAACCCATGCCCGTGCGGCTATGCGGGGATCTTGGAAAGGTGCAGGTGCAGCGAAACCGAGCTGATGCGCCACCGTCGACGGTTGAGCGGCCCACTGCTCGACCGTATCGATCTGACGGTCAAGCTGGAGAGCGAGGGGGCGCTCGGCACGAGCGCGCCGGCGCTGACGAGCTCGAAGCAGGCGCGCGAGCGGGTGATGGCCGCGCGCGAGCGTCAGGCGGCGCGTTTGGCAAAGGACGGCGTGACGGTGAACGCGCAGATCGACGTGCGCATGCTGAGACGCCACGCGCGGCTCGAGCAGCAGGCCGAAGAGCTGCTGCAAAAGAACCAGGAGCGGGGCTTGCTGAGCGCGCGCGGACAGCACCGGGTGCTGCGCGTGGCACGCACGATCGCCGATCTGAACGGCAGCGAGCGCGTGCGCGCGCGGGACGTCGGCTCGGCGCTGGCCATGCGCTCCGAAGCGCAGCACGCGGGAAGCCGTGCGGCATGAGCGGCGCGGGTGGAGACCGTCTGCGCCCGCTGGACACGGAGGCTCCCAGCACAGGCGATCAGCACGGCGGCATGAATGCGTGTGAGAAATGCCTGCGCCGCAGCTGGCTGCTGGCGGTGCTGAGCGCCCGTTTGGCATACCAGGCGCGCGATCGGGGGCGGCTGCTCGCGCTGCTCGAGCTCGACGACGAGGAGCTCGTGCGGGCGATCGGGGGCAGGCGCCGGCGAGAGCTGCGAGAGCGATACGCGCGCTTTGAGCCCGAGGACATCCGCCGGCGCCAGGGCGTGGAGGCGATCTGCCGTCACCACCACGGCTACCCGCGCGCGCTGACCGGAGCTGGAGCGCCGCGAATGCTGTACGTGGCGGGCGCGGCGCGAGCACTGGTGGAGCTGGGCGCCGAGCCGACGGTGGCGATCGTGGGGAGCCTCAGAGCGACTGACTACGGCATGGAGATGGCGCGAAGCCTGGCACGCGGTCTGTCCGTGAGTGGCGTGACGGTTACGAGTGGCGTGTCGGACGGGATCGCCGTCGCCGCGCAGGAGGGTGTGCTCGAAGCGGATGGCAGGCCGCTGACGGTGATGGACGGCGGCCTGGATGTGGCGTGCCCGGCGCGCAGACGCGCCCTGTATGAGCGCGTTCGGAGCAAGGGCTGCGCCGTCGCGGAGCTGCCGTGCGGCTGCGGCTCCAGGCAGTGGTGTGACACAGCGCGCGAGCGGATCGTGGTCGGACTGGCGCAGCTGACGATCGTCGTGGAGGCCGACGAGAACCAACGCGATCTGCTGAGCGCGCACGTCGCGCGGGCCTTGGGGCGGACCGTCGCGGCCGTCCCCGGGCGTGTGACATCGCCGGTGTCGCGGGGAACGAATGCGCTGCTGATGGAAGGCGCCGAGCTGGTGCGAGGACCGGGGGACGCGCTGGAGCTGCTTTACAAAGGGGACGCGACAGGTGGGATGAGTGCAACGGCGAAGAGATTGGCCACCCCGCCCCGGGTTCCACAACTGGAGCCGAGGCTGAGGACGACGCTGGAGCAGGTGGGCGCGGGCAAGGACACCCCCGCGAAGCTGACAGCCGGCAGCGCGGATGCTGGTGAGGTGCTGCTCGCCTGCAGCGAGCTGGAACTGATGGGTCTGCTGGCACGGGGAGACGGTGGTCGGTACGTGCCGAGAGAGAGCCTCGCGGGCCGGTAGAGCTACTCGCCTCCGCCTGAGATCGTGACGCT
>Ga0182024_10014713_pt1 | contig 15089 bp, 14 predicted proteins | sample P32metaG_FD_120480 | JGI IMG/M metagenome (GOLD analysis project Ga0182024, IMG submission 120480) | Permafrost microbial communities from Stordalen Mire, Sweden - P3-2 metaG (Illumina Assembly) | ecosystem: Environmental > Terrestrial > Soil > Wetlands > Permafrost | place: Sweden: Stordalen... | reverse complement strand
CGAGACCATCAGCGTATCGCTGAGGCGCTTGGTAACGGTGGCCGTCAACGCGTCGGCGTTGTCGATCGCCGCGTCGGAGCGATGCTCGACCTCGACCAGCATCTGATCGAGACCGTGCGTCGGACGATCGACGAAGATCCGATAGTTCGGCGAGAGTTCGGAGAACCGAAGCAGCGCCTCTTCTACCGCCGACGGAAAAACGTTGACGCCGCGGATGATCAGCATGTCATCGACGCGTCCGGTGAACCAATCGATGCGTGCGGTCGTGCGCCCGCAACTGCAGCGTTCGCGATCGATCGAGGTAAGATCGCGGGTCCGGTAGCGCAACATCGGCATCGCCTCGCGCGTGAGCGTGGTCAGCACCAGCTCGCCGCGTTCGCCGTCGGGGATCGGCACGCCGGTCTGCGGATCGATGATCTCGGGCAAGAAGTGATCCTCCTGCACGTGCATCCCGCGTTTGTCGAGGCACTCCTGCGCAACGCCCGGTCCGATGATCTCGGTCAGTCCATAGATGTTGGTTGCGATGACGCCGAAGGTTTCTTCCAGCGCGGCGCGCATCTCGCGCGTCCACGCCTCCGCGCCGCAGATCGCATAGGCGAGCGCTTTGGGCCGCCGCCCTTCGGCCCGAAACCGCTCGGCGACCACCAGCGCGTAGCTCGGCGTTGCCCCGAATCCGATCACCGGCAGGTCGGCCAGCAGCTGCATCTGACGGGCGGTGTTTCCCGACGATGCCGGGATCACGCACGCGCCGAGCGTCTCGCACCCGCCGTGCGCGCCGAGCCCCCCGGTGAACAAACCGTAGCCCCAGGCGACCTGAAACATGTCGCCCGGCATGATGCCGCCGGCTGCCAAACTGCGCGCCATCACCTCGCCGAAGATTGCAAGATCGCGGCGCGTGTACGCGCTGACGGTCGGATTCCCGGTCGTCCCCGACGAGGCGTGAAGGCGGGCGAGATCGCGCTCGGGTACCGCCAGCAGCCCCAGCGGATACGTGTCGCGCATATCGGCCTTCGTGCTGAAGGGCAGCTCCGCGCAGTCGGCCAGCGTCGCGGGCGTCTTCACGTCGCGCAGCCGCTCCCGGTAGAGATCGTTGCTGTGCCGCAAACGGTCGACCAGGTCGCGCAGACGCTCGAGCTGCAGGGCTTGCAGCGCCTGCCGTTCGAGGGTCTCGAATTCCGGCTGGAAGATCATCTCGCGTCCTACGCGCAAAGCTCGGCGATCACCGGCTTGTACGCGTGCGCGGAGGCGGATTGAGTGAGCAAGAGTTCTTCCGCGGCGTGGGTGAAGCTGCGGTGCTTCGCGACGGTCAAAAAAGCGCGGAGCGTGCGAAGCTCCACCTGCTCCGCTACGTCATGCGGCGCGCCGTGGCCTCGAATATCGATGCCAACTGCCCGTGCCGGTCCAACCCGTAGTCGGCGGCAATCATGTTGGCCTCGGCGATGTAGGCGCTGCAGGCGTCGTCGGCGGCGCCCGGAGCTCCCAGTCGATCGAGGGCGGCGATCACCGCTTCGGCGCGGTCGTCGTCGAGCGCGGTCAGGCCGGCGTACGCGGCCGCGACGGTTTCCCGGGCCTCCGAGGGCGGTCCGGCGAGGGCCCAGGCGACCGGGAACGACCATTTCCGGCGCCGGATGTCGGCGCCGGTCGGCTTTCCGGTCAGCTGGGTGGCGCCCCAGGTCCCCAGTACGTCGTCGCGGACCTGGAAGGCCAGCCCGTAGGCGCGACCGACGCGCCCGTACGCGGCCGCCCGCTCGGGCGAGGCGCCCGCGGCCAGCGCGCCGAGTTCGCAGGACGCCCCGAAGAGCGCCGCCGTCTTGCCTTCGATCATGCGCACGTACTCGTCGAACGACACCCAGGCCGAGGTCTCGAAACCGATGTCGTACGCCTGACCCTGGCACATCCGAAAATGCGCGTGATAGAGCGCCGAGGCCATCGCGGCCACGCTCGCCGGCGCAAGCGCGCGCGCGCCGTCGATCAGCGTGAGGTAACTGAGCGCGCAGAGCGCGTTGCCCGCCTCGAGCGCGGCCGGCACGCCGTGCCGGGCCCAGAGGGTCGGGCGTCCGTGCCGGATCTCGTCGCGATCCTCGATGTCGTCGTGCACGAGCGAGAAGTTGTGCAGCAGCTCGAGCGCCGCGGCGGCGGAAAACGCATCCTCCGGGCTGCCGCCTTCGGCTTCGGCGACGGTGACCAAGATGCGCGGGCGCAGACGTTTCCCGCGTTTGGCCGCGGCATCGTCAAAGGCGAAGTGCTCGCGGATCAGCGCACGGTTGGGCGAACCGTCGTCGAGCCGGTCGAGCGCGCGTTCGAGATAGGTTTCGAACGCGTCGAAGGTGGCCGGTGCGTGCAAGGGACGCGATGCTGCTATTTTGCGAGCACTCCACGCAGCGCGCGGACGATGTTGCCGGGGCGCATCGCGTCGGCCGCCGCCGTCGCTTCGAATCCGGAATGGACCATACAGTCTTCGCACTTGGGATTGCCGCTGCCGTGTCCGTAGCGATCCCACTCGGTGGTGTCGAGCAGCTCCTGGTACGAATCGGCGTACCCTTCGCCGAGCAGATAGCACGGCTTCTGCCAGCCGAACAGGCTGTAGCTCGGCATCCCCCAGGGCGTGCATTCGTAGTCTTTTTCACCGACCAGAAAATCGATGAAGAAGGGGCTTGCGTTGAACTGCCACTTCTTTTTTCCGTTGCGGTACGGCGCCATGATCTCGCGGAACAGCGACGTCGTCTGATCGCGCTGGAGGAAGTGTTCCTGGTCGGGCGCCTTCTCGTAGGGATACCCCGGCGAGATCATCATGCCGTCGACGCGCAGCTCGTCGGTAGCGAGGTCGAAGAACTCCTGGACGCGCTGCGGGTCGGCGTCCTTGAAGATCGTCGTATTCGTCGTGACGCGAAACCCGCGTGCCTTCGCAGCCTTGATCGCCTTGACGGCGACCTCGAAGATCCCGGCCCGGTCGACGGCTTTGTCGTGTTCTTCGCGCAGCCCGTCGAGGTGCACGCTGAACGAAAAGTAGTCCGAGGGCACGAACTTGTCGAGGCTCTGCTCGAGCCTGATCCCGTTGGTGCACAGATAGACGAATTTCTTGCGCGCGATGAGCCCGCTGACGATCTCGCTGATCTGCGGGTGCAGCAGCGGCTCGCCGCCCGGAATCGCAACCACGGGCGCGCCGCAATCATCGACCGCGGCAAAGCATTGCTCGGGCGAGAGATGCTTGCGCAGCACCTCGACCGGATGCTGGATCTTCCCGCACCCGCCGCAGGCCAGGTTGCACCGGAACAGCGGCTCGAGCATCAGCACGAGCGGGTAGCGCTTGCGACCCGCGATCCGCTGGCGCACCACGTACGACCCGACTGCTACGACTTGCTTGAGAGAGACAGCCATCTATCCTCCGGGCGAACTGCGCTCGCCGCGTATCCATGCTCTCGAAACCACGCCACCGCGGCAGAAAGTGCCGGGGCGAGGGACCGGTGCGGGACCGCGAGCGCTTTGGTAGCCTTCGACGCGTCGTAGTACATCGTCTGCTTGGCCATGCGGACGCTCTCGTAGGAAACGTCGGGCCGGAAGCCGACGCGAGCGAGCACGAACTCGCCGAGCGCCGCGTAGGCGAGCGGGATGATCCGCGGCAGCCGCAGGCCCGGTGCCGGCAGGCCGGTCAGCGCCGCAAGCTGTTCCAGCAGGCTCCGTAAGGTGCGGTTCTCGTTCCCCAGGATGTAACGTTCGCCGGTCGTGCCCCGCGCATACGCCGCGAGATGGCCGGCCGCGACCTCGGCGACGTCGACGAGGTTGAGGCCCGTGTCGACGTAGGCGGGCATGCGGCCGGTAAGAAAGCGGACCAGGATCTCGCCGGTCGGCGTCGGTTTCGCGTCCCATGGCCCGACCGGCGTCGTCGGGTTCACGATCACGACGTCCAGCCCGGCGGCGACTGCGGCGCGCGCTTCCGCCTCGGCGAAATATTTCGATCGTTTGTACGCGCCCACCAGCGCCGCGGGCGGACTCTGGTAGGTCTCGTCGGCCGGCCGGCCGTCGCTGCGGACGCCGATCGCTGCCACCGAGCTGGTGTGCACCACGCGCGGGACGCGCGCCGCGCGCGCGGCTGCCAGGACGCTGCGCGTGCCCACGACGTTCGTGCGTTCGAGTTCGGTGCGATCGCGACGCCACAGGCTGTAGTGCGCCGCCAGATGGAAGACCGCGTCGCAGCCGGCCATAGCGTCCGCCAATCCCGGCGAGAACAGATCGCCCGCCACGCGCTCGATCGGCAGGCCGTCGAGCGAATCGGCCCGGCCGCGAACGAGCGCGCGCACCTGCCAGTCCTCGGCCAGCAGCGCGCGCACGACGTTCGCGCCGACGAAACCGGAGGCGCCGGTAACGAAGGCGGTGCGCGCCAATACCCTAGGTGCCGAACAGAAGCGGGCGCTTGCGCACGCGGTCCGCGAGCCAGCGCAAGGTCGGGTTCGTCAGCGCCGAAGTCGACGCGGCGACGACGATCGCGCGCACTTCGGCGCGCCCGATTTTCACGCTGCCGCCGGGCACGAGCATGCCGTCGGTGCGTTCCATCTCGCGCATCGTCGCGATCGCAAAGAGCACCGGAAGGACGCAGAAGAGACGGATCCGCGGCGCCGCGACCGGGATCGCTTCGATGTACCGCAGCGAACGGTCGATGTCGTCCTGCGCCATCGTCATCAGCGGAACGAGCGCATCGCGATTCGCAGCCCGCTGCTCGGCGCGCAGGATCGTCGTGTGATCGCTGCCGACGGCTGCCAGCAATTCGGAAGGGATGTAGACCGCATTCTCACGCTCGGCATCCCAGGCCACATCCTTGAGGATGTTGACCGTCTGCAGCGCTTCGCCGAAGGCTTCGCAGTCCTCGAGCAGCCGGGCGTAGGTGCGCGCGCCGATCAGCTGCGAGTGCTCGTGCCATAACTCGGTGAGCAGATGCCCGACCGTCCCCGCGACGTAGTAGCAGTACTCGCGGAACTCGTCGACCGTCACGATGCGAATTCCGCCCGGATGCTCGAGCACGAAGCGGCGCATCCCGCCGACCATTTCTTCGACCCAGCGGCGCAGAATCGCACGCGTGTTGGGGTCGAGTTCGCGCCACATGAGGAACACGTGGCCCGTCGTTCCGACCAGTTCCAAGTAGTCGTCGCTGGCGGTGAGTTCCGGCACGAGCCCGCTGAAGGCGTCGGCGTCGGCGGGGTGATCGAAGCAAGCCAGAAAGGCGTCCAGCAACTCGGCTTTGCGCTGCGGGCTGAGCTGCAGATCGTCCTCGACGGTGTCGGCGATGCGGCAGAGCAGGTACCCCACCCGAACCGGCGGCTCGAGTCGGGCGGGCAGGAGCTTGATGCCGAGTGCGAACGTTCGCGAAACGCGCGGCAGGATGAGGCGCGACTCGCGCGTTGCACCGCTGACCATGGATTGCTCCGCTTGCATCGGCGTCTCGACACCTCCCGTAGAACGCGCACGCACCGTGCGGTCTTCGTGCCTCAATACACGCCTCCGCTTCCGGCGGTGGCGGCCCGTACGCGCGCCGGAGCAGGAAAGCGCTTCCTCTTGGCGAGGAACCACGAACCATGCGACCCGGAACGCCTCAGCACCGCGATCTCTTCTGCCGGACCTTCATCGACACGCACGCGGCATTCGAACCCGAAACGCTGCCTTGGCCGGATTTGGAGCCGAAGTACCTCGAACGCCTGCGCGACTTCCCGCTCTGGGGGTACGCTCGGGCCATCGAACAGCGCGCCGGCCGCATGGTGACGGCGTTTGCGCAAACGCTGGACGACCCGCTCATCCGTGAGGCGGTCGCGGTGCAGGGGGTCGAGGAGACTCGCCACGGGCGGCTTATGACCCACGTGCTCGAGCGGTACGGGATCGCCGTGCCGCCGCTCGACATCTCCGACCCGCCGGCGCGCCGCGAGGACTTCCTGATTTTCGGCTTCGGCGAATGCACCGACTCGTTCGTCGGCTTCGGCGCGTTCGCGGTGGCGCGGCAGAAGCAGCTCTTTCCCGAGTCGCTGCTCGCGATCTTCGACAACGTGTTATACGAAGAAGCGCGACACATCGCGTTCTTCATCAACTGGTGGCGGTACGAGGAAGCGCGCGCCGGACGCGACCGTTTTCCGCAGCGCTGGCTGGAGGCCGCGAAGTATCACGTGCGCGCGCTGATCGGCACCGCCAAGGGCGCCGCCGACGGCCCGCAGCTGCCGGAGCTCGACGGTGCGCAGATCAAGCGCATGCTCGACGGCCTGACACCGGTGATGGTGCTCGAAGCGGCGCTGGCGGAGAACGCGCGTCACATGGCGCGGCTGGATAGCCGCTTGATCAAGCCCCAGTTGATGCCCACGCTGGCGCGACTGGCCGTCGTCGCGCTGCGCATGCTGCCGCCGCGCAGCGAGGCGCCCGCGGCGCCGCGGCTTCAGCCGGTCGGAACGCCGGCCTCGCAAAGCGCGGCATAACGGCCCAGCGCCGAGATCGGAAAGTGCAGCCGGTACTGATGATAGTTCAGGTAGAAGTGCTGCGGAAATCCGGTCCCGGTGAACTCGGGTTCGTTCCAGGTCCCCTCGGCCGTCTGGGCAGCGAGCAGAAAGCGTACGCCGCGTTCGATTGACGGCATGAACGCATCCGCGATGGCGGGCAGGCGTTCGACGCACGCGAGCAATCCGATCAGCGCCCAAGCCGTTTGGCTGGCCGTGCTGGGGCCGATTCCGCGCAGCGCGGGATCGACATAGCTGGCCGTCGTTTCACCCCAGCCGTCGTCGGCGTTCTGCACGCTTTTCAGCCAGACTGCGCCGCGCACGACCGCGGCGTCGACGCGGAGCCGGCCGCGGCTCGTCGGACCGAGCGCCGCGAGGGCGCCGCTCGTGCCGTAGACGTAGTTGACTCCCCAGCGTCCAAACCACGCGCCGTCGGGTTCCTGTTCGTCAAGCAGATACGCGAGGGCGTGCTCGAAGCGTACCGGCGTAAGCGGCGGGGCGCCGCGCGCGATCATCTCGAGCACGCGCGCGGTGACGTCGGCCGTGCTCGGATCGACCATCGCGTGCAGGTCGCCGTAGGGAACGCGATTGAGCCACGCCTTGTCGTTGTCGACGTCGAAGGCTCCCCAGCCGCCGGTCCGGCATTGCATCGTCGAGATCCACGCCGTCGCGCGTTCGAGCGCACCGCGCACGCGCTCGCGGTCGGGATAGTCGACCCCGGCCAGCGCCATGACGACGACGGCGCTGTCGTCGACATCGGGATACCACGCGTTCTCGAACTCAAACGCCCAGCCGCCCGGCTTGCCGGTCCGGTTCTTCATCGCCCAGTCGCCGTAGCGCGCGACGATCTGCTTGTCGAGCAGCCAGTCGGTCGCGCGCAGCAGGCGCGGGTCGTCGGCCGGCGTCCCGGCATCGACCAGCGCGCGAACGGCGAGCGCCGTATCCCAGACCGGCGAGATGCACGGCTGCACGCGATAACCGCCGGCATCGGTGATGCTGAAGGCGTCGATCGCCGACCAGCCGCGGACGACGACCGGATCGTGCGGATCGTAGCCGATCGCGCGCAGTGCGAGCATCGCGTTGAGCATCGCCGGGATGATGCCGCCCCAATCGCCGGTCGCTTCCTGCCGTTCGACCGTCCAGCGTTCCGCCAGCGCTAGGCCGCGCTTTCGAAACGGCACGCGGCCGGCGCGCTCCAGCGCGGCAAACACTTCGTCGAGGACGTTGAAGAGACGCGCGATGCCGTCGGTCGGCGCCGCCGCGACCGGCGCGTCATCGCGGCCCTCGGCAAAGAGTTCGTCCAGGTTGAGTTCGGGGCCGTACACCGGTTTGCGATCGAAGAGCAGGATCAGTGGGACGGTGCTGCCGCGCGCCCAGCTCGACAAATCGTAGATCGAGAATGGTCCGCCCGCCGGCAGCAGCATCAGCCAGGGCGGAAGCGACGGGAGACCGTGCCACGGATACGCGCCGACCAGTGCCAAGTGCAGCTTGGTGAAGACGCGCGAGCGCGCGATTCCGCCGCGCGCGAGTATGAATGCACGACCGCGCACGAGCGCCGGGTCGGAGGCCGGTACGCCGAGCAGGCGGAGGCCCAGATACGCCTCGATGCTGACGCTCAACTCGCCGCCGTCGCCGTAGGCGAGTTCCCAGCCGCCATGCGCGCGCTGCTCGGTGCGTAGGTAGTGCTCGGCGCGCGCGTGCGGAACGCGATCGAAGCGATCCCACACCCGATGAAGCAGGATCACTTCGGCCGTGATCGAGACGTTCGACTGCAGTTCCGCCCACCAGTACCCGGCGGGGCGCTGGCGCGCGAACAGCGCATCGACTGCGCGCGCCAGGGCGTCGCGCAGATGTGCGCGCGAAAGGCGGACGGTCGCGCGATCCGAAGCTCGCATGTCGATGCTCAATGTGGTTCGTGCCGGTGGGTGGGTGGCCGCGGCGTCATGGCTGACGCTCGCTGTCGCTCGCGGGCGCTTTTGGGACGCGCGTGCGGATCGCCTCTGTCCCGCGCCGCCGGACGCGGACGCGCCCGACGTCCACGTCGTGGTTCCGGCCCGCGACGAAGCGGATGTGATCGGGCGAACGCTGCGCTCGCTGCTGCGCCAGCGCTACGCCGGACGGGTGGCGATCACGTGCGTCGACGACCGCAGCAGCGATGCGACCGCTGCGATCGCGCGCACGGTCGCTGCCGAGGACGGTGCGAACGAGCGCATGACGATCGTGACCGCGCGTCCGCGCCCGGACGGCTGGACGGGCAAGGTATGGGCCCTCGCCGAGGGCGTCGCCGCGGCCGGTGAGGCCGGCGCTCAGCCGGCTTTCTGGTGGTTCTCCGACGCCGACGTGGAGCATGATGCCGACACGCTTGCCCGGCTCGTCGCGACCGCCCTCGCCGACGAGCGCGACTGCGTGTCGCAGATGGTCGCGCTCTCGTGCGTGACCGGGTGGGAGCGGCTGCTGATCCCGGCCTTCGTCTACTTCTTTCGCCTGCTGTATCCGTTCGCATGGGTCAACGACGATCGGCGCGCGACGGCGGCCGCAGCGGGCGGCTGCGTGCTGCTCGCGGGCCCGATGCTGACCCGCATCGGCGGCGTCGAGCGCATCAAAGGCGACTTGATCGACGACTGTGCGCTGGCGTCCGCCGTCAAAGGTGCCGGCGGTCGGCTGTGGCTCGGACTCGCAACGACGTCGCGGAGCGTGCGTCCCTACGCGTCGCTCGACGAGATCTGGTCGATGGTCGCGCGCTCGGCGTACACGCAACTGGAGTATTCGCCGGCGCTGCTGGCCGGGACGGTCGCGGGGATGGCGCTGCTCTATGTCGTGCCGCCCGCGGCACTCGCGGCGGGGGTTGCGACGCGGCGCTGGGATATCGCGGCGGCCGGACTGCTGGGCTGGGGCGTGATGGCGCTGACCTACGCGCCGACGATGCGTCTCTATCGACGGCCGCGCATGGCCGCGCTCGGGCTGCCGCTGGCCGCCATTTTGTATACGGCGATGACCGTCGACTCCGCGCTCCGACACGCGCGCGGTCGCGGCGGGAGGTGGAAGGGACGCGACTTCAGCCCGTCAGCGCCGTGAGCGCGCGCGCGGCGCTACCGAGCCTCCGCAGCGCGCGCCGTGCATCGCGCGCGAACGCGAACGCTCCGCGCGGGTCGCGGGCGAAGGCCGTCACAAGCCACCCGACATCGAGCCGTCCGTCGGGGCGGATCACGCGTTCGAGCGCCGGCAGATCGCGCCGCGCGTCGTCGCTGACGACGCGCACCATGCCAAAGCGCACCCCACGCTCGGTCAGGGCGGCAGCGAGCGGGGCGCCTTCCATGTCGACGACGTCGGCGTCGTACTGCGCCGCATAGGCCTCACGGTCGGCGCGGCGGGTGAGCACGCGGTCGGCGGTACAGGCGCGCGCGGCGTACGCCTGCGGGAGCGCCGCCGCAAGCGCATCGGCGAACGCAGGCTCAAGCTCCACCGTCCCGGCATCTCCAGCGATCGCGCGGTACACGACGACGTCGCCGACCGTGCGCGCGCGCAGCGCACCGCACAGACCCAGCACCACGACTGCGTCCCCCGGCGCAATCGCGGGCAAGGCGGCGGCGGCGTTCGTGCCCGCAGCGGTCGCGACGATCCGCGCGTGCGGCGCCGCGCGCCGGATCGCGTTCGCTTCGGCGCCGCGCGGGACGACGAAGATCAGGTTCACCCGACGATCGTACCGCTGCGGTCGATGCGCAGCGCTTCGTCGGCCCAACGTACGGGCCGCGAGCCGAAGCCGGCCAGCCAGATGCCCGCGCCGAGCAGATCGCGGGCGGGGATCAGCGACGTCTCGAGCTCCGCGGCGCCGAAGGCCGTTCGCGTCGCGTGAGCCAGCGCTGCGCGCAGCGCGAACGCCGCCGCCAACCCGATCAGTGCCGGCACCCGGCGCGGTGCCGCGATGCAATGCAGCAGCGCAAGTGCGATCGGGAAAGTCAGGAAGAGCCCCGCGTAGCCGGCGGGTTCGAGCGCACGGTGCGTGCGGGCCCAGCGTAGTTCGTGCCGCAGCAACGCCGCCATCGACGGCTCGGCGACCAGGTTCTCCACGACGTAGTCCGACAGTTCGACCCGTAGCCCGCGCTCCGCGACCAGCGCGCACAGGCGCGCGTCGTCGGCGAGGTGCAGTCCGATCGCATCGAGCCCGCCGACCGCGTCGAAGACCGCGCGCCGGATCGCGATCGTAGCGCCGAACCCGAAGCGCAGCCCCATCAGCGCTTGCGCGACCAGTACCGAGGGAGCAAACTGCTGGTGGTTCGCTATCGCGCCCAAACGCGACGCGAGCGTCGGCTCGACGGCCCGGCCGCGATAGAGGCAGGTCACGGCGCCGACGCGTGGATCACCGAACGGCGCAACGATCGCGCGCAGATAGCTGGGCGTCACCAGCATGTCGCTGTCGGCGAACACGAGGATCTCACCGTGCGCCTGCGGCACCAGCGCGGCCAGCGTGTCGACCTTCGGGTTGGCATAGTGCGGTGTTGCCGCGTGCGCCCAGGCGATGCTGACGCGCTCCGGAGATTCCGCTGCGACCTGCCGCGCGACGAGCAGCGCGGAGTCGTCCGGATCGCGCGCGCCGAGGATCACCTGGTAGTCGGGATAGTCTTGGTGGCAGAACGAGCGCAGCTTCTCCGCCAGCAGCGGTTCGTCTCCGTGCAGCGGTTTGAGGATCGACACCGGCGGTGTCGCCGTGCCGGCGGCCGCGCGGCGCCGTCCGAACGCGATCGTGCGCCCGAGCGCGAACCCGGTGTAGAGCATGCTCGCCGCGAACGCCATCCCCGTCACGACGGCGAGCGCGCCGCGCGCGTCACGCATGCGAGGAGGTGAGGCCGGCGAAGGGGATCGTGACGGTTCCCGGCGCGCGGAGCACTCGCGCGACCTCGGGATCGAGCAGCGCCGCCAGTTCGTCTTCGAGCTGATAGTCCGCCAGCGCCGGCGCGATCCCGTCCCAGCGGCGGGTTGCGGCGTGGAAGAAGATCTCGGTGACGCCGGGCTGCAGCTGGGCCAGCAGCGCGCGCACGCGGGTCGGCGTCATACGGCCCGAATCGCTCAAGCCGAACACGCGATCGTTGTGCGAAACCCCCGCCGCCGCCAGCCGCGCCTTCATCAGCCCGAGCCACGGCGCGAGCAGATACGCGTTCGCGAAACGTAGTCCGCGCGCGTCGCGCGCCGCGCGCCAGGACGGAGCGAACGGCTCGAACGGGATGCGAAACGGCGGCCGCCCGTAGTCGCGCGCGACCTTCAGCATGATGCCGAACACGGTCGGATGGACGTGCATATGGCACTGCGCGTTCACATGATCGAAGCGCAAGCCCGTCGCTGCGAAGGCCGCGAACTGAGCCCGGATCTCCGCTTCGAGCTGCCGCCGCACGCGCGGATGGAAGAAGTAGCGCACGCCGGCGCGCGCGAGATCGGAGCGCAGCATTCCGGCGCCGTCGACGAGATCGGGGATGTGCTCCGGCGGGAGCAGCGGGTGTCCGTCGACCACGACGACGTGCAGTCCGATGCCGAGCGCCGGCATCGATGCGGCGCGCGCTACGGCGTCGGCGGCGGCCGGCGCGGCCACCATGAGGCTGGCCGCGGTGAGCACCCCATCCCGGTGCGCGCGTTCGACGGCCTCGTTGACGGGGATCGCGAGCCCGAAGTCGTCGGCGGTAACGATGACCCGTCGAAGTGCGCCCTCAGCGCGCGTGCTGGGCATCCGCGCCGGGTTCGGCGGCGACGATCTTGTAGTCGGTGAACGTCGCGTGGCAGACGACGTGATAGGTGGGCAGGCGGATGTCGGCGTCTTCCGTCGATGGGACGGGAATCCCGTCGACGAAAATCTGGGTGACCGCGACGCCGATGTTGCCGCCGTTCACATACGCCCACTCGATCTTGCGCAGACCGGCCGGGTCGAGTTCGGCGTGCACGCCCTTGACGTGTCCGTCGACTTTGTCGCGCATCTCGAAGAAGGTGCGGTCGCCGGAGTGCGTCAGGCTGGTGACGTCGTAGTGCTCGGGCCAGGTCGAGGGGATCAGCGGGTCCAACTTGAGGTCTTCGAAGCCTTTTCCGAACCACGGCACGTGCTCGAAGTGCACGCTGTAGAGGTCCGGGCGTTTGAACGAGATCGTCCCGTTCAAATGGAAGGCGAGGTAGGGGAAGGAGCGCAGGACGACGTCGACGTGCAGGTGCGACGTATAGGACTGCACGGCCGAGGTGCGCGCGCCGGTCAGGGCAAACAATCGCGCCGCTTCTTCGGAGGGGGCTGAAGGGGCGGGCGCTTCACCCAACAGCGCGATGGTCGCCGCGAGCACGGCGGCGCGTTGCAAAAAACGCATCGACCCTTGAACGCGGCCGGCCACGGCTTGGTTGCCGCCCGGCGGCTGTTTTAGCGGCGGCCGGCTCGGGAACGTGAGAGGCAATGCGTGCGGAATATCAGGCCCCCGACTCAATTCCCGACGTACCGTCGATGCCGGACACCGATCTGCCGGAGATTCCGGCCGATCCGACCTCCCCGGCCGGCGACCCGGAGCCTCAAGGCCGCCTCGCAGCCAATACGACTTTCGTAGGAGGACGCTAACGATGCGCATTGTCATGCGGCTTGGAATACTACTTTTGGCGCTGTTCCTCGCGGGCGCCCCCACGTTGGCTCTGGCTCAGACCACGACCGGCGGCAGCACCACGACGACCAGCGGCGGCACGGCCGGCAACGGCGGCGGCGCGGCGGCAACGAACGCGAACCCGGGCACGGCTTCGGCCAACAACGGTACGACCACGACGACCACGTCGACGACCGTGTCGACCATGAACTGGACCTGGATTGCGGTCGGGGCGGTCGTGCTCATCGTCATCGTGGCCGTGATCGCGATGAGCAGCCTCGGCTCGAAGTCGACCGACACCACGACGACGATCCGGCGCGAGTAAGCGGAAGAACCCCGTACGAACGAGTAGAGCCGCCACGTGGGTGACGAGCTCTACCCGTACGTACTCGATCCCAAGCTCTCGCCCGCGATCTGGGGTGGTGACGCGCTCGTCACGCGGTACGGAAAACACGGCGACCCCGCACATCCGCTGGGCGAATCGTGGGAGTGCTGGGACGAGAACGCGATCTGCAACGGGCGCTTCGCCGGATCGACGTTGGGTGCGTTGCGCGGCGACTTGGGTGCCGAACTCACCGGCTCCATCGATCCGCAGCGGCAATTTGCCGTTCTGACGAAGATCATCGATGCGCGGCAAGCGCTGTCGGTGCAAGTGCATCCCGACGACGCGTACGCACAGCGCGTCGAACACCAGCCGAATGGGAAGACGGAGTGCTGGCTGGTTCTGGCCTGCGACGCCGGAGCCGAGATCGTCCTCGGCTGGAATCGCGACACGTCGCGCGAGGAGTACGAGCGAAAGGTCGCCGACGGGACGCTTGACGAATTGCTGCGGCGCGTTCCCGTGCAGCCCGGTGACGTGTTCTATCTGCCCGCCGGTACGCTGCACGCGATCGGAGCCGGGATCCAGATCTTTGAAACGCAGCAGACCAGCGATCTCACCTACCGCATCTTCGATTGGAACCGGGTCGATGCCGACGGCCGGCCGCGCACGCTGCAGGTCCAGAAGGCGGCCGACGTGCTCGACTTCCGCGCCGGCTCGCGTTCGGCGGTGAAGACGCTCGCGTACGCTGACCCGGACGGTGAGCGCACGCTCTTGATCGGCGCCGCCCGTTTCGGCGTCGAGCGGGTGACCATTCGCGGTGCGACGCTGAGCCTTGCGACGGACGGACTGCCGCTCGCCATCACTGCCATGGACGCGCACGTTCGCGTCGACGCGGGTGCGCAGAGCACGGTGCTCGCGCCGTGGCAGACCGCGGTCACGCCGGCGGCGGTCGATGACGTGCAGCTGGTCCCCGGCGGCGAGCAGCAGGTGCGCGCCTTGATCGTGCGGCCCGAGCCGAATCGCGATGCGATGCGGCTGCGCGCCGTCGGCGCGGGCTGCACCAGCGCCGACACCGACGCATTTTTTGCCCAGTTCTGAGTCCCGGTTGCTGATTCGCGGCGTCGGCCTGCGCGGCGCCGTCGCGATCAACACGATCACCATGATCGGGATCGGCCCGCTGATCACGATCCCGCTGGTGCTGGGCGCGCTGCATGGGCCGCTCTCGCTCGTGGGCTGGATTGCAGGGGCGGTGCTGGCGCTGTGCGATGGTTTGGTGTGGGCCGAATTGGGTTCGCGCTACCCCGGCTCGGGCGGGACGTACGGCTACTTGCGGGCGGTGTTCGGGGCGCACAAGGCCGGCGCTCTGCTGAGCTTCTTGTTCGTGTGGCAGACGATCGTTTCAGTCCCGCTGCTGCAAGCTTCGGGGTACATCGGTTTCGCCAACTATGCCGGCTATCTCGTGCCGCAACTGAGCGCGAATCCCGCGGCGCAGAAGATGCTCGCGGTCGGGGTCGGTCTCGTGACGCTGCTGGCGCTGTACCGCGGGATCACCGCGGTCGCCAAAGTCGGGGTCGTGCTCGCCGTCATCGTGCTGTTCACGCTCGCCTGCGTCATCGCGGCGTCGTTCGCCCACTTCTCTGCCGCGCACGCGTTTGCGTTCGGGTCCGGTGACTCGTTTTGGGGCGGCCTGCGGGCCGGGTTCGG
>Ga0182024_10014712_pt1 | contig 15089 bp, 12 predicted proteins | sample P32metaG_FD_120480 | JGI IMG/M metagenome (GOLD analysis project Ga0182024, IMG submission 120480) | Permafrost microbial communities from Stordalen Mire, Sweden - P3-2 metaG (Illumina Assembly) | ecosystem: Environmental > Terrestrial > Soil > Wetlands > Permafrost | place: Sweden: Stordalen... | reverse complement strand
TCACGATATGAGTGACTCCTACCACCGGTCGGCGCGCGCCGTCTCTGCCGCCGGCAGCACCCGAGTGCCGGCCGACCCCATCCTCACGGATGGTGACTATCGGCGTCTGGCCGAACTGCGTTACGGGTTGCGCAGCTTCCTGCATTGGAGTGCCGAGCAGGCCAAGGCCGCCGGTCTGACCCCGACCCAGCACCAGCTGCTCCTCGCGATCCGGGCTTCTGAAGACGAGCGGGGACCCACCCTCACCGATATCGCCGCGATCCTGCTGATCCGCCACCACAGCGCGGTGGAGCTGGTCGACCGGGCCCAGGAGGCCGGCCTGATCACCCGGGAGCGCGATCCCGATCAGCAGTCGATGGTGCGCCTCAGTCTCACCGAACATGGCGCCGCCAAGCTCGCGTCGTTGTCAGAGACGCACCTGCGCGAGCTGGCGCAGTTGGCGCCGACGATGCGGGCGCTCTGGGAGGCGATAGACGACAGCGAGCGAGCCCTCGGGCCATCGAAGACCGCTTGATGGCGCCCTGCAGCCGCCTCATATCGTGATACGATATCGCGATACGAGTACCACTGAAGGAGGCCAGTCATGGCGACGTTGTCCGAGTCCTTTTTACTGCCGAGTCGGCGCGCCGAGACGCTGATCGCTCAGACGGCGGTGGCGGCATGAGCCCGGTCAGGCGCCGGCGCAAGCGCACCCCGGGGAGCTCCTCATCGATCGATCCGTGGGCGCCGGCCGAAAACGACGTGACCCGGGGGCGGTCGGCCGGGACGGTCGAGAATCCGCCGGCGCCCGGCCGAGCTCGAGCCGGTACGGGTGCCTGGATCCTGAAAATTGCCTCCGGGGCGGGGCGGCCCCGGAGGCATGCCGCTCTACTAGGCGAAGGCGATCTCGGTCGGACCGTCGCCGAGTCCGATGTCGATCGACTTGGTAGCCAAGCGGGATAGTGTCGGTCACCTTCCGGGACGCGGTGTCAATCACCGACACGGTGTTGTCGTTGGCGTTGGTCACATAGGCGCTCGCGCCGTCGGCTGTGAACGCCGTGTTCCACGGCGTAGCGCCCAGGGGGATGCGACCCAGGGTCCCCAGCGAGGGCGTCGCCAGCACCACAACCTCGTCGCGCTCGGAGTCGGGCACGTAGGCCTGCTTACCGTCAGGTGTGATCGTCACCCCGTGAGGTTGGTGCAGCCTCGCCCGAGCCTTGCGCACGTTCCCACCCGCCGTGGAAATGGCGTAGACCCCATCGGCACACGTGACGAGCACGGTCGAGCCGTCCGGGTGAGACCGCGACCTTCTCAGGGGCCTCGCCGACATCCACCGTTCCGCGCCGCGACCCCATACGGGTTGGTGGTCCCGCTCAGGATTGACGAGCCCATCATGTGCGTCGAGGAATCGAAGACGGCGACGCTGCCACCACGATCCCGGGGACGTAGGCGTACGTCGTGCCCGAACTCGTGACGAGGTCCTTGCCCTCGACCGCCGCCAACTTCGAGAGATACACCCTTGTCGCTCTCGCCCTTGCCGAAGTCGGCTGGGTGCGTCGTGCGATTCTCGATGAAGCGGCTCGAGGTGCCTGGCAGGGCACGCCGTGACCGGCCCTCGCGGCGTTGGGGTGGCTGGGGCGTCCACGGCACGCCGCCGCGTCGCTCCTGCTGGACCGGGACCGTCTGGACGGCTCCCGGAATCGTTGGAGCCGGCAGAGTCTCCACCTCGTGCTCGGCCTCCCAGAACTCGCCGATGGTCTGCGGCAGGCGCGGCGGAAAGGTCGACGCCTTGCCGTTGGAGAATCCGAGCGCCGACGTCAGGTCGCCGAAGGTCTGGCGGCGCCGGGGGGTGATGTTGGTCTCCACCACGCCGGTGACGAAATGGAACGGGATGTCCTCGCGCTCGTAGTAGCCCATCGTGTACCAGTAATGGGCGGGGCCGTCGGAGATGTAGTGGGTCGGCACCCATTTGTTGTTCATCGCGGTCGTCGGGGCACCGGGGGTGCTGCTCACCGTGATGTCCAGCGAATCGTGCTGATAGGTCCAGGCGTGCGAGGTCGACGGAATCGCCTGTGAGCTCGTCGTACGCGTGTCCAGGTGCCACGGGAGCAGATAGCCGTCGGGGTTGTAGGGATCCTGCTGGTAGAAGAGCGACTTGCCGTCCACGGCCGACGGGGCGGACTGAATCGGAACGTTCGGATCGCCGAACCCCCGAACCCCGGCCAGCGTCCCGAAGTAGTGATCGAATGAGCGGTTCTCCTGCATGTGGACGACGACGTGCTCGACATCCTTGAGCGAGCCCTTCTGCGGCCCTCTGGCCGCGGCGCGGGCGAGAGCCGGCGGCAACAATGAGGACGCCAGTGCCCCTCCGGCCCCAACCGCGGCGTTGCCCAGCAGACGGCGGCGAGTGATCTCGGACATGGGTCGATCTCCCTTTCGGGTCGGGTGACGAAACTCGCTGGCCCTGGCTCCAGCGACTCTGAGTTGGACCTCGGGGCGGCGGCGCGTCAAGAGGGCCGCCGCCCGGCGTGGATCCTAAATGGACCGGTCAGCCAGTCTGTGAAGGGGCTGTAATCGAGGCGAACCCATCGACACCGATGTTGGCGCCCGAGAGCACGACCCCCACCCGCTCACCGTCCACCGGAACCGTCCCGGCCAGCAGGGCGGCGAGCGCGCACGCACCACTGGGCTCGACCACGAGCTTGCAGCGCTCGAACAGCCACCGCATCGCCTGCACGATCTGCTCGTCCGAGACGGTCACCACCTCGTCCACGAGCGCCTGGATCACTGGCCAGGTCAGCTCTCCGGGAGCCGAGGTCTGCTGGCCGTCGGCGATCGTCGGGCCCACGGTTACGTGCTCGCGCCGGCCGCTGGCCAGCGAACGGGCGACGTCGTCTGACGCCTGCGGCTCGACGCCGACCACGCGAGCGTCGGGCAGGAGCGCCTTGGTCACGGTCGCACAACCCGAGATCAGCCCTCCGCCGCCGACCGGGACCACGATGGTGTCGAGCTCACCGCCCGGCTCGAGCTCACCAGCCTGGTCGAGCAGCTCCAGGGCCACCGTTCCCTGGCCGGCCATCACCCTCGGGTTGTCGTAGGGATGCACGAGGTTCAGGCCACGGTCAAGAGCCAGGTCACGCATCAGCTGCTCACGATCGTCGCGGTAACGGTCGAAGCTGATCACCTCGGCGCCATAACCCTCGGTGGCCTCCCGCTTGATCGCGGGCGCGTCACGCGGCATCAGGATCACGGCCCGCGTTCCGCACAGGCTCGCCGACAACGCCACCGCCTGGGCATGATTGCCCGATGATGCCGTGCACACCCCGCGAGACCGGACGTCGGGATCCAGCGAGGAGACGGCGTTGTAGGCCCCGCGGAACTTGAACGCACCGCCACGCTGAAAGGTCTCGGCCTTGAGCAGGACCCGACGAGCCCGCAGCCGCCCGTCCAGCGTGTGCGAGCTGAGAACCGGAGTCCGGTGCGCAACCCCATCCAACCGCGCCGCCGCCTGCCGGACGTCGTCCAGCCCGATCACGGCAGCGCCCGAGCCCGCACCGCCGATTGTCAGACCGACCTGTCGGCGTCCCGCATGAGGCGACCCAGCGGCACGGCGGCGAGGTGGTTCTCGCGCAGCCCGATCACGAGCTTGCCCAGGACCTCCTGGAGCTCTGCCGGACTCGCGACGTTGACCTCGACGACCTCACCGGGCCGCAGCGCGCCCAGCGAGTCGTCTGAGTCGTGCAACTGCACCGCCCCGGCCACCAGCCGGCCGCCCGCGTTGTGGGCGAACAGCCATTGGCCGACGCTCGGTCCGCTCGAGGCGTACAGGAAGGAATGCCGATACCCGGTCCCCCGGTCCAAGCGGTGCAGCTGGCCGCGGGTTCCCAGCCACCGCACCAGGCCGCCCTTGGGCAGACGCGGGAGCGCCTGGTCGTGATAGTTGGTCACCGTGCTCTCGACGGGCGAGGTGGGCTGGTCGACGGCGAACGAGGCATGGATGCCGTAGGTCGAGAGCGCGTCGGCGAATGCGGTGATCTGCGCCCCCGGAGCGTCCACCAGGACGCCGACCTCGGGACGATCGGTGCTGACCGCGGTCACCGGCTTCATGTGGGCAAAATGTGACACCAGCGAGTAGGACGCCCCCGTGCTCATCGCCCAGGCCACGACAGCGACCGTCGCCGCGAGGGTGGTGGCGGCGCGAGCCGTGCGCATCCGCCACACCGGGAGCTGATGCACCCGGCGCTCGTTGGACAGGATGTAGGAGGCCGTGGGGGGACGCCGGGCAAACGAGGCGTCGGGCTCGGGGCGGTGCTCGAGAGCGCGCGCGATGTCGGTCTCCAGATCGCTCTCCCGGCGCGCCACCTGGGCGAGCTTGAACCGCTCCAGGGCGGCGTTCGACGCCCGCACGTGACCGACGCCGAATCCGTAGGAGACGACCGGACAGCCGCGGATGATGGCCTCGAGCACGGTCAGGCCGGCACTGGAGTGAACCAGCGCGTCGGCCGCGGCCAGCACGTCGCCCATGCGGTCGGTGAAGCCCATGACGCGCAGTCGCGGCTCGCCGCCGAAGCGCGCGATCACCTTGGCGCGCAGCTTGTCGTTGCGCCCGCACAGGCAGAGGACGGTCGCGTCCTCGAACCGCAGCGCTACCCGCGTTGCGCCGACCAGGTCTCCGACGCCCCAGCCACCGCCTGAGATCGCGATCACCCGGCCCTGTGCGGGCAGGCCCAGGGCGCGCCGCGCATCGTCCCGCGAGCGCGCTGCCAGGAACGCCGGCGAAGTGGGCGGCTTGGCCCAGCGCACGCTCCCCGGCCCCGCGATCCGCTCGACCTCCTCGGCCGACTCGGGATGCGTGATGAAGTGCAGGTCGATCCCCGGGTGGGCCCAGTACTGCAAGCCCGCCAGGTCGGTGATCGACGAGTAGCAGGGTACGTTGAGCCTGCCTTTTCGCCGCAGCTCCCCGAGCACCGCCGTCACGCCCGGGTAGGTGGAGACGATCACGTCGGGATTATGGGCCCGGATGAGGCGCATCAGCCCCCGGCGCCCGAGCCCGACCAGGAGCCTGCGGGCCAGCCACCGGGCGGGGGCGAAGTACATGAACAGCCAGTACTGGATGTCGAACAGCCACGGGAGGTGGGCGAACATGAAGGCCGAGTTCTCGCGCAGGGTCTTGGTCAGGATCGGCCCCATCGCCGGGAGCCCGTTGACGATCGAGATCTGAGCGTCGGGGTCCTCGTCCTTGAACTCCCTGGCCACGGCGCGGGCGGGCAGGTCGTGGCCCTCGCCGATGTCGGCCGAGATGATCAGCACCTGCCGCGGCTTGGCCTCGGCGTCGGGCTCCCCGGCCGGGATGACCGAGGCGTCACCGTCATCCTTGGCCTGGGCCTGCTCGTGACGCCACTCGATGTATTTGCGCACGCCCTCGGAGAAGGGCGTCGCCGCCGTCCACCCCAGCTCGCGCTCGGCCCGATCGCTGGAGACGATCTTGCCGCCGAAGTCTCCGGGACGTGCCGGGGTGTGGACGATCTCGACCTCGCCCATCAGGTCCTTGATCGTCTCGGCGATCTGCTTGATCGTGACCGTCTCGTCGCTGGCCAGGTTGTAGACGCGGTTGACCGCCACCCCGTCAAGCCCGGCGGCGACCCCGTCGGCGAGGTCCTCGACGTAGACGAACTTGCGCGATTGACTACCGTCGCCGGCCAGCGTCAACGGCTCCCCGGCCAGCGCCTTGTTGACGAACGCCGGGATCACCGCGGCCTCGCGGGCACGCGGCCCGTACGGGATCCCGAAGCGCAGGATCGTGTAGTCGATCCCGTAGAGCTCCTGATAGGCCTTGCAGTAGAGCTCACCCGCCAGCTTGGTGCTGGTGTACAGATGGCTGGGCGGGGGCAGCAGCGTGTCCTCGTCCACCTCTTCGGGCTCGCAGTCGGAGTAGACCCAGATCGTCGAGGCGTAGACGATCCGCTTGACGCCGGCCCGGCGCGCCGCCTCGAGCACGGCCACGGTGCCGCGCGCGTTGACGCGCTCGGCGTCCTCGGGCTCGGCGTGGACGTCGTTGACGTCGGCCACCGCGGCCAGGTGCGCGACCGCGTCACACGAATGCAGGGCGCGCTCCAGGGCCTCTCGGTCGGTGATCGAGCCGAGCACGGTGTCCACAGGATGGTCGGGATCCGTATGCCAAGGAGACGGTCGCAGGTCGTAGATGACAGGCTCGTGACCGCGCGCGCGCAGCTTGTCGACCACGTGAGAGCCGATGAAGCCCGAACCGCCTGTCACCAAGACGCGCATAAATCAGTTATCCGGCCGGTAATACAGCGGGATGCAGGAATGGTTTCGCGCCACCCAATCGGAGTTGGGCAGGTCCACGTCGTGGCCCAGGATCCGATGGCAGGGTTCGTCGTAGACCCGACCGGTCGAGCGTTCCAGCCAGTCAAAGACCACGTACTTGTAGAACCCCGACACCATGCCGCTCGGCAGCTCCAGGCGGCTGGGATGCTGATCGTCCAGGTACTGGCGGGCGACGTCGTTCTTCCAGGCGACGATCTCGGGCAGGCGCTCGATCTGCACCAGGCCCAGGGCGGCGGTGAACTCGCTCATGCGGAAGTTCAGGCCCGGGACCTCATAGCCGGGCTTGCCGTAGTTGCGAAAGTCCCGCGCGTGGGCGACGACCTCGGGACGGCGAGAGATCAGCACCCCGCCCTCGCCGGTGGAGATCGTCTTGGTGGCGTACAGCGAGTAGACGCCGGCGTCGCCCCAGCTCCCCGCCCGGCGGCCGTTGAAGCTGGCCCCGTGAGCGTGGGCGCAGTCCTCGATCAGGAAGATGCCGTGCTCGGCACAGTAATCGGCGATCTGCTGGACGTCGAAGGCGATGTGACCGCCGATGTGGACCAGGAAGGCGGCGCGCGGCTTGAACTGCTCGGCGGCCCGCTCGAAGTCCGAGAACGACATGCACAGGTCCTCTCGGTTGCAGTCGACGAACTGGACGTCCGCCCCGGAGCGAATCACCGCCAGGGGCGTGGCCATGAAGGTATTCGACGGGCATAGCACGGTTTCCCCCTGCACTCCCGCGAAGTGCAACGCCGCCAGAGCACCACCGGCCCAGCTGGAGAGCGCCACCGAGGGCGCCGCGTGGTAGGCCTCCCAGGCCGCCTCGAAGCGCGCGACCATGTCGGCCTCTGACCAGCGGTTGGAGTCGAGCACCTCGTCGATCAGCTCGTGCAGCCGGGCGCGATCACGATGATCGAACCCGATTGCGAAGCGCGTGAAGTCGGGGGCGTCCTGTTGGGAAGCGGAAGCGGAAGCGGTGGTCATGTATGGGTTTTGCGCCCGATGTGCGCGTCCGACGCAGTCCCATCCGTCCAGAGCGGGCGCCGTCGAAGCCTTATGCGCGAAGTCCATCCTGCCAGCCTGTGTGCGCGCAGGCAAGCTTGTCAAACAGCAAGGACGGTACCGAGTCTACGCCGCTCCAGCTCCGCGGTTATGAGCCGCAGGGCCTTCGCGGTCCGCCGGTGGGAGTTGCGCGAGCTGTAGAAATCGGCATCGTGCAGGAGGATCACGTCGCCGGCGATCAGCTCCCGGGTGGCCCTCGCGGCGATGCGTCGCGGCGTCGTGAACTTTCGCCAGTCCCTTCCCCAGCGCGACCAGAGCAGGGGCTCCAACCCGAGCTCCCGGGCGGCACGCAGGCCGCCCGGGCTGTAGATGCCGTACGGCGGCCGATGCAGCTTGGGGACGCGCCCCGTCGCTCGGGCGATCGCCTCGGACCCGCGGGCCAGGTCGTCGGCCACCTCCCGCGCCGTCATGTGCAGCTGCAGGCGGTGGCGGTAGCCATGCAGCGCGACCGCGTGACCCGCGGACACGATCTCGGCGGCCAGCTCGGGCCGGCGTTCGACCTGCTCGCCGATCATGAAGAACGTCGCTCGCGCGCCCGCGCGGGACAAGACGTCGAGCATCGCCGGGGTGCCCTCGGGGTGGGGACCATCGTCGAAGGTGAGGGCCACGCCGGTAGCCCGAGGCAAGCTGCGGGGCAGCGACAGGGCGTGAGCGAAGCCCGGGCTGACGGGCGCGAGGACGTGACGGAGCACGGCAACGCATGATCGCCGAAAAAGCGCCATCCGCTAGAAACTGACCAATGGGGGCCGCCGCGCGGTGAAGCCAGATCTCGACCGGTGGCTCTCGGACCCGGCGATCAGGGTGGTGCACAATCGCCGCAGCCGCGCGTCGGCGGACGAGCTGTGGCGGGCCGCGAGCACGCTGCCCCTCTCCGAGACCGGCCGGCTGGGAAGGCTGGTGCGTTGGCGCATCCCGGACCTGGCCCGGGACGTGACCCTGGCTGGGCTGTTCCGCGAGCCTCCCTTCATGGTGCTCGAGGAGGGCGAGCACGCGCTGGTGTCGGGACTCGTCGGGCGGATCTGGACGCTGCGCCGCGACTACCCGCGCCTCGCCGGCCCCGATGAGTTCTCCGAGTGGTCGAGGCGTGGAACGGCCCAGGTGCTGTTCGGCACCTGGGTTCAGGCCGATGACTCCGGACAGGCCACGCTGACCACCGAGGCGCGTGTGCACGCCATCGGCGCCCAAGGGCGCGTCGGGGTGGCGGCCGTGCGCCCGATCGTGCTTGCCTTTCAGAACCTCGTGGGCAGCGACGGAATCGGGGCCGCGGTGAGGCGCGCCGAGCGCAGCTGACCGGATCGCCGCGCATCACCGGCCCCTCCTTCGCCTCCCTCTCAGGCACGGCTTCGACGCGTCCGAGAGACGGTGCCTGACGGCCAGGTGGCGCAGATGTCCTCGCACGCGACCGACCGCGCCGGCCAAGCATATTCGTTCGCCGAGGGATCACACGGGCGCCGCGCTCGACCCGTCCGAGCCGCCGGAAGGGGCTGGGTGAGCCCGACCGTTTCGACGCCCAGAGGAAGGATCGTTCACATGGCCCTCCGCGGCATCGGCCGCGGGTGACCTGCCGAGACCGCGGCTTTCAGAGCGCGGTTGGGCCCGCAAGCTGAGGTGCGCTCTGTGACCCGCGAAATCCGAGGGTCAGAGAGCACGGCGGCGCGATGCGCGCCTCGCGTGCTCTGAAAACCGCGGTTCCCAGACCAATCTAGGTCCCAAGCGGCTAGCCGGCGGCTAGCCGGCTGACTGCGCCGCCAGCCTGAGGCGGCCGGATGACCGGCCACCCAACTGATGCGTCGCGCAAAATCGGAATAACTGGCCAGAAAGGCGCGCCAGAGTGATCGCGGAAGGGTGCCCAAGGTGCCGCCCACGCCTCTAACGTCACGAAGGTGAACTTCGACGCCCCGGTCACAGTCCGCCACATCCGTTTCGCCAACGAGCAGACCGGTTGGGCCGTGCTCGACGCTGCCGGGGCGGACGGAGCGCCGATCGCGCTCGTCGGCCCGCTCGTCCACCTGGAGCAGGGGGAGCGAGCCCAGGTCTCGGGCACCTGGGTCAACGACAGCCGCTACGGGCCGCAGGTCAAGGTCGCCCAGGCGCGCCCCCTCCCGCCCGAGGACCCGCAGACCCTGATCGGCTACCTGCGGCGCGTCAAGCACGTCGGCGCCAAGCGGGCCGCCGACCTCGTGACCAGCTTCGGCGCCGCCGAGGTCCTCGACGCCATCGACCGCGATCCGCCGGGCGTCTTCGCGCAGGTCGGTCTGCGCCACCATCGCGCCCACGAGGCCGCCGAGTCCTGGCAGAAGCTGCGGGTCACCCGCCGCCTGCACCTGCTGCTCGCCCCTCACGGCCTCGCCTACCTGGCCCCGCGCATCCACGAGCACTACGGCAGCGGCGCCCACGAGCTGGTCGGACGCAACCCCTACGAGCTCACCAGCGTGTTCGGGGTCGGCTTCGCGATCGCCGACCGGATCGCGCTGGGCTCCGGCACGCCGGCCGCGGAGGGCCAGCGCGAGCGCGCGGCCATCATGCACGTGCTGGCCGAGGCCGAGCGCAGCGGCTCGAGCTGTACGCCGCTGCCCGCGCTGCTCGCCGAGGCGCGGGCGCTGCTCGGGGAGGAGCCCCCGGTCGAGCTCCTCGAGGACCTGGCGCGCGCCGGGCAGATCGTCCGCGAGGAGGAGTGGATCTACCGGGCCGCCACCGCCGAGCTCGAGGCCGAGCTGGCCACCCGCATCGCCCAGCTCGTCGCCGACGAACCGGCCGAGCGCCTGGCGGGCGGCCGCCCCGACGACGATCCAAACAACGGCCGGCTGACCTCCGAGCAGCTGTCGGCCCTTCACTGCGCCTTCGCCCACCGGCTGTCGGTGATCACCGGCGGCCCGGGAACCGGCAAGACCGCCTCCATCAAGACGATCGCCGCCCGGGCCCAGGAGCGCGGGGCGCGGGTGCTGCTGGTCGCCCCCACCGGCCGGGCCGCGGTGCGCATGAGCGAAGCGAGCGGACTGCGCGCCCGCACCGTGCACTCGGCGCTCGGCTGGATTCCCGGCGAGGGGCCCACCCATGATGAGCAGGATCCGCTGAGCGGCGACCTGCTGATCGTCGACGAGACCTCAATGGCCAACCTCGAGCTGCTGGTCACGCTCCTGCGGGCGGTCGGCGATCACACCCACGTGGTCCTGGTGGGCGACGCCGATCAGCTGGCGCCGGTCGGAGCCGGCAAGCCGTTTGCCGAGCTCGTGTCCAGCGAGATGGTCCCCACCACCCGCCTGACCCACATCTTCCGCCAGGCCGCCGACAGCATGATCGTGCAGGGCGCGCACGCCATCCGGCGGGGCGATCCACCGGAGTTCGCGCCCGGCGCCGGCATGCGACGCGACCTGTTCATGATCGAGCGTGGCTCACCTCGGGCGGCGCTGGCCGAGATCGTCTCGCTGGTCTCGGAGCGGCTCCCCACCCACTACGGCATCGACCCGGTGCGAGACATCCAGGTGTTCGCGCCCGTGTACCGAGGAGAGCTCGGGATCGACGCGCTCAACCAGGCGCTGCGCGCGGCGCTCAACCCCGACGGTCAGCCGGTCCGCGGAGGGCGCCTGCGCATCGGCGACAAGCTGATGATGACCGGGCGCAACCTGCACGAGCTGGGGCTGATGAACGGCACCCTGCTGCGGCTGCTCGACGAGGCGGGCGGCGGAGCGCAGGACGACGATGAAGCGGCGCTGATCCTGGGCGCCGAGGACTCGGTGTTCCGCCTCGCCCCCGAGGACGCGGACCGACTCGCCCTGGCCTACGCCTGCTCGGTGCATCGCGGGCAGGGGATCGAGCTGCCGGTCGCGGTGATCGTGGCCCATCCCGCCGCCGGAGCCTTCTTCCTGCGCCGGGAGATGCTCTACACCGCCGTCACGCGCTCCCAGCTGGCCACCGTGATCGTCGGGACCCGGGAGGTGGTCGGCCGCGCGGCGCGCACTGCCGACACCGGCCGCCGCCATGGTCGCCTGGCGCCGCGGCTGGTCGCGTTGCGCGCCGGGGAGCCCGCCGCCGGCCGCTGAACATCGAGAGTTCCCGCATTTGATCGCGGGCATCGGTTTGCGTAGCGTCCACGGGCATGGCACCACGCAGGCGCGAGCCGTGAGCACATTGACCGACAAGGTGACCGGCCCCGAGCGCGACCGCCTCGATCAGGCTCGCGCCCCCGACCGCGCTCAGTTGATGAAGGCTGTTCTGGAGCGTGAGCCGTTCAGCGATCCCGCCTGGATCTTCGAGCGCAAGCTCGACGGCATCCGCTGCCTGGCGGTCCGGGATGGCGGGAACGTGCGACTGCTCTCGCGTAACGACCTCGACCTGAGCGGCCGTTATCCGGAGGTGCGCGAGGCCATCACGACCCAGCGGGGAGGCCGGTTCGCCGTCGACGGCGAGGTGGTCGCCTTCTCGGGGCGTCAGACCAGCTTCGAGCGCCTGGCCGAGCGCGGTCACCGGCCGGCGGCGGTCTTCTTCTACGTCTTCGACCTGCTGTGGCTCGACGGCTATGACACGCGCGCGCTCCAGTTGCGCACACGCAAGCGACTGCTGCGCTCGGCGCTCACCTACGAGGGCGCGCTGCGGCTGACCCCGCACCGCAACACCGACGGCAAGGAGATGTTCCAGGAGGCCTGCCGCAAGGGCTGGGAGGGCGTGGTGGCCAAGCGGGCCGACGCGCCCTACCGGGCCACGCGCTCGCGTGACTGGCTGAAGTTCAAATGCGAGGCCGGCCAGGAGCTCGTGATCGGCGGCTTCACCGCCCCGCGCGGCTCGCGCCAGGAGTTCGGCGCGCTGCTGGTCGGCTATTTCGACAAGGACCAACTCAGGTACGCGGGCAAGGTCGGCACCGGCTTCGATCAGGACCTGCTGCGCTCGCTCGGCGCCCAGATGCGGTCCCTGCGCCGGAACAGCTCGCCGTTCGCCGACCCGGCCTCGATCCGCGAACGCCACGTGACCTGGATCGAGCCTGAACTCGTGGCGGAGCTGGGGTTCACAGAATGGACCTCTCACGGACGGTTGCGCCATCCGCGCTTCCTCGGCCTGCGTGACGACAAGTCGGCCCGGGAGGTGGTCCGCGAGCGATGACCGACACGCTAACCGTCGGACGCAGAAAGGTCGCCTTCAGCCACCCTGACAAGGCCCTGTTCGAGAGCCCCCGGATCACCAAGCTCGACCTGGCGCGGCACTACGAGGCGGTGGCCGAGGTGATGATCCCGCACGTCAGGGACCGGCCGCTGGCCCTCCAGGCGTTCCCCAACGGCATCGGCGAGACCGGCTTCTTCATGAAGTCGGTTCCGAGGTACTTCCCCGACTGGATCGCCACCGCGACGGTGCCCAAGCGCGGGGGATCACTCACCCAGGCACTGGCTCAGGACGAGGCGACGCTCGTCTATCTCGCAGGCCAGAACGTGATCACACCCCACATCTGGCTCTCGCGAGCCGACGCGCCCCACCAGCCCGACCGGCTGATCCTGGACTTCGATCCGTCACCCGGCGTCAGCTTCGCTGAGGTCCGGGCCGCCGCCCGGGACGCCGGCGAGCGCCTCAAGGACGCCGGTCTGGCTCCGTTCGCGATGGTCACCGGCTCTCGGGGCGTCCACGTCGTCTGCCCGTTGCGCCGCGGGCCCTCGTTCTCCGACGTGCACGGCTTCGCACGGCAGATGGCCGAGGCGATGGTCGCCGACGACTCGCGGTATCTGACGCTGGAGTGGCGGCGCTCGGACCGCGGCGCCCGGATCTACGTCGATGTCAATCGCATCAACTACGCCCAGCACGGGGTCGCCCCCTATGGGGTCAGGCCGCGGCCACGGGGACCGGTGGCGATGCCGATCGCCTGGGACGAGCTGTCAGATCCAAAGCTCGCGCCCGACCGGTGGACGATCGCCGACGCGGGAGCGCGGGTGCGCAGCGAGGGCGATGCCTGGAAGGGCATCGGACGCCGCGCGCGCAAGCTACCTTTAGCGAGTGGCTGAGCGTGCGCAGCCGCCCGGAGCGTCCCAACGCCGTCGCCCGGATGCTCGGCGCCCCCGATCCCGACGAATAGCCGCCTCGCGGGCGCGTAGGCTCGACGACCCCCGATGGCCCGTCCGTTCCTCCTGCTCCAGCTCTCCGATCCGCACATCGGCGCCGACTGGGGAAAGGGGGACCCCGCCGCCGACCTCGAGGCCGCCATCGCCTCGGTCAGACGGCTCCCCGACCCACCCGACGCCAATCTGGTCTCCGGTGACCTCGCCAACCGAGGCCGCGACGACCAGTACGCGGCGGCCCGCGAGCTGCTGGAGCGACTGCCCGGTCCGGTGTATGTGATGGCGGGCAACCACGACGATCGCGAGACCCTGCGCCGGCACTTCGAGCTGCCCGGAGCCGGCGGCGAGCCGATCCAGTACGCGGTCGACCTGGGCCCGCTGCGCGTGGTGGTTCTCGACACCACACGGCCGGGCGAGGACGCCGGCGAGCTCGACCACGAACGCCTGGAGTGGCTGCAGGACGCCCTGGGTGAGGTCCCCGATCGACCGACGCTGCTCGCGCTGCACCATCCGCCGCTGCTGACAGGGATCGAGCCCTGGGACGCTATGGCTCTCACTGCCGAGCATCGCAGCGGGCTGGCCCGGGTCCTGGAGCAGCACCCCCAGGTGCAGCTGCTGACCGCCGGCCACCTTCACCGGGCGATCACAGCTCGGTTTGCCGGCAGACCGTTGCTGACGGTACCCAGCACCCACGCGCAGGCCAGGCTCCAATTCGAGGCGCCCGAGCTGGAGCTCACCCGTCAGCCGCCCGCCTACGCGATCCACGCCGTCGTCGGTGACGAGATCGTCTCCCATCTGCAGCCGGTGGAGCCGCGTTGAGGGGCCGCGGCGTCAGGAGTTGACCGATGCTCGTAGCCGTGACCGATCACGCCGCCGAGCGCTTTCGCCAGCGCGTGCGGGGAACCCTGGATCCCAAGACCGAGATAGCCCGCCGGGTGGTTCGCGCCCACGAGGCGGGCCGGTTCCAGGACGGCGACCGCGGAGCGGTCCTGATCCACGACCTGAAGCGGCGGGGTTTGGTCTATGTCTGTCGCCGGGGCCACGACGAGCTGGTGGTCACGACCCTTTGGGAGCGGGGCGAGGATGCCGCCGTACCCAAGCGCTTCACCGATGCCCTGCGCCGCGACGACGACTTCCACTGAGCCGACGTCGGCGTCACGATTCATGACGCTAGGCTGAGATCGTGTTCACGAAGATCCTCGTCCCCGTCGACGGCTCCCCGCACGCCGCGCGTGCGGTCTCAGAGGCGATCGACCTGGCGCGGGACGGGCGGGCGGAGCTGACCCTGCTGGCGGTGGTCCCTGACCTCTCAGCCTGGGTGGTGGCCGGCGCGGGCGGAGCTGCGACCAGCATCGACGAACTCACCGAGCAGAGCGAGCGCACCTTCGAGACGACGCTCGAGGACGCGGCCCAGACGGTGCCTGCCTCGGTCAAGGTCAGCAAGTTGATCGCCCACGGCCGGCCGGGACCGGTGATCGTCGATCAGGTCCAGTCGGGCGGGCACGACCTCGTCGTGATGGGGATGCGCGGGCGCGGTGACGTCAAGTCTCTGCTTCTGGGGAGCGTCAGCCACTTCGTGCTCCACGCCAGTGGCGCGGCCACGCTGATCGTGCACGCCGATTCCCCCTCGGCTCAGAACGCGCCGGCGTGAGCGAGCTCCCGGCTCGCCCCCTCGGAAGCTCGGGG
>Ga0182024_10014711_pt1 | contig 15091 bp, 13 predicted proteins | sample P32metaG_FD_120480 | JGI IMG/M metagenome (GOLD analysis project Ga0182024, IMG submission 120480) | Permafrost microbial communities from Stordalen Mire, Sweden - P3-2 metaG (Illumina Assembly) | ecosystem: Environmental > Terrestrial > Soil > Wetlands > Permafrost | place: Sweden: Stordalen... | reverse complement strand
TTGCTGGTTAAGTGCTTGACTATCAATAATGTATCGGATGTTGCGGGGTTTTCCGAGCATCATATCGATGGCATGGGTTTTGTGCTCTTTGTGACCTTTTGTGGCAAATCCGGTGTTCGCAGTAATTACGGTAATTCGTGGCATTTCGTGCTAAGATTTTAGCCCCGAAATGCTTCGGGGTTCGGTTCGACGCCCGCCGTCGCTGAAAGCCATGGCGCGCCAAGGAGTCTCACCCTACCGTTGACTCAGCGCGCGAAGATTTGGCGGGGCAAAGGGTTTGAATCCAGTAACATGTTACTGGTGTGTAGCTTTTTGTGTTACCGGTTAAGTCGTTGACTGCCAACACTTGTTACGGTGTTACCGATTTTTTGGACCTATGTGTCGAAACCCCTGAAATCGGGTTTGGATAGTCATAGTTTTCGCGCGTCGAGCGCGGCCAGAAGTTTTTCGTGGATTCCACCGAAACCGCCGTTGCTGAAAACACATACGACGTCGCCGCCTGCCGTTTCCTTCTTCAAATGCGCTACTATGCCATCCGCGTCGGGCAAATATACGGCGGCCTTGCCCATTGCTTGAATGTCCGCCATCAGTTTTTGCGGGTCGAGCCGCTCCTCGGGCTTGAGGAGTTCCAGCCGCGCGATTTGGGACACCACCACCGCATCCGCGTCGCGGAATGATTGGGCCAGTTCAGTTTGAAATACATTGCGCCGGGTGGTGTTGGTGCGAGGTTCGAACACGGCCCAGATACGATGTTGCGCATACTTCAAACGCAACGCGCTCAACGTCTCGCGGATCGCCGTCGGATGATGCCCAAAATCGTCCACCACCGTCACTCCACCCATGACGCCCCGCGTTTCCATGCGGCGCTTGACGCCTTTGAAGGTGTCGAAGGCGGCCTGGATTTGTTTGTTGGACAGCCCGCAATGTTTGGCGCATGCCACCACCGCCAAGGCGTTGCGCACGTTCAATTCCCCGACCATGTTCAAATGAAATTTGAAACTGGGAATTTCGAACTCGGTCGCCGTCGGGCCGAAACGAAGGTTAAAACCTTTGACGCTGTTGTGTTCGCCCAAACCAAAACGTTTGACCGGACAATGCGTGACGTTGAGCAGCGGCGCCAGATTTGGATCGTCACCATTGGCCAGGAGCTGCCCGTTGCGCGGGATCAGGTTGATGAAGCGCTTGAAGGACGTCTGGATGGCGCCCAGATTTTCAAAAATGTCCGCGTGATCAAATTCCAGGTTGTTGATGATGGCGACCTCCGGCATGTAATGGACGAATTTGCTGCGCTTGTCAAAAAAGGCCGTGTCATATTCGTCGCCCTCGATGATGAACCAGGGGCTGTTCGTGAAGCGCGCCCCTTCGCCAAAATTATTCGGAATGCCGCCGATCAAAAAGCTGGGGTTAAATCCATTCTGCTCGAAGACCCAGGTCAGCAGCGAGGTGGTGGTCGTCTTGCCGTGCGTGCCGGTGACGACGAGCGAACGTTTGCCGCGAATGAAAAATTCCTTGAGCAACTCGGGCAGGGAACAATAACGCAGCTTCTGCTCCAGGACGACTTCCGCCTCGGGATTGCCGCGTGAAATTGCGTTGCCGATGACGACCAGGTCAGGTTTCCCGGCCAGGTTCGATTCGGCATAAGACGGCATGACCTCGATTTTTTTCGCGGTCAGGAAAGTGGACATGGGCGGATAGACATTTTGGTCCGAACCGGACACGGCAAAGCCCTTATCGCGCAAGGCCGCCGCGACTGCGGCCATGGCCGTTCCCCCGATGCCGACGAAATGGATGGATTTAATTTCTGAAAACATTGTGAGTTATGATGGCGGAATTTGCGAAGCAGGGAAGCAGGAAATGAAAGCAACGGCATTGATCGGCCTAACCATTCCACTTCGATGGGGCAAAGGCATTATGACGGCGTCATGCCGCGCGACGACCGTTTCGTTGACCACGCGGTTTATGGATTGTTACGAACCGACAAACAAGCCTAACGGGTCGCCTTTTCCTGGGGTGTTCACCCCTTTTGACACTTCGCGCAGTATGGGTATATATTTACTTATGAGACAGAAACAAACAACTGTAGCAACGTTCAACGACATCGAGAAGGCGGAGGAGGTTAAAAACCGGCTGGTGGCCGCGGGCATTTCCGCCGAAGTTTATGACGAATCGAAATTGCAAAAGTTTTGGTTCCTCTCAAAACCTCTGGCGGCGGACAAAGTCATTGTCGATGTAAAGGACTTCGATAAAGCCCGTCTCGCCTTGCAAGCGGCTGATGCCGAGGATCACATATTGCAAGGGGAAGTGCGCTGCCCGCAATGCGGGTCGGCCGACATCGAGTATCCTCAGTTCACGCGCAAATTCATGACGACGACGCTGGTGGAAGTCCTTTGTTTTTTGCACGTCATCGACAAGACGTTTTATTGCCAGAAATGCCAGCACACCTGGCCCGCCAGCGTGGATCTTCGGCAAAAAACCGATGTCCTGAATTGGCCGGCCAAGGGCGACGGCATGGTCAAAAACGAAAAGGGTTGAAGCGCGCCGCCGATATTATTCCGGCGGTTTTATGGTCGCGAGCACTAGCGCGTCGGGCGTCAGGTATTTTCTGGCGACGGCCTTTATGTCGGCTTGTGTGACGGCATCGTAGCGGGCGTCTTCCAAGTCGATGTGGTCGTGGCCCAAGCCATAGAGCTCGTCCAAAGCCACCGTAATGGCGTAACTGCCCAGGTCTTGGCGGGCAATTTTCTTTTGGCCGATGATTTTGGCTTTGGAACGTTTTAATTCCTCCTCGCTGAAACCTTCGTGGCCCAATAATTTCACCTCCTTTAGCAATTCCTCCTCGACTTGGGGCAATTTGTCGCGGGCCGTCCCCGCGTAAAAGGCGAAGAAACCAGGAACAACTCCAAGAAAGTTTTGCGCGCCGACATAATAGGCCAGCCCGAGTTTTTCCCGGATGCGCAGGAAGAGGCGGGAACCCAAGTCGCTGCATCCTTCCTGCACCAGTTCAAGAGCGTAGCGATCGTCATCCTTCAGGGAAGCCCCTGGAAAACCGGCCAGCAAAACCGCTTGTTCCTTGTCCCGCGTTTCGGTGATGCGTTTTATGCTTGTCAATGGAAGCGGATGCGGCCCCTTGGGGATGACGGGAGCGCCTGGCTTCCAGCGGCCAAAAAGTTTTTCCAGCGCGGCTTTCAATTCGCCGGCATGAACGTCGCCGAAAACGGCCATGACGCAATTGTTCGGCACCACCATCGTTTTATAAAAAGCGGGCAGGGCGGCCAGGGGGAGGGCCTTGACGCTTTCTTCGCTGCCGTTGGGATCCAAACCGTATCCAGCGTGGCCAAAAAGCCCGCAGCGCATGGCCTGGCTGCAACTTTGCAGCAATTGGTCCTTTTGCGAGCGGATCAATTCCCACTGAATGCGCCGCTCCCGTTCAAAAGCCGCTGCCGGAAAGGAGGGATGCAACAAAACATCGGCGAAAACATCCAAGCCGGTTTTCAAATCCTCGCTTAGCACCTCGGTGGACAAGCCAAAACTGTTGTTGCCGCCGAAAGTCTCAATGCTCCCGCCCACCGACTCTATTTCGGTCGAAATTTCCTCGGCGCTGCGCCGGGCGGTGCCTTGCAGCAGCATTTTGGACATCAACTGGGTCAGGCCGTTATTTTTTTCGGTTTCGGCCAGCACGCCACCTTGAAAAACAGCGCGCATTTCGACGAACGGCAGGCGATGATCCTCCTTGACCAGCAGCCGGAGGCCGTTGGGAAAGTCAATCTTTTGCACGGCGTTTTCGGCGGAGACATGGACCGTCCCGGTGATTTTGGGCGCGGTGCCTTGCGGGAGCAGCGCGTAGAGAGTGCGATTGGCCCCTGTCAAATACTCCCGCGCCACGCGTTGCAAAATGGATGGGGTGACTTGCTTGGCCGCCGCCAGATAGCGCTCCGAGAAATTCAGGTCGTTGGCCGCAAGCCAGTTCGAGCCCAGGTCTTGCGCCTGCCCCTGCATCGTTTTGCGCGTGGCCAACATGCCGGCGACAAACTGTTTGACTACCTTGGCAACTTCGCCGGCGGGAATAGGCTCGTTTTGGACGCGCCCGACTTCCGCCAGCAGCGCATCACGTGAAACGGCGAATTTATCCGCGTCCACCACCGCGCTCATGCCGAACAATCCCTGATCGGCTGCGCAATAAGTCCACGCATCAGCCGAGGTTACCAACCCCTGCTTCTCGCGGACTTCGCGAAACAAGCGCGAACTCCGTCCGCTGCCGAGGAGCGACGCCAGAATATCCAGAGCGGGCATGTCGGGATGGCGGACATCCGGGATGTGCCAGGCAAAGTGAAAAAAGCCCAGTTGGATGGACGCCTCTTCGATAATTTCACGCGGGCCGGTTTGCCTGGGCTCGCGCGGCAACACCATGGGCGCAAGCGGCATGGCTTTGCTTTTGGAGAAGGCGCCGCGGATTTGGCTGATGACCGCATCCGCCGTCACGTCCCCGGTGACGATGAAGAACATGTTGTTGGGCACGTAGCGTTCGCGGTAGTAAGCCACAATGTCTGCCGGCTTGAGCGTGTTGAAAATTTCCGGATAACCGATGATCGTGAAGCGATACGGGCTTTTGGTGTAGGCCACCTCGAAAAGCCGCCGGCCCGCCCGGCGCGCCGGGTCGTCCTGGTTCATGTCCATTTCGCGGCGGATGACATCCAACTCCTTGTCCAACTCGTCGGCGGGCAAGCTGGCGTTTTGCATGATGTCGCAAAGAATATCAATTGCCACGGTCGCGCCGGTGTCGGGGACGTTGATATGATAGACGGTGCGATCAAAGGAAGTGTAGGCGTTCATGTATCCGCCGGCTTGTTGCACCTCCTGATCGATGCGGCTGCCCGGACGCGTCGTGGTTCCCTTAAAAAGCATGTGTTCGAGGACATGGGACAAACCCGCGCCCAGCCATTTGCCTTCGCAAATGCTCCCCGTATTGCACCAGGCCTGCGCCGAGACAACGGGCGCGCTATGGTCTTCGCGGATGATCAGCACCAGGCCGTTTTCCAAGGTAATCAATTGAACATCGGGCGGAATGCCGGGAATTTGTTTTTCCAATGCGCCGGGCGTGACCCGGACGGCCCTTTGTCTTTTTGGCGCCAATGCGGCGGCGCGCTTTGGCGACGGTGCGGGATGGTTTTTTCTTTTTTTGGCGACGATCATTGAATTTCCTGAAAGGTCAGTCCCGGCCGATCATTTTTGCCGGGGCCGGCATCGGGTCCACAAGGCGCCGTTTGGTGGGTAGAAACGGCTTGCGGAAGGCTTCATGAAAATTATACCCACCCTTAAAGTCATCGCGGCTGTCGGACTGGGATTGGGTGGCCTGTTCATGCTGAATGAGATTGAAAACGATTTCGCCAAAATCTTCGCAGGAACGAATGCCCCATTCGGCCAGGACGGTGGGCGTCATGGGGCCGAACTTGTCCAGGGCGTAATCGCGGATGCCATCCAGCAGTTCCTTGCCGCTGACGTGTTTTTGCCCCTGTTTATGGCGGCCCAGGGACTTCTGGGTATAATCGATCGCATCCTGCACAAACAAGTAGGCGTCGAACTGATAACGTTCATCCGCCGCCACAATTTTCCGAATGGCATCTTCAAAACTAAGCGATTGCATAATTTATGATCTTTGCTGCGTATTGGCCGTCATCGGCGCGTGCGCCGTGCGATAATATTTCACCGCCCATCCTGTCAGCATTAATAAAAGTATCAGGCAAAGCACAAACTGTTCCTGCTTTGTCAAATGCTTCATCTCCATCAATATAGAGGCCGGCTGCCGAATTACCAAGCGAAATCATAAGGCAAGCCGCACAAAAGCGATGAATCCGCCTGAATTGGCTTAAGTCCACCGACGGCGAGTCAGCGGAAATGGTTAATGATACAGTTAAAATATTGCCTCGCCAATTGATTTTTGAAAGAATTTATAAAATATCGTCACCTACTTTTACGAGTTGCTAGACATGCCGTTGTCGTCAGTCTAAATTGGAAGAGATGAATCTTAAACTTGAGCATATACTGGCTTTCGTTTCAGGTTCCACGGCGGGCATTGGGTTTGCCATTGCCAGGGCACTGGCCGGGGAGGGGGCGCGCGTCATTATCAATGGGCGTTCTGAAAAGCGTGTCCAGGAGGCGATCTGGGCCATTGGCACGGCGGTGCCAGCGGCTCGTTTGGAACCTTTGGTGGCCGATCTGGGCCGGGCGGACGGAGTCGCCGACGCGATCAAACTGTTTCCCGATGCGGACATTCTTGTCAATAATCTGGGGGTCTATGTGCCGCAGCCGTTCGAAAAAATCAGCGACGCGGACTGGTTGTCCATCATTGAAACAAATTTCATGAGCGGGGTGCGTTTGTCGCGGTATTATTTGCCGCGCATGAAGGCGAAGAATTGGGGCCGCATTATTTTTATCTCCAGTGAATCGGCGGTGGCCACCCCGGTGGAAATGATCCACTACGGCGTGACTAAGACGATGCAAATCGCGCTGGCCCGCGGCCTGGCGGAAACAACCGCCGGCACGGGTGTGACGGTGAATTCGGTCCTGGCCGGCCCGACGCGCTCGGAAGGGGTGGAAGATTTTATCGCCAACATGGCCAAGGGCCGGGGAATAACGCCTGCCGCGGTTGAGAAGGAATTTTTCCAAAACGTCCGTCCCAGTTCGCTTTTGCAACGGTTCGCCACGCCGGATGAAGTGGCGGCCATGGTGACGTTTGTGGCCAGTCCGCTTTCCTCGGCGACCAACGGGGCGGCGTTGCGCGCGGAGGGCGGAGTCATTCGCGCGATACTGTAACATTCTGATGAATCGCCGGGAATTTTTGAAGTCCGCCTTGGCGGCAGGTTGCGGCGCTCCCGCCATAGCCCGTGGTTTGGGCGCAGAGAGTGAGAGATTAATTTTAAGCGCGCCGCTTACTCATTCGGACTGGATTCTCAAACCGGGCATGGTTTGGGGAGAAGCAGGCGTGCGCCACATGCTCGACGCTTGCAAGGCGTGCGGGTGGTCGCGGGTTTACTGGCGCGCCCTCGACGGCGGCCGCGCCCTTTACAAAAGCAGTCTTGTTTTGCCTGAAGGCAAATGGGACGACGATAATTTCTGGAGCCCAAAGAGCGATGCGGATCGGAAACTCCAGGAATCCTTTACGCCAAACTTGACTCCCGCCCAGCGCACGGCCATCGGCGATAAAATGAAGGTTTACGATTATGCCCATTTCGACAGCCTGGGCGCGGCGGTGCAGTATGGCCACAAAATCGGCTTGCAGATTCATGCCTGGGTTTCCATCAACGAAGACGATCACGGTTGGGGATTGCAGAGTGAATTCAGCAAAAAACATCCGCACTTCCGGTGGCGTCATCGCGATGGCCGGGATTACATTTCGCAACTGAGTTTCGCCTATCCGGAAGTGCGGCAATACAAAGCCGCCGTTCTCGATGAGCTTTTGCGCCGTTACGCGATTGACGGTTTGTTTTTGGATTGGATCCGCACGGGCGATGTCAGGGACAATCCACAAACCGACGCCGCCGGAGTGGCCGACAGCGGTTATGAGCGGCCATTAATCGAATTGTTCAAGAAGAAGCTCGGTCTTGATCCACGTAACTTGCCCAATGGCGACGAGCGCTGGGTTCGCCTTCGCGCTGAGCCGCAAACTGAATTCATGCGAACCGCGCGTGAAGTCGCCCGTTCACAAAACAGGCCGATTCCCATTGCCGTGATGCTGGCGCATCCGTGGGATTACCGAGGGTCGATCAATAGGATTGACGGCAACCTTCGCGGCCTCTTGTTGGACACAACGACTTGGGCGCGCGAAGGGCTGATGGATGCGGCGGTGGCGGCGGGATATTATCGTGACGGCGGCACTCCTGAGATGGCGTATCAAGCCTTGAAAAAGGAGACGGAAGGCAGAGTGGAAGTATGGTCGTACGCCTGGGTGCCGCAGAACCCGGGGGATTTTCAGCGTGACTTCTCCCTGGCGCAACGCCTGGGCACAAAGCAGATTTTGTTTTGGGAAGCGGATTATATTGATGATCGAGCCCAAGCGGCGGAACTTAAGGCCCTCATGTCCCGGCACGCTAGCGCGTGATTTGGCTGTCGGCGATCGTTTCGACGGCGCATTTTACCTCGCTGGCCTGCTGATAGCGCAGCTCCGGCTCTTTTTCCAGGGCGCGCAGGACAACTTCATCCAGCCGCACATCCATTTGCACTTTGCGCGAGGGAGATTGGAAGCGCCCGAGGGGCAATTCGCCGGTCAACATTTCGTAAAAAACCACGCCGAGAGAATAAATGTCTGCCCGATGGTCCACCGCCAGCGGCTTTTCCCATTGCTCGGGCGCCATGTAATGGGGCGTGCCCATGGCCGCCTGGGCCTGCGTCAAGCCCATGCCCTTGGTTTCCGTTCCCAGCAGCTTGGCGAGGCCGAAATCGGCGATTTTCACCCGGCCTTGTTTGTCGAGAAGGATATTGGCCGGCTTGATGTCGCGGTGAACAATGCCTTGATCGTGCGCGTATTGCAGGGCGTCGCAAATCCTGGGAATTATGGCCAGCGCCTCTTCCGGGGCCAGCGGTTTTTTGGCCTGCTCCATTTGCCAGAGATTCAGGCCGTCCACCAATTCCATGATGAAAAAGTAAAAATTGCCGCTCTTTCCAAAGTCATACACGTTGACGATGTTCGGATGATTGAGCCGCGCCAAAGCCCTGGCCTCGCGCGAAAATCTTTCGGCAAACGCCGGATCGCGGCTCAATTCCGGCGAAAGGATTTTTAGCGCCACAAAACGATCGAGCTGCGACTGGCGGGCCTTATAAACCGTGCCCATGCCGCCCTTGCCGATCACGCCGGTTATTTCAAGCTGCGGAAACGCCTTGGCGATGTCTTCTAGGGAAGGGACCGCAGTGTTGCGCGGCGCTTCGCCGCTTCGGCTTTCGAAGCCGCTTTTCATCAGGCATCTCGGACAGAGGCCTTGCGGCGCATCCGCCGCCAACTCGGATCTACACTGGGGACATGACCGCTTTGGCAGTTGAGGGGGCGAGGGAGGAGGAATGGGCGTTTTGGATTGCCGTTTCAACAGCCAAATCACCAGGACGACGGCTGCAGCCAAGCCCCCGCAAGAGATGAGGAACGCGATCAGCATTATGATCAATTCGCCGCCGCTCAATCCCATCATCGCCAAAATTGGATTCATATTCATTTCACCTCTTACAGAAGAAAATTTCGGCCAAGGTTACAGAAAATCTTTCAGCCGCCCAAAACAGCAAATAAATGGCGCAATTCCTCTTCAATCTCCTCGTGGCCGGAAACAGTGTCCGCTATCTCCGCTCGCAACAATTCCCGGTAGCGCCGGCGCAATCGATGCACCGCGACTTTAACCGCGCCTTCGCTCGACGCCAATCGCCGCGCCACCGCCGCGTAGGGAATCGACTGCTGTTCGCCGGTCAGCATTTCTTTCAATTGCTCGAAGACAGCTTCTTTCCCGTCCGAGATATATTCTTGACGCAAACGCGCCAGGGTGCGCTCCAGCAACGTCACGGCCCAACGGCGGTCAAAGATTGCGTCAGGCGCGCCTTCGCCGGAGTCCGCGGCACAGCAAACTTCCGCCGTCTCGTAGTCGAGGGAAACAAACGTTTTGCCGCCGCCGCGCTTTTGAGCGCGCACCTTGTCCCATTCGTTGGCCAGGAAATGCTTGAGCGAGGCCAGCAGAAAGGAGCGAAATTTTCCGTTGCCCGGCGCGACGGCGGCCAGAAAATTCTTCTCCAGCAAACGCGCGAAAAATGCCTGGGTCAAATCCTGCGCGTCATGGAGGCTGAGGCCCTGACGGCGTATGTAAACATAGAGGGGACGCCAGTAATTGCGGCAAAGGGTTTCGAGCGCGTCGTCCGATTGCGGCGAATCATTGGCCTGGGCCGAGAGCACCAGCGACCAGCGCGTGGCGGCAAATTCCGCTGGCGAAGAAGATTGGGCTGGCCGTTGGCGGGAGGTCATGAGGGCGCGGCCCGAGCGGCCCCTTAAAAACCGACTTGACCGGAGTTTTGTTTGAGCCAGTTCTCCGCCGCGCGATAGTTGGGACAAACCTTTTCGACCTCGGCCCAAAAGCGGGGGGAATGATTCAGCTCGCGCAAATGCATCAGCTCGTGGACGATGATGTAATCGCGCACCGTGGCGGGTAATTGAATCAAACGCCAGTTCAAGGAAATGGTGCCGTTATGGGAACAGGACCCCCAACGACTCTTTTGATTGCGCACGGAAACGCGTTTGACTTTGAGCTGATGGGTCCCGGCCAGTTCTAGTGCGCGAATGACCAGTTCGGTTTTCGCCAAAGTTTGCAAACGGTTTTCGAGGGCGGGACGGAGATTGCCGCCCGCTGTGGCTAAGGGGGCGGTTTCAGCGCCGAATTGCAACTGCCAGTCCAGCCCCGTTCTTTGCACTCGCAACTCAACCGGTTCTCCGCGAAATAAGATTTCCATGCCGGGCCGCAGCAACTGCGGGGGAATCTTGCGCGTTTCGAGAATGCGCCATTGTTTTTCGAGCCAACTCTTGCGGCTGGCCACAAAGTCCCGGGCAAAAGTCCTTGATCCGGACCGCGGCACCGTCACCACCACCGTCTGATTGGAGCATAAACGCAAAACGTAATTCCTGGCCCGCGCATGACGCCGATAAATAATCGGCATGGAATGGGCGTGGACATCGATGACATCCGGGTTAGACGAAGGCAGCGCCGGCGCGCCCATCTGGAAAAAGCTTCTGAATTTTCGAACGATCTTCACAACAATCAACCGCATGTTAGCGCCAGCGGCCTTCAATAATAAAGCCGCAAAAATGAAAAAAGATTATACAAATCGCGCTCCAATGGTGTCTATTTTGGTGTAAAGAGAATATCGCAGTCGGCATGGCTATTGCAGTTGCGTGAATGAATCAGAGCTAAACGGAGGATGGTGCCAGTCGCTTTATGAACAGAAGGCGGCTGGATTGATCCTTTATGGGCGGGCGTTGGGTTTGAGCCACAGTGAAGCAGAAGATGTTGTGCAGGAAACATTTGTGGCACTCTTGAAGTTGGAGCGGCGGCCGGAGGAACCTGAATATTATTGCCTGCGCGCCTTTCGCAATCGCGCCCTCAATTATCATCGCGGCCTTTGGCGGCGATTGGCGCGCGAATTGGAGTCGGTGCGCTGGTTTGAGCGCCGGGTTGATTCATCCGAGGCGGAAGCCGAAGCCATGCGGTGCCTGGCCAATCTGCCGCCTGAACAGCGCGAGGTGATCGTTTTGAAGATTTGGCATGACATGACTTTTGAGGCCATTGCCCGCTTGTTTGAGATTTCGCCGAACACGGTCGCCGGACGCTACCGCTACGGCTTGAACAAGCTGCGGCTTTGTTTGAAAGGAAAAACGTATGCAAGAGATGAACCCATTGGAGAAACAATTGCAATCATGGACGCCGCGCCGCCCCTCGGCTAAAATAGCCCGGAAGCTTTTTGCAAAGGTCGCGCCCGCGCCCGCGTTTCTGCGTCGCGCGGAAGTGTGGCACTGGCTGACGCCGGTCGCTGCCTGCGTATTGACTTTGATGGTCGCGGTGAACACGTCCAGCCGTCACCTGTCGCGGTTGAGCGCCCCGGACAAGACCACTTCTTTCGCCATGCTGATGGTCAATGCCGCCTCGTCCAATGTGCAACAGACATTTGTGCTGAGCAAAATGGATGAGAATATGGAATGGAATATCTGGCCGCATCCGTTCCCGGCGCTGACGTCCCGTTGGAGCGTGATCCCCACGAATCGTTAAAGTTTTTCCAGGCGCACTTCAGCGGCGACGGCTGGCGGCGGCGCTTTCGGCTTTGTCAAGCAACCGCGCCAAAAGCCCACGCCGTAACAAATATGGCTGACAAAGATTAGAAACATTATCCATGGCAGCCAATGCCATTTCTTGAATGGCAGCACCGCCACGGATTGCAGGAAGAGCGCGGCCCCGTAGGCGGCAAGGACCCATGCGAAATACCGCGGCAGAAACGGCAGCAGAACCAGGAAAAGGCAAAAGAGCGGCGGGACAAAATTGACGGCAGATCCGGGCGTTGGGTGCAGGCGAAATTGTTCAGCGCGTCCGCGCCCGTAATTGAAGAGCATTTTGCAAAAGGCAGTGAAAGTGCCGCGCGGCCGCCGCTGAACGACTAATTCCGGGTCATAGAGCAATTTGCCGCCGCGCTTTCGCAATTCGTCCATCAAGGCATTTTCTTCATTCGGGTAAAGCGATTCATCGAATCCGCCCAGTTCCAACAAGGCATCGCGGCGCGCGAGCAAGTTGCAGAGAATTAACTCCTTCTCGCTGGTGGCGCGGGGTTGGCCGACGGGGCGATACCGGGCGCAACTCGAAGCGAAGGCCAGCCAACTGCCCATGGTCAGGGCAAAGGCTTGCTCGATGGCGGGGGCGTCCAAAGGACACACGTTCGGTCCGCCCAACATTTTGACATCGGGCGATTTGAACGGTTCCACCGCGCGGCGCAAATTTTGCGGGGCGGGGCGGGAATCGTCATCGAGAAAATAAATGATTTCTCCCCGGGCGGCGCGCAGGGCGGCGTTGCGCTGGACGGAGGGATGTTTGCCGCGCGCCACGATGATTTCCAGTTTATCGGGGGGATAATCGAGCTGGCGCGCGGCGTCGACGGCGCGCACTTCCGATTCATCGGGCCGGGCGGGAATAATGATGGTGACCGTTGGCAAACTGTTGTCCACGCCGAAAGCTAAAGTCTGGCCGTCTGCGTTCAAAGCTCAATGTTTCTCCTTTCCGCGCCGGGCTGGGTGGGTTACATTGGGAAACTGGGAACTATGCTTGAAAACACCACTGTCGAATTAAAACGCGATTGCGAAGCCGTGCAAATTCCGCTGGGCGCCGCCGTGACGCTGCCCGCCGGCACGTCCGTTGACATATCGCAAACGTTGGGCGGCAATTATACCGTACAGACCGCCGGACGCTTGTTCCGCATCGCGGCCCGTGATGGCGACGCGCTGGGGATTGAGACCGCGCCCACCAGTTTAATGGAGGAAGTTTTAACGAGGCCGTCAGGTCCGGCGAGGCCGGTGGATGAGAAAATGATTTGGGACACCTTGAAGAGCTGCTTCGATCCGGAAATACCGGTGAACATCGTTGACCTCGGGTTGATTTATGATCTGCGCATCGAACCGCTGCCCGGCGGCAACAGCAAGGTGCTGGTGAAAATGACATTGACAGCGCCCGGATGCGGCATGGGCACGGTCATCGCCTCCGACGCGCAACAGAAGCTGCTTTACCTGCCGGGCGTGGAAGACGCGGCCGTGGAAATTGTTTGGGATCCCCCGTGGCATCAGTCCATGATTACGGCCGATGGACGAAGGATTCTCGGGTTGGAATGACGGATTCTTATTGCCATCGGCCGGGAATATAAATGCATTTTCCGTCGCGATTTACGCAGTGGGACGGCACCCAGGTCGCGTTGAGAAATGGTGGAAGTTCCCAACGGCCCTTTGCCCACTCCCAGCGATTTCCTGCCCAAACCCAGACGCCTCCGATCCAAATGTAATTTGGTCCCGGCAGGGGCGAGGTGATATCCACTTCGGCAGGCGGCGGGGGAGCAGGACTGGGAACTACCACGCCGGCACTCTCGACGTAAGAACCGCACCCGGCCACTAAAAGCACTGACACTGCGGCCAAAACGATCCATTGCCATGCTTTAGCTTTCATAAACAGTTATCCGCACCTTGAACCCTGTAATTGAAACTATTGCCGGATTATGCGAGCGTCAACCTAAAAATGGGTCACGAGGTGATAGCCTCTCATTAGAATCCTATTCGAGGAATCAGCCTGGAGCGAGCACGGTGCCCGCTGACTTTCCCGGCAATGGCCGGCCCTTGAGGAAACCGATGAAATAGATAGTATGGTCCAAAAAATCGGCAACATCGGCTACATGGTTGATACTCAGTTAGTTAGTTGGCAACAAAATAGGCAACACAGCGGCAACAGGCCAGCAACATTTAGCTCCTTGGCCAACTTCCTGACTCATTTTCCTGCTTCGAGCAGGCAAAGCGATAGGCCAGACCTCTATTACCCTGAAAATAACGGAGAACCACATAAGGCAACGTAACGCATTATTTGACAAGAATTTATGTTTGTATCAGAGGTGTAGTTTCTTTTTTTAACACGATTTTGCTTGTATTTGGGTGATGATTTCGGAAATAGTTCGCACCGAAAGTCTTTTGCCATTATGAAAAACCGGGCTTCTTATCTGCAAAAACTGCGCGGCGTGGTGTTTGCGATGCTTCTATCGGTCGCTTTCTCCACGAAGGCGGGGACCACTTATACCTGGAACAACGCGGCCGGCGGCAATTGGAATGTGGCTGCCAACTGGCTTCCTAACACCGGGGTGCCAGGGGCCTCAGACACCGCCAACATTACGGCGACAGGGAATTATACCGTAACTGTCAATACTACCCAGTCCATTGGAACGCTCATGCTGGGGACATCCACCGCCGGAACGGTGCAGACCTTGAGTATTTCGGGCGGCACGTTCACGGTGACCGGCGCCAGCACGGGGACCGCCCAAGGGACCCTTAGCATCACTGGAGGCACGCTGACGGGCGCGGGGACGCTAACTTTGGCCGGCCCGTTGAACTGGAGCGGCGGCACGATTGGCACCGGTGCGGGCACCGGGATAGTCAGTTTTGTCGGCGGGTCGCTCAGTGGAACCTCGGGAAGTGTGGTGCTGGATGGCGGACAATTGTCCAACAGCGGCATGTTGAGTTGGGCCATTGACCTTTACGATGGTAACGGATCAGTCATTAACAACAGCGGAACCATCACCATCACTTCCACCGCCAGTTCTGCTTATGGCACTCACGATTATTTTGGTGGAACCCGCGTGTTTAACAATACGGGCACGCTCACGATCGGTGGCACGGGCACAGTCACGGCTACGATTGAGGACACCTTCAACAACACTGGCGGCACGGTGAACGTTAATGCCGGCACGCTTACTCTCGGAAATGGTGGAACCGAAACGGGCCCGTTTTCGGTTGTCAGCGGCGCAACCCTCAATTTGAGCGGCGGCACGTTCGCCTTCAATTCCG